>WLWD01006213.1_pt1 | contig 346445 bp, 185 predicted proteins | sample 6712731 | NCBI WGS metagenome assembly WLWD01 (sample SAMN12718690, study PRJNA576275) | sponge metagenome | isolation source: marine sponge | host: Mycale hentscheli | place: New Zealand: South Island, Marlborough, Capsize Point | collected 2014-11-01 | reverse complement strand
AGTGGCGGTGGTAAGTCAATGTGCTCTTTGTCATGGTTATAAGCCGTGCGCAACAGTATTTACTTGAAAATACATTGTCCACTAGACTACTGCGAAGGTAAGTCTGTGTAGGTGCATGTCCAGTTGTGTCAAAGCATTGTGTGTTACAACCACTACTTAGCTAAAGAATATCACAAAGAAAACTTTTAAATAACGTGTATTGTTTTGTTCAAGCAGTTGCATAGAGTTGTTACTATGGCACTGAAATCCCTTTACCCTGTATGCTAAATTAAAAAACTGGACCTTATCAGTAGCTTCAGTGTTAGAAGTCAAAATCATTCATATAAAAATAGTATAGTCTTTAGGCTCGCTCGCCATTTGTGCTCAATCACACCACTAGTTTATATATATGTTTGGACGTATGTATGTCATTTTGTACTTTGACCCTCCGTATTTTTGTGTTCACTCGGCGTTCGACCCCGTCCCCGTCCCAAACTTCACTAAACAGAATCCTCTGGTTTAGCGACCATTACCCGTATCACCTTAAAAATTGAATTGTTTACCGTTTTGAATTGTTTTGTGGGTGCAGTTAAAACGCAAAAACTTGTGGGAGCTACATTTCTAATCAAATTAGTGGCGGTGGTAAGTTAATACATTATTTGTCACAGTTATAGGCCCTACTCAACAGCATTTACTTGACAATTCATTGTCCACTAGACGAACCACGAAGGTAAGTCTTCCGTAGGTATGTTCAGTTGTGTGAAAGTATTGTGCGTTACAACTACTAAAGAATATCACAAAGAAAATTTTAAATAACGTGACTTGAATTTGTTGCTTCTTTTTCAATTCAAACAGTTGCGGGGAGCGGTTACTATGGCATTGAATCCTCTTTACCGCATATACTTAATTTAAAAACTCGACTTTATTTTAGTAGCTTAAGTGTTAGTTGTTAAAATCAATCATTTAACAATAGTGTAGTTTAAGGCTCGCTCGCCATTTGAGCTCAAGCACACCACTAGTTAAACTACTACAATAAATTACTAGAAAGGCCTGGATAATGGAATTGACTGTGGTTGACTTTTGTGAGCACTAATCATATTCATCATGCATTCACTGTTTAGGACTTATAAACTTGTCAAAAATATGAATTTATCATCTGAACAATCTACACAATTTGAAATATTTTTTAAATATTTCTTTAATATTTTTAAGTTTTAGTTAAAATAATAATTATTGGCATGTAGATCGAGAAAAACTTGCTATTATTATTTATGCCATTATTAATCTCTGAAGTTATTATAGTTTACCAAATACATACTAGATGAAATAAAAAAAATTAAAGCTGCAAAGACCTAAGCAAGCTGACCATTGTAATTACATCAGCTTATCATTAAATATTCCCTTGTGTGCTGATTTTACAAGTTCTGGAGAGATTTGATTAATTTTTTTTTACATAGAGCAAAACTTAAACCCTTGAATTGCTGTTTGACTTCTATTTGTGTATAAAGTAATGTTTATAAGTTAAAATAAATTTGAGAGAATTACAATGAAAGTAATTGAAGCACCGTTGTAGACATTAATACTGTTAATAATACACTATGACTTTAACAACAATATAAATTTCAGTTACAACATTATCACTATAATAAATCACTAATAACTTAAACCTTATAATAAAAAATTCACAATGTCAGTGAAAACAACTCGAAAAATTGCAATAACTACTGAGTTTCTTCTAGGTTAAAAAAAATAGAGACTTGTCCTCTTCAGAATAAAAATGCTTCTCCTAAATAAAAATAAGTGATTTTTGCATAATAATTTAGCAGGGATATAGACATTTTGTACTTACTACTGCACAACCTTCCATCACATTTTTCACCACAGCCACAGTGACTGCAAAATGCTCCTCTGATATATGGCTTGACTCCCCTATAATTTCCACTGTAAAAGAAAACATTGCGACAGTGTTATACACACTGTATGATGAGACCTGGCTGCTTTGTCAAACCAATTTAAATTTACCCTGGGGCATAGTTGCAAACTAAGATGGTCCAGTCTCTAAACACTCTTCCACTACCAAGAGTAAGTTGTTTACATCTAGTAGCTCCACATCCCAGTTCTCGTGATGTAGCCCAAACTACCTAAATAATCATAAATTTATTGCAGCATAAACATCTGATAAACTAATGAGTAAAACCACAGAAGCCCCTTACCTGAGTGTAGTGACCACATACTTTTCCATTGGCACATGTATTAGCACCATAGTTATAATCAGATCTCTCATTGAACCAACTATTCACAAGTCCAGTGTAGCTGGCTTTCCACTACTGGTAGCTGCCAAATTTCCCCCCACATAGCCAGGAAATGTGCTGCCTCTTGACTATTGTGAGTGAAAACACATTTCTTGCTGAAATCTGATGCTATTTTGGCTAGTTTGTCATTCCAAACCTGTAAGATTGAGTTGAAAATATAATCAGACTGGATTAATGCTTTTTAGGCATAGTCTTACCATTTTTTGCATATTTGCTACAGTAGGATTTACTGAACCTCTAAGTTTGTTGTGTTCATCGAGAATGTCCATCATATCAGCAGATGAAAGCTCAGCTTGCATAGCCTCATATTTAAAAGCAATGAGGACCATGATGAAAATCATTTTCTCAGCTGTCATGTTGAAGCAGATTTCAGGAAACTCGTGAGAAGCTATGATTCTAGCAATTCAGTGGAGCCTCTTTATATTGCAAATAAACACAGGAAGGAAGTAACAGTATACACTGTCTTAGCCAGCTCTCTATTTAACTGTCTTTTACACTTGCATAAAATAATTAAGGACTCAGCAGGGAGCATTAAATTTATTGTGACTTGGCAATTAGACATTGGTTTTAGTAAGAACAATACTCTACTATAATACTGTTGTGTGGGAATATAACCATAACAAACAGTGTATTAGCCAAGAGAACTGGCCCCCACCACTAATTGAATTGTGTCTGCTCTGTTAAAACGGGTGTTTAATAACACTACCTGTCCGGACACCCCACTTTGAGCCCTTATAACTGCCACACCAATACATTTTATTCATATTTAATTAATAGCTTACATTTTCTAGCTTCCTCATTAAAATATCTTTTAGAATTAACTAACTATGGAGACAATATTAGGCTATATACTGGGGTGCCCTGGCAGTGTCTCCTGTTTAACAAATTCTCCAAACTCCCCATTTTTAAAAGTGTGCAAAACATCTTATTATGTCTGATGCAATCTAATTCAAAGGAGTATACACGGTAAAGATCGCCAATCCAGCTAATCCGGTATGGGAAGGGGTCGACTATAAAGCGAACACAAAAACGATCAACACGTTCTGTATTACCAGTAACTCTTGACAACAAGCTCTCAGCTACACTTAGTGGTGGCTTGAGCATAAATGGCGCCTCACTTGTTAGGTCATAAAACTACAATATTGTTAGATGATGTATTTTACGTGACAATGCTTTTAATCATGATTTTAAAAAATAGATTCTAAGCAGTTGACCATTAATTACAGCAAATAAATACCGAAATACTTTCTTACCATTTTCTGAGCAGTAGTGATAACTCTATAGTATCTCATTTAAGCCATTCTGACTACATCTATCACAAGTATATCTTGAATAACCTCTCAGCTACAAAAATAATAGCAACAGTTTTTTGTTCTGAATTACGTTAAGCACGTATCTCAGCTTCCCCTGAGTAGTAGTAGCTTCCTTAGTATTAATATTAAGCCATTCTGACTACCAGTGACTCCTGACAACCAACTAGCGGCACTTAGGAGCTCAAAAATAACTACAAGTTTTGAAAATATGGGTTTCAAAGTCATAGTAATTAGTCGCCTCCATTATATATATAGATATATACTAGTGGGGAGCTTGAGCATAAATATCGAGTGAGCCTGCCAAGTTAGGTTGCATTAAAACTACAGTGTTGTAGTTCATGCAAAACAGTATTAAGCAGTAGTCTGGCGCCGCCAGACCCTTTACCTAACCGCTACGCGGAGAAAGGGTCTGGGGACAATCATGCACCTTGGCTGTTCTAGAGGAATGTGGTAGTGGTTGTCTAATTACTGTTACAGCGCCCACGGTTTGCTGGACGAGCTGACCCGAGTACAACCACAGAGTATTTTGCGCAAGCGCAGCAATCACCAACACTTTCATAGTTCAGGAACGTGGGCTCCGTTATGTACACCTATGATAAGATGTCCACTCATTTCAGGAGGACTGCCTAGGAGACGACAAAAAAATGTTGACTAACCACAGTCCAAAATCTTGGCAGTAGAACATTGATCATTTGAACTTCATAATTTCCATCCTGCACTCAAATCAATTGCACTACATCTAATTATTTATTTATATCTTTTAGCTATTCATATGAATTTATTTCTCATTTATTTAATAATAACTGGTTAAAAATGTTTATATGATAATATACTCACAGAGACAATTAAGACATCCAATTAAGACATCCAATTGATAGGTTCTTATCGCAAAGTTTTATTACCAACAGTCGTTGTATAGAACGTCAGTTGTAGCTAGATGGGAACGCTAAAATACATGCCGGACAACGAGAACGCTATAATAATACCTGGTAATTATTTTAGCGACATTTACCTACACAAGCGTGCTTGACTTTCTAGCTGAGCCAAAGTATACGAAGTAAACTTGTTGGGAGGAGGATGCAGTGATAATCCAACGTCCACCAATTGGCTACTGCTAGTATGGGCTACCCAAAAGTATAGCAAAAAAATGTAAAAAGATCCAAGCATGCCTGACAAAAGTTCAAAATCATGTTTGCAGGTCAGTCAGCTGAATAAAGTCAGCATTTCTTATAACTTACCATGCTTTACCATATATAACATTGACTTTACTAGACACATAACCAACATATTACTACATATTCAGAATTTCGTTCATACATTTCGTTCATTGTTAAGATCAATAAACATGCTAATTAACTACTATTGGTGAAAGAAATCCCATTAATGCAACTAGCCACAGTGGTAGCCCTTACTCTCAAAGCTCACACATTTTAACTTAGTGAAACTAATATCAATCCATCTTTGTTAAACTTCACCAAGTTTATTAGAAAAAGGAATTCATTTTTGTTTGGTCTATTAAATTAAATCGCTTCCTTGCAAAAAGTTTGAGTTATTCTTACAAGAACTAAATAATGTATTTGATCAAATTACACTTATTATTGCATAGGATTGTATAAAAGGAATTTAATCAATATTAATAAACAAATATCTCAGAAATTCAATTGTATTACCCCTGATAATGTCTAGCTTGCTTTGCTTGCTTGCCAAAAAACACCACGGATTCCGAGTTTGTAGTCCCTGTAAATGTCTTGCTCGCTTTGCTAGCTCTCCAACTAGTGATGTGATTCAGCACAAAATTTCTAGCGAGCCTGCATAGTTATGTTAGTAGTAAACGTATAATTTTAGTTAACAAATACAAAAAATAGTGGTAGGTAACTTGTGCCCAAGCACTCCACAAGAAGAAACACAAAATTTCTAGCGAGCCTGCATAGTTATGTTAGTAGTAAACGTATAATTTTAGTTAACAAATACAAAAAATAGTGGTAGGTAACTTGTGCCCAAGCACTCCACAAGAAGAAACTGGGGGCAATCCCAAAAAGCTGTATTTTTGGAGATAAAAGAGCCCACACGTATTTTTAAGGGGCATATTTACCATTAATCCTCCACTGCTTGCCAAGTTTTGCTTTACTGAGGTGTACTATATAATTACTACATAGTTTACCGTGCAGTAAACTCTAATTCTGGAACATAATACCTACCAAATGTACAACCTGCTATGTTTTACTCATACCATTCCAGTGTAATCTATGTTCCACAATAACAGTTTACTACACAGATTCCTCTCAAGCACTCTACACATTTTACAGCAGTACACTTCAGTAAATCATATGCCTGCAAGCAGTTGGATAGTCTATTTTTAACAATTGTCCACCTCTACTACTGTTTCACTTGCTTCAGTTGCTTGCCAAACAGTATTCCCAATATTCGATTGTGTTACCCATGAAAGTGTATTGCCAACTTCACTCGCTCGCCAGTTAATTTGCAAGTAAGACAATATCAGGGGTATAGTACTACCATAAATAATCGGGGATATTTTGCTTACATATTATTTGGGCATAAATAGGTCATTTTAGTACTTAGATCCTCACATTTTTGTAGTTATGGTGGCTTTTTCGGGCTACATCCCTCTGTTCTTCGTAATTTCATACTTCCATTGTAATTCCATCCTACTTCCATTCTAGCTAGTTCCATCCTAATTTCATCGTATTTTACCCACCTATTATCCTATTTCCATCGTACAGAGCGGGGTATTTTCAACCGGATGCTATTCACTGCATATTTAATCGTGATTAAATAGTGTTATTACGGGAACAGGTCAGAGGGCGCCCACACATGGCAGCAAGGGAGAAGTAGTGTGAAGTAGCGCAAAGTGTGAAGTAGCGTGGGACTAGTGCGAATCAGAGCAACAAGCTGTATATAAGTAGAGAAGGAGAACAGCTAGCCCACAAAGAGGATGGCGGGAGAACCAGAAACGATGCCACCGTCTGCGGCAGTGGCGCCAGAAGCAGTCTCTATAGTGACACAGATAGTACGCCAAGCAGTGGAAGGGGCCACCAGACTACTAATTGCTTGCATCGATCAGCTGGAGCATTCCCTGCAGGACGCCAACCTAGGTGCAAACGACCCTAGAAGGGAGAGGACTAATGAACCAGACATCAGGAGGGACACCAACATCAGGTCTCCTCAAGACCCATGCAGAGAGGCAGGTATATCCATCAGGGGTGGGCCTGGCACAACTAGCAGTAGTAGCAGAATGACCCCCTCGGGCTAAGGGGATATGCCTTAAGCAGGGAGGATAGAGGGGCTAACTAGCTTCAACCCAAGTTTTACTCAGCCAGCAGATCTGGTATCAGGAGGCAGGGGAGAAGGCTCAGATACTAATCCTGCAGGGGGTACCCATACGGGTACCACACCAGGCTCAGTGGCCGCAACAAGGGTCATGGAGCTGCCATTAAACTCACTAGCTGCCCAACCTCCCATCTCCTACACTAGTGGAGTGACTGGTGGGGCCAGCTCCCCACCAGTGCCAGGAAAGCTTGTTGAGAAGATTTAGCGACGGGAATACATAGACCTCAATTCATTACTACTGCATAGGTTGGGAGCTCCCGAGCCAACACTAGCAGAAGCTCTACAAGGTCGCACCAGAGAGGACAAACAGATAACCACTATCGAGCAATGGCTGGTATGCTTTTCATCGTACGCTAGTGTTCTGGTTTTAAAACACCCCACGATTGCCAGGGACCTCTTTGCCTATCAAGCAATGATAGTGAAAGCCGCCCATGACTACGAGGATACCCCATGGCTGTCTTACGATGCTCATTTTCGGTCACTGGCAGCAATCCAGTCACTAATTGGAACACCCCGGATCAAGCGATCTGGTAGCAGTACTTTAGCAGGCGATACCAAGGAGAGTGGGCAGTAGATCAGTCGGGCCATACAGGGACCCCGGAAACTAGGCATGATGACTCGCCACGTCAGAAAAGATCTTTTCAAAAGGAGGTTCAAGCGTCTCCGTACAGCAGGACAGCACCAATATGCGTGCGCTGGAATCGAGAGGGCTGCAGGAGTCCAGACTGCACCTATAGACATATCTGCTTGTCATGCCGCCATGACGCCCATAGAGACTATGAAGCAGCACAGCCCAGACGCTACGACTGAATACCACCTCGAAACAAGCAGTCACAGCCCTTTCAGAAGGATGGGGGATACACCATGGGCCCCCTTTGACTCTACCTCAACTGACCAAGACTCACTACACCCACTATTACAGACACAATCATCCACAAGTTCTAGTTAAACCTCGATCAGCCATGCACCGCACGGTCTCCCAGAAAACCAGCCCTCAAGATCACCATTGAACACATCAGCACTAACCACGCTCTTTTGCCAATTCCTATCGTTACACATTATACTTCATTACAAGTTAACAGTGATAATGAACAATGTACATGCACTTATTGTGGCAACAGTATTGATTCGTGGCATATGTAGACACAGAGAAATGGAAGAATTGTTTGAATACCAATCACTAGATACACTCAATAACATACCTTCATGCACTTCTAGTACTTCACTCTCATACATAAGGGACCTGCAAGCATTAGAATAATGCACCAACATGGACCCCACTTCACTACCTGCCACAGCAATACTGCTATTACTACCCCACTCAAAGGTGGAAGAATGGCAGAAAGCCCTTGCGGCGCATCCGGAGAGGGAGTTTGTAAAATATGTGATGGGTTTCGGATTGGATTTGACCGGCGGAAGGTGTAACCAATGAGTACGTCCCGAAAGATGCCATCCACCTTCCAACATCCCGAGCCAGTTCGCCAGTACTTAGCAACTGAGTTGAATGCCAACCGCATCATGGAACTACACGGGAAGATGCACAAATAGTGGTGATCAGCAGGTTCGGACTGATCCCAAAGCGAGGCCAACCTGGTCAGTGGAGACTTATTCAGGACCTCTCCCACCACCGGGCCATAGCATCAATGATGGGATTGACAAAGATCTGTGTTCTCTGGTGTATGTAACCGTAGACATAGCAATAGAGCAAATCACCAAGTTAGGTCAGGATTCCAGGCTGGCGAAGATCGATATACAACACGCATATCACATTATACCAATCCACCCACAGGACAGGCCACTGATTGGCATGCAATTTGAAGGCCGAGTCTTCCTAGACACCACTCTACCCTTTGGTCTCAGATCAGCCCCAAAGATTTTCACAGCTGTTGCTGATGCTCTAGAGTGGGTGTTGAGAGATCAGGGGGAGAGATGGATCATGCATTACCTAGATGACTATCTCACAATAGGTAGCCCAGAATCAGAGGAATGTCAGCACAACATGGCGGTCATGTCAGAGTGTTGCAGAAGACTCGGGGTTCCATTAAAGTTAGAAAAGATTGAAGGCCCCACATCATGCCTGAGTTCTTGGGGATTACTCTGGACACATGCCGGATGGAAGCGCAAATGTCGGAAGCAAGAGTGGAGGCATTGATATCAGAACTGGACAGATGGCAAGCTCTAAGGCGATGCTGAAAGAGAGAACTGCTGTCGCTTATCAGTGGGTTGTGGTGCGTTTGGGGACAATGCATGGGTTCAGCTGCCATGGACTGAGGAATGGACACCATGATCAATTGCAGCAAAAGAATTGATTCCCATAGTACTAGCATGTGCCATATGGAACGCTAGTATAGAGTGACAATATAGCAGTAGTCCAGATTATCTCAGGCCTGTCTAGTAAGGATCCATTATTAATGTATTTGCTCCGATTGCTTTATCTATTCCTAGCCGTACATACAATTAAATTACAAGCAAAGCATATTCCTGGGGTACATATCTCGCAATCAAATTATCTGTATTTTTCCAGCTTCATCCAGCAGCATTCAGAACACCCACTGCCATACCCGATCAGCTCACGACTCTGATAGGATCGGATTGTGAGGTCTGGCAGTCATTAACCTAGAGGGAATTGCTCAGGGTCTCATCAAGGATAGTCTAGCCCCATCATCATGCCAGGCCTATGATTGTGCTCAAGCAGCCTACACTCGTTTTTGCAGCATGCTGGGAACACCATGCTACCCAGCATCAGAAGACGTATTGGTGTTATACGTGGCAGATATGTCGCAAAGGGTTGTCACAGCACTATTCAGTCCTACTTGTCAGCTATTAGGCACGCACACCTCGAACGAGGCTTTCAGGACTCAATGGTAGGGAAGACTAGGCTGGAGTTAGCGCTGAAAGGGAGCAGAAGACAACGGCCACGAGCGAAGGACCCAAGACTTCCCATCACCCCCAGGATCTTGAAGGCAATCGGAAAGGCACTAGTGCGTAACAGGAACCAATATGAGCAACTCCTGATATAGGCTGCATGTTGCTTGGGGTTTTCGGTTTCCTTAGGTCAGGCGAATTCACTCCACTGGCAGGCACAACTTTCAACCCAAACCTACACCTCACACCCAGAGACATCCAAGAAGATGACATTCAGAAACCTACGATGTTAAAAGTCCACTTAAAGTCATCAAAGACGAATCAAGAAAGAAAAGGAGTGGACCTATTCATCGGGCAAACTAAGAATTCCCTTTGTCCAGTGTGCTCCGGTACTTGGAAGGGATAGACGACGGGCCTCTGTTCAGAGAGGAAAGCAAGATACCCCTTACCAAGGAAAGGCTGGTGCTGAAAGTTAGGCAAGCTCTGGAACTATCAGGAATAGACTCTTCTAAGTATGCTGGACATTCATTCCGCATCAGAGCAGCAACCACTGCAGCGTCGAAAGTTCTCAGTGATACAGTTATCCAAATATTAGGAAGGTGGAGGAGTGACTCTTTCAATAGGTCATCAGAACACCCAGGCACTCATTAGCACACGCATCACAGCTGCTAGCACAATAACCCCAACATAAGTCAACTCGGGTGAGGACACACCCCAAAACCTTAAAAGACCTGAACAGGTCACAAGACTTAACCCAGGCAGAGAGCAAGAACCAGTAGGAGTAAGAGCTTAAGGCCACACTGCTGTGGCCATGCCCATGCTAATACGGGGGATCCCCCAGGAAAACTCAGAAAGAGCTCTCTGGTCAGTAGGAAAAGGGTCAAGCGACCCTTTGGGCTTCAGGCTTAGAGAAAAGGTCAAGCGACCTGAAGAAAAAAGGGTCGAGCGACCTGAAGAGCTCAGGAAAAGGGTTGAGCGACCACAAGAGCTCAGGAAAAGGGTCGAGCGACCCTCTCTTCTAGCTAAGGGAGGGGATTTGCAGCTTAAGCCCCTCCCATTTAGTAGCGTAAGCTCTGTGCCCTCACAACCTCCAATTTATTAGCTAATTATATGAAACAGAGCAGGTGGAGTATGTAGGACTATCTTAAGGTTTTCCGCTTTTTTTGACAGAATTTAAAGCAAAATAGTAGGTTTACCGCAACTAGTGGTAAGCAAGCATAATAAGAATGATTGTAATATTGTCATCTGAAAGATTAAAGCTAGATCTGTAGTTTTAAGAATTTTGAGACCGCCTAAAAGGTGAAAGGTTGTTGCTATAGTCTTATTTTATGATAGCTGGATAGGTAACACTACAATACAGGTTAGTATTCTTGCACATTGTAACTCCAGTACTTGTCATGATTACTGTTTGTATGTTATGGTTATTATTGCAACATTCACTATAATTATCATATCTTTGTGTTAATATCAATAAAAGGAACTGTGGCATAACTGTAGCAAAATAGCTAGATAGCGTGCCAACTCGATGGAGATTTATGGGAATATAGGATATAATTTGGAGGACTTTCAAAGAGTGTAATGGATAAAAAGAAAAAAAATTGGCAGAAATCAAGAGTTCTATAGACTGGCTTTGTAGCTAGGTGTGATTGGCTTACATGAATTGATGCTGCTGTAAGTGAACTATTTATAATAGTAAAATATTATTAACAGACCTAGTTGTGATATTAGTTACGATACTAAAACAAAAATTTGAGTTGCTGGCCTTTAGGACTTGATTATAAGTGTCACCTATTTTAGTGTTAATATCAATAGTTTAAAAAAGCAACAAAAATACAAACAAAAAAACTTTTAGCTAATTTAGTTAGCTAGTTAGCTAACTAGCAAATACACTCAATAATTGAAATGGTAGACATTATGTAGAATCCACATTGTGTGACTTCTTCTCACTCTGAGGCAGCAAATAGTTAAGTTTTACTTCACTCAAGTTAGCTATTATAATTGAAATACTTAAATTGAGGTCTGCTTAAAGTATACAGAATAACCAAAATAAATCTAAACTTGACAAACGATACTGAAACTAAAATTGAGCTATTATTGTAGAAAAAAAACATAACTAAAATTGATGAAAATAGCTAAAGAAAAAACAAACAAACAGAAACAACAAATGGTAACTAAAACTAAAATACGATCAATATTATTATAATAAAACCACACAAACTTTGACAGACTTAAATAATGTTCAATTGAGTCTAGCAATATAATACATGTGAAATGTATTTTATAAGCACTAGGCCAAAACTGAAATTTCTTTGCCACACCCACAGGAACTGTATCTATCCTACCCTATCCTATTATCCTAAATAGGATAGGTGTAGGATAGGTGCATTTTGTATAGTGTGGTACACATAAGAAATTTCAGTTTTGGCCTAGTGAAGAAGATAAAAAGAGCTGTACAATGCGAACCAACAAAGTGTAATATATCAGGTGATAAATTTCAAGTGTTAAAAATTGATGTAGTAATATGTCTAATAATAGCAACAATGGTGCCAAATTATAAAGCACAAAATTGTCAAGGGATCAGGTAAGTCAAGATCAATTGAGTCAAATGAAGTGTAATTATATCAAGGTACATTATAGCGAAACATTTTCAAATGATTAAGTTCAAATATGTTAAGCAATAGAGTGCAAATGTGTAAAGTGATAAACTGCTGAAGTGTCAAGATACAGTTCATGTATGTTCAATAATAAGATTGCAGAATGACGTAAGTCAAATTTGTCAAGTTGTATTCAAATACGGCAATCAATATAATTTCCAAAATTTGTCAAGAGGTGAAGTTTAAATATGTCAAGAGGTGAAGTTTAAATATGTCAAGATGTAATGTGCAAAGATTCCAGATATAATTAATGCAAATGTTTGAAGTGATTAAATTCAAATGACATCAAGTGATGAAGTCCAGATGTGTCAATTGAAGCACAAATGTGTAGTGATAAAGTGCAATTGTGTCAAGTGACATGTTGAAATAGTTGAAGTTATGTAATGCAGATGTACCAATGCAGTGCAAAATCGTATATTGAATGTTAAGTGCTTTATGTCAGGTGATTAACTTAAAAATCCTAAGTACCAAAGTGTAAATGTTACAAGTAACAAGGAGCATATTGCGTTGAAGCAAAAAAGTGCAAATATATCAATCAAATTTTCGAGTGATGTTCAAATATAATAATGAGTCTAGCGATTAAGTTAAAATGTCAGTTAATAATGTGCAAAGTATAAAGTGGTAAAATGCATATGTGCCCAGTTATAATGCGCGGATGAGTCAAGTGATAAGTTAATTAAATAAAATGATAAAGATCAATTATTTCTAGTGATCAAGTTTTAAATAGGTCAACTAATTATGTGCGTAAATATAAAGTGGTAATAATAATATGTAGCTATGTCAAATCATCAAGTGCAAATATCTCATGTAATGAAGTACAAATGTTTCAAGGTTTTATGTAAAATATGTGATAAAGTTTAAATTGCTTGAAGTAATAAAGTGACAACAACATATTTCGGCATGTTGTTCTTTGTTTTTTTAACTTGTGTAAGTCTGATTCTAAGAATACTGAATCAGCACACTTCCCATTTAATACATACTTTAAACCTTGTAGAAACTACAATAGTAGTCTATAATTTACTGTACTATTTTTTTATTATTATTTGAAATAATTATTATTTTGTTCCTTCATTTTTCTTTATCAATTGCAGTACTTATATTTGCATTATTATATTTTTCAGTTATTATCCTTTACCCAATAAACAGCTGAAATAAAAAATAAAAGCTATAAAGACGTAGATAAACTGACCATACATTCTTAAAAAAATATCAATGTAATGTATTAACATACAGCAGCATATCATGAAGAATTCACTTGTGTACTATTGTTACAAAGTTGCTGTTTCAGGTATGGTATAACTATAGAACATAACTCAAAGCCATAAATATTGTTGTTTGTCTTCTATTTGTGTATAAATATGAACTATTTTTAGTTAGGATCAGTTTGAGATAATAATAATGATTAGTAAGTAATTGAAGTATAATTGTAGAAATTAATAATTATTAAGAATACAATGTTATGGCTTTAATTACAGTTTCAATTTTGGTTGCAAACACTATCACCAATAACTCAAAACTTAAGTATTTGACAACATCACGCAATGTGAGCTAGTACAATTGTTGTAACTGCTGAGTTTCTTCTAGGTAAACAAAAAAAAAGGGAGATATGTCCTCTTCAGAAACTTTATGCATTTCATAAATAAGAATAAGTGCAAAGGCTAGCCTGCCTGTAGATGTTGTTATGGCCGGTTGTAAGGCGGCCAGCAGACCTGCCCAATGAATGGTGATCTCGAAGGACCAGATCTAGCTAGCAAATGCCGGCAGAGGCTTGCCTGCACACGGATTTAGGTATGTTTGAGTAGATAATAAAGGGTAAGGAAGATGAATTACATATAGGGAATAGAATGATGGTGATACATTTGGGTGAAAAGGGGTGGAGAGTAGGTAAGGTAAATGAGATTCATGACTGACAGGACCCGCATGCAGGTCTTAAGTTGTGGGAATGTCTCTAAGTGATAAATGTTCAGCTACTACATGCAAGTTGTGTACCACGCTCCAAGGAGAAAGCTGGCTGCTGCCCAAATGGCTACCTTTCTACCTAGAGTGGGAGCAGTCTTCTCTTCCTGTGGCTCAAACAATAAGTGATTGTTTGAAATAATGTAGACATGTAAGCATGAATTCTTACCTTGACACAAGTTTTGATCACATTTTTCATCTTTGACACACTGACTGCAATAGGCTCCTTTGATATATGGCTGGACTCCCACATAATTTCCACTGTAAAAAGAAACATTCTAAAAGTGTTATACACAGCATAATACACGCTGTATCATGAGACCTGGCTGCATTGTCAAACCACTATAAATAATATTTCTATGATTATCAATTTACCCTGGAGCATAGTTGCAAACTAAGATGGTCCAGTCTTTATACACTTTTCCTTACTAAATGTAAGTTCTTCACATCTAGTAGCTCCACAACCAAGTTCTCGTGATGTGGTCCAAACTACCTAAATCCATTCCATTATAATTGCATCTAATACATCTGATAATCTAATGAATAAAACCACTGAAGCACCTTACCTGTGTGCAGTGACCACACATTTTTCCTATAGTACATGTATTATTGCCATAGTTATAATCACATCTCTCAACCAATTATTCACAAGCTCCATGGGCTTTCCACTACTAGTAACTGCCAGATTTTTCCCCACATAGACAGAAAATGTACTGCTTCTTTGACTATTGTGAGTGAAAACACACTTCTTGCTGTAATCTGATGCTATTTTGGCTAGTTTGTCATTCCTACCTGGAAGATAGAAAATCAACTTGGATGACTTCTTTTTGCTACCACAGTCTTACCATTTTCTTCATGTTTGCTGCAGTAGGATCAGCTGAAACTCTAAGCTTGTTATGTTCATCGAGAATTTCCTTCAATTCAGCATCAGTAAGTTCAGCTTGTGTATCCTCACATTTGAAAGCAATGAGGACCACAACAAAATAATTTTCGTAACTGCCATGTTGAAGCAGATTTCAGGAAACTTGTGAGAAGTGATGATTCTAGCAACTCAGTATAACCTCTTTTTTATAGCCAGTAATTACAGGAAGAAAGCCACAAAATGCAATCAATTATTAGTCAGCACTTGCTTTAACTGTCTTTTGTGCTAGGATATTAAGGACTCAGCAGGAAACATTGTTTCAAATAATTTAGTAAATTTTTAACTTTAATAGCAAAATTAATTAAAACAACCCCTTTTTTCCTCTTCCTACCCACTTTCAGATTTAGTGTTAGAATGGGATATAATAATGATTTTGTGATAAAACTAATATATAGACAATGCAAAAGGAAGAAGCTGCAGGAATATAAAAATATACTGCTCTAGCTACATGTGCAAGTTAAGTAGAAAGTAAAAAGTTAATAATAATTTATTTGATCGTATTCTCATTTTATTTAGGGTTTCATAGAGATTTATCTCAAACATTCTTTATCTCAATTGAAACATCTTAACGTATGGAATAAACGTTTTGATTGCATTTTTAATTGGTCTTTTAGTGTAGCTACTGCAGCTATTTAATGACCAAGTACATGGGTTAAATAGCACCAATTTCATTTTCAGAATTAAAGGCAGGATAGACTGATTCAGATTCTTGTGATATCATGTAGAACTAACTCTACTGGACACTCCCACTTTATTACTGAATTTGAATAAGCAATATTTTGCTCTGTTTATTCACATTATGGTTGGAATGAACTTGCTAAGACAGTAGTAGTTCCTGTTTAAATCAGTATTTTTACAGCGTCTTGGGCTGTCTGATGATCCGACAATCTGTCTCAGGGCAGCCACGATTCACATATCCACTTGCAGTAAATATCACGCCAGAGGATTACAGATGGAACTAAAGGAAATTTTATCATGGGGGTGCATAGAAGATGATAGCATTTCCAGAGGGATGGTAATGTATAAAACATATGAGACATCAGACCTTAATAGAACTTACCCTACCTGAGCATTGATGGGCGGTATTTCTTCATCTTCATAACTATGGCATTATTATTCTTTCTTTTTCTATTACATTAATGCAGAAATTATACAATACTTGCGTGGTTAAAAAATTTTTCATTTTGTTCTTCATTTTCTGAATATATTGAGTTATAATATGTGACAGGCTGTAGGAAAACAGACCACTTCACGCCCAAAATCATTTCAAGAAGATACAGACCCATAAAGCGGTTAATGTCAAGTTTTGCGTTTTTCTTTTTTTTTTAGTATCAGTATTTATAGATCTTAACTTACACTTGTACCAAGTTTCAGCTCCCAATACAGTTATCTTCAAAGCCTGCGCACCGCTGAAGTTCACAAAACTTTTTAGTATCTCTCAGTTTACGGCGTAACTTTTCAATTGTTACCGGGAAAGTTAACGCGTGCGCGCGGGTTTTTCCCTTACCTGCGAGGGTAATTCCCAGTTACTTAAGGACCATTTAAATGGAAATTGTTTGTACTTTTCAAAAATAATAATAACTCATTTTTCAATTTTTGAGTGAAGTGGTCTGTTTTCCTATAGCTGTCACATATCTGTAATATAAAAATATTATTTGCTTGATTCCAACACTGTCAATAATAACATTTTCTACACTTCCCACCCACTAGAAAATATAACAATCATACACATATATTCTGTGTGTAAAGTAGAATGCATTTATTACACTTTTAACTATCTGTATAGTGTTCCGAATGTGTAACCTCCTATGCCAAATGAAACATTAAGGGTATACAAACCCTCAGTGTTACATACACTAGCCTAGACCAATAGAATAATTTATTTGAAGTAGTATCAATATGAATATGCTAATATGTAGCTTGGCTTGTTGATATGTAAAGCTTGAGCAGTCAATGTGCAACTAGTGCAATTAAATGTAGGCGTAAATGCTGTCTTCATAAGAGAAGCTTAATATACAAGGGACACTCACCTCACCAGCAATTTGAATGGGAAACTCCAAACACTCCTGTAAACCGCTGAGAGAATGCAGTGTAAAGCTACCGGACAGCAATGAAGTATCTGCTAAACGTCATTACCGCGTGAATGTAGCGGCGTAAGCCACTAAAGCATGCGGTAATAGTCTGTGGGTAGCTAAACCCTTTACCTAATCGCTACGTGGAGAAAGGGGTCTTGGGTAATCTTGCACCTTGGCTGCTGTTCTAGATCCATATTCATCCAATTACCACTGCACATTCATCCAACTGCCACCAATATTTATTTTGGCACTATCATCCTTCATATATCCCGATCATTTTGTGCAAACTTCTCATTTTAGCTGATTCAACGGGACCGAAACGTTCTCAACAATAGCAAACTGTGCTATGCTAATGCTATGCTAAATAATGAATTCCTGGCCTAGTATAGCACAGGTAACTTGTGCTATCAGGAATTAATAACACTACTAGCAATTGAAATAACACTCGGCTTCACCTTGTGCTATTTTAATCACAGACTCTGCTATATATCCCAAATAGCATGGTTACTGTGCCATTACTCTTACAAATAGGGAAAATTTTAGTCTATAATTCTACTGCCACTAGTATATTAATTAATGATATATGGGAATGTGATAAGTGACTCCAACTTTACATTTTCTACTGGTCAAGATCTATCTTGATGCTATCAAAAATTAACTTTTACTTACCTCGAAGTACACCATACATCACAGTCTTGTGCTTCTTTAGATTAATTTACTTTTCTGTCACAGAAAATTAAGAGTTTCTTCATCCATAGACTTTTAAAGTGATCTAAGTCTTAGTGCGTGTAATTATCCGTCCTTCTGGTATTTGGCCACCATGCAGTTTTTGGGTAGGTCTTGAACTATCAAAACACACTAAAGGTAAGACACAATTAGATACCTAGCAACAAACCCAATTAGCATGGCAACTACTACCAGTAATCTCAACTGGGTATGGGAAATTTTTTAATCAAATTCCTAAAATATTACATAATTCCCACACTTGCTTCAATCGGCTTTATAAAGTAATTGTTGATATAATTTTTATCAACTTGTAATCCCATGAATTAAATTAGAGAGGTTAAAGTGTAGTAATGTTGAGAGGATAAAGCCTGCTATGCAATAATTCAGAGCTTGTCACTAAAGGCACAATTTGTTTGTTGGTTTTCTGGACAAAAGTATGTATTTTGTTTGCAATGAGAAATAATGATGAATTAGATACAATACTGAGAAGATAACATAATCTTGTTACCAAAGCACAATTTTTTTCCCTGGGAAGCAATAGATTTGGTTGGCAATAATTAGATCAAATTAAGCAATAAGAATGAGCTAGATAGTATACTGTATACTCATTAGAAAAGTAATAAAGTACAATACAACTACTTGGTATTAAAATTACAACAACTTCGATGGATAAATGACTATGAGAGACATTAACTTAATGTAAGCTATTAAATTTTTTAAATTGAAATACAGGAATCAACTATAATATGACAAAACTACAAATAGAATAAAAAGTTTTAAGCATATCATCACTTGAGGTAAAATGCAACAGGTAATGCTATGAACAGCATCGTGAAGTAAACTGGCCTTCTAATCATTCCACTGCTTGAGTCCATGGTAGTGTTGGCAGCACTGGTAGCTCCAGCATTAGTAACATCATCCGCAATTGTAGTACCAATTGCAGTTGGATTGTCATTAGTTGCAGCTGACATAAGTTAATGACATAAAAATATGCAAATCATAATTTTACACTATTAATGGTATAATGTGTGATACTGATGGTTAAAAATTATATGAGTTTTTGCTAGTACAGTAACTGCATTTTTCATTTATATTGCTATTGTTTGCGCGTAGGTATGTACAAATTAAGCGAGCAAATAATGTCATATGGATGTGCTTAGAATAACAGTACCACATAATATTAAAGAAATTATAATAATTTGGTTGTGACAATTACCTTGTAAAAAGTAGGTTAGCTTTAGCTTAAGCAGACAAAGCTAAATGCTTAAAATGTAGTTTACTTTTTTCAGTTGCCTTATATAAAACCCAACAAATTATGAGAGCCATGAAACACACTTTAGCATAATTAGTCTCATGTGTACCGTAGTTATTGTTAAAAGGCCTAGGCCTTTAGAGACTCTATAACGGTAGTTTTCTCTGAAGCGGCATCAACTATTGTATATTAATATACATACATTTGATGCTTAATACACTACAAGTGCAACTTACAGCATATATTGCTCTCACAAAATGGTCTATCTGCAGGACACTGTGAGCAAGATGGTCCAGATACATATGGATGCTGGCCAAAAAAATTACCCCTATATAGGTAGGTTTAGAAGGCATTATATTAGAATAGAATAGACAGAGTGTACTATTTTAACTTACGCTGGTCCATAATTGCAGACAAAGACGAGCCAGTTGGCTCCATTGTTCACATTTTGTAGATTATCACATCTTCTAACTCCACAGCCTACACTGTGGGATGAGGCCCAAACCACCTGCAATAAAAGCACAATGAACTAACCAAGAGACATAGGAACAGAAATACAGATACAATACAGTTGTTCATTTTGGTTACTACAACTGAACAAACCTGAGTGTAATGGCCACAAACTGCCGAGCAAGAGTTGTTTGTGTAAGTATAATCATTTACTTCATTGTACCAGGACAATACAGCACTAGCATAATCAGCTGATCCACTTGTGGCAAAGAGGTTTTCACCGACTGATGTAAATGTACTCTGTTGAGACACTCTATCGTTATTGTGCTCAAAATTACAGACGTCTGCATAACTCTGAGCAATTTGAGCCAATTCATCGTTCCAAACCTACAAAATTAATCTCAAACTTAGCTACTTGCATAATACAAATTAGTCATGAAATTACAATTAATATAAAATATTATCTTAACATTGATCGGATTTTGTTTATGTACACTGACTAATGTGATCGTGATACCAATCAGAATATGAAGTTCACAAAATGGAGGCATAAGGAAATGGCTCTAGTAGATAAAGAATTAATTCACAATGGCATAATTAAAAAACATAAGATGTTGGCTTTAATACATTGAATTAGAAACTGATTATTGATTACTGCAGCTGACACTGGACATGTGATTACCCTCAGGCTCACCATTCTAAGCATGTTGGCAGCAGTAGGACTGACCATTCCTCTGAGTCTGTTGTGCTCATCCAATGTGGTCTGCTTGTCTGCAGAAGATAACTCAGTCTGAGACAAGGCTTCTCCCACAAAAATAAAGCCAAGCACAATATAGCAAAACATTTTACACCAAAAGGGTTACAATAGCCTTGACAGTACTATGATGAGATATGTGACTCTTTGAAAAATAATCCTGTTTAAGCAACTACTTAAATACTGTTATACATCCTGTGATGCAAAATTGCGTAATAGATAATTATATTCATAAGCAAAACATTGAGTCTGATTACATCTATTCTCAAATGATTACTAACTTCCTAAAGTCATTCTAATAAATCTACGAGACAGTAATGCTAATATATTCGATTGGAGATAGGGTCACACTAAGTTGTTAATAAATTCTTCAGGTATATATCACTGAATAAAAACAAGCCGAGAGGGGAGGGGGAATGGGCGGAAATAGCATTTTTGTCACTAATGTTTAGTTACTGGGTATAGTACTTATTGATAATTATTATAGTTCTGTTTAAGAATTTGCAGCAAGATCAGAATTGATACTAACATAGCAACTGCAACACTGAGCACCAACTTATAACACTTGTACTATCAGAAACTGGCATATGCTCCACTATAACAATGTTTGTGCACCTATTATGCATGCGTAATAGACTATTTTATTATTAAAACACAAGATTGTTAATTAATAAACCTCAAAATAATATAGTTTGGAAAAGTTGAATTGAGTGGAATTTAACTCAACATTAGGTTGATATTTTTTCATTCTTTGCTCAAGCCTTCTAGTTAATCACCTATAGCTATATACTTTACCAACATTAGTATGCATTCGTGAAATAAAAAAAATTTGTGAGAGTAATCAATTCATGAGTATAATTATTAAAAAATGTAAGCAAAGAAGTATAAAGTTACTTCATGTGAAATAGCAGCCCTAGTGACTTCCATCTCATGAATATATTTAAAGAATTATAAGCATCTGTGATTTGTACCATTATAAAATAGTTGCTGTGATTAGAACAAATATTCTGTGACAAAAATGCCCACATGTGCAATCAAGCATTGCATCAATTGCATGGAAGATGAATCTTCAGGACATGACGTTCACAGCTGTGGGAGTACTACAATCAGACAAGACCATCTGCTATCAAAATACGGCCAATCATGAAATCTAAAATATTCAAAATGTTGATTAACTGTGCATTCTATTTGGGCAAGTAATTCACATGAAAATTTACACCCACACTAGAATTATTGGAATCCTGGCACATTTTTAAGTACAGAATACCAATATTGTTAAAATACACACAACAATAAAGATTGAATTGAATACTTAAAAATACTTACAAGATAAAAGTGCAATAACTGATGGGTTTGTAAATCCCAACAGCAATTATGTGGCTTTGTGAAGGACCAGCCTCTAATAAGGGCTTGCACAAAAACTAGAATGTTATGACTGTGAAAGCAGTGTCAATGATTTTGTTGTGTAAGTGTCTGTAGAATCTCAACTGTCATCAATAACCAACAAAAGACAGGAGAAAGACACTTTAGCTAACTATTTGTCAGTGCCTAGGAAAAGGGACCATTTCCGTAAAAACATGAAAAATGAGTTATTCATACCCATAGGCTCCAACCGTCCCGAAATGTCTGGGACCGTCCCGGATTTGTTAACTTTGTCCCCGGTCGGAAGAGACTACTATTTGTCCCGGAAAGTTACTTTAACCGGCTAAAGGTAAAGGGCGACTCTACGCGAAATGGGAAAAGATCGTCAGTATCACAAATGCAGGAGTAGATTCACGGTTATTGTAGAGGTTGACATGAGTGATTGCGGTCCTCCTAAGCTTAAAAGAGCCAGAAGGCAATGCCATTTTGATTTTAGCTGGCTTCAACAATTCCCTGGTATAGGTAGAAGCTCTAAAGGTAAAGGCAGTAATAAAGTAGTGGTTATTTACTACTTTCTAGCTAGCACAACAAACTTTGTATAATAATGACTATAAAATAAATACATAAACAAAAGCAACAGCAATTTACTATTACAATGAACAGTCATTTAATGTAGGGAATAATGTTGGATATATATTTTGATACATCAAATGTAAATCTCTTCCAAGGTTTGAGGTAGTTGTATACAACTATCGTAAAACTTAGATGAACTAGAATAAAGTTCCATGCAATATCTCTGTCCTCATTGAGTAAGCACTTGATAATGAAAAAATTCATTATTCTTTTGGTCCCTGAAGCTCCTTTGGAAAAGTTGGAGGGTATGATACCACCACTGTGTAGAGCACTTCTTATGGACGTAAGACTGTTACTTATGCTTGGAAAATGGTGGCGATCAGCTGAACGGCAGTAGCTAAGTTATAGTTGGGGCCGCTTACTTCATTGATGGGGGATGCCTTACTCAGTTTAGACCCTACATTGTGTAAGAGTACTAGACAGGTATGGCTTTAAATAGCACTAGATGCGTATAGACATAATTTTGCAGGCCGTTTTGTGCTTCTTCTTTCTTTTTTTTCTTCTTTTTCCAACAGTTTGATAGTTACAGTAAGTCATGGTAACTATAATACAGTCACTCTTTTAGAAATGATCAACTAGCTTGGTTTGTTAGTTCACTGGCTAGCTAAGTTTAAGATTATATTTGTCTTGCAGCCAGCTTGTTGCCTGTTTTGGAACAAATGAACAATAGGAATCTCTTTAAATCAATGAACAAAAATGATGGACTTTTTCAAAATGTGTTGCCTTCTCTTGTTGCAGTGTGACAGAAGTCCTCATCATCACTGAAACCTTTGTCCAGTCAGAGACTTGCTGATTCTTCTAGTGTCTTCACAAAAATAGTCCCAGGAGTCTCCAGGTCTGCTGACTCCAAACACAAGACTCCATAAATAGCAACATCAACCTATATAACTTGATTATTCACATTTATTATTTCTATTCAGTTGCTGCTATGCTATAACAAAAACTTATAAGAATTTACCCGAGGTAGGGGTAATTTGTTGCTAGGCAACAAATTGAATTCGCCCACGATTTTCAATTACTCGCGGGTTGGAGTTCCGTGCACGCACGGAAGGTCAAAATAGAGGTAGGGTCTCATTTACTGACCGGACCGGACCTGATTACTGACCGCCTTATCTTTCGTAGCGTACTGACGCCTTATCTTGCGTAGCTTTACACTGATGTTTAAAGGTAAATGTGAGTCCTATGGCAGCAATGATTGATCACACTCCATAATGATGCTGTCACAAGAAGCAGGTAAGGAAGAACCCCTCTACAAGGACCACACTTGGGGGCTATCCTAAATTTTCTATGACTGTGGTACATTTTTTATGCTTTTATAAGTTTAGAGTCCATCTGAGAGTGGTTGGTAGTCTTGTCAAGTCATCACAATACAATGCACATCAAGCAACCTAATGCTTCTGAGTAAAAAAAAAAAGGATGCACTGTTCTAGGGATAATATAACTCTAAGAAATTAATCAGCAATAGCTATGTTTTAATATAATCTTTGAGAGTGAATAAATTAGTTAACTCAGAATCACTATTTAATAGTTCACTTTCAATAGTCTGGCTTATTTTCAGTGTCTAAGATCTGTGACGGTGGTCATAGCAACTCTCTAGGTTAAACCCAATAAATAATTTGCACAGATCCTTAATATTGTAAACTATTGGAGTTAGCTTATTGAGTAACTAAATAATAATCCTCTTTGTTAAAAAAATTTAAACAAAAAGCATACCCCTGATGTGAACAAGTGTGTATTTTATCACGGACACTAACATTCGCACCTATTACCGATTCTTACCATGTGTGTTGACAATTATTGTGCTGTGTATCACGTGTGATTGTGATGATCCTTACCTATTGGTTGTCTCTGTGTGTGTGTGTGTGTGAGTGTACTTCCAAGTTGATTAAAGCCAAGTTTTGTAATGAAATCTTAATTTCGGCCACCTCAACCCCACAGTAGCGTCATTTTAGTTAACTAAAACTTAAACCAAAGACCTGTAGAAGACGGCCAATCCCATTGAAACAAAACCTACTGGTAGAATGAATAAACTAAAACGAAGCAATTTTTATTTTAACTTAATCTCCTTGAATCACGCAATTATTAATTGGAAATATAAATTGCCATTGTTAGGTGATTGTTCTCCCCCTTCCCCCCCCCCCCCCCCCCCCCAAAAAAAACAACAACAACAACAAACAACAACTTGTTTTGCACCTCTGAAATAATTATGATCTTCATGGTTACATTTGCTACAAAACTTTCACCGGAAATGAAAACTTCTCCTGAAATTAACATTTTTTTAATGTGACACTCTCAACCGTGGTTCTGAAACCATACCCTGTACAAACAATGCTGTTGAGAGGAAATAATATTGAAAGCTATTATAACATAAACATGTTAGCTTAGGTGATGTTAAACACTCTCTAGTCTCACCGCTTGCTGTGACTTTAAGCAGTTATTTAGATTGTCAGTTTTAATGTGCAAATTATACTATAATAAGATGTTGCTGCTGAGGCCAAAATGTATTTATACATTCAGCTTGGAGTCACCCACTGCTTGATCATTGTCAGTTTACTATACTGAGGGTGTACTGACAACGCTAACCTGGAACACTAGCATGGTAAACCAGAATTATACTGATAGTTTACTATAAATAGTGTTGCAAACTTATAATCTACAAATTTAGTAAAACATCACTCTTCAAGCAGTGTGCTTTCAAATTGGAAGGGAAAAAAAAAAGAAGACTGCTGCACTAAGGTTTCTTTTGAGCCAAACTTTGTACAGGCTGCTTAAAATGAAGGTGATGAATCTAAACTAGCATATCTATTAGTAGCTGATATAGTAATTGCTAACTTTCACTTATGCAACCTTTCATTGTGCATCATATCTAATTTAACTATAAAGATTACTTGTCATGGGTGTAAATTGTCTAATTTAATATGAGCAGGGGGAAATATTGGTTGGCAGGTCCCCCTTCAGAATTATCGGAGGGGCCAGTGGCACCCCACTTCCTACTCCACTACATTGTAATGAAATTGGTAGCTTTAGCTGCTCAAGAGAAATATCACTACCAATGAAAAGGGTGTGGTCAGTTTCGGCAACCATTCTGGATCGACCTCTCACGATTTTCTGAAATATAGCTATTATGTACTTACTGTAAAACTTAGGTTAAAATTATTGTTTGATATTTGAATTCCAAACCCTAGATCAAGTTAGGTAGCCGCTGAGTGTAAACAATTTATACCACTGATTATGAGGAGCGTTGTTTTTTTTTCATGTAGTGTCTAGCATTACAGTAAAATCATTAAAATTATTGTAGAATTCAAAGCCAAATGTTTCAAAGTATTGTAGCAATAAAAAAAAATCAATCAATTATAATAGAGTTCACAGCATCAGAGGAAGAAGCAGTACCACTGTATGGTACAGTCTTTGGAAGAGAACTATCCACTGCATTGATTACTACATCATAATGATTTCTGTTCACATGACATATTTCAACATGACCCAAATCATTAGGTAGAGTGGCATGAAAATCAGTTGGAAAAATTACATTTTCAGGTGGAGTTTGTGACATGCCATACTTCGCCCAATAATATTCGCGATTACTTCTCTCCATAGCAACAAACACAGGAATGGAAGAATAGAGAGCCAGTGCAAATACTTCTGCATGTTTCCCCCAAACATAATCATTTTTCATCTTGTCAATGTGATCTTTCACAGATAATGGATGGCAATATGATCGAAAAAGGCTACAGTTAAGGCCTATAAACTCCACCAGCAGTTTACGTATAATCAAGATGAAATATAAGAGAAGCTTCGAAACAAACAATTTCCACCCCCAAGTATAGAATGCCTTGTATGTGAGTACTGCTGTAAAAAATCATCTAAATTAATGCATCCATTACCTCCAAGAAAATAACTACTTTGGGCAGATTCCTAAGTCATATCACAATTATACATTATAATATTATTGAAGATTGTTCTGATAGAATGTTATCAGTATAGTTTCAGTAGCAGTAGGTGGAATGTAATGAGACGATTTCAGAATTTTGGCTGTAGCAGTCTTCAAAAGTGTTTTCTGTACACAATAATATTATGGTGTCAGAATAGCTAATGTGGCTTATCATTGAGAAGCCATATTATCTATTCTGCACATCATCAGACATGCCAACTTACTTGTTCAGGTGGTTTCTGTAGCTGACTAATACACTTTCTTTGGATACACTTCTGTTTCAATTTACCTGGTCCACCAAATTTCTTCATGTCCTTACAGTACACGCAAGCTCCACAGTTATCATTCAAGCATCCTGCACATTGTCTACACAGTTTGTCTGTGACAAAACAACAAATGAACAAACAGCACTATCATGTTGATCAATAGTGAGGACTTACTTTTAGTGTGGGTAATGTTTTCCTCATAAGGTTTTCTCACTGCACTCCTGTCTAAAACTTCCTACAATGGAATTAACTATAATTACACTCAGTCAAGAAATAGCAGTTAAGAATACCTTCTTTGAATTACTCGTTTGTTGTACACTGATATTAACAAGAGGATCGGAAGCGATCTCTTCATCAATAAGCTAATAAATCATTATTAATATCATCAATATAATAATAATAATATTGCAGACATCCATAACATACTTGTGTTAAATTATCAGTGAGTGAACTAGAAATTGAATCTGGTGCAGCTACAACATCGCAGTCTCCTGGACAATTATTACACTTTACTTTAAACTAAAGCTACATTGATTTTTATTATTTATTCAAACCTTGTCTAGGTCTTTTCCGACCTGATCTTTTCTGGCCCTTAGCACGTGTATTCCATCGCAACTGGGTCAAATTAATGGTTTTCCTTTCTTCTGCAACATTAATCCCCAAACTTAACCTTACAGCAATCTGATTGTAGCAAGTACTCGTAGAAGGGCAGGAACAATCCTCAGATGGAACAAGTCTGACTACATGAGGTTTACCATTAGCCCAAAACTGTAAATGTTCCTAACTTTGGGTCATGAGAAACACAGCCATTGTGGATCAGCAATCTAGATGGACAAAAATTAGCAATTTATCTGAACGCACTTTTAATTGGCATATGCACTAGTTAAAGTCTGTAATATATTAGAGGATTAATTACTATAAACACTTACCTTGCCCTCATTATTTGTGAATTTTTATCACTGGTTTGATGAGTATGGTGTGCAGCCATTGTAGAACGATTCTTTTCCCTAAACAAGAGATTACTTTTAGAATTTTGTAAAAAAATAAAAAAATCTGGCCACCCTTATGCCATAGTAATTTTTATTGCCGTACTTTTGAGTTATACAAAGCACAGCATTTTATTAGAATAGGATTGAGCCATGAGACTTAATTTTATAGCTACATAGTATTGACCTTGTCTGTGAATTTGTTACATCTGCCACACTAGAAATCGAAATTCCATTTTTCAGACTGTCAATGATATCCTCCAAAGAAGCAGTGGATATCAAGTTGACCTCATCAGGTTGTATGCGAAGACTTGAAAATTGTTCTGTTAACTTGTACTCACCTAAACCTATAATCAAGACATGTGCAAATAGATAATACTAGTGAAAATTTATACCAGCCAATCAGACCTATGCACACAATATAATAGCTATTAACTTAATTTCTAAATATTGGTACATAAAAGGTTACCTTTTTGTGAAGTTCAGTCATAAAATACTGAAGAAAAGGTTGACTCCACTTTTTTCTCCACTCCTTTAAATGATAATTATATTTTTGATAATTATATTTTTCTTCAGTTTCTTGATGAAACAAAGTGCGCAAGTTGTCAATATAGGACTGAATTTCTGCTGTAGAGGCACCATGACTTTTTAACCATCTTTTAACATTCTTCAGTAAATGATTCCAGCAAAGAAGATGATGAATTTTTGGCAAAAAATTGTCAAAAATTTCAAATCCCTTTTCATCATCTGTAACCAAGGGGATTTTATTCTTTCCATTGGCTAAACAAGGAAGTTCACTTGCCACAAACCTTGCCATCTCACTGCTGTGAGTACTGCTCAACTTTCTCTCATGTAACATGATTAGTGCTGGCATGACAGGAGATGATTTAAATAAGAGATTTCTGAAAAGAAATGTTGATACATAAAAATCACCAAGCTTAAATGTGGTGTCATATGACAGAAGCTGTCCTGTTAAACCAAGCTGAAGCAATTTGTTGACTTCTTTCATTAGTTCCTGAAAGCCACAAATCACAATGAGATCAGGAAAAAGGTGCATACTTTTTAAGATAAAATCTCTCATGTCATAAGCCAATTCATGCAAATTATATAGAGCATCATGTGTTAGCCTTAGTTTTTGCCAAGATCGTGACTGTAAATGTTTTACTTGCATACAATTTACGTGGAAGCATAACACATTGATTCTCTATGGATAATACAGACTTGCTGATTTCTTTCTTATACACCGCAGATGGTGGTGCTTCTTTTTCTTACAATTTTCTTAAAACTGAAGAGCAAGTTCGTACATGCGGATCAATATCACAGAGTGCAGAATCGTCTCCTTTGTAATGAATAACAACTCTGTTAGAGGAGTTTGTCATGTAAGCAAATCTCTTAAATCTGTCACCGGTCGAATCATAGTATGACTTGGTAATTGGTGGAAAAACTTTCAATTTTTTCCTTCCACAATGGCACCAACGATACTGATCACATTTCCAGTCATCTGTGTCACAAAAGTAATAGAATGTGCATTTGAAACAATTTATCAGGGTCTTTACTGCTAGCAAAAATGTTTACTCTAAATTATCCTGAGTTGGGATACAAAATGTGAAAACAAAAGAAAAAATGACTTTTTTTATACACATGATCTCTCATAATTCTTGCAAACTTTCTGTCACTAGACTAATAATATTCTACATTAATTTCCACCTTCCTTTACTCAGAAAACAAGTTAATGGAAAATTTGACTTACTTTTGGAGTAATCATTTAATGGTTCGTACACATACACCTCTCCAGATTTGGGCATTGCAGGTGGCACATGACAAGTGTCTTCCTTATTTGCCTCATCTAATAGCTTCATAACTTTGGAGAGTGACAAATCATTGTTGACATGCCATGGTGCTAACCAGACTCACACCTTACTCACTTTGTCTAATAACTACTTGACCTCCAATTTATCAAAGAAGTTACTCACTTGATATCATTGCAAGCCCTTTTATACCAGTAGACAAGTGGGTCATCTAGCCCACAGACAGTCATAAAACCACCAGCAACCACAAGCATTCATTCCCTTTAAGAAATACTGATATGAATGAGATGATAATGATGATCATAATGATGATGGTATGGATATTATAATTTATAACAATAACAACAGCAGTAATGATGATGATAATAATAATACGAGATATTAGTTCTTGATATACGTAAACTGCTGGTGAAGTTTATAGGCCTCAACTGTAGCTTTTTTCGAACATATGTCATCCATTATCTATGGAAGGTCACATTGACAAGAAATAATTATGTTTGAGGGACACATGCAGAAGTATTTGCACTGGCTCTCTATTTTTCCATTCTTGTGTCTGTTGCTATGGAGAGAAGTAATCGCGAATATTATTGGGCGAAGTATATTTAATTTTTTCAACTGATTTACATGCCACTCTAATGATTTGGATCATGTAGAAATATGTCATGTGAACAGAAATCATTATGATGTAGTAATCAATGCAGTGGATAGTTCTCTTCCAAAGACTGTACCTTACAATAGTACTGCTTCTTCCTCTCAAGCCGTGAACTCTATTATTAATGATTGACTTTTTTATTGCTACAATACTTTGAAATATTTGGCCTTAAATTCTAAAATAATATTAATGATTTTACTGTACTAGACACTACATGAACAAAAAAACAACAACAAAAAACAACAACAGCTCCTCATAATCAGTGGTATAAATTGTTTACACTTCAGCAGTTGTGGTTGTACTCATGTCAGCTCATCCAGCAAACTGTGGGCGCCATAACAGTAATTAGACAACCACTACCATATTCCTCTAGAACAGCCAAGGTACATGATTGTCCCCAGACCCTTTCTCCGCGTAGCGGTTAGGTAAAGGGTCTGGCTGTGCCAGACTAAGTTTCAGGTGGGTGGGGGGGAAACAAATCACCTAACAATACGGTCTTAACATTGCCCCCTCCCCCCCCCCCCCACCCCAACATTTTCATCTTCTTACTCCACTGCAGTGCACAAATGTTCAGAATGATCACAGATGATAAGATACATATGACCTTTACAGAAATATAAAGGAGCACTTGAAAGCTTCATTGTGTAAGCATAAACAAATTACTATGCAGATATAGATGTTGATTAAATGGCAATTTATCTCCAATTAATAATTGCATGACTCAAGGAGATTAAGTTAAAATTAAAGTTGCTTAGTTTTAGTTTATTCATCCATTCTACCAGTAGTTTTTGTTACAATGGGATTGGCTGTATTCTACAGGTCTTTGGTTTAAGTTTTAGTTAACTAAAATGACACTACTGTGGGGTATGGTTACTGTTTGTAACTTTTCAATAAGTGAATTTTGTTTTAGTTACTGCAATAAGCTAACTCGAATAGTTTACAATATTAGAGGATCTGTGCAAATGATTGATTGGGTTAAACCTAGAGTTACTATTATGGCCACCATACAGATCTTAGACACTGAAAGATAGGCCAGACAAATAGTGAGTAAACGAGACCCTACCCAAAATAGAGAGTAAAAGGTGACTGTGTTTAAACGGGGCGCTCGGACCTTTAACAACGGTTTCAGCCACTCAAATTATTTTGGTGTCAGTGTAGCTAAAGGGTAGGAGATACCTGTGGGCCAATAAAAAGAATACCAAAAAAAAAATTGTTTTGGTCGGTGTTTGGGCTCTACTGTACATTTTTGATTTTACGTACATGGTCCCTTTTCCCAAGTACTGTCACATTTACAAGCAAGCTGAATTCATGTAGTTATTATTGCATTTCTATTTAACATTCTTATTTTTTTGCACAGAAAATGATTATTTCCAATGGGATAAAAAGCTGGGAGACACTGAGTGCTTGTTGCCACCCCTACTAACCACTTTATTGGCGAGCAAAGCGAGCGAGACATTATCAGGGTTAACACATTTGAAAATTGAGGATATTTGTTTGTTGGTGAGCGAGCGAAGCGAGCGAGATACTGTTAGGAGTGGACAATTGAAAACCGGGCATGTTATAATTGGCGAGTGTAACGAGCGAGGGGTAACACAATATGAAAATTGGGGAAATTATTGTTTATTTTTGTGTGGACGTACGAATGTCAATTTTGTAGTTTGACCCTAACGTTTTTGTGTGCACTTCATGGTCTACCCATTCCCATATCTCCACTAAACGAAGTCTTTCGGTTTAGCGATCCTTATCATCAAGGAAATTTAATTATTTACCCCTTTGTATTAATTTGTTTCTAAACTCTACAATTGTAACTACATGTGACTGTGTGTATGCACCTCAGCAGTAAAGTGTTTATAATGCCAGTTTACTTCCTTACACTGCTCACAGCTGTCTGTGCTTTCCTTCTCTATTGACATTGTTCCAGTAATTGAAGATTGATAAAAGATATTGTGGCTTTGCTAGATTTTTTTTCTAAGCATTTGTAATTTTGTGATAAAATATTGCATAATAATAGTTGTCAGTCACCAGTGCCACCAGATGCTCATCATTAGATAACGGAGGTCGCACAGTATCTAATGCCTTAATACTAGTTTGCAATTATTGACCTGGGTAGGAATGAATACATAAATTACTTATGATTACGCAATTCAAGCAAGCTAAGCCAAAATTAATTAGATATTCAGTATTAGATTTATTGCCATCACCACAAGTCAGCATTACCATATCGTCATAATGATGCATTTTATTTTGTGAATTCATAGACTGTTTTGCACATCCTAGAAACGCTTTTATGTGTGCATATACATGTAGTGACTAAAATGTTTTTAGAATCTGGCTAGTATCTTCTTAGAAAGGCTTAAAATTATATGGTCCGCATCAGGTTAAACAGCATTTGCCACTTAGAATATAGCTAGAATATTACCTATCTCAATTGTTTCATACTATCCAACTATAATTATGGTAGGCAAACATTCTAACAAACCTGCAGTATTCGACTAGTGTATTGTTAAACTTACACATGTATTTTGTAATATCTTAGTATTATAGTATAGTCTATATGAATAGATCACAGATTCGGTGTGTGAATGCCTGTGTGTGCCATATAATGTTATTGTACATTGATACAGTTACACTGTTCTCATTTAATATTTGTGTGACTTTCTGAGCAATTATAGTGGACAATTTTCTTATATCCCATGTTCTTCCTGCCCCTCTGGTTCTCCACATTGCATCCATAGAACTTGCAGTGACAGTAAGCACTTAAGACAAGCAAGTTCACTAAAGAACAACTTATTGTGTATCCATAATAATAATATGTTTGTCAATAATGATGACAACAACGACTGTGTGTATATTTAATGAGCTGTGCATGGTTGGTAAGTGTCTCCTCAAACTGAGTTGGCGAAGTGTCACCTCAAGTGAATGGTTAAAGTGTCACCTCAAACTGATTGGGTATAGCCCTGCCTGAAACTGAATGGGTGAAATGGTTACACATTCAGAATGAAGGCTATTAAAAATGACGACTAATTGTGGCTAAATGAAAGTGAAATTGGTGAGGAAAAGACAGAGAAAGGTATAGCTTCAGAAAGCCTATATCCACGGTCATCAATAGAAGGACCATGAGCTTGAGAAGGAGGGGAGTTAGAATAAGGGATAAAGGAACCCACGATTCAAGAATAAAGAGCTGAATAGTGGAAAGGCTATCAGCTATGTAATTCTGGAAGAAAGATCGCAGGATAGGGAAACTGGTGCAATCAAATCAAGTAGTAGAGGATAATAAGATTGGATAAAAAGACCTTATGCTATGCATTCATAAATTTATAAGTACATCAAGTGCCACTGTATGGCAGGCTACCAAAAATAATGCACAAATGAATGTCAAATAACTATTTTGACATCAATTTACACACATCATATCTGAGGCAGCTAATACATAAATAATATCACAAGTAAATATATTTAAAATTGCTCAATTATATGACTGCTAGCATAATTATGTGTTTTCTTTGGCAGAAAACATGTAGAATGGCTTGTTATATTTTCCGATTTAAGACTCATGACAACACAACCTAAGCTAAAATTATAATTTACATACCGAAGCTAAAAATCAGTTGATTGTCCTACTAACTGCTCCTTGCTACTGTACAATAACTATGCAAAAACTGAGATAAGAGTTTATTACTCATGTGATTATAGTGAGATGATAAGATTAGTACCTTCGGGAGCTCACTGGTGAGTTTCTAAAATATAGCCCCGAAATTGAGTATGCTTATACTTAACTCATCGGTAAATTGAAAATCAGAGAGTGACCGACAAACGCATAGACAGACAAACAAATCAACTATTATAACCATCTCAAGCAGTAATGCTATGGTTTACCTGATACCTTATGCCTAATCTGTCTGCAATGATTTGGCTTTTGTAGTCAGTATCTGGCGGACCTTTACAAACAGCAACCCTTTGCGTATCCTTTTACAGTTTTCCACATTGCCATGTAGTCTAATAATATACAAAATCTGACTTCCTACCAAAATAAAGCACCAAAGGTGTGAACCTAGTCTCACGTAACTAGACTATTTACCATTTGCAACGCAGCACATGGTAAAGGGTGACCTGGTATGCAAGACTAGTGTGAACCCTCAGTGTTACTATACACTAGCTAACTATTACTATTTTGGAGTAGTATTAATAGCCAATATGCAGCTCATGCAAACCGATATGTAAAGCTTGAGTAAGTGGATATAAATCATGCAATGTTAATACCGTCTTCATACGAGAAGCTTAATACACAAGCGTCACTCTCCTCACCAGTAGTTTCAATGGGACACTCCAAGCACGAAGGTAGCGCTGAGAGTATAGTCTCTATAATGCAAAACTACGGCAGGCAGCAAATTATTCGCTCACATGACTATGGCATGACTATAGAGGGTATTTACCAACAATATTGCTTACAATAAGAATAACCAGCATTTTCTGAAAAAAATACGTAGAAACAAAAAATTTAAGGCGCTTAAAATGTCCAGCACAACATTTTCATACTTGTTTCAGTCTTCGGGAGGATGCCATCTTCAAGATCCATTTTTTGTTGTGTGAAAAAAAGACTGACTAACAGATACACTGAAAAATCACAACATTCATAAAGTTATGGCATTCATGCATGTCAAAGCAATAAAAATCATTATGTCTAAAATTATTTGCTACAAAAATCTAAAATGAATAAGAAATAAAAGAATTGTATTACAAAGTGAATTGACACCATTTTAAATATCTGCATAGGCTGTTAATTTATTGTTTTTGTTTTTTTGTTGAATTTTTCACATTGACCTAATATAGATTATTCTCTCTGAGCTAGCTATCTGAAGTTGCTTGGAGTAATTTCAAAAAAAGCTAGATAAACTATTCCCCCACCCCCACACCCATTCCCACCATTTATGTGCCACCGTAAGTATGACAAAATGCTTTAGATGTTCCTGTTCATTCTAATTAGTAAACATTATACATGACAGAAATCTTTCTAAAACACTCAGGTTGGTAGCTAAGAAATTCTAAAAATTTTAATTTAAATAGCCCCTATGTTTTTAACAATTTTTATATTACTTTATTTTAGTTATGAACATTTCTTGGTACAGGGCAACCCAAGTAAGGTGATCTAAATTGAAGTTCTCCTTCTTATAATTACTGATAAACCAACTCATAAAACTTGCAGTCTATACCATAATTATGTTGACTTCATTAAGTTTATCTTGTCAATGCCATTCACCGTATCCTATTCTCTCTTGAAGTTGTTTCCATGGTATTATTAATCTATTCTATCACCTTCCCTCACAAATTCTTTAACTATTTTCTATGAAAGTCTGTAAAAATAATAGAATGGTGAAAACTACGAGAGAGTATAAAGCTTCTAGAAGAATTTGTAATACAATGAATGTCTGTAAATTAAAAGAATGTTAGATTGACACTTTCTCACCTATAGGAGTCTGGAAAAAAGCAAAGGAAAAATGTGAAAAAAATCTTAGTTGTCGCTGGGGATTCGAACCCAGGGCCACTGGCTTTAGCCACCAGTACTCTAACCACTGAGTTACGACAACCCTCGACTTCCAAGACTCTCACATTTTTCCTTTAACTCTAGTCGCTAACCAGAGGTAATGTCGTGTATCATTTTCCTATCAACCTCATCTTTGGCAGGAACTGGGCTGGCTACCCACCGGTCAGTGCAGAGGTGTGTAAACCCAACCCCTTTCATGCTGAGAAATCCCCCGCTTTGGGGGGAAGGCCCCTTTTTCACAGATTGCGCTGCGCATAGGGGCCTGGAAGCCCCCCCAAAGCAATCTTATTTTATAGTTAATAGGGTCAACATACCTGTCACACAGCTTACCACCCCCTCTCCTGCTGCCTGGGCCGGTCCTTGCCATTCCCCCCTTGTCATAAGAGATGATACAATCTATTACTCAAGTTTAAAGTAATGGATTACTGCATAAATGATATAGTATACATCTACATAATATAGGTCAACCGTCCCACCATTACCAAGTCTCTAGCAAGCCAACTTATTCGATACACTGGCCAGCTGGGACTTCGGGGTACGTATGTATTTCAAGAAGCCTGCACTGTGCCACTTGCCAAGGGTCTGAATCAGTGAGTCCTCCACTCCTGACTCCTGACAAAGCCGCCGACGTGGCCATAACAATCCAAAAACTGTGTCCCGCGTAGAGGTGGGCTGGGAGGTTAAGATTTGGTAGCATTCCTGCCTGGCACTCGCTCTCGTAACTAAGCCCGTGTAACTCCTGACCACGTGTGCCTTCGTGAGCATGCGCTTCCCGTGAGCGCCACACCTTCCCGGTGTGGGCGCCGCAACCCAGCTCCTGCCATTAACCTCATTTAACTTTGTTAAATAGCCTTTATACTGCTGAGTAGTACCGCTTGATGCAGTCTCGTACTAAACAGACCACTAATTATGACATAATTGTGCTGTCAGAACACATTGTGCTGTCAGAAAACCTTTTCGGTGTCGACCAGAAACACCTCACCCTCTGGAGAGAAGCCATAATTAAGTTTAAAAGGCTTTAACATCACAACTATCAATTTCTGACCCTTCATATAAACTAGTATAAAGGGAAAATGGGAGAGTCTTGGAAGTCGAGGGTTGTTGTAGCTCAGTGGTTAGAGCATTAGTGGCTAAAGCCAGTGGCCATGGGTTCAAGTCCCCGGCGACAACTAAGATTTTTTCACATTTTTCCTTTGCTTTTTTTTTCCAGACCCCTTTAGGTGAGAAAGTGTCAATCTACTAGTTTTTATGAAGGTTCAGGTGTAAAATTACGAATGACAATGTGAAGCTTTTTGAAAAAAATATTGTAGTAATACAAAAGCTTGTTTAAGTAACAAAATGTTAGAAACTACAATGGACAATGTAAAGCTTTTAGAAAAAAAACATGAAAGCATTTTGGAGAAAATAAGAATGTTTAAAACACTGCAAAGTAATTTACATTATGTGTATCACTTATAATTATATTGTATTAATGATTTAAAGAATAACTTACAGCATGTATTGCTCTCACAGAATTGTCTCTCTGCAGGACACTGTGAGCAAGATGGTCCAGACTCAAATGGCCAAATAAACATCCTTAGCAATGAAGGTATATTTAAAGTTTTGTGCAGCTGTATCATTTAGGAAGCTAGGAAACAAAGGTTGGTTAAACTAAAAAAACACAATAATAGCAAATGTTCTCATTCTAACAGCCAAGATTGTTAACTAAAACTTTAAGCAGTATTATGACTTCTTTCCAAAGTCCTCTTCAGGGAATCAACTGAGGTCAAACTCTCTGTTGTGATAATATAGTTGTTGTTGTTGCTGTTTAATTTCATTAAAACAATCTTGTTCCACAATTTAAAATTTTAATGGTATAAATACATATTCTTGCATATTACTGCATTACTAACTCATAATAGAGCGTAATTAAGCAAGAACTATATCTCACTCAAATAATAATACATGTTAACTTTATAGTCTGCTATAATAAACATTGCAGAACTACTAATGTGCACAATGTCCCTTATAATTATAATTCTCTAAAAAAGTTTCAACATGCACGCATAATATATAATATATATATAATATATATGGTATATATATATTCCACCCTAGATATCTTCACAATGATATCTTTAGGTACATGACCCGCAAGATATTTCATGCTACACTGTTCACGCTGTACTGTTCAGGCTGTACTGCACAAGCTCATTACCCTAGTAGTTATAGCAACTGGCCAAACTTGTCCAATTTCTTGGTTTTTACAGCTACCTTCCTCTGGTGTAGCTACTCAACCTGGGATAAAATAGCTGCTAAAATATGACCTGGGGCTGTGAGTAGGCCCTACAACAAACATTACCTGTGTGTTACCAGTCCTCTAGTATAACTACTGCCACTAAGATATTTAGGGGTGGGGAATAAACCACTTATTACACTCTGTCCAAGTGATATGACTAGATATTTCACTCTCAGGCTTTATTTTCGCTCACTTCTGGCTCATGAAAATAAATTAGCCTGCTCATGAAATATTTTGCCATACCACACTCTGACTCATGTAATAAGGACTATATATAGTACTTATTACATGAGTCAGAGCGTGATATAGCGAAATATTTCAAGAGCAGGCTAATTTATTTTCACCAAAATAAAGCCTGAGAGTGAAACATTGGTACACCTGGCCAGGCTAGACCCGGTTGCTATAACTACTCTGGTAATGGGCTTGAGCAATACAGCCATGAGATAACACTATGTGATAACTTGAGTTATCTCACAGGGGTTACATACCTAAAGATAACACTAGGGTGGAATAAATTTATATATATAATTTTGAAAGCATACTATCTCCAAGTATTCAAACCTGAGTGTAATGGCCACAGATTCCCCGAGCAAGAGTTGGTTATGTATGTATAATCATGTACTTCATCATACCAACCCAATATACTGTTAGTATAATTGGCTGATCCACTAGTGGCAGACAGGTTTTCACTGGCAGATGTAAAAGTACATCGTTGCAAGTGTCGGTTTTTTATTGTGCTAAAATTTTCAGACATCTGCATGATTCTGAGCAACTTGAGCTAATTCATCGCTCCATACCAAGAATAATGCCAAAAAAACATTTTAAATTATTGGAAAATACATAATATATTTAATTTCAGGCTTATAGTCACTCAAATGTTTATGCTTAGCTTCACTGGTCATAAAATTAAACAATTCAGAGCTATTATTATTGTTTATTTATTATGTTAATGTGTTATATAACACATACAATTATAATATTGTTTCTAGGTGGCAATCAAGTAAAGTTTGAACTCTCTTTAGAATCCCCCCATCACTCAGACTCACCATTCTCAACATGTTAGCAACTGTAGGACTGACCATTCCTCTGAGTCTGTTGTGCTCATTTAAAATAGTCTGCTTGTCTGCAACAGATAACTCAGTCTGAGACAAGGCAGCTCCAAACAGAACCAACAACAGCACAATAACTAGATCATCCTAACACTGAGCTTGTGGGAGACTTGAGAGTCATAAAAATACTTTCAACTACACACTTAGTTACATACTTTCCCCACTCATAACCACACTCTATTTTTGCTTTATTACAGAAAATGAATGAGTTGTACTTTGGCCTAGAGTATGTCAATCACTGGACTACTAGCTAATGTACTACTTATTACTTATGCAACATCAGGTACTCTATTATGTTTCCCATGTGTGTATTTACTGAGTGATATTTACTATTTCAAAGGATAGCATGAGATCACATAAAGCATGCGACTACAACATAGATATAGCAATGCTGGCAGTCTCACCAAATGCTTTACACTCATACACATACAATACTAGTGCTTGTGTATCTCAAATTCAAATAACAGACTGTTGCAAAGTATGTATCGCATGCATATATACATTTACTAACATGATGACAGCTCAAATTCAATATGTCTTTGAACAATTTAGTAAACTGAAATTGTCCACATGGCCTTAATTTAACAGTTATAGCTAAATTGGGTATGTAAAAATCAGGCATTTGCAGCAATACTTTACCACACCCTAGTGGATTTTTTCATGTCTATTACTGCAATAGTGTATACACTATTAGCATGCCAGACTTGATGCATGTATGATGCATACTTTCAATGGCATATAAAATCTGATTGAAAAGTTGGATTGCAGTTTATAACCTATATAAATTTGTGCACATTGTTGACTTGAGAAGCACATACATACTAGTACTTGATGTAGGAGCTTCTAAAAGATTACAAAGCATTTATTCATTGATATAGATTAAAGTTGTCTAACAACTTAACATTAAATTTTGTAGCATTATTAGATAAGCATTCTCTCACAGTGATAAATTAGTCTGCTGACAGTGAAATCCTATCAAGTACTAAGTTACATGGTACTTGCTAAGTATATTAATTCAAGTGTTACTAAAGTATTACGTTAACCTGTTAACTTAAACTGCATAAATAATGTGAATGAAGTCGCTACTTTTGATTTCAACTTCTCGCTCTGTGATTGACAGTAAAATTGATTTGAAACAATAATGATACCTTGACAACCAGATATTGTTCTAACTTCATGTATTCAAAAGATGATGAAATTCCAAATATAATACAATAATAAATTGTCCTTACAATAGGCCAGCTATTGTAGCCAGAAGATGCATCAAGTTAGTTTAATTTCCAGTAACTGTTTTACTATAGCATTATTCACAATCAATTGATAATAAAAATATTTCATCTATTGATTTGGTAGTTCCTACATGACATTACATGATAAAATAAAGAGTAAGTTTTCTATTACAAACAATTAAAAAGCGATAATTATTAAACAATAATCAATATTTTGTCTATTTTCAATAACTGCAAAAAATAGAAACAATGTCAATACTTGAGGAGAAAAGCACACAGAGCTGTGAGCAGTGGCAAGAAGTAAGCTGGCTTTAAATGAGCCTCACTGCTCGTGCCCATTGTAGCATTGACTGCACTGTTTGTCCCAGTATTATCAGTATTTGTAGTTGTTGCTGGACTGCTATTTGTGCCCATTGTAGCATTGACTGCACTGTTTGTCCCAGTATTATCAGTATTTGTAGTTGTTGCTGGACTGCTATTTGTGGCGGCTAATACGTAAATAATGTCACAAGTAAATTACAATTACAATTAATGAAATGAATGCATGAATATCACAAAATTGGTGTGTAAACAAAGTTCAATTTAGTAAAAATATGCATTGGGTTTCTTAATTGGTTTATTCCAAATTTGTTTTTGTTTTTCATATCAGCAAATAATATGGTAACAAAACCCTCAAATTACCATTATTCATTGGTAATTGCTAATGTAGCTACCTACTAACTGTATCCTTGGCGGTAAGACACATTATTATTATTATAGGAATAAACTGGACTTCACCTCTTGCTAGTACGGAATTCCATATAGGAATTTCATTTTACTAATTAAAATGGATGCAATAAGCTACTTTGAGAACTTTCTCTTTATTTTCTACAAGATTATTTATTCATATATATTACTTAAAATTATAATGTGACTGTCAGGACTAGAATGATTAAATTACAAAAATCAAGGAAAATGTGTCTACTTTATTAAAACAATAAAAAATAATCAAAATATTTTTTTTTTGTCAAGAATAAATGAAATGATTAAATAGATCAGTGAATCATAAAGAAAACAAATTAAACCTGATTTATTAAAAAAGAGAACAACTGAAAGTAGTTCACATAAACAATCTAGCTAATTATAGAAAGAAGCGTCAACAAAAAAGAAGCTTGAATTGTATATTCCTATCTCAACATATTGATGAGATGATTTATTAGAAGACAGCAATTAGTTACTGGAACAATGGTGAAAACAACGATGGGGAAACCAGCGACGAGTGATGTTGCTCTAATAGTTTTTTTTTTTTCACTTATGGTAAGTACTAGAGTACCTAGTGAAAGAAGGGGGTTCATTCTGAAAAACAGGGGGGGGGGGGGCACTAGTCTGCAACTAGTCAAATTAGTTTTTAAAGGTTATAATCTGATACTTTCTCAGCATGAACTTTTTGTGAGGTCCTTAAGATGATGTAATGAGTGTGTGCAATGTTCAGAGCATAAATATGATTCAGTCATGAATATCATTATTGAAATTAAAAGCGTATGTTACATCTCCCTCTACAAAATGTTAAGGGTGACATCACATAGCAACACCTAGTCATGCATATCTACCACAAAGTCACGCCTGTTTTGCAACAAATGAGTATCTGCAGATATGCCTCATTCACCATTACACGCATATGGTTGGGGCAGGGCGGAGTCCACTTGCAATAAAAAACCCTCACACACACAAGTAATGGAACCGAGACCTACGCAGCAAAGCCTAGAGTTGAGATTTTGGGAATCTAATTGACAACTTTGATCAAAGATCACCTGATGTGTGCCATAACCAGTGACAAAACTAGATAAAGATTACTCAAATAATCAAGCCTCACACTAGGTGATGCCATAGACATTAGGCCATGCTGATGAAGCAACATGATCACAGATGAAAGTTATTTCAACCCTACCATCAGTAACAAAAGAACCTACCAAGAATAAAAGACTGGAAGTCCATCCCATCTCAAGAAATAGCCCTGTCACCATTTTGGACTTCATTGTAGTGTAGTGCATGGCTGAATTGAAGGCAAGATTACAAGAGATAAAACCTTTGAATTGAACCTAAGAAAGGTTTTGTATCGTGTTACTATACTACTATACCACAGCTAATGCAACCCAAGTTATTTAATTGTCGCCTATTCACAGATTTTCATCCAGTAGCAGTTTGGTAGCATCAAAATCAAGCAATTTTAAATTATGATGGGACTCCAAATACTCTCAGTGGTCAAAATGTTGGCAGAATATTATCTGACAAGCCTATTCATTTCATTATGTAGTTCACATGTTGTGCTCTCTGAAGATTTTCTAAAACAGCCAGTTGAAGCAGTCCATACAAGGGAGCACATAGACCAAAAGTTTAAAGTAGGTTTGAGAATTGGGTTCTGTAACCTATATGCAATGTTAATTACATTTGCTGTTTGTTCACTGCAGGATGATAGGAAAAATAAGGAAGAAAGCCATCTGTCTGTTTCAAGTATTGATCTGCACCATGAAGGAGGCTTACCAGCAAGAGGCAATGCTTGAGGATTTCACCAGGCTCAGAAGAGAACATGGAGTGCCAATTATATACAAACTCTTGATTTATTTTACTGCTATGCTGAAAGTAGCACTGTGGGCGGAAGAGTAGAGAGAAAGACAGAGAAGAGGACAGACAAGACAAAGAAAGAGAAAAATGGATGAGAAGATAGAAGAGAGATGAAGAGGATAAAGAAGACACAGTTATTTAATAGTCATTTTGTGTCATTAAAGTTTGTATGTGTAATATTATAAGCATCGTGGTTCATGCCATCCAATTGTAGTTCTGTGTGTTGCACCTATTTAGATTATTATGCATGCATGTATATTTTGTGCCCGGATTATTCCGTGACCACACCTTCATACCTGTGCGCATGCGGGTCTTGAGCTACATAAAAATTCAAACCCGCTTGCGGCTTGCGTATAATTAGTTCCCCTAATGTTAGTTTAAACCCTAAACTGAATTTAGACTTCAGGGAGAGGGCTGCCATCTGGGAGAACTCTGGTGGCAGCGCTCACTTGGGTTCTTCAAGTAATAGTCGTTGCCGAGCCTTAGTGTCTACCTTCGGTGATTGAGTCTCAAGCAGACCTTGTCGGGAGAACTGACCTTACCTCTTGGGCCAGCAGATCGCCTACCCACAAGCACAATATGTCCACAAACATTTCCTGTGAGCCAGCTTTGATGGTGAGATTCGCAAGATGGCAAGTGCAACCTACATCATACAGAGTTGTATTCTGAGCTTTTGTACACCAAAGCGTGCCCTCTTCATACCACTAGTTGTGTCACTCATGAATGATATAGCCTTAGTGAAATCAAGCCCATGACACTCCAATGAATTTTTTAAAGCTCCAAACAAATTAGATGTATTCCCGACATTTACCACAGCATGTCAAGAAATTTGGTCTTAACTTCTTCAACTGCACCATCCAAGACCCTAACCAGAATTATGCAAGACTTGTCAATCTTGTCAATTGACTCATCCATAGGAATGGAAATTGAAGTTGAAAGGATGCTAACAGCCTTCTTATGATAAGATATGGCTCCCTTTATTACAGCTGTGGCCTTAGTACGACCACATGCAAACTTCTTAGCAATTTCTGAATCAGGAAAAGTTTTCTGAATAGCTTGTTTGCATAGTCACTAGCCAAGAAGGTCAGATGTGCTTTGCTATAAAACTAGCCCATAAAGGCCTACCATGGTGATGTTGCTACTGTCTGGCCAAAACAATGGTTTCACACATTTAGAAATAGAAACTGTCATTCCTACATATTTCTGTCTCTTGCTGCTGATGTGAACAACATCATTCTTTCCTCCATGCATGGGTAATCCTGAAGTCAGAAGAGCAGAATGTGCACCTTGCATATAAATCATGTTTTCATTGATTTTCTTAATATAAATTGTAATTGTACCTTATAAGATACAGTATTATTTATTACCTTTAGAACTCCCAATTCCTGGACACTCCTTTATAATTGCTCAAAAAGAGGCACTGTGCTTGGTTTCTTTTAGGAGGATGAGTTGCCATTCCTTCTCCAACTATAGCTAAGCATGTGGATACAGTGTGCTAATGTCTTTTTGTTGTCATATAACTTAGTTTGAGTAAATTGGCTAATTAATCTAAATGAGTGGACTACTGTGGTATATTGCTTTAGATTAGTGGCAGAGTTATAAGTGAATTATTATTAATAATCAGTTGTACCTGCTTGCCTATTATAGGTTGGCAAGTTTGAATTAATATGTAACAATTCTGGGAAACTAACTACTTAGCTGACAGGAAGAGATTGATAAAGTGATGTAGCAATTTCCTGGAAATTGTATTGCAGTTCACTTGGGTGCATGGGACTGCTAGCTAAAAGAGGGTGGTGACGACAAAAGCTTTAAAAAGCTGGGAGAATTTCATAGGCAGGATCCAAGAATGACCGAGAAAACTGGGAGCATCCCAGCTAAACCGGGATGGTTGGCAACCATGAGTTAGTTCTCAAGGATTCACTCTTGGTATGAACTTGTGGTGAGGTCCATATCAGCATGAATCAAGATGATGTAATGTGTGTGTAATGATCAGAGCATGAATATGATTATAGAAATTATAAGCATGTTACATAGTCGAGCCCTTCACTAAATCCGTACATGCAACCCAAATAGTAGTAGCTTCTGTAGTATCTCTGGCTACCTAAATATGGTAGTTTTAGACAAAAGAGTACTTAACATCAAAAACCTTTTTCTAATTACATATGGTGAAGATTCAATGCCATAGTGGCCACTTGCTGCAACATTTCCAGACATAAACATACAAGTATTACTAAGGAAATGTCACACAGTATTAAAGCTAACTCGAAAATAAGACATTTTAATGCTGTAGTAAAAGTTGTCAGGTGACACGCTTCAATAATTGTTAAGTATATTCCTACTTTCTAAATTAGGTAGGTACTGCACAACTGCCATAAACTGCCATATTTAGGGCCCCTCAGGCCCTACACAGTAAAAAATGATAGTTAAAATAAATTATCTTATGTTATTTTGCAGATATTTTCACTGGTTATTTTTTTGCTACATTATTTATATTAACTTATTCTAGTTAATTTTACGAATATTTGTAAACATTAAAATTAATTTTAGTTGTTTTAACTAATTTTAATTGTCAAAACCGAGTAACAATAACTAATGGTTAAATTAAACATTTAATAATTTAGTGTAACAAAAGGAATTGTTAATATAACCAATAAAATTGTTATTTTTAATTTACAAACTACTTTAAAACTACACTGTAAAATGATTGTTAAAATACATTATTTTTTGTTATTTTGCAGATATTTTACAGGATATTTTAGGCTACATTAATTATATTAACTCATTCTAGTTAATTTTACATATATTTATAAACATAACAACATTAATTATAGTTGTTTTTACTAATTTTATAATTCAAAAACCAGTAACAAAAATAATGGTTAAGTGATAAAATTAATAATCAGAGCAACAAAAATGAATGGTTAATGAAATGCTTACGTTAATTCAAAAATTGCTTTAAAACTATATAAATTGTTGATTGATTGAAAGCTTTATGTGAGTGAAGAACTGGGAAAAAAGGAAGTGTTGACAAATTATGTACTTCAAAAGTTGAATAAAGTTTAACCACATATGCTCCAAAGTGAGAGTCATAGTATTCTGTAATACATTTTTGCAACCTCACAACATATTGTGTAGTGCCACTTGAATCACTTGATAACACACATAAATCTGCAATTTTGCCAAAGGTAGGATACAGGTCTCCATTTCCAAGATACACATAGGCAAATTTTTTTAAAAACATTGGGCCAAATTTTATCCATTTAGGGTGACTAACTGTCATATTTCGTCCAGCAATGTAGTTACGAAGCTCTTGTGATTCATCATTAATCAAAACCTGAGTGTTTGTGCTTGATATTCCCCAATGTTTCATCAAGAAAGGGCCTTTGCAGTTTATATGGTAGCAAAATGCATGCAAATTTCGCTTGGCTATAGTGTAGCATATATTCTTGAAATTCCCATGAGACGATGAACGTTTTATAACACTCAATTTTGCTTCATGTCGCATTGTCCATGAGTAAACTAGTGGGCCATACAACTTAATTTGTTTGGGATAGTGCACCATATAGTGCATTTTGGGTATAATTGATTTATGAGGATATAATTGTCTGAATTTGGTATGATGTTCTTCAATTAGAATATCTAAATATGATATGGTATTTGTTTTAATCTGCCACGATGCTGCTATGCTACATATTCTTAACAATAATATAAATAGATGCCATTCTTCGCATCCTTCCGGGACTAAGTCTCCTATCAGCAAAGGAAGGTATACTGCAAGTGACCACATTTTGGTAGCAGACTGTCGAATTTTCTGATCAGGGCTTTTTAACACTTTTGCATCTATTAATGATGGCTTATCCGAGAGTTCAGAATAACCAAAATCAAATGAATTAATGCGGGAATTAAGAATAGCCACGGTACAATATTTTTTCTCTGTTAGATATTGCAGTAACAATTTCATCTCACATGGAATAACTCCTTCAAACAAATCATGCATTATATCATGTGGTATGTTACGTACAACTGAAAAATTGGGTATATCTTCGAGAATTGAACGCCTATTAATTCCATATTCAGTTGACTTAGCTACCCGATCAGAGCCCACCATATCAGCGAGTTGAATTTGATGCAGTTGAGGAGTTCGCAATTCAAAATCACTCTCTTGGAAATGTTCCTGGATCATTTCAGTAGTTGCCATGCATGATCTGCAAATGCGACGGGCAAATGACATGGATTCCTTGAATCCACCTATGGCATGGGCTCCAAGATTATCTGCCAACATGGCAAAACAAGCAACCTTGTAGTGATAATTATTTTCACCAATGGAAACTGTCAAACCATTACTGTTTAATTTCTTTAAACTATCCACAAAGGGTGTTAAGAAAAAATCAATTCCATGCTTTCGAATAATAGTAGAGTTTGCCACAGAAACGAGAAAAATATTTTTCAGCTGGGAGCGAAATTGAGGACGAAAGTTACTTATAGTAAAAAAAAGGCACCCAACCTTATGTATTTTAGAACTACTTCCTAAAGGATTGCATAATTCTATTTCATCAAAATAAGCTACAACTTGAATGGTTTTATTGTCAGAACTAAAACATGGGTGCAGTTGAAAAATTGATCCATCACACATGTCCCTCATTATTGAGTCGTTTGATCCATGAAATTGGTTTATTTCAGCTCTAACATCAGGCAATACCAATAATTGCTTTAAGGTCATTTCAATTGGAATATATTGGAAAGTATCATTAACCAAAACCTTTTGGCGCTTGCTTCCTGAAAATCTTGTTGCGTAATAAGAAGGCCCAATTTTCACTTCCACTGGATCCTGAAAAAAATAGTAACCACAATAACATGCAAATATAATTAGCTAAACATAATAAATACATTCTAATTCATAGTTTCATGTTTTAAACCAACATTAAAATTTTAATAGAATGTCTACAATAATTCATTTATAATAAGCTTTAATTAGTGATTTATACACCTCATTGCCATTTCAGTATAACTTTGCTGTCTACGCGCCTTATAACTAGAACATTCATATATCTTTTTATTGCTACTTAGTGAAAAGGCTACAAAACCTTTAATTAAAATTGAATTTAGCTTCTTAAACGATGATGCACTTGTTAGGTTCAACCCAAACATAATAAAGACTGCCTTATAAATGCATTGAAGATAGGGTACTTACTAAACATCCAAGTTTAATTCTGTAACAATTTTCTCTTTGAAATGAAGATTTTAGACCATGGAAAGGATCCTTAACGCTCTCAAGCAAGTCTCTGACGCTACTTAGAACGGATTCATTCAAGTCAGTAGTTCTTCTGGAAAGCCTATCTTCAACTCCTGCCTTTAAACGTCCAAAAGTATGGTTAAATAACTTCTGAGTTTCTATCACAATGTGATCAACAGCTGATTCCGACAAGCCTCGTATTTCTTTTAAATTTAAAACAAATAGTTGTTCTTCATCGTCATTTCCCAAAAGTTGATCAATAGTGTGCTGAAAATTTGCTAAAGCTGTATTGGATGATCCAAAATCCACTGCATCCGCTACCACATTGATTTCAGGTGCTTGATCTGATGTTCCAATATCTGCTACATTTTCCAATATTTCAAACTGAGCTGCTGCTACTGGTATAGATTCTCCACTAACAACAGAATTTCTGTGCTTTCTGTAAACGTGAGATACTAGAGATGAACATTTACGATATGAAGCATCACATCCATCAATTCCATAGGTAACGAAAAACCCATCCTCGTCGTAATGCACATTTCTCAGGTGGCTCAGCCACAAACTTCTTGAAGGAGATTTAAAATTACAGAGCGGGCAGTTAATAGCACTCATTCCGTTAGGGGGACTTCAATCGGGAAGTATCTTATGGTCGGTAAAGATCGTAATGCTAGTGTGCAACAGTTGTAAGGCAAAGGTTGTCATTTGCAATTGTGTGGAGAGAAGAAGTGACCGGTTTCTAACGCTTAGCCCAACCAATGGATAGTTTTGTAGCGAAGAGCGTCAAGGAAGTATCTCAGTGGCTGACTAAAAAGGGAGTTAAGGAGCAGTTTTGTGAACTTCTTGAGGGTAAGGTCAACAATTTTCTTTTTAATGCTTCCTTGTTACGATTTGAGACTGCTTTAACGCTGTCATGTTTAATATCTTAGATAATCTAATTGATGGAGAGGCATTTGTAGAACTAACAGAGGAAGATTTGAAGGGTATTATTCAGCCAATTGGGGTTATTAAAAAGATAATGCGACTCCAGCAGTCAATCAAGGTATGTGGTTGAACGAATAGCAGGAACGAATAAGTAATAACACTCATAAATATCACTGTGCTAATTTTTTTTACAGACAAAATATTATTACTACAACCTCGTTTCTCTTTAGTCATAGCTGTTAATTTATTTTGGGAATGCTGTGATTAGTGGCCTTATTTGTATTATAAACTTAATTGTTTTTGTTTGTTTTTTTGGCATACGCACTTGTGTGCGTTCACATTTGTAGACTACTTCAGAAGACAGTATCGGGTGTTTTTTACAAGACAGCCAGTGTATATCTTCTGATAGATTTTCGCCATCAATTTCGTCCAGTTTAGGAGCAGATCCTTCAACATCAAGCAATTCAGATTGTGCTTCTTCAGAGTGCTCTTCTGTTTCTTATCATAGCAAAGGTTTTTATATTCCCGAAAAATGGAAACCATCTATTATGAATGCTATTGCCATAAAAAAGCTTAATCCGGAAGTTCGCAATGAAATTGTTAGAGATGTAGTCGTACATATGTATGCGTGTGTGGACAAACCAACCTCAGCTTTGTCTCTAAAGTTGCAGACCAGTTAATTGAAAAATATCCGTTTATGAGAGACACCAATAATACTTTATGTCCTTCGGTGAGTGATGTATTCTTTTGTTAGTATGCATAATAATTAGTAATTAGTGTACTAATAGGGTTCTTGGGCACAAAAGATTTTAGACCGAGTTCATAATGTGGAGAAAGGGATAAAACGTAAACAAGAAGGAAACAGTGATGGAGACACCCCCAAAAGGCGTGGTCGACCTAAGAAATTGATGTGCTTAGACTATCGATATCCCAACGTCAGCCCTCCTAGAGATGAGGAAGAAGATCAAATAAAAATCAAGTGTTTAGTGACTGAAATGGAGAAGACACATCCAAAACGAGATACGGTGCTCCAACTAATGAAGGCAACATTTTCTTTGCGAAGGCAATATATCTTGCAAAGTGGAGATTCTGTGCATTGTAAAATTAAGAAATATCCTGGACTGAAGATGCCTGTGGTTGTAAATATATATTTCAGTACTTGTTCTGAGTAGTAGAGTTCATAGTCATGTGTGTTCGTATTACTGTGGTTGTAATTGTGTGTGGTCATATTACTGAGTTCGTATGTTATAGTTATAAACCAAAATTGAGGTTTGTATGCGATTTATAAACTCCGAGACACGAGGGCGCAGCCCGAGTGGCGAGGATTTATAAATCGAAATACAAACCTAATGATTTTGGTTTATAACTATTTTATAGCCAGAACATAAACAACGTGCAAAGTATAGCGTTAGCTATCTTAGTAATTGTATTAAAGTACCCAAACTCTTCATTATTCCATTTTGCTTTGATCTGCCTTCTACCATAATTATGGTTGCTAAGAACTATATCAGACTTTTCCCCGCTAATACATTTTCTTACGGGCATACCAGACTGTATCAGATTTATAGTTCTTAACGACAAGCGCGGTCGCTCGGGTAACGGGCTATAAATCGAAATACAAACCTAATGATTTTGGTTTATAACTATTTTATAGCCCAAACATAAACAACGAGCAAAGTATAGCGTTAGCTATCTTAGTAATTGTATTAAAGTACCCAAACTATTCATTATTCCATTTTGCTTTGATCTGCCTTCCACCATAATTATGGTTGCTAAGAACTATATCAGACTTTTCCCCGCTAATACATTTTCTTACGAGCATACCAGACTGTATCAGATTTATAGTTCTTAACGACAAGCGCGGTCGCTCGGGTAACGGGCTATAATGATATATGTTCATGATACTGCATTAACTGTCGGATTTATTTGTAACTGAATTTCATGGAGAAAAATTTGGCCATCTCAGCATATGAGGAAATTGAGCTTAAATATAAGAATTGATCTGATATGTATTGACCCCCTTGAATCCCAATTTGGGAGGGCCAGAAAATGCCCCCTCTTTCCCCCTTAAATAAAACCCTGATTAGGTAGACTTATCGTTTTATTTCAGATTGAACAAGAAGTGGAGCAGATCCTTCATAAGAAAGAAGTGTATCGAATATTTTCGACTGAGTGGTCTGAGAAGTGGGCTGTTGCTGTAATTAACTATTGCGGAACACTTAAAAGGAAGGATGTTAAAGAATATGTAAAGAAGCTTGGAGACGGTAGGTTTCAACTGATAACAATGATTTGCAAATTAATTTTGTATATTTTTAGATCATGATCAGATTTACAATGAGAAAGTGGCATTTGAGCTATTGTTTCTTTTGTTGTGCATTCAACTGAAGAAGCCAGAACTGGGTCCAGGAAACTTCAAGTTTGTATTTTGTCAATATGATGTAAGTGTGCACTATTTAGAACACCTTAAGATATAATTGTATTTAATATTAATAAATGTATGATCATCTGCGGGCAATCGAAGAGACTTTAGTAAAACCCCAGAAACTATTTCATCCCCATCAGTTCCAGCAGGTGTGATCTAAAATGCTCATAAGTATGAGACGTTTTCCCACCCAATAAGAACTCCTACAATCTCTCAAAGTTACAACCACCAGGATAGAGGAATAGGGGGATTTTTTTCTGGGGGGGAGGGGAGGAAAATCTCAGGGTGTCCCTAAGTGAAATCCTGTGATTTGATGCATTTGTAGGTGCTAACAATTTATTTGATGGAGCTTTACGCTGTGCCTGATCAATCACATATAATGAATATTTTTTCATTAATAGCCAATCCTTAATTTTATTATTTCATTTCTAGATGTCAGCTGATCCTGAATCAGTTGCCAAGGAAGTCTCAGGACGAAACAACCCATGGATAGGAGAATTTGTTGCGGAAGATAGTGACCCTACCTATTTTCTTTTTATTGAACAGCAAGTATTATTTTCTGTGAACAGTTTTTCTAGGGCTCTTTTTTGTTGGTTTTCTTCTTATTATGTGTTTAACTTGGAATATGAGAAAAACTCAAAAGAGCTCACTTTGTTCTTCCAGGAATTTGTTTTTGGTCTCCCAGAAAATTCTGTTCAGTTTAAAAAGTCATCAACATATTTAACAGTTACAACAGACTTTCAAAAATTTGTTATTCATTGATGTCATTACCAATTTATGTAATTATGTTTAATTAAACATTTTTTATTAAATTAATTGTTAAAGTGGCTAAAATAATTGTGGTTTTAAACAAGTAAAAAAATATTAAATTAATAGAATAATATTAACACTACAAAATATTATAGTTAATATAACTATAAATATTGATTACACTATCAATACAGTTTGATTATTTTAACTAAGTATTAAAATAAAATAAGTATTACATATTAGTGAAAAATACCGAAAAGATATATTAAAATATCAGCAAAACATTCATTAAAACAACAATAAAGTAATGATTGTAATAACAAGAAGCAATAATTATTTAAACAATAAGTAAAAGTTGTAACAACAATCAAAAATGGACTATAATGACAAATAAGAATTGTTGTATTAACACCAAAGCTAAAATGTTAAAATAACCATATAATAAAACTAGTTGTTTTAACAAAATTTATGGTTACCTCAGTTGCAACAGAATTGACAAAAAAAAATTGTTAATTTTACAAAACACTTTTTACTGTGTAATTGTATTAATATTCAATAATTGATATAGCTTGTACGATAACTGTGTAATGAAACCTGTTGTTGTTTCCAACACATAATGTTACTGTAAAACAGTGCTGTAGAGGCGGTTCTTTGTAATGCACCATTTTTTCTCATAAAAAAATAAACGCTATTCAAATTTAGCATGAAATAACTAATCAGCTGATTGGCAAAATATTGACAAAAATTAATTTCTGAATTACTATAAATATTTAAAAAAAACATTGTGAAGAAGTATACCAACATGTGTTATAATTTCCTTGCATTAGAAAATCAGCATGTTGTCGCTAAACCTGAGAGGGCTTAAAGCTATAATAAGAACGGATTTCCGTCGTTTTATTTAATTTTTTGGATAATTCCTCTCGCAGACTGTACACAAGGTGCAGTTTTTGCTTGTAATAGTTTGTTAGTTACAAGCAAAAGCATAATGAAATTTATTGCTGTTGAAGCTATATTTCTAATTACGGTTTTACCTTTATCTTCTTCAGGTATGAAATTGTGAACAGCCTTCTATTCTCACTGCAGTTGCCCTGTTATTACTACTATTATTTGTGTGCGTCTAGTTCTTGTTCAAGTTTTGAATTTCAATACCACTTGCATCCAGAATAAAGTACTTTATGAGTGTATTACTAATGGTTTTCTCTCGTGGACTATCAGACAGAGCTCATCAACAACAAATTTATTCACTTACGGCTATACTACCAGCAGTGGTACAGCTAATTATACTAAGGGGATAGCACCATCCACTATTTCAGCACAACTAATTTTTAGGAACTCCACATTTATTTCTTCAGTCCTGACTATTACAAATGTTACAAGTTAAAGAGGTGATATAATAATAGAATGTAATCAAGAATGGAGAGTTTACATGAAAGTATACTAAACACAGATTTTTTAGGTAGGATATATCTGCCTCTTTATACTTTGTAATAATATTTATATATTGATTGTTAATTACTACTTTCAGTGAAAAAAACTTAAAATAATTATAAGATAGAGCTATCACACCAGCAGTATAATAATAGATATTTGTGATAGGGCTAGCCTGTATTATGTACTGTTTTTCCCATTGAATTGTGCTACCAAAATTGTCTTTGATAACCAAAATCCCTTTTACTTAAATGTAAAGTACCGTCCCATAGCTTCCTGCAGAAAAATGGAAGGTGGTACAACATAAAAAATTTCCCACCCCCCCATTTTTATAAAGTAGCTCAGTTACACTACATTGTCATATAATTTCTCTGTGTATTGATGTTCATCAATTGTATAATTTTGACACAACCCTTATGTGAAAAATCACATCATATCGTTAAAAATCACATCATATCTCAGGCCCGTAGCCAGAGGTTCGCATTGGGGGGTTCGGATTTTTAGACGCAAAAAGCCACACCTACTTTTGTTTCCTCGTTAATTCTTCTACAATACTAAAAAACAAAAGATATGTGCACTAGGTATTCCACTTCAAAACTATAATTCATTAAACACTGTTGATATTCGAGAGAAAAGCAGTATTATTCTCGTAATACGCCTTATTCGTACTACAAGTTATTTAATAGTACGGCGTGTAAACTGTCCGTTCGAAATGTATTGGAAAAATCGCTATAACTAAGTGAAATAGCACGGGACAAAGTGAAATGCCACGCTAGCTTAAGTAAGAGTAAGAGCGCAAACATGCAGCTCTAGCCTTGGAAATGTACAGTTGTAGTTTCTAGTTGGAGACGTCATTCTTTAGCGCAGAAGCAATACCCCTATTAGACAGAGTTTTTTCCAACAGATTAGGAGGAGCAATCGATTAAAGCAAAGTTCAAGAGAGAGTTTATCCTGAAATGCAGAGATAGTGACTGCACTATACATAGTAGCCACGTTGTAAATGATCTTTAGCTTACTGTAGTCTCGTGCAGCTTTTATAAAGCTGGCCTACTATTAGCGTGTGATAGCACGGGTAACCGTGCTATTCGTGATTAATAGCACGAACAGCGGGATTAAAATAACACGAGGCATATCGGAGTCCTATTTCAATAGCTTTGCGAGCGCCACTGATCCTTAATAGAACAGGTTACCCGTGCTATCACTCGCTAATAGTAGGCCAGTTTTTTTTTTAATCATTTGCAGTCTAGCTACACTAGATAGTGCACTTGCTATCTGTATATTTGAGTTTTAACTTTCTCAGACACATCCGAAGGCTCCCTTTCTAATCTGTTCAAAAAAATCCGTTGCTTGTGCTATTAATATCGAATCGCACGCTTATCGGTGCTATTACTCATACTAAAGTGCATTACGTTACACTTTATAAAGAATATATGTAACGTAGCAAGCATTACTCATGCCGATCTGAGAGCGAAATTTTGTATCCAAGGAGCTGAATGTTTATTAGGTCACTTGGACTCAGACTAGGCCAGAAACAGCAGAGAATTCAAGCGCAGGTTCAGCACGATTGAACAGATGATGATATTCTAGAAGTTATATATGGGGTGTGGCTAAAATATTTACTTCCGGTCACTCTAAAGGGGGGTTCGATCGAACCCCTCGAACCCCCCCTGGCTACGGGTATGGTGTTAATAGCGCTGAGGGTCCCACCTTTGGTGTTTCATTTGTAAGTATTACTGCAGTTGCTACACATAAACTTATCACTTATACTGTAAAGCTAACTGCTAACCTAAGAGTGTAACCTTAGTGCAACATTTTTTTTCAAGGAGGAACAACTACTCATTGTGCAAAAAAGCAAATGCACTTCACAATAAAGAACAAGATCTAATTAGTATACTATTCTGGGTGTGGCTATGTTAATTATGAGTGATAATTAATGGGTGCGGTTTGTCCTTGAAGCATTTTTTTTTTAAAAGTCTGTCACCTACCCTTACTTACTGCTCTCTGGTCCCAGCCTAAATGAAATGATTCCTTCTATGCTAGCTACATATGGACATTCCCTTTATAACTTGCAGAATTTTTTTTGTTTCAACACTCGAACTCTTAATGCAATGTTTTGATTTTACTGATCGGATAGATTCAGACTTAATTTTTTTAAGCAAATATACACTACCTGAGCTATCAAAATTGTTGTGTGAGTTACCATGGTTAATAACTGGTGTGGCTCTATTGTTCATACATACCATTCTCCCCTTCCCTGGTAAAATACTCAATATACAGCAGTAGCTAGTGTCACACTATACATGAATAGCTAAATTAATAGACAATTGTTCCACATATTTCGATCTCCTATTTTTAGATTTCAACGATTCTACAATGGCAATCATCAATATGTGTATGATCATAATTTTGGTGAAATTAAAACAATGTCCTGAGGAAACTAGCTATAAGCTTCCTTTAGTATACCTAGTCACAGAAGAAAATAAATGGATAGAGTTAGCTAGATACATTTTATATTTAAAGTCTTTTCTTATTAGTTGTACAAAGTTCTAGATAAGTTTAGCTAAAAGTATTCACTTGAGCATTGGCTGCTCGGCTAATAATGTTCACGCTGAATCAATGCTTTAGATGTTGGCTGGCTACCTCTTGCTTATACAAACCAGAGTATTACATTGCGTTGTACTAGCTATGATATGAAACTCATTTTGAACAGATAGCTATAGTGACAACTTCTCAAATTCCGTCACCAGTCTGAACTTTAATTTCTAGAAAAAAATGGAAAATAACTTAGGCTGTAATACATCCTATGAGAAGTAAAACATAAAAATCAGAAATTTTTTTTTTTTTGTTCGCTGAGAAACAATGTGATATGAGCATGGTGACTGTACACTATTAAATTGTATTTTCTGTGAGCAAGTTAAGCAGAACAATTTTGACCAAGTGAATTTTTTTTGCCTAAAACTTAAATTCTCCAGAATCAAGCCGATTTCAGGTCAGATTGAAATTTGTCTAGAGTGAACTGAACTTGGAATACACAAGCACACTGTATTGTATTGGTTAAAGAAAATGTATTATATAATGTGCAAAACATTTTAGCCAATGCAAATTGATTAAAAACAAGAAGTGAAACACGTGAAGTGAACAGATTCAGCTATTTCAGCAAGGTCTTCCTTGTAGTTTTTGGTAGACCAAGAGAAGCCACTGATCCCACAAAGAACAGACACGCAACTATAAGAATAGGAATTGTAGCGTTCACACGCACAAACAACCCAAATATGTTAGTTCCCAATATGGCTCCTATCCTGGCCATGAGAAGGTGAGTCCCAGTGGCTGTGGTACGAATGCTAGTTGGATAAACCTCAGCCATGATAAGGCTAGTGTCATTCCAGGCGGGGGTTGACACTGCCGTGAAGATGCACAGCATGACGATGACAAAGACTTCAGATGAGTCAATGTACAGCAGAAACACAGATGTGGTGGACACAAACATGGCTATGGCTGCATAGTTAATATAGAGAATATTTCAATGAGTATGCTAAATACAACCTTGGTTCATCAGCAAGGGAAATGGTGCTTCTAGTGTTGCATATATACAGTCCTACAATTTTGTAAGTACAATTGAGTATGATCAAATACAACCTTGGTTCACATTGGCAGGGGAAATAGAGCTTGAATGTGGTGAAATTATACCATGCCTTTTCTTTCAAGGCCACAGTAAAAGGATTATTATTTCGTATACCGTATACTATTAAATGAAATTTCAAAATGTAAACCACATTATGCATATAGCATACAAAAATGTCTTCCTTACTACCACAAAGCATACGATGTTAGTACAAATATTAATAACCTTACCTAGCCATACATTTCTCCACATGAAATAGACAGCAATAGCTGAGGCTATGTTCCCTGGAAGAGCTGACGCAGACACAAAGAAGCTATCACGGTAAATTCTGAAATCATCTGACTTACACAAGACTTCAAATTTGGTGCAACCCTCCAAGGACAAGCCATCAAGGTAACCTTGCAGTTGAGATACATTAGTAAGTCCTGCATTAAGTTGAGTGCCGTTGAACGTAATGTTAGCTAGATTGACTTCACCAGTGGAGGCATTTGACAACAAGCAAGCAGACTTCAGTTCAATTTCAATATTAGCCATGTCAATATTTTCCAAATAGGAATCCTTGAAATGAAGGTTTTTAAATCTGCAGTCTTGAAAATTGCAATTCACTAGAGTTGTTGTGTTAAAAAGAACCTCCTCAAAAGTAACATTAATGAAAGTGATGTTGCTTAAAAGCACATCATTTATCTGCCATTCCTTCAACTCAATATCTCTGATGATGGCGTCATCGAACATAGTTGCACTACAACCACAAATTGAACGTATCTCAGCAGCAGATGATAGCGTAGTTTCATTACAGACTCTGTTGAGGTTTTCCTGGTCTATTCTTTTCGTTATTTGGTCGACATAAGTGGGGTACCATAGTGTAATTCCATAGCTCCTGTATAAGAAATAGATCAGTGAGGCTAATTAAACTAAACCAGCATTTTATGTACCCGAATGAAAGGCAAAACATAATGACAAGAAGAAGCAAAGTCTGACGAAGATATTTCTTCTGAAATAAGTCCTCTACTTTCTTGAAAATCTGTACGTAAAAATTATGGGAAATTTGGACAACTGCTAAGATTGCTGTGTGGCCTACTCACCTCTGCTATTCTATGTCCTGCTGCTCTGAAATCAAGTTCCCTTAGTTTAGATCCAACATTTTCCCTTTTGATGTCTTTCAAATTTATTTTTCTGACCTAGAATAAAAAATTTGTGGTATTAACAATATGATAGGGTACAGAAGGTACTATTCCTTTACCGGATATTCATATTTTTTATCAAATCGATAGAAGTGGTTGAGTTTGAAAGCCAGTCGGAGTGCTTTCAAGGCTTTTTCTTTTTTACCAACCTAATAAAACATGATACCATTTAAATAATAACGTTTACTATTTCATCTAATTATTTATTAGCTTTAATTGTCATCCAAATCAGCACTGAAAAGGATAAAAAAACACAACAACAAACAAAAACAACAACAACAACAACAAAAAAGAAAGAACAAGGAGTAGCTAAATCCTAACTTGTAGTGTGTGTGCATTAATCTAGAACTGATGATTGAACAGTCACTTCCCTTATGTCATTTGTGCTTATTATTTCCTATACTATTGTGGTCATGACTTTGGGTATCTTGCTATACAGTACTGTATAGTGATCATTTTTTTATAATAATAGTACGACGTGTAAATTGCCCATTCAGAAATGTATGGGAAAATTGCTGTTCGATTGAAATCACACAGGGAAAGTGATATAGAACGTAACTAAGTGAAATAATACGGAAAATAAGTGAAATACCATGGTAGCTAAGTGAAACAGTATGGGTAAGTGCACATGCATGCAGCTTTAGCCTTGGAAATATACAGTTTGAGTAGTTTCTAGTTGGAGACTATGTGATTCTATAGCACAGACTTTTTATTTATATTAAACGGAATTTTTTTTCAGCTGAGCCATAGGTTGAAAACGAAGTTCCAGAGGAATCTAATCCTGAATACGGAGATAGTGAGTGAACAAAACAGAGTAGCTACAATGCAAATGATAAAAAACACACACACACACACACACAAAAACAACAACAACAACACTGGCCAACTATTAGCGAGTGATAGCATGGGTAACCTGTGCGATCAGGTATCAATAGCACTCATAAAGTAATTGAAATAGCATTTGGCTTCACCGCGTGCTATTTCAATTGTGTTACTCATGCTATTAATCCCGAATAGCACGGTTACCCGTGCTATTACTCATACAAATAAAAAAAGTCAATAAGTAAGTAGCTCTATTAAGAGAGAGAAACATTCTATAACTCACCACTCAAAAGCAAACAAGTATAATAATGACTAACCTCCAGTAGAAATCTGGGACTCTCTGGCAGAAAGATGTATACAATGGCACCCAAAAAGGAAGGCAGAGCAGAAATTGCAATGAATACCCTCCAGCTAATGACCTCACTGTTACCGAAGCGATAGGTCTCCCTGGGAATAATGGCCCAGGCAAACGCGGCACAGATGACTCGACCTGCCGTCCAGAACATGGCTTGGATGCCCAGGTATGGACCTCGATATTTATTACGAACAAACTCTGATGTGTATGGAACAATAACTGGAAGAGAACCTGCCACACTGGAAAGGGAAAAAAAAGAAAAAAAAGAATGACATTATTATGGTTATTGCTGTTATTGCCAAGTTTGATGTTTTGGGTTACTACCACTTAGCTTTAAAGTTCATACTGATGATTACCAGGATATATATATATATATATATATATATCATTTGATACAGGAGAATATCGTGAGTCTGTCAGCGTAGTATTTATGCGAGTGCCTGCGGCCAATCAGACGAATGATATTCTGCGGTAACAATACATAGTAAGTTTATTATGTACAGCTCATGTGTGAATACAATAGCAACAAGTTTCTTGTGCAATAAAAACTTGCATAACATAGGGGGATGTAATAACCCAACGTGATAATGCTGAACACAGGTGATATGGGATAAATTGCCTTAAGCCTCTCGTTCCGGAATTGTTTGGACGCGCGCGGAAAAATCTAATCGTCGACCGCGGAATACAGCATTACCGTTTTATTTTTTTAACTCGATGCTGGCTGGGAAAACCCTATAGCAACCAGATATCACTAAATAGACTAAGAGTTTGGGATTCCCCTCATTTTTGATTGAGAAAATTGAATAATATTTAGGTCATCTACTTTAAAAAAAAATTTTTTTTTCCCCAAAAAATTTCCACTTTTCCCATCAATAAAAAAAAGAAGAAAAGAAATAATATTGTTTGATGTATTTTATACCAATATTATATTAGTTCAACAATAAAATATGTTGTTTGTTGTGTTTGGTGCTGATTGTGATCATGTAGGAGACATCTATGCGCTAAATGGCTTGTGCATGTGAGAAATACTATTAGCACTCTCAATAACATGCAAGCCATCAAAATGTGGATTCGGAATGTCTAAGTTGGAGTATTTAGGCCATGTGATCGGATCTGGAGAGTTGAGTGTACCTGAACATAGAGTGTCACACATGTCAAACTACATTAAACCACAAACCAGGAAACAACTAAGAGCATTCCTAGGTGCAATAGGGAACTATAGGCAGTTTGTAGGTGGGTTCCAAAGGTGGTCTTCGTTGCTGACCCCCCACACTTCAAAGTCGTCCCCACAGTTAGTGCTGTGGACTCCTCAGATGGAGGGGGCATTTCTTCAATTAAAGTTAAGTTTATGTAATGTAAGTGCATTGTGTGTGCCTGTGCATGATGATGTCTTTCAACTAGAGACAGACGCCTCGTCTTCGGGAATTGGTGCAGTCTTGAGTGTTCTACGTGATTCAGTTTGGAGACCTTCGTCATTTTTCTCGAAGCAACTTCAAGGTGCTCAGAAAAACTACTCTGCCAAGGAACTCGAGGGTTTGGCGCTATACTCAGCTATACTTCACTTCTCATTCTATCTATACGGACGTGCGTTTACAGTCATAACCGACCACAAGCCGCTAGAGACATTGATGGAAGGAAAACAAAATAACAAACGTCTTCTTAACTGGAGTATGAAGTTGTCTGAGTTTTCTTTCAAAGTGATTTATAGACCAGGAGTCATGAATCAACCAGCTGATTGCCTCAGCAGGCAAGCGTGGAGCGGTGTCACGAAGGAATCAGACCCCGAGCCATCTTCGAAGGAGGGGCAGATGTAGGCACAAGCCTACATGACAACTGAACATTATCATTATGTTTGTGTGCATGTATGTGTATGGGAAACTTGTAGATGTAAATTAGGTTGTTTTTTTTTTTTTTTGTAATTTGCAAGTTCTATTTATCTTTTGGCTCTTTGTGAAGGGCTGGCTATATAAAGCCACTGAGTTGTGTTCTTCTTGTCTTCTTTCTGAATGTTGAGATTCTTTTAAATCCTGAACAATTCCTTTGGGGAGAGGACTTAGCGGTAGCTAAGAGAATCTAAGAGGAAGAACTGGTGGCAGCGACTACTACGTGTGGGAAACAGTATACGTACGTGACCTTCACAAATCCATCGACCTTGTAGCCATAGCCCAAAGGTGTGTTGTCCTCTTTCTTCCACTCTCCCCCTACCTCATCCACCCGGCTCTTCTTCTTCGGTTCCCGCCTTCTCCGACCGCGAGGACGTCCAGAACTCGGAGCAGGAGGAGACACTTCCTCTTCTTCATCACTGGAACCTGCTGCCTCTTCGTCTGTTTCATCATTGGAAGACTCTGCTCCTGTCGCCTGATCTGTGTAATTGGGGTCGGTGACTGCATACACATCTTGTCCTAGCAGTACATGTGGTAAAAAAATGTCAAATTTTTTTGAAAATTTGAAATTGTTCAAAAAACCACAAACCACTTTCAAATCTCAAAACTCAATGAAATATATATATATTATAGCTAAACAGCTTACTCTATCTCAATATAGCTATAAATAAGTCCTTTCCACAACAGAAGCTTGCTATTTTTCAAGAGAAAGACAAGCTTACCTTGACCATCTTCTTGACTCCCATTTTCAGTATCAGAGTTGACGGGATCTGGTCCACCAACCCTAATACAGGGCCTCCTATAGCCGTAGATGTCGTCTCCCTCCTCTCCGCTTGATCCTGAGTCGCTAGAGTCAGCATCAAGCAAGTCTAAAACTTGCACCGCATTGTAACTTGTAGACGCCATCTTTCCAAAATGACTTTGAAAAAAATTCAAATTTTGCATAGTTACCTGGATCACAGGACACTCTCATTTTTCCCTATGATGTAATAAGCATTACCTAAGACTGTACGTAATGGGGAGGCCCCCAGTTGAACTGGCGATTTTATAAAAAAAGGAGAAGACAGTAAGTCAAACCGCAAAGTCTTGGTCGGCAAAGAAGTGGTTGTTTCAATGTGTTATGGAAGGCTACTGGGCTCAAGCAATTTTTCACTGCTTCTACAAAGCTCTGGAGATGACTGGATCCATAAATGAAGCTGCTGTGAAGAAGGTAACTTTTTAAAAATTCGACGGAGAACCGATGTTTTTTTTTGCCGAGGAAGAAATAAACGCAACTGCTGTGAGGTACTGTCGAAGCAGTCCTGGCTGAAAGCTATTTTAGATGCTTCTCCAATGCATTGGGCACCTGTGTATGCAATCTGAAGGTTCTAGCTATAAAGTAACTATTTTTAAAAATTCGGAGCAGCCGACCGGTCGTCACCCGCTTTGAAGCGGGATCCGGAACGAAAGGGTTAAACCACATCCTGTTTACTTTAATGCATTTCCTATGTGGCAACAGGTGTTAGGTCCTGTTCAGTACATAATAAATATTTGTAAGGTAAAGCGCATACTATTAAAACTATGATAAAAATTGAGTGTGGTGATGCTACTTACTCATTTTGACTTACAGATACTATTATACATGGACACTGCTATTTCACCACACTACTCTGACCTGACTTAAAACACGAAGTTGTACTCTATAAACCATTAAGTTATAATGTTTCTGCATAATTATGCTTATGATAATTATAATGATTCAAAGGTCAGGCAATGACTTGATTGTATTCACCAAATATGGTAGTGAACTAGGCTATCTATAATTCATCTACAATTACAAACATAACTATTTTGATGATAGTCTCGGAACCATGGCAGGCTAATCTTAATGGAAAGGCTTCTTAATTAGTACTATACAGATATCTCCTCAACTTATTCATGCTGTTAGGTAGTGTTCAATGGAATAATAACCTTATGCACATGATACTGTCCATGTTCTTATATGCCACATATAAAATGACATAATCATTCCACCAACCCACACTAATTACATTTCTTTGGCTTTGCTTGCTCACGAATATGGAGCTATCGAATGATATCATAGGATAAAGCAAACTGACAACTAGCTTACCAACATCAACCTGCTAAGGACATTAACTACCTGTTATTGTTTTGACTGACTTCTAGCTTGATATTATAGGTATAATGTATAGTGATAGTATGTTGTAAAAAAAAACTGATGTAATATGAACTTGGCTTTCTTGTGCTTTAGTATCATGCTTGAATTCTTCAATATTATTCCTTATCTGCCATCCAAAGCTTTATCATTATCAACTTCTAAGCATAGCTTCATTGCTTTAAAAAGCATTATGCAATTAAACAAATGTAGTAACATACTTATATTACGTTAACTTACCCAAAACCGCTGAAGAATCGAAATGCAACAAACATCCAAAACCAAGGGACAAAAGCAGAGCCAAATCCAAACACTACACTGACCATTAGGGAAGTCATTATGGTTGTCCTTCTACCTATCATATCAGCCAGACTACCCCATGTAAAACTACCAAAGAGCATGCCTACGAATATGATGGATCCCAGAATGGCTTCTTGCTCATTGGTAACATGCCAGCTATCTCTGTCAGCAAGAACTGGGAAGACAAACGAAATGGAGAGTACCTCGACTGCATCAGCAGAGAGAGCCAATCCATTAATAACCATGAGAATGACATGGAAAAATCCAAAGCCGAGATGCTTCAGTGCAACTTCATACTCCGTCACTTCTCCATCTTGCGATATCTCGTCAGTTTCGATAAGGCTTTTCTTCTCGTCGCCACCGACCTCGGGTGAATCATCGTCCGGTTCTTCAGTTTCGCCACTAAACATTGATCTAGAAGACGAGCCTATTCCAGTCACGGTGTAAGAAACCGAATTTTGAGAGAACTTCACCGCTTCACTTTCAAGCGAATCTACTAAAGACGACCGATCAGGTCCAGCAACCTGAGCCATTTTGGTAAAAGCGGTAAGGGGTTGCTAAACATCCATCAGCCCCACCCTCAATGTAACAAGCAAAATACGCATGCGCATAAGCACGAGTAATTATTGCAGCCTTCTTCAACAGGTACATAGTTACCTTAAAATAAACATTCCTTGAATAGTGTTCCTCATTGGTTTGATATATGTGGGAACTGTCATTATGGGATCAATTTTCATTCATAAACTCGTGAAGAACGACCCTGAACCCAATAGAAGACATTATTCATGACCAGAAGTTATAAAAAAAATAAATGACCATGTGCATATCCAGAATGTGCCAGCTGACTGAGGACAAAAATATGAAAAATTATTTCAAAAGTGTCTTTCTTGTAGTCTTGGGCAGGCCAAAGGCCGCAATTGTTCCCACAAAGAAGAGACAAGCGACAATAATGATTGGGATGCTAGGAGCAACATGGACGAATAAACCAAATATATTCGTTCCAAGGATGGCCCCAATCCGAGCCATGAGTAGGTGTGTCCCTGCTGCAGTCGCTCTGTGGCTAGTGGGATAGAGTTCGGCGATGATGAGGCTGGAGTCATTCCACGCCGGGGTAGACACAGCGGAGAAAATGCAGAGCATGATTACTACAAAAACCTCTGATGAATTGATGTACAGGAGAAAGACAGACACTGTCGAGGCAAACATGGATATTGCTAAAAGAAATTAAGAAGAAAATAGTAAAATATTATGGAAAAACATCATTAGATTAGCAATTAATATCATAACTATGGTCTACGACTTATGTGAACTTTCTTCAGTTCCCTTCCACTTACCAAGCCAGATGTTTCTCCTCATCACATAAACAGCAATGGCGGAGGCCACATTCCCTGGGAAAGCAGATACCGAAACCAAAAAGCTGTCCCGATACAATCTAAAATCATCTGAGTTACACTGAACTATGAAATTAGGACCTTTGCAATCTCTTGAGGTAAAATTATTGAGGTGGTTTTGCAGCTTGGAAGCATTTATGATTCCATGCTCTTGTAGTCTTGTGTTTCCTATTGAAACATTGGTCATAGTGAATGCTCCAGTAGAACCATTTGAGAAGAGACACGAAGAGCTTGGCTTTATAACTACATTTTCTAGCCTCAAGTTGTCCAAGAAAGCAGCTTTGAAGTGAAGTTTCGTAAACGTGCTGTTGTGGAAACTGCAATCTCGAATCGTAGTGGAGTCAAAGAGAACCTCGTTAAAGGTAACGTTAATAAATGTTATATTGTTTAACAGCACATCATTGATCTGCCATTCCTTCAGCTCAATGTCTCTAATGACTGCGTCTTCAAACACAGTGGCCTTACAATTACAGATAGAATTAATTTCCGCAGCAGATGACAGCACGGTCTCATTGCAGAGTTTGTCAAGCTTTCCTTGATCATTTTTATGATTTATTTCACTGACATAAGTGGGATACCACAGCACGATTCCGTAACTCCTACAAATATGTTTAATAGAGAACATGAAGTGATAGTTCAATTAAATTTCATAATGGCGTACCCGAAAGAAAGACAGAACATAACCACCAAAAGAAGTAGTGTCTGCCGGAGATACTTCCTTTGAAACAAATCCAGAAACCTTTGGAATATCTAAATGGAATGTTCAGTACTTTAAACACAATGTGGAAGTTAATAAATAGTTCCTTCTTACAGTTGCAATGCGAAGACCTGCATCTTTGAATTTAAAATCTCTAAGCTTTGATCCAACGTTTTCACTTTTGATGCTGTCCAGAATTACTTTATTGACCTGTAAAGAAGTATATTAGAACTATCGTCATGACAGTAATTTATTGTCAGAGGCTGCACTTTACCGGGTATTCCTGTTTATCACCACAGCGATGCATGTGGTTGAGTTTGTACGCTAGCCTGAGGGCTTTCATGGCACTTTTCTCTCTACCAACCTGTAATACGGCATCAAACATTAAAAATATGCATGTGTAAACTAGTGTGGCTAAAATTGAATGAATGAATGAATGAATGAATGAATAAACCCAGCCCACCAACCTCTAGAAGGAAGCGTGGGCTCTCCGGCAGGAACATATAGACGATGGCACCCAATAAGGAAGGCAGAGCAGCGATGGCCAGGAATACTCTCCAGCTGACCACCTCATCGTGAACAAACAGGAACGTCTCTCGTGGGATAATGGCCCAGGCCAGTGCAGCACAAACGAAGCGTCCCAACATCCAGAACATGGACTGGACCCCCAAATACGGCCCTCTGTACTTGTTCCTGATAAACTCAGACGTATAAGGGAAGATGACAGGAAGGGAGCCTCCCACACTAGGTATTATACGAGAACAAAGATGTACACAACGTGTCAATAATGTTCCCTCCTCTTTGGCCCACCCCTCAAATACATTTGCACAGTTCTCATTAATTGATAGCTCTAACCAAGTCTTGACTAAATTCTATGGTTAAACACAAATACATATCCAATCTGACATCATGCATTCAACACCTTCCTCTACTTGCAATATGGTACAGTCGAGTCTTAACTAAGATATTATACTTCTATTGGTACAGGGATCCCAGTTGTTTTAGACAGCCTTGACAACTGAGGTAATGAGTGGGTGGTAGAGAAGCAAGGGTGGAGCTGAGTTCTACCAAAATCTGCTTTACCTCATGTTTAGTTATAGTGCTGCCCAGCTAGAATGCTGAATTTCAAGATGTGCATTTGCTTACCCAAAACCACTGAAGAAACGGAATAACACAAACATCCAAAACCAAGGGACGAAGGCAGAAGTGAATCCAAAGACAACACTGACCATGAGTGAAGTGATTATGGTTGTCCTCCTGCCTATCATGTCGGCTAGTCCTCCCCATATGAAACTGCCAAAGAGCATACCCACAAATATTATGGATGCCAAAAGAGCTTCTTTTTCATCCCCTACTTGCCAATCACTTCTGTCCTTCAAGACAGGAAAGACGAAAGATATTGACAAAACTTCTACAGCATCTGAGGACAGAGCTATGCCATTGATAACCAACAGAATGATGTGAAAGAAGCCAAAACCAAGGTATTTCAGTGCTACTTCGTACTCCTGCACCTCACCCTCATCTGATATTTCACTAACTGGTATGAGACTCATATCTTTTTCAAGGTCTGTCCCGTTTTCTAAGAAGTCTTCATCTTCTAAGTACTCGTCTTCTTCATCATCTTCGGTTCTGTCTGGGTGCTGAGGCTCAGGCGGAGAAGCAGAGTCCGTAGAGTTAACCGTATATTTTGCGGACTTGCCCGAGATTTGGACTGCGCCTTTTGCAACGGAAGGCTGGTTGTCAGAATCGGAATGAGGAATCTCATCCATAGTAGCAGTAACACCGGGCTTACTATTTCATAAGGCGCTTTTGAAATGCAGCTGTTTTGCGTAACAAAATTTATCTTCTTGTTTGTTTTTTTTAGCTAGCCATTCCTTACCCAACTTAGAAACCAAAATAACAAATAGGATTCTTAATAACGCGCACTGAAAGATAGTCGCCAGAGTGGATGTTGACTTTTGACTAGCCAAATGTCTTATCCTCTGGAGAAAAAAAAATTGAAGTATGTCGACGGTTCGACTATTTCGGCCCTTGTGAGTTTCAGTTGTTCAGTATGATAGTTGTGGATATTTCTCTTATGCGGCTACATAGGATGCAACCTGGGTAGAGGACATAGAGTTTCTGCCCTATTGCTCTCCGCATTGTGTGAAGGATTCAGAGGCCAATGTTGATCCTGTGTGGGTGGAAGCCATGTCTTGGCTGAATGAGGATCTTCAACACTTGCTTCAGATGAACCACCACAAGTTCTGGTGTCAGGTGAGAGATAGGCCACACCCACACGTATAACTGACGGTGTTAGTCTTGCAGGCCACAAAGTAAACCTTTCTTCTTTTTTTCTGTTTGATAAAGAGTTAAACACCAACAGCAACCCAAGACAAAATATTTTTTCCTTTCAATACATATAAGTGACATAAATTGACTCGAGTCATCAGTCTGAAGACGTCATCATATATTAACCCTCGCTGTCTTGTGACATTTTGATAAGGAGAATGTCAGCAGTTTAATGTATTATTCTCTGGTGGTCTATAACTACTACATAATTTATAATGAAGGATTATGAGAACTTGGAATTTCTCCCTGCTAGAAATGATTTTGTTTGTTGTGTTTGCTTATAGTTACAATGGAAATAAATCCAACATGGAATTTGGTGGATTGTAATTGACAAGAATCTTTTATATTTTTCTTACTAATGTGTTATACAGATCATCATCTGTTTTAAAAAGTGCCTGAACTTGTTAATTAGTATAAGAGTTGCTTTGACAAATTGCTATATGTGACAGATGTTAATGATCTGTAGTATGAGTACGGGTAAATCAGACATGTGCAGAGACTCTTGTTATCCGGTGTGAAACCAAGATGTCAACATGGCGTAGGGTTCCTTCCCCAGTGACAACCAACATATTTGTTTGACCTTTCTGAGTGGGAGAAGGGCTTCCCAATCTGTATATATAGGAGGGTTATGTTTACGTTCACACAATATCTCCAATCCTACAAGTTAAAAGTCCTTACTCTATGTGTATATATATATATATATGTGTGTGTGAGTGGATGTGATGTGTGTGCACACATGTGTATATGTGTGTGTACATGTGTAGGTAATTCATGACACATCGTTACAACAGTGCCTGGATTCCTATCTGCAGCACGGGCCAAGGTAAGTGAGCGAGTGGAAGGAGTGGGTGGAATGAAAGTGAAAATTTTAATGTGTGTCTATAATGCCTGAGGTAAGATATGGAAACTATGTTTAGCATGTCTATGTCACCTGAAATAGAGGTAAGTTTAATAATCCTCAAAGGATTGAAGTATCTTGTTAGCTTGAAAGCAGAGACAGATTCTTTTAGAGTGTACTTTTCCTTGAAGTAACCATATTCAGGCTTTACTAACTTACTAGCTTGATTAAGCATAAGATGGAAGGACAAGTAGTAGTAGTAGTAGTAGGAGTGGTGGCAGCAGCAGCAGCAGCAGCAGTAGTGGTAGTAGTAGTAGTAGTAGTAGTAGTGTGTGTGTGACGAATGAAAGAAATGAGGATTATTTTTCTAATGTTCAAATGCAGGTCATTTGACCCAGTCGTCCCTGTACCTGATGATATCCAGGAGGTAATGAAGGACGTTCACAGACGTGTGTTTGCTGTGTTGCTCCGGCTGTCCACACACAAGGAGGATTCTGTAAGTGCTGGGCTAGTTTAGACATGAGTGGACATTTCCTTCAAAAATGTTATGCCAGCACACTAAATAATTGGTCCATGAAAATTCTATACCAGTTATCAAATTAAGGATGAATTTTATCTATGGGTAAGTAAAATAGTTTTTTATTCTGCTTACATTCTAATGTATTCATGCCTGCTTGTATGGAGTTCATTCTTCTTCTGTTGTGATGCTGTCAATATTGAATGATAAAGGGTGTGTATTATGTGCATGTGTGGGCAGTGTCATGACAACTACAACAAAAAACAACAACTTCCTTTTATGTCATGGAAGTCTCTGTTCACTAGATGGGAATTGTATCAAATGTAAGTGATGCATTCATCGAGTACAAGACAAGTTAGTCACGTCTCTATTTATAGAATTGGAATGTTAGCTCTTTTCAAACACATTTTTCTTTATTTTAATCAAGCATAGTCTGGAGTGTTTCTTTAATACCATGCCACTCCTTATTCAGTTGTCTAAATCCAATCTATAGGTACTTTAAGGACATGTCATCTTATTTTGACCCAAGCATGGCAATGGATGGGACATATTCAAATTGGTTTTTAAATTATATTGAATTTGTGGTTCCTTTTTAGATTCAGCTGTGGCCATAAATATTGGAAAAAAATTGCTATAAACTGTCAGATTTCAAACGGGCTAGTACTTACCACTATCTCTTAGGGTTAAAATTTGCAGTACTAAGTTTTGGTTTACTGTCACAGTTTATGATAGTGCTAAATTTAGAACTACATCATGTTGATGGATGGAACTTGTCAGTTATTGGTGCAGCCTGTCTGTCTCAAGGTTGAACGCCAGCTAGAGTATTAGTATTGCTGGGTTTATGTGTTGTGCTAATTTATGACACGATCTCAATGATATGATTTTAATAATAAACACTCTGGACTACCTCGTAATGGTCGTTACTGGATTAGAAAGAGAATGCACAGTTGTATACAGCTATTTAATCTTTAAAATAGAGAAATGATACTTATCACTAATATGTGTGTGCACAAATTATTTTGAATAGGTTTATAGACGCATGTATTTCACTCATTTTACGTAAGTAGGTCACATCAATCATTATTGTAGTCCTTTCTCTTCTAGGAGAATTTCCTGTCTCCTGATTTCTTTGCGGAGACCGTGTATAACAGACATCTTGTTGACCTTCCCAAGCTGATGGACCTGTGCGTTATATATGGAGAAGACAACAAGGAATTAGTGTCCAAAATGGTGGACAACTTCTTCAGAAAGCAGCTCAGATTGGAGGAGGATTGGAGGTCAATGGTGGCTTCGATTCTCTCTGAGTTGACCGCCATGTCTGATAGAGTCACCTCCAGGGACAGAGAAGTGTTGAGGCTGGGACAAAATGCCAGGTGTGTTGGTGAAGATAGTGAAGTCTAGTTTCAACACTGCAGCATGCATGTGTGCTGATACTCTGTTCAATTCAAAATGTGTGTATCTTATCAAGTTACATGTGTCACTATAAAACACTCTTAGCAATATGTAAAACTATTTGTGGGGTTTTCTTTTAAGGTCCATATCTGGTCTTATTTTCACTTAAATATGTATTATACATTTCCTCATTCACTTTGTTTTTATGTTTCTCCTCCAACCTGCACAGGTTCTCAGCTGATGAGTTTGCAGATGTGGTTGTTCATCTGGCTGACTTTGCCGCCACTCTGCGTGGTTTTGTCTCCGTGTACCCTCGCTGTGTGAGTGAGCTAATGAGAGCTCGATTCACGGATAAGGCAGTGGAGTTTTATGAGACAGTCGTTCCACGACTCAGGGACAACTGGCATGTCGTCAAAGACGGTATCAGAAGGTGTGTTTGTGTGTGTGTGTGTGTGTGAGTGAGTGAAAGAGCGAGTGTGTGTGTATGATTGTATGTGTGTATCACAGGGCTGTTTTTAATGACATTCACACCTACTGTAAACGCCTTCTGCCCTTTAGAAATTATTCAATATTAGCATTTTAAATTATGCAACATGAAATTAGCAGAGTTTTTAGCGTTGTTTTTATCTCTGCAAGGGTTTCTGATCCACAACTGTATTTTCCTCACATTGTCAATACAATTTGTGCCTACTGTGAATCAAAGGCTGAGGAACTTGAGATGTTAAGGTAAGACAAGCAGTATAATGATGGCCATCCAAAAAAGAGTATCACAAATGTAGTAAATGATCGAAGTTACTGCAAGTCGTGTTACATTAGATCTTAACCTCAAGGCTCCTCCCATTTCTCGCTTATTGAGTATGTATTTATGTTGTGTAGTAAGCTCTATGTGAAGGAGCGCTTGCGGAGTTTGAAGTGTGACTTGGCATGGCTGGTCCACGAATGCCTCTGCATCTGGTACTTAGCCCCGCCCCCTGTGGATTCATCTGGCGTGAGGAGCAAGGTGGCCATGGATGGTTTTGTGGCCATCGTATCTGAGATGGCCAGTGAACCCAAGTAAGATACTGAATCAAAACTAGTTTGCCAATAGTTAATTTTATTCTTGACCATTTCTCTCCCTAGTTTCCTGAAGGAATACAAACGTCATTTTGATGTTATCACGGAGGTGAAAGGTGTCCAGAGAGATCATCCTGAAATGTAAGCGTACGTGTCTCTGTTTGGTATGTGTGTGTAGTAGGCTGCTTCTCACATGCCCTCGGGATAAGTTAGTACTAGGTAAGATTTCTCTCATGGGTATAGGCAAATTGTGAGGAAAACACCGTGGTTGTTGTCCTTGATTCCTTAGCTGATTATGCTCTAGCTGGGGGTATGGGATAGTGCTGGGGGTGCCATTCACAAAATAATTAGAAACTCTTATCAATGATCTCCTTGCCCAATTGTTAGATTGTAGAGTTTGTCTGCCGTATTATTTGTCTACTGTGGACTTAAGTTTTGTGAAACTTTTGCCTTCTTTTTCGTACTTTAGCCTTCCTTTTGAAACTGCTGTCGCCTTTACTGTTGATTCCACCTGCTTTTTAGGTACAAATAGCTAATCACTTGCCTTTTCCCCTTCTCTTCCGTTCTCTTTTAAAGCTACGCTGCCTTACCTCACCGATTCCAATGGCTTTTTAAAATTATTCGCCTTTTGCCTTCTCTTTCGTACTTTCGCCTTCCTTTTTGAAACCTATGCCGCCTTCCCTTGTCTACTATTACACTCGCATTTTAGTCACTTTCTACTGAACGCAACGACGCTTTACCCATCCACGTAATGAAGATGGTTTACAAAGTTGTTTAAGCTCATGAATTATTCATTAATACACACACCATCGGTCACCGTCGTCGTCGGTCGTCGTTACTGACACACAAGCGTATTATTATTTAGATTGTAATATTATATTGGGATACCTGTCATGATAGCCAATTGTTAGTTAATTCTCTTCCTATTGTTCCTTATTTCTCGTGAAGTATTAATTGTAGCCAGGCTAGCTTGCTGGATGTATATGTTAGCACATTATATTGCTGTATTGTTTACACACGAAGCATTCAGTATTGAAGTGATTGGGAATATTTCACACAGGCATGCACGTACCTAGGCAAGTCACACATGCACGCATACACACACACACACACACACACACAAACACACACACACACACACACCACACACACACACACACACACACCACACACACACACACACCACACACACACAGAGCTTTAATTATCTAGAATTTCAGTGTATAAAAAGGCATTTTTTTTGTCTGCCTCAATTTTTTGTTTTTATTTACTTAGGCCTGAAGATCAGTTTGAATACCTTCTCTCTGCTTTGAAAGGGAATGCAGAGACATCTCTGAGAGAAGCTGTCATGGCTGATCATGTTCCAGCAATGAAGACTGAAGTAGAGAGCACTCCACCAGATGCAGTAGTTGTGGAGTCACTGGTCAGCAAAGTCAAGGACCTCTTACCTCATCTCGGAGCTGGCTTCATAAAGGTGAGATTCTTATCTCAAGGAAATGGTTAGATTATGTTCCCTGTTTATTACACCTAATATTCCATTTGTGTACGTATAGGTAAAAATTGTATGTGTGTGCACGTGGTGTGTGCATTTGTGTGTGCATGTGCATGTGTGTGTGCGTGTGTGTGTGTGTATGTGTGTGTGCGTGTGTACACACATATGTGTAAAATGGTGAAATGTCCCTCAATACTATTTATCTTCTTTTCCACAATGAGATTTGACTGTTAAGTTGTACTTATGCCATTAGGTTTGCCTCAGGGAGTTTGGCAACAATCCAGAGACTGTGATAAACAAAGTACTTGAGGACAGTCTCCCTCTGCACATACAGGGATTGGATTTCTCTATGGCAGAGGAGGAGTCAGTTCCATCTTTACTTAATAATGCTACAGGCTTAGGTGTGAACCAAGCTGACTTGGTGGATAAGAGAGAGAATATTTATGATGGAGATGAGTTTGATGTCTTCAGGAAGCCTGCAAAAGTGGACCTGTCTCGTGTGCATGTCGGGAAAAAGTAAGTATGTGCTATACTATATATAATAATGGATTATGTTTATATGTAAGAGAGAGTGTGTGAGTCTATCTGTCATTATTTATTGATTTAATAGATTAATTTTGTTTGTTTAATTAATGAATAAATGAATTAATTAATTTGATAGTTTAATTAATTAATTACTACTTGTTTACTTAATATATTTATACAATCTGTTGTTGCTAGGAACAATATCCATAACTACTTGCTTGCTTATTATCTATTGCATGAAAATGAATGATGTAAGCTGGTTCGGAAGTATTTTTAGCTTATACTTTAATAACTATGCATTCGAGTAAGTCCAAAACTATTTCGAAGTTGCATTCAGGAAACTTCTCATCGAATGCTCTACTTTGACTAATTTTACAGGTTTGATGCATCTACCATTGCATCCGTACTGGACGACAAATCTCATCTCCAACAGACACGCGAACAGTACGTAGGTTACCGGATGGAGACGGGTTACGAGAATCAGGTGTGCAACTTGGATGAGGGTGAGGGCTGTGGAGATCTCTACCCACAAATTCCCGGGTTTGACATCATGTATGAAGACGAGTATGACGACACTTACGACTCTCAGAACATTGGGGCGGCAGATGATGCAACAGATGAGCAGTTTGCGGTGAAAAGGTAACAATTTTTTATCCTCGATAGAAGAAAGAAATGTCATAATATCCCTATACTTATTAGTAAATGGCTTCAGTTGAATTTAAGTGTTAAATCCTTAAATATTATAATAATTATATCTGTTGTTTAAGCCAGTCAATATAGGTTTAAATTTTTATTTCACCATTTCTTTCTCAGCTTCTTTTTGTACTCATTAGATGGTCTCTCTTTCACAGGCTTTTTTTAATTTTAATAATACAGAATAAAAAACAATAACTTTGGCTGTCACTGGGGATTGAACCCAGGGCTGCTTGTTTAACACTAAGGAGCTTGTGCATTAAGCAAGTGGTCCTGGGTTCAATCCCCGGTGAAAGCCAAACATTTTTAGATGTATTGTTAAAAATAAAAAAAACCTGTGAAAGAGAGAGAATACATCTAATACAATTTAAATTGTTTAGCTATAGGATTTAGCATTATTTCAAAGTTAAAAAAAAAACATCCCCACTAAAACTTTAACCCTGATTTTTTATATATATAATGGCAATTTAAATTGATGTAAACTTTGTAATTAACCTTAACAAATTTGGCAGACTAAACTTGTAAACCATCAGAATTAATAGCTATAGTCAGAGAAAAATTACTCACCTATTTTTGAACTGGATGATACACGTGGTTTATTTTTGACAGGCTTAACACAAAGGGTTTATTTGGAAGGAAGTTATATGAGGCTGGTGATGAAGAGGAGAAGGCACCTACTCGACAGCCACCAAGTCAATTTCCTATTATTCTGAAAAGGCCTGACGATCCGCATCGTAGTGAACAATTGAAAGCCCTTCAGTCAGTGAAAGGCTATATGTCAGAAACATCAAAACAAACCAATTCAAAGGGAAAGCCCAGCAGGGCAAGCCAAGATACACAATCTGGAAGTAAGGAAGGTCAGGAATGGAGAAGGAAACGTGATAAAGCCAATTGGCGAGCAAGACACAAAGAGGAGGAGGGAGGCGTGGTGGAAGTGAAGCGTCAAGGGGACAAAGGAGATAGAGTTAACTGGCACACTAAGGAGAAAGAGAGCTTAGAACTGAGAGGTGGTGAGGGCAAAGGAGCAAGAACGATGCAAGAGGGACAAAGGCACGGTGACTGGAAGAGTAGGGATTACAAGAGAGGTCAAGACAGGAAAAGTAAGGATTTTGAGAGAGGACCGAAACAGACAGATGCAGTGTTTGATGGCAAGAAAGATATGAAATCTCGAGATAGCTTTCAAGAACGTGTTAGTAGTGATAAGAGTTTTGTTCCAAAGATTAAGCGGCGGCAGTACGACGAGGATAGGAGCAAACCATTGAAAGAGATATCAGTAGACGGTGAACGAGCGAACCCAAGTCCACCTTCTGGATCTTCGTCTAAGAATCCTAGTGAAGGTAGTCAAGTATCTGAAACTTCATCAAGAGCATCTGCCAGTGGCAGTGACAGTCGAGGAAGACTTCCCACTACTGACAAGGAAGGGGAGAAGTCCAGGGATCCAGGAAGTAGCCAGAAGCATAGTGATCTCAGGTCTAGGCAAATCAAAGACAGAAATAAGGCTTCTCGGGCCAACCACAATCGCAAGAACATGGCAGACAAAAAGAGAAGGGGAGGAATGATGTAGTACTGCTTCATTGTGTTATTTGCAGTTTGTCAGCTTCAATTAATCATGTTTACTCATTGACTGGACTAATTCATGCTAATACATCCATATGTACTGATTATTCATCTTGGAAGTTTTATGAGTGTCTGGAAGGAGATTTTGTGCCATATGTTAGCTTCTTATTAATTGTCCTATGGCTTGAACTCCAACATTTTGTGAATAGTTGGATTGTGCTTGGTGATATATATATATATATATATAATTATAATTTATTCCACCCTAGATATCTTCACAATACCACTGTACTGCACAATCTCATTACCCTTGTAGTTATAGCAACCAGGCCAAACTTTTCAATTTTCTGGTTTCCTCTGGTGTACCCTGCTCTACAGGGTTAGAGCAGCTGCTAAAATGTCTGGCTGGGGGGTGTGGGTAGCCCCTACAACCAACTTTACCTGTGAGTTACCCTTTTCCTGGTACTACAGTAGTAAAGATATCTAGTGTGAAATAAACCACTTATTACACTCATCAGAGTGATATGGCAAGATATTTCACTCTCAGGCTATATTTTCACTCCTGCCCTGAAAATAAATTGGCCACTCATGAAATATTTCAGTATATCACACTCTATCCTAGCCATATCACTCTTGATGAGTGCAATGAGTGGTTTATTCCACACTAGATATCTTTACTACTGTAGTAGTACTAGGGGAAGGGTAACTCACTGGTAAAATATAGGGGCTACCCACACCTCCAGCTGATATTTTAGCAGTAGCTCTAACCAAGTTCCTAGGCTTACCCTATCTTTAGTTACATGACCCGTGAGATAACGTTATCACATAGTATTATTTCATGGCTGTATTGCACAAGCTCATTACCCTCATGAAATATTTCGTCATATTAGTATACTCTGACTCATGTAATACATGAGTCAGAGTCTGACTTATAATTACATGAGTCAGAGTGTGATATGGTGCAATATTTCATGAGCAGGCTGATTTATTTTCATGAGCCAGAGACGAATGAAAGTAAAGCCTGAGAATGAAATATCTTGCAATAGCACTCTGATAAGTGTAATAGCAGTTTATTCTATGCTAGATATCTTCACTTCAGTATGTGGTGGTGTGGGTAGCCCCTACTGCCAATTTACACTGTAAGTTACCTGTCCTAGTACAAACTACAGCAGGAAAGATATCTAGTGTAAAATAATCCACTTGTTACACTCGTCAGATATGGCAAGATATTTCATTCTCAGGCTTTATTTTCACTCTGCCTCTGGCTCTTGAAATTATATTAGCCTGCTCGTGAAATATTTTGCCATATCAAACTCTGACTCGTGTAATAAGTTCTATATATTCCATGCTAGATATCTTCACATGTTATTTTTAGGCATGTGACCTAGTTAGGCTGGTTGTCAAGGTGTTATCTCATAGCTGTATACAGGCTTTGTTTTCACTCTCCTAGCCACTGGCTTGTGATAATACAAATTAGCCTGCTCATTGAAAATTTCACCATATCACACTCTGACTCGTTCTTGTTATAGATTTTTACTACACTGGGAACTATAAGTGAATGTTTACGTAGTTACAACTACTTAGTGTCCAGCAATTAAGTACCCATCATCAGGTCGATTAGTCTTGCGTGTAACCAGCTAAGTGAGACTGATGATGTGTGTTATATTACACTTGACTGATTACAGAATTGTTCTTTTCTTATCTATTTTTTGAAAAATACTTAGACTGTAACTACATCTTCACTAAATTAGTTCATTATATATTTCATGTAGCAAGCTATAAGATACCTAATGAAAAGTTAATTATGCATCAGTCGTTTATATTAAACTTCGCTTACTGTATACCATAAGCTAGAATGCAATTTAAAGTCGTGTCAACAACAACAGACCCAATGAGGTATGAGATGGTATGGTCTTGTAGTTGTCTTTTTATTTTTATTTTTTATTTTTAGTTTCTTCTGAGCTGCTGTGGAGTGCGAAGGATGCATTGGAATGTGTTCATTTCCTATTAATCAGGAAATGAACTCAATATTTTGCTGCATGTCTATGGTCTGCTATGCTTAGAATTTCCTTTCACAATGCTCTTTATATGTCCAATAGTCCAGTCAGATCAATGCAAGTTGAGCTATGGGGAATGCTATGATTAACCCAGGCACTTGCCTAACATAGCTCAATGTTGTCATATCGCACGTCGGGTTGATTTCTTTATTTGGTAGTGAATAGCTGTGTGTGTACTTGTAGGGATTGTCTGATTGCATTCTCTGGTTTCTAGAGCTGCTATTTAGCTATCTCTTAATACTGCCCTGTTCAGTTATAGAAGAGAATTAGCTTCTCTTTATACCATGGAAATTGCTACTGCTCTAGCCCTGGATTCTAAAACTCTCAATTTGTTGGGAATAGACGAGACAGCTGTAATTTCTATAAGTGGTATAATTTGCAATGGCTCCAACAATTTAGGTGACCAATCACATTCAGTTTCAGCATTTTCAGTTAGAGAACTTACTGGAGAAAAAAGTTCAGTTACTCTCAAAAGGACGGAAAAAGATATTCAGATTTGTTTTGAGGACTCCGCTGCCAAAGTTTTGGAACATTACCAGCTGACAGTGCTGCTCAATGAAGAGCACATCCTAGGAAGTCCTTTTCAGCTGCAATTCGTTGACTTTAATACAGCTCTCTCAGATGATCAGGCACTGCCAGTATCTTTAATTGATGCCCAGCACAAGACCAACATAGTTTTTCCAATCACAATGGGAGAGAATGTCAAAGTGGAGGTCGATGGTCCGTGTGGAGTATGCGATATTTCCACCACTCATTGGCCGAAACTAGCATCTTCTGTCTCTTTCATTCCTCCAGCTGCAGGAGCATACGAGCTGCATGTGACACCAGGTGATAGTCACTATGATAGGCTGTCATATTCCATTTTTGCTGATTTCAGTAGTGAGGAGGCCCAGCAGTGCAGTATCATGGAATCTGACCGATACTTGTTTGAAAAACCAATTCCATTTAAAAATCAAAGTCACGCTTTTCGTGTGATGACAAAAAATGCAGAACTTCGGCTGCATGATGGAACAAGAGATCAAACAAATATCAGTGCTATTTGTCACGGTCATAAAGAAATGGCTGTGCATGTACGCAGAGATGTAGATTTCCCTGGTACAGAGACATGTACAATAACTCCTTCCATGCCAGGTGAGTATACACTGAACATTCTGTGGAAGAAGAAACCTATTCATGGAAGCCCAATCAAGATGACTTTTAGCTGTCCTCACAGCAATACGGTCACATATGAAGGTGAAGAGCTTAATAAAGTGGCTTTTAAAATTGGGGAGCAGTACACTTTCAATATCAGTACTCCTGACTCTTCATCAGTTGAAAGTGATGGTCTTGAAGTTCTCTGCACTCCTTCAGGCACGGCCAGTATTCGCTTGGATCCTTTAAATGTAGACAAGTCCGTATACAAGTGTGAAGTGTATCCATTAAGAGAAGGGAGACATGAAATACACATCAAATATGAAGGAGAGCACATTACTGGCAGTCCCTTTCTTGTTTCTTTCAATGATGTAGCTGATGCCCAGCTATGCAAAGTGGTTGAAGTAGTACGAGATGCTGAAAAGACAGGCTTCATTAATGCCGCTGTGTCAACAGAGGGTGCTGGCCCAGGTATTATGGAAGCTAAAGTCAAAGTGGTAGCCAAAAATGGAAAATGGCACACATCTGAAGAAAGCACAGAAGCCATTGTGCAAAAGACGAATTCTACAATGCATTTAGTTCAGTTTCATCTTGGTGAGGGTGTGGCAAGCTTGATTGAGGTATTGTACAATGGGCGTCACATTCATGGCTCTCCCTACAAACTAGTATTTGCAGACTTTGGGAAAGTGCGGGCTACAGGACGAGGTTTGGTGGCTGGTAGAGTGGGGGAGTGGAATAGTTTTGCCTTGCAGACAACCGGCAGTGAAGCACCTGAAATGGAGCCCACCATCACAGTAGTCAGCGAAGCAGGTTTGATAGCTGAAGTGCAAGTGTTGTCTTCGACTCAAGTTAGCTCTGAAAGCTTGGAGTCCTTAGATTCTTTCTCCGTCAATTCCTACGTGGTAAGGTATCGGCCTACAGCAGTAGGTAGATATAAAATTGATATTGCTTGGGGATTTATGCCAGTAGCTGGGTCACCTTTTTTTATAGACTGCTTCTCTCATGGGCTTGAAGTTTGTCAACCACCTGATAAGTTAGTTTTAGGCTCCACAATTGATTTTGATGTGACAATATACCGAATCACACAGATTGACATCTGTGATTTGGAATTGGATGCAAAGCAAAACAAAAATGGCACCCTTTCTGGTAAAATAACAGGCCCCTTCTCAAAAGTTACTGGCGATGTCTTGACATGCAGTCTGGCACCCAAAGTCGCTGGAAAATATGTAGTAGGTGTCAAATGGAAGGGTCTTCACATTAGAGGGAGTCCATTCTGTGTTAAAATTTTAGAACCACCTAGACCCGAGGCTGTTCTTGTACATGGAGCAGGAGTTGCAGATGGTGTTATTGGGAAACAGGAATTCACCGTGGAAACAGCAGCAGCTGGAATGGGCTCTTTGACAATGACTGTAAGTAAGGTGCTGTCTGAAAGTGAAAAGGAAAGAATTCCCTTACAAGTTTCGCAAGACGCTGTTAGCAGGAGGACCCTTTATGCTTCTTATGACTGTACCACTGCAGGGGAATACATAATCGATGTTCTGTGGGCTGGTGAGCATGTACCTGGCAGTCCCTTTGAAGTAGAGCATCTTCATCCAAATGTAAGAACAGCCACAATCGTTGCAGTCTCGTGTGATTCGAACAATGACTCCTTCATGGGAACACATTACTATAGAGCTCAAGATGAATTTCAGCTAGTACCCTTGAAGAAACAGCACGAACGTGATAAAATTAAGATGTCTGGAACAGCGGTCAAAAGCGTGGTGCATCTGCACCATTCAAATTCCATTGACAATGCACCTATTTTTATTAGCAGTGGAAGTACTTGTAATATATGCATTAAAATAGACTAGTAATTATGTATTTTTGTTCACACTTACAATTTTATGTACTTCATATAAATTCTGAGAAGCAAAATTTGTCTGTATTTACAAAAAAAAACTACGGTTAGAAACTAACAATATGAATAGCTAGTGAGAACTATACTACTTTGAGTAAAAGTGAAAATGGTGAAATGTACAACCTGTCGATAACTGTTAGTAGTATTGTGAAATAATATGTAGTCAGGAAGAATTCAGAATTCTTAATTTCAATGTGTTATATAACATTAAAGTAGGTTTACTGCCAAGGAGATAGCGTATCATCAACAAGAGCACAGCAAGTATAGGGAGGAATGTGACTATTATATATATGGTGTAAAATGTATGTAGGATCAAAATTGACTGTCCAGTGATCTGAACAATGTCAGTTCCAGTAGCACACACACAAAAAAGGACCAGCAACAAAGCATGAATAATCCACGAATACGACATACTTTGATAGTTTTTCTGGAGTGGTTCCACAACTATGAGAAATATTACTGTAAGTACTGTAGCCATAGTGACGAATGGGAAAAAGGATGCATTCAGAACAGATCCATAACAACTGAAGCTTAACCAACGTAAACCGAAAGGTAGCGCAGAAACCCAGCGATAATCTCTACTACCTGGTTCTGTTCCATCTTTATAACATCCTTGAAAAGAGTCGACAAATATTTTCAAGAAGAGTATGAAGCGACTTGGAAATTTAATCATTAATCTTTGGAAGAATTTGAATGGATAGAGAAGAAGAATCAGCACAGGTATAAAGACAAAAATCACAAACACCAGTATAGCTGCAAGAGCATATTGAGAATGCTCTGGTCCGAAGTAGTCCACTGTAGCATCTGAATACAACTTTTTACTCTGAGCAGTGACGTTTGGTAAAAGTTTAAATCGATATACATTCACAGGTATTAGCAAGTCTAAGCAAGTGGAAAGAAGTTTAACATTGGACAAAAGAAAGAATGTAGCAAATGAATCTACAGTGGATGTCCGTATGTCCCAGTTGTGATTGAAACGTAAGAAAAACTTGATAACAGGACTCAGTAAAGCTGTTAAGAGTCGATATTTTTTATCGTAGAGTAAAATTGCTAGATATGTAATAGCCATGAGAAATAATGGATATATAGCCACTATAAAATCTAAAGATAATATAGTAAGAATGTTGCTACTGAGACAAAACCCATGGCTGAAGGTGCGAAAAAAATCCAAGTTCCATATTTCATATACGAATTCATACGATCTAACAATTGTTGCAACGTATTGGCGATCAGTTTTATTGATAACCTGAGACCTAATAAATGGAGGGAAGGACATTAATTGACTATAGAACACAAATCCAAATAACTCAGATGAAAGTACATTAATTTGAAGCAGCAACATAGCAAAGTAGAACACAGTAAGTGGAAGAAACTCCCAAAGGATATATTTCCTTATATCTCTTGTGGCATCCAAACACTGTATGCATTTTGTATCGAAAGAAAAAGCAGGTGGATATGTGTCATTCAAGCAACTGCCACACAGAGTACCTGTTCTTAGATAGGGACCACAGGATTTAGCATTCCATTTGAATTTGTCAGTTCCAATGAAGCTAAAACCACTTGCTCTATTTATGTAAGATCTATGTAAAGGTCTACCACATCCATAGATGCAATAACCAACTTCAATCTCGTCTGTATCTTCATTGTAAGTAACACAGGCACAGTCTTTCACTGCATCAATGTATCCAGACTCATTGCAATGGAGGAATCTTTTGATTTCATCAGGACAGATGCACACTTTGAGTGATTCATTGTAAGTAGAGTATGGCGAACATACAAGGTCATCAATGTTCGTCGTCTTTGATGTCACAAAAATCAAGTTGAGTAAAAAAAGAGAAGCTATAATAATGAACATGGTCAGCTGTAAATAGAAGGCAAATGACTTTAAAGGACTTTTTATTAGTCTAAATTGAAAGTGTTTACAATAAATTGAGCAACAGAGCCTTAACAATTTTATTGTCAACAATGTTCAGTAACAGAAGAATTTAATAAGATATAAAACAACTTAATCGTGGACCTCTTATGTAGCTAAAATTGTGTAAACATTACAGGGGAGGATCCAGTTTCATTTACGGAGTAGGGTGAGTGGTATCTTTGACATAATTTCAATCTAGTTATCTGATGAGTATTACATCATTTCTATCATCTGTTAGTGGTTACATTGTAGTGTTGTTTTGTTTTTGTTTGTTTGTTTTTGCCAAATGTTTGAATAATTTGTTTGTAATTAAAGCCAGCTAATATCCAATAAAAGGGAAGCTAAAAATCCTCACTTAAAATATATAGCAATAGATCTTTATAACATGGCATTATAAATGGGCACTGACACAAAGTTTAAGTGTGTTTGTGATATCATGGATAATATTAACATTATGCTATACTGTTGCCTCAATATAACTCACCTGTTATAACAGAATATACTTTACCCATAGGTTGAAACACATACTATATTATGACTATATTCAGGAGAAGAATGAGATGTATTTTATAACACAGCATGAGGGAAGTGAGTGTTATAAGAATGTTCTTATTTATTATTATAACTATGTTACAAGCAATTGCAAATATCCTATTATATTATGCATTTTTTCACAGTGAGCATCACTGCTGGGATCAACAAAGACTGCCCTCAGATTACACTCACATCAGATGGATCCGGTCACTGAGGTTCTGGGGCGTGGCACCACATGCAGTGGTTCCAACTTGCATGAGATCAGCAAACACAGGACTGGCACATCATCTCAGCCAAAGAATTACTCCTAATAGTAATAGCGGCAGTTTTGTGGGGAAATCATGAGAAAATGTGCAAGAGTCTGTGCACAGTGTGACAATACCGTAGTAGTGACAGTGAACACCCGATATGCAAAAGACATTATGCTGATGCGCACGCTGAGGGCCCCTTTCTGTGGAAGCCCCTTTTCAGTTTTCCCTTTCAGCAACACACATACCAGGGACTCACAATACATTGGCGGATGACCTATCCGGAAATAGATTGCCATCATTTTTTAGTCGGATGCTAATCATTCCCCATCACTATCCTCTTTCTTTTTTGCAGTGGCTGCTTCGTCCCAAGTTGGACTGGACATCCCACAGCTGGACAGCACTGTTTAGTTCTTCTGTACTCAAGGCATAGCACAGTCTACAAGACAGACCTACAGCTCAGCACTCAAGAAGTTTGCACAATTCTGTTCCATTTTCGGTATCATCTCCCCCTTCCCTATTTCCGAGAGGATCTTGTGTTTCTTATCATACTTGGCAACATACAATTTAGCACCACAAACCATTAAGACCTACTTAGCTGGAATTAGGTGCATACCAATCGTGCTGGTATTACCAGAGCCGAGAGCTTTCTCATCACTCCTCCATCGATTGCGACTAGTACAGGCAGGATCCAGCATACTTATGCTCAGAAGACACCAATCAGAGCCAGAATCAGGCTGCCAGTAACACCTGCAATTCTGGAGAAAATACGTGGATTAATGCTGCCGAGAATGAGTAGCTAACTATGACATAATCATGACCTGGATGGCAGCAACAATGTGCTTCTTAGGTTTTTTAGAGCAATATCCTGCACTGCATTTGACCCGTATAGGCACTTGGCCTGGGGAGACGTAACCGTAGACAACCCATGAAACCCGCAAGTCCTCAAGGTGATACTCAAAGCTTCGATGACAGACCAGCTTGGTAAAGGGGAGGATATCTTCATTGGGTCCAATGGGAATAGCCTCTGCCCTGTTGTGGCAGCAGCGGCTTATATGGAGATCAGAGGGAATTCTAATGGTCCTTTTTTTTTTCCGATTTAAGGATGTTAAACTTCTAACAAAAGCCAGGTTTACGGAGGTCATCAGACAAGTTCTGGAAGCAGTGGGTCTCCCTCAAGATCACTTCACAGGCCACAGCTTCAGCTAGGGGCAGCAACCACAGCAGCTAAAGCAGGCATCAACAACTCAATAATACGCATGTTAGGATGATGGAATAGCGCAGCCTTCCTGGTATATGTCCGAACACCAAGAAATCAGTTTGCACAGTTCTCAAAGGCTCTATCATCTTAAAGGCAGGCTAGACAAACATAATCACACACACACACACATTTATCGGCATTTTCCTCATCACATAATCATGTCATGTCTACTCCAGCTATGCCGATAATGTAAAAAAAACAGTCAGAGTTAGCCTTGGGTATAATATTATCATTGTGGGTAAGATGGTATAGTTATGATACTCTGGTTTGTCACATGCACTATACCAAGAAGCACATGTGTAGGGGGCCAGAGATGAATAAGATGAAAAGGTTACTTTGGGGATAAGGAAGGAAAATTCTGTCTCCCCTTTCCCTATGTACAATCAGGAGATGGAGACACTACCTTTAAACCCCAAAGCTGGGGTCAACAAGATGCTCCTACAAATAGTTAAATAATAAATGGGAATCAGTGTGGAGTGTATGAGCTGGTAAGCTAAGTAGGTGACAATGTGCATTAACCACCAACAATAATTAGATCCAATATCATAGATGATGGACATAGCCTGCCTCACCTGGTCCTACGCCTATGTAAATAGCTATATTGATTCCAGTGGATCTGTATCAAATCAACTCCATGCAAAATTATATCATTACATCCCCAAAGTAGTGGACCTCTTGTGTAATGTTGGAATATTTTGAATTTGTGTATCTTCCTTATCCATGGTGAAGTCAGTGAAAGGTCCAATGTACCTTGAAGAATGTATACAGTTCAGGTATGCCAGCATAATAATATTTAAGTTTTACAAACTGAATAGAATGAATAGCAGTTGATATGATAATATCTTTTGATCAACGAGACCAATGCCTGGATGCCAATAGCCAGCTCAGAACAGACAAATCATAACTTGAAAGTTTCTTGAACTGGTTTTAATAATAACAATTTTATCTGTTTATATATCCAACAAATTTGTTATTATTTTAGCCGTTGGATGAATGATTGAAATGTTTTTGCAATATCTTCAGATAACCTAAAGCTAGTTTACATTTTTGTTAGTGTACTTTATTGCTTGTTCTAACTTCACTTTTTTTATGAATAATAAATGTAATGAAATAAGTATGTCTGTTATCATGCCTATTTCACTGCATTAAGAAGTTGATAAAAACACTGGTAATTGCATTAGAGTTCGGTTGTTAACTGTCCTCCTGTGTCTATCTCTCCTGCCCCTCAGTATCTCTGTCTTTTCTGTGTATTTGCATTTTTCTTTCACTTCTTCGTTGAAGTAGTTACATTAGTCAGCTTTTTCTCGACCCTAGCATGCTCCTTCTTGTTTGTCTTTCTTCTACCCATGACTTGTGGTGGATTATGGTTAGCTATGGTAAGTGATTACTCTTTCCCTACTCAGTTCAACGAATGAATTCATAAACACAGACACCAAGTGTTCAGTGTTTATGAAACAGGGGATGGACAGGGCAAGACCGAGGGGAAAAACAAAGGCTAATAGCTTAGTACTCTGAGAGTCAGTGAGCTGAAATGACCACACTTTACCAACTTTTCTCATCTCATGAATTATTCATGAATATGCACATTATTGTTACAGACACATGAGCATATTTTTATATAGGTTATGATAACTGTCATAATTATATTCATACTGCTACACTAGAAGAAAAATTAATGATCATATTGTGATGGAAAAAAATCAATGAAGTAATAAAAAATAACATTCTGAAGTCCAGGGAATGGTAACTTCCAATGTAAATTTCCTCGCTGCAGGAAACATGTCAGCCCACACACCCACACTTTGTTATTATTGCTCCTGGCAATGATGTGATTTGGATTAAGCCAAGAGAAGTTTGTATGAGAGTAGTGAGGTCTTTGTATGCAAAAGGAACACAGCATGGTTTGAAGGATGATCCAGCACCATGTCTCTTCAAGAAGAAGTGGGCATTGCTATGGGTGTATCCATCAGAACATGTTCCAACACAATTTCCGATATCTACAGTCTTGGGTAATTTAAACATTCTGCTCACGTTAGTCAAATTAATAATAAGAGGTTCCAAATGACATTCAGAAATGGAGGAAGAGTTGGCTTGCAGATCCGTGGCTTCTGGTGTAGAATTGTTCATTTCGGGAGGCAGCATGCCAGATTGGCTATCACCATTACGGATTATACTCGAGTACACAAGTTTAAAAAGAAGAGTTATCACAACAGTTGTGATGATGGTGGCTGACACAGACGTCATTTGAAGTAACAAAGACTAGTTAAGTTTTTGAGTGATTAGAAGGATGATGGTTTGTACTAAGCGGGTCTTTTTTATACCAGCTAAAGGACACACTTGAGAGGCTGTTATTAAGCAGGATGTGCCGTCCACAATTCAATTTATTAGAGGAGAATCCGTATAACTGATCGTCTGAGAGCATACTTGCAACCATCATAAAAAAGGTGGTGCAGTTATAATTAAATTCATTAAAAAAAATAATTTCTTATCTCTCATTACCTTCAGTCAAATTATTGAGTTGATAATTTAATTTTTAAAATATGCATTTATAATTGATCAACTCAGACTTATTGAAAGCCAATAGGTTCACATTTTTAAATTTAAATTATAAAAAAAAAAATTATAGCATATACATATTGAAGTGGTCACTTCATGTATGGAATGATGATTACTGTAGACACATCATTCTCACTGAGTCACTTGTGGTGTGGCTCTTGTAATAACATTTTGAAGGATGGCTTTGTAAAATGTTTACAGGGTGTGACATAGGTGTGTTCTCTTTTTTTGAGTAATCACCTCAGGCTATTTTATGTCAACTTAAGAAAAGAGAGTGTATAGTCTGAGATAGAATTCTTACAAATGTTCCAATAAATAATTGATTTTTTTGTGTTGGTGTTGCTAGTTTCCTTTTGTTAAAATTATCCTTTGCTGCAATAGAAGCTGATTTGGTATAGTTATATACAATCAAGATTTTTACCATTGTAGCTTCTACATTAGTCACCATATTAGAAACCTATCCTAAAGATAACATAGTTGGTTATTATATTGGTACACCATTTGTCTCCAAATTGATGAAGACTTCTCATTTGTTTTAGTTAAAAAAAAAAATCTGCAACTCAGATCATCAGAAAACAGCCTGTAGGACTAAAATGATATAAATCAGTTCATAATACACTCTGCAAACATTTTTGAAGCCATAAAATAACTAGTATAGTTACATAATGTGGTCATTAATCATACAAATATTTAATCTTTAGTATTTTTCAGAGTGATAGCTATAGAATATGTACACACTTACATATATATATATTGACTACAGAAGCAGACTGAGGTATTAAAGAAACCAGACCAAAGAATATAGGGTGGAGCAGGTAGTAAACAAAGAGAAGGGACTGATATGAAGAAGCTACTTAGAGAAGCCAAAGGGAGGTACAGCCAAAGGCAAAGTATCTGCCAATTACTAATTAAATTAAGCTATCCACACCTTCTTAGAAATGTTTTGGGTGGCTCTGTACTCTTACAGAAGCCTTTAAAGAAACGTCAACATTGCTATGTACACTGGGGATATAAGTGGATGAGGATATCTTGGTTGTATGAACTGAATTGTGATCTCAAAAACATCAGTTCAAAGAAGCAGAATTGCATGGAAATAAGACACAAAAATGGCATACTAAGAATTTTTTGGGAAACTATAAATTAATGTAACCGTGGAAATAATGAAGAAGTCAAAATTAGGGTGGCATAGGTGATAAAACATAAATAAAAAACAAAACGAAATACAGTAACTCAATCTTTTGTGGTTAGTTCTATCTTCAAACTCCAAAAAAACTAGAAGTACTTCACCATGGATAAGGAAGATACACAAATTCAAAATATTCCAACATTACACAAGAAGTCCACTACTTTGGGTATGTAATGATATAATTTTGCATGGAGTTGATTTGATACATATCCACTGGAATCAATATAGCTATTTACATAGGCGTAGGACAAGGTGAGGCAGGCTATGTCCATCTATGATATTGGATCTAATTATTGTTGGTGGTTAATGCACATTAGCACCTACTTAGCTTACCAGCTCATACACACTCCACACTGATTTCCATTTATTACTTATTGTAGGAGCATCTTGTTGACCCCAGCTTTGGGGTTTAAAGGTCGTGTCTCCATCTCCTGATTGTACATAGGGAAAGGGGAGGCAGAATTTTCCTTACTTATCCCCAAAGCGACCTTTTCATCTTATTCATCTCTGGCCCCCTACACAGTGGTATAGTACATGTGACAAACCAGAGTATCATAACTATACCATCTTACCCACAATGATAATATTATACCCAAGGCTAACTCTGACTGTTTTTTTTACATTATCGGCATAGCTGGAGTAGACATGACATGATTATGTGATGAGGAAAATGCCGATAAATGTGTGTGTGTGTGATTATGTTTGTCTATGGGTCTCACTCAAGATCACTTCACAGGCCACAGCTTCAGCTTGGGGCAGCAACCACAGCAGCTAAAGCAGGCATCAACAACTCAATAATACGCATGTTAGGATGATGGAATAGCGCAGCCTTCCTGGTATATGTCCGAACACCAAGAAATCAGTTTGCACAGTTCTCAAAGGCTCTATCATCTTAAAGGCCAGCTACTGCTTCCAGAACTTGTCTGAAGGACCATTAGAATTCCCATGTAAGCCGCTGCTGCCACAACAGGGCAGAGGCTATTCCCATTGGACCCAATGAAGATGTCCACCCCTTTACCAAGCTGGTCTGTCATCGAAGCTTTGAGTATCACTTGGAGGACTTGCGGGTTTCATGGGTTGTCCACGGTTACGTCTCCCCAGGCCAAGTGCCTATACGGGTCAAATGCAGTGCAGGATATTGCTCTAAAAAACCTAAGAAGCACATTGTTGCTGCCATCCAGGTCATGATTATGTCATAGTTAGCTACTCATTCTCGGCAGCATAAATCCACGCATTTTCTCCAGAATTGCAGGTGTTACTGGCAGCCTGATTCTGGCTCTGATTGGTGTCTTCTGAGCATAAGTATGCTGGATCCTGCCTGTACTAGTCGCAATTGATGGAGGAGTGATGAGAAAGCTCTCGGCTCTGGTAATACCAGCTCGATTGGTATGCACCTAATTCCAGCTAAGTAGGTCTTAATGGTTTGTGGTGCTAAATTGTATGTTGCCAAGTATGATAAGAAACACAAGATCCTCTCGGAAACAGGGAAGGGGGAGATGATACCGAAAATGGAACAGAATTGTGCAAACTTCTTGAGTGCTGAGCTGTAGGTCTGTCTTGTAGACTGTGCTATGCCTTGAGTACAGAAGAACTAAACAGTGCTGTCCAGCTGGGGAATGTCCAGTCCAACTTGGGACGAAGCAGCCACTGCAAAAGAGAAAGAGGATAGTGATGGGGAATGATTAGCATCCGACTAAAAAATGATGGCAATCTATTTCCGGATAGGTCATCTGCCAATGTATTGTGAGTCCCTGGTATGTGTGTTGCTGAAAGGGAAAACTGAAAAGGGGCTTCAACAGAAAGGGGCCCTCAGCGTGCGCATCAGCATAATGTCATTTGCATATCGGGTGTTCACTGTCACTACTACGGTATTGTCACACTGTGCACAGACTCTTGCACATTTTCTCATGATTTCCCCACAAAACTGCCGCTATTACTATTGGGAGTAATTATTTGGCTGAGATGATGTGCCAGTCCTGTGTTTGCTGATCTCATGCAAGTTGGAACCACTGCGTGTGGTGCCACACCCCAGAACCTCAGTGACCAGATGCATCTGATGTGAGTGTAATCTGAGGGAAGTCTTTGTTGATCAGCAGTGATGCTTACTGTGAAAAAATGCACAATATAATAGGATATTTGCAATTACTTGTAACATAGTTATAATAATAAATAAGAACATTCTTATAACACTTCCCTCATGCTAGTGTTATAAATACATCTCATTCTTCTCCTGAATATAGTCATAATATAGTATGTGTTTCAACCTATGGGTAAAGTATATTCTATTATAACAGGTGAGTTATATTGAGGCAATGGTATAGCAGCATAATGTTAATACTAGTGATGCGCTCTAATAGCACAAAATAGCGAAGTGAGCGATGCATGTTCCCTGTAATTGCAGCTATTCCATGCATGCTTGGTGTGGCTACAAAATACTGTCAAAGTGAGAAAACAATAGTGGTAGCTTTTTTCTATGATGAAGGCTCCTGGTACCGTAATCCTCAGGAATAGTCTTGTCCGGGCTTCACCGGAGGGTTTTTGCGAACCACAGGACTCCACCTCAATCAACACCTGAATTGTCCACAATTAGCCTGCTTGCGGGCGCCTCATATCAAACTGAACTTAATGATATTCATGTGTATCTCCGCCCCTTTCTTACCCATTGCTTTCTGTGTCATGTCTTACCCTATTTACCTGTAATCATTATCTTACCTTCATCTCTTCGTGCAACACAGTTATCTGAGTGCTGCGGGAGCTTACGACAGTCATAGCCGTAGTGTTCAGTGACTAAATCTGTTTAATTGCCGAAAGGGTGTGGCGAAGTCCAGTTACGCGGACTTTGTACATGGTCCTTCGAGCCGGATTCTCCGGACAGAGAAATTAAGCCAGCTCCAGCTCACGACTGAGCCTACTACTTGTCTAATTAGCTAAGTATAATTTAGTTTCTAATAGTTAGCTACTCATTACTAATTGTTTGATCGCTTGTTCGAATCGTTCGTCTTCTCTCCACTTCTCGTTCTACCGACTCGACGCCAGCCATGCCTAACGTGGAAGATGAAGTAAAGGACATTGCCGCCATGAGAGATCTCGACGCCCTCCGACGAAAACGATCAGGCAGGAAAAGCCAATTTACTCGACTACTACAGGTTCTAAATAGTGCCTCCTCAGACCTTGCCGGCAAGCTCTCGGAAAGAGACTGTGCCAAAAGAGTAGCAGAAGCCAAGCGTATGGCAGCGCTGCTCGAAGCTATTCAAGACAGGATTGAAGAACTTACAGCAGACAGAGAAGACGAACTTCAATCCGAAATAGCCATAGGTCTTCCCTTACGGGAGGATCACGACCAACTCGTCGACAAAGCCGAACGCCTAGAAGAACGCGAGTGCGTCTACCGGACGGGAGCATGGTTAGTTAGCCTATGCACACGGTTGCTAGCCCGAGAAAAGCCAGCACTCTCCACTCTCCTGACGGAGAGGGATAAGGTGTTCGACAAAATGGAAGACTTCCAAAAGAGCACAGGCCTCTTTGAGACCGACGCTATGATCCAAGATCAAGTCTCACAAATGGATCAACTCATGTCTAAATTGGACTACAAAATCGACGAATTCACTGCGGCCAACGCTGAGACTACTAAAGCTACCGAACCCGAAACTCGACCCAGGACTACCGGGGGCTACTCAAGCAAATTGAAACTGAACCTTCCCTCCTATGAGGGTGACCCAGTACAATGGGCCAGCTTCAAGTCATTGTACACTTCAGCCATGGACAGAGCCGGAGAGGAAGTGACTGACCATGAGAAGACTATACACCTACTCTCATGCGTCCAACCAGCCGAAGCGAAGACGATCGTGAAACAGTTTTCGAATCTAGAGGATTGCTACAAACCAGCCATTGAAGCATTGGAGGAACGTTATGGATCGAGGAACAAGGTATATTCTCTCCATGTCAAGACCTTCCTCAAGGACGAGACGTATCATTACACCTCCAAGAGTCTGTATCAGATGGCAGTTACGTACAAGAACTTTCTACAAGGAACAAAGGACTGCGAGGGAGACTCCTTCGAGCATCTGGTTGCTGGTGTGCTCCTCACTCGCTTCGACAAAACCCTAGCAAACGAATGGCGACACCACTGGGAGGAAGACAGCAAACTGCCTACTATCGACGACATCCTTAAGTTTGTCAAACGTTGGAGTTCTAGATTGGAGATGCAACCACCCTCGACAGATCATACTACCTCAGTCAACAAGTCTCAGACTCCTCAATACAAACAGTCCCAGCAGCGAGATCGCCATCGACGACCGACAGTTGCTACCGTGTCTACTGCTCCCAAGGTCAAGAACTCTACTACTCCAGATCCTAAGTGTGCTGCCTGCCAGGGACTGAGGCATTCGCTCAACCGTTGCCAAACTTTCCTGGACATGGCTCTGGACAAGCGTACGGACTTCGTCGCTAGTAACAATATGTGCCTCAACTGTTTGTATCCAGGTCATCACTCCGACGACTGTAGATCCAGAGGTACCTGCCGAGTATGCCGCTCCAATCAATACCACACTCTGCTACACCAGTCGAACGCTTCTGCGCCTACTCCTCCTGCACCTCCGTCTCCCAAGCCTAAAGACGGGAACGTGATGGTTACGTACGGCACCATGCCAGGGGACGAGGTCCTCCTCGCCACGGCTAAGGTCGTCATAAAGCAAGGGAGTCAGAACATTACTAGTCGCTTACTTATGGACAGTGGCGCCGTACCGTCACTAATTACGAAGAAACTCGCTGATCGCTTATTGACCGACCGTACTCAGTGTACTGCCACTTTTACACATGCAGGTGGCGAACTCATTACTTCCCGACATAAAGTAGACTTGACGTTGCATGGAGATTGCAAGTTCCGGATACCCCGAGAGCCAGTTAAGGTCTCTTGCCACATAGTGGACTCCTTGCCAGCAACTGTGTCTCCACAAGATACTAACATCATTCTAGACCATCCCATCGTACGTGGCAAAACCCCCATCGCAGATATGGATATGGGTGGTGACGTGGATATACTACTCGGGATGGCAGACAGTCTTCGATGCCAGACCGGCACTCGAGAAAAGTCCGAAGATGGCTCAGCCTGCGTGTTCGGGACCTCTTTCGGATGGGTCCTCGGAGGAAGATTTCCAGGCTCACCTACCAACCAGACAGTGCTCACTCTCCAGCAAGTTAAAAGGGACGTAGACTCCGATCTGCAACGCCTGTGGGAGATGGATCGAGTGCCCACCAGGGACAAATATCTGACTGAGGAAGAGACTCAAGCGGTCGAGCATTTTCGAGACACCCACTCCAGGGACGTACAGGATGGACGATTTATTGTCAAGCTACCAAGAAAAGAGATGCCTCCACTGTTGGGAGAATCTCAGCAGACAGCGATCAAGCGATTCCTCAGAAATGAGAAAGCACTCAAGAACCGGAACCAGTGGGATAACTTTGACGAAGTCCTGAAAGGATACATCGACCTCGGTCATGCCGAGATAGTGCCAGAAGCAGAGCTGAAAATACCTCACTACTATCTCCCAGTTCACGGCGTCATCAAGGAGTCGTCGTCCACTACAAGGCTACGTGCCGTTTTCGATGCGTCATGCAAGACGTCAACTGGGCATTCCTTGAATGACCAGCTTCTCCCTGGACCGAATTTATATCCCTTACTGTCTACTGTCATTAATAAATTCCGACTGCCTCAAATCGCTGTAACCGCCGACATTTCTAAAATGTTCCGGGAAATTGTACTTCACCCCGACGAACGCGACTACCATCGCTTCTTATTCCGGACGGATAATGGACACTTAGTTTCTGCACGGATGCGAAGGTTGACGTTTGGTGTTACTTCCTCTCCGTATCTGGCTACTCAGACTTTACACAAGCTAGCCGAAGAGTGCAGACAACAGTATCCACTCGCCAGTCATACAATTCGTCATCTCTTTTACGTGGATGACTGCTTGGCTGGAGCAGACACATTCAATCAAGCCAAAGAACTTGTCAATGAACTTATACCTGCCCTCAGCTCTATCGGGATGACACTTAGAAAGTTCCGATCGAACTCAGAAGAACTAATGGAATCCATTCCTGAGACACTTCGCGAGAAGGAGGATCTGACTATCCAGGATCCCAAGTCAGCCGGTCGAACTCTCGGCATTCACTGGAAGGTCAGGAACGACACCTTTCACATTACTTCTCCAACCCCACCTTCGTCAGAAGTCAACGCCACCAAGAGAGTGATCGCCTCAACAGCTGCCCAAGTATATGACATTCTTGGACTTTGGGCCCCAGCCACTGTTATTGCTCGGATGTTATTGCAAGAGCTGTGGAGGCGTGAACTCGATTGGGATGCCGCCGTGCCTGAAGACGTCGAGCGGAAATGGAGAGAGTGGATGGCTGAACTTCCTCTTCTGACTGAACATCCCATTCCGCGAAGATTGTTGACATCGAGTTGTACGTTCAATCTCCAACTACATGGGTTCTCCGACGCCACCAAGGCGTACGGAGCTGTTATCTATCTGAGAGCAGTGTACTCGGACTCTTCAACATCAGTAACGCTCGTGACAGCCAAATCCAGAGTGACTCCAGTCAAGCCAGAGACAATACCCCGGCTGGAGTTGACAGCGGCTCTCATGCTAGCAAGACTAGTCAAGGCTACGGCCTCAGACTTGGACATATCTCTGGACAACTGCTATGCGTGGACGGACTCTTCTATTGTCCTATCTTGGCTCCACCACTCTCCAGCAACGCTCAAAACCTACCAGGCCAACAGAGTCGCCGCCATTCTTGACATTCTGAGGAGAAGTCAATGGAGGCATGTTCGCAGTCCAGACAATCCAGCCGACTTGCCCAGCAGAGGAATGCTGCCAGCTGAACTGATTAAGACGCCACTGTGGTGGTTTGGTCCGCCATGGCTACTTACCTCTCCTGAGCATTGGCCACACACCAGGCTGACTTTCAAGGAATCAGGAGAAGGTTTCAAGCCCATGACTGTAACAACTGTCACACCTCCAAAGACCGCTCCATGGAAGTTTTGGGAGGAGATCTCAGACTTCGACAGGCTGGTCAGAATTATCACCTATTGTCGGAGATTCATAGCCGCCTGTCGAAGGCAAAATGAGATCAAGACAGCTACCACTTCTCTCATCTCGGACGAGATCACGGCTACTCGAAATCACCTTCTACACATTTCACAACGGGAGACTTACCCGGAAGTATTCGAGTGGCTGAAGAAGAAAAGAACCATTCCCAAACACCACCTGCTTTCGAAATTCGACGTTTCCATTGACAAGGAAACTAACTTACTCGTTGTCTCGGGACGTGTCAAGAGAACAGATGCTCTCGCCTCTAGGCGTCAAGTGGTGCTGTCTCTGAAGTCGCACATCACGGCTTTATTTGTAAACACAAGACACTGCACCTGGCACCACCCCGGAGTGACTACAATGCTGAGTCTACTCACCGACAACTATTACATCCCTCGAGTCAGGAACTTCCTCAAGCTACTAAGCAGGAAGTGTGTACACTGCCAAAAGGCATATGTACTCCCAATCTCTCAGCGGATGGGAGATCTACCAACTTCAAGGACGACGCCGGCTCCTCCGTTTGAACGCACGGGAGTTGACTTCGCTGGGCCATTCTTGATCACACGCGGGAATCCACGCAAGCCCACCAGAGTCAAGGCCTATGCTGCTGTCTTCATATGTCTCGCCACACGAGCAGTTCACTTCGAGGTCTGCTCAGACTTATCAACCGACTCATTCTTGGCCTGCCTGCGCCGCTTCATTGGCAGAAGAGGTTGTCCTGCCCACGTCTACAGCGACAACGGCACAAACTTCTTGGGCGCTAAAAATGAGTTGGAAGAGATCTCGACTATGATGACTTCGCCAGGAACGAAGGACGCCATCAACGACATCACCACCAGTCATCACATTCAATGGCACTTCACACCTCCCCGCACTCCACACTTCGGTGGTTTGTGGGAGGCTGGTGTGAAGTCGATGAAGACTCTGCTTCGCAAGAATTTAGAATCAAGACCTCTGAGTTATGATGAATTGGAAACCATTCTCATCGAGGCAGAAGCGACGTTAAATTCACGACCTCTCGACTCTAACATTTCTACCGAACCAGACTCCCCGGAGTTGCTCACACCAGGACACTTCCTGATTGGACGGCCACTCCTCTCTCTGCCGCCAACGTCCGTCAACAATTCAGATCGCCCACTACTGTTGAAGCGTTGGGCTTACATTCGCCGCCTGACCACCGATTTATGGAAGAAGTGGAAATCCACTTATGTACAAGCTATCAATGCCAGGTCAAAGTGGACATCGTATAGAAGGAATTTCCAGGTTGGCGATATTGTGCTGCTTAAGGACGAGATGATCAGAGAGAGAACTTGGCCTCTCGCCAAAGTCTTACATACTTATCCAGGAGAAGACAACTTAGTTCGAGTGGTGGATCTACTCTGTAACAGACGGGTCTACCGACGTGCGACGAACCGACTGGTTTTACTCGTAGAAGCCCCACCTCTCTCACCTTCTCGCCCTGCCGAGGATGTCCGGGCTTCACCGGAGGGTTTTTGCGAACCACAGGACTCCACCTCAATCAACACCTGAATTGTCCACAATTAGCCTGCTTGCGGGCGCCTCATATCAAACTGAACTTAATGATATTCATGTGTATCTCCGCCCCTTTCTTACCCATTGCTTTCTGTGTCATGTCTTACCCTATTTACCTGTAATCATTATCTTACCTTCATCTCTTCGTGCAACACAGTTATCTGAGTGCTGCGGGAGCTTACGACAGTCATAGCCGTAGTGTTCAGTGACTAAATCTGTTTAATTGCCGAAAGGGTGTGGCGAAGTCCAGTTACGCGGACTTTGTACAAGTCTAATAAATAAATTAGGAACATTTAATGGCTTTACAAAAAGAAAGATTCTTTACTTTGCTACCTGTTTCTGTTTCGTTTTAGCTCTCCTCCTCCTTGCCCTGTCTTTTTCATTTCTTATCTCTCTCCTTACTAATTTTTCTTCTGGAGTTTCTAACGCCCTCAAAGCTCTTGACAGAGCGTTTCTAACGTTTTTTGTCTCTCTTTCGCAGAATTTGTTTCACTGGGCATCGCTACTTCGTACGGCGGGTAAACATTGCTAAGAAGGTTACTCGGCCCGTGCAAGCGTGTAGGAGAAAATGTGCACACGTACGCCCACGCAAGAACAAAAGCAATTCCTAGACCTAAATACTAGTGATGTGCTCTAATAGCACAAAATAGCGAAGCGAGCGATGCATGTTCCCTGTAATTGCAGCTATTCCATGCATGCTTTGTGTGGCTACAAAATACTGTCAGATTCTTTACTTTGCTACCTGTTTCTGTTTCGTTTTAGCTCTCCTCCTCCTTGCCCTGTCTTTTTCATTTCTTATCGCTCTCCTTACTATTTTTTCTTCAGGAGTTTCTAACGCCCTCAAAGCTCTTGACCGAGCGTTTCTAACGTTTTGTCTACTGGGCATCGCTACTTCGTATGGCGGGTAAACAAAACAAAATGTTGCTAAGAAGGTCACCCGGCCCGCGCAAGTGCGTAGGAGAAAGGGTACACACGTACGCCCACGCAAGAACAAAAACAATTTCTAGACCTAAATATACATATAGCGAACTCATTAGAGAGTCAGCTCCGCTCGCTTCGCTGAATAAACTAGTGGTGCGCTCGAATAGCGCATAATAGCAAAGCGAGCGATGCATGTTCCCTGTAATTGCAGCTATAGATACAGTTTTTTATTTTGATGTTGTTAATGTTATGTCTGTCTGTTGTTTCATATAGATTCATTGGTGCTTCTATTCTATACCACAATATAAGAATAATGAATTATTTTACCAGCAAAGTTATTGGCTGGTGTTTGAGACAGAATATACAGCTATTTAATTAAAAATGTCATACATCATTACAGTTATAGCTGATGTAAACTTTGTGGTTTAATAAAAATAAAGAGTTTGTTTAGGTACTATAACATATTCAGAGGGAGAGCAGAGTATGTTAAATGGATGTAGATCTTAGACTTAGGTTAATTTTTATAGTTTCACATTAAATTTAACCTGCAATTGTGGAGGAATGTTTCCAGGAATGTTATTTTGAGCTGAATAGAGCTTAGGGATGTTTATCCTGGCTACAATGACAACATTCCAATGACTTAAATTTCATTTTGGTGCCTGGAAACTTCTCCATACACGTTATGAAGGAATGAATGGATGTCCTCTGATAGATGCCTTTTCCTTCCTCTTGCAGTACAAAAAGTAGTGGGGATATTAGCTTCTTGTTCAGATGGTGTGGCTGCATTTTCAGTGTCTTCAAGAGTAGTTGAGTCTACAGCTGTATAAAGTTGATTGGTACAGTAATCCTCAGGAATAGTCTAATAAATAAATTAGGAACATTTAATGGCTTTTCAAAAAGAAAGATTCTTTACAACTTTGCTACCTGTTTCTGTTTCGTTTTAGCTCTCCTCCTCCTTGCCCTGTCTTTTTCATTTCTTATCTCTCTCCTTACTATTTTTTCTTCTGGAGTTTCTAACGCCCTCAAAGCTCTTGACCGAGCTTTTCTAACGTTTTGTCTACTGGTCATCGCTACTGGGTACGGCGGGTAAACAAAACAAAATGTTGCTAAGAAGGTTACCCGGCCCGCGCAAGCGCGTAGGAGAAAGGGTACACACGTACGCCCACGCAAGAACAAAAACAATTTCTAGACCTAAATATATATATATATCGCGAACTCATTAGAGAGTCAGCTCCGCTCGCTTCGCTCGCTTCGCTGAATAAACATCCCCGATTTTCGATTGTGTTACCCCTGTAAGTGTCTCGCTCGCCAAATATATATATATCGCGAACTCATTAGAGAGTCAGCTCCGCTCGCTTCGCTGAATTATCCATGATATCACAAACACACTTAAACTTTGTGTCAGTGCCCATTTATAATGCCATGTTATAAAGATCTATTGCTATATATTTTAAGTGAGGATTTTTAGCTTCCCTTTTAATGGATACTAGTGGTGCGCTCGAATAGCGCAAAATAGCGAAGCGAGCGATGCATGTTCCCTGTAATTGCAGCTATAGATACAGTTATTTATTTTGATGTTGTTAATGTTATGTCAGTCTGTTGTTTTATATAGATTCATCGGTGCTTCTATTCTATACCACTGTGTGATGAAGGTTATAAAATTTAGGCTATGTATAATAAAGTTTAAATGTTATACTTTTTGTGGTAAAACAAGAGTAATGAATTATTTTATTATTTATTTTATTAATGTAATTCGTAATCAGCTACATAGTATTGCTTTATATAATAAAGTTTAAATGTTATATTATTTGTGATAATATAAGAATAATGAATTATTTTACCATCAAAGTTATTGGCTGGTGTTTTAGACAGAATATACCGCTATTTAATTAAAAATGTCATACATCATTACAGTTATAGCTGATGTAAACTTTGTGGTTTAATAAAATTAAAAAAATGAGTTTGTTTGGGTGCTATAACATATTCAGAGGGAGAGCAGAGTATGTTAAATGGATGTAGATCTTAGACTACATAGTTTGATAATAGAGTTAGGTTAATTTTTATAGTTTTACATTAAATTTAACCTGCAAGTGGAGGAATGTTTCCAGGATGCATGTTATTTTGAGCTGAATAGAGCTTAGGGATATGTTTATCCCGGCTACATCGACAACATTCCAATGACTTAAATTTCATTTTGGTGCCTGGAAACTTCTCCATACACGTTATGCAGACATTCCAATGACTTAAATTTCATTTTGGTGCCTGGAAACTTCTCCATACATGTTATGCAGACTGGGATAGTAATCGATGAGATTTTAGCATGAAAATTACGCATTGCTGTGTGAACTTGAGGATCATCAAATGCTGGAATAATATGGTGCAATGGAACCTGGGGATGTTGTCTTGACCTGTTCCCCCTAACTTGAGACAATCTAGTCTCCCCGTTAAAGTGGTGTTTCATCAGCCAATCTCTGCTGTTGGTTAGTTGACAACTGCTCTAATCTAGAGGAATTTTGTAATGAAGATTCATTTGCTGTTCTCAACAGTTGGTTAGTGGACAAACAGTGGAGCCTGTGATCTCTTTCACTATCACTTTCAAACAAATGTGTGACAATGTATTTTCAAGTAAATACTGTTGCGCACGGCTTATAACCATGACAAAGAGCGCATTGACTTACCACCGCCACTAACTCGAATAGAAATGGAAGTCCCTCAAGTTTTCAAGTTTTAACTGCACCCGCAAAAGAATTCAAAACTGTAAACAATTCAATTTCTAGGGTGATACGGGTACTGATCGATAAACCAGAGGATTCTGTTTAGTGCAATTTGGGACGGGGTCGAACGCCGAGCGAACACAAAAATACGGAGGGTCAAAGTACAAAATGACATACGTACGTCCATATATATAAATAAACAAACATCCCCGATTTTCGATTGTGTTACCCCTGTAAGTGTCTCGCTCGCTACGCTCGCTCGCCAATAATATATATCGCGAACTCATTAGAGAGTCAGCTCCGCTCGCTTCGCTCGCTTCGCTGAACTAGATTGAAAATATGTCAAAGATACCACTCACCCTACTCCGTAAATGAAACTGGATCCTCCCCTGTAATGCTTACACAATTTTAGCTACTTAAGAGGTCCACGATTAAGTTGTTTAATATCTTATTAAATTCTTCTGTTACTGAACATTGTTGACAATAACATTGTTAAGGCTCTGTTGCTCAATTTATTGTAAACACTTTCAATTTAGACTAATAAAAAGTCCTTTAAAGTAATTTGCCTTCTATTTACAGCGGACCATGTTCATTATTATAGCTTCTCTTTTTTTACTCAACTTGATTTTTGTAACATCAAAGACGACGAACATTGATGACCTTGTATGTTCGCCATACTCTACTTACAATGAATCACTCGAAGTGTGCATCTGTCCTGATGAAATCAAAAGATTCCTCCATTGCAATGAGTCTGGATACATTGATGCAGTGAAAGACTGTGCCTGTGTTACTTACAATGAAGATACAGATGAGGTTGAAGTTGGCTATTGTGTTTATGGATGCAGTAGAGATCTGGACACTTCATATAGCAATAGACCAAATGGTTATAGTTTCATTGGAACTGATAAATATCAATGGAATCAATTAATATGTGGTCCTTTTCAAAGAACAGGTACTCTATGTGGCTCCTGTATGAATGGATCTTACCCACCTGCTTATTCTTTTGATGTGAAGTGTATTAAGTGTACTAATAGTTACCTAAATATATTTAAGTATTTGTTGTGGGCATTTCTTCCACTCACTGTGTTCTACATCACATTTTTACTGCTTCAAATTAATGTACTGTCCTCTCCCTTATTCGGATTAGTAATTTACTGCCAAATATTTTCACAGAACTCGATCATCAAAGTGCTTATTGTCAATAAACAGGATGAGACATTTATAGCTAATTTTATAAGAACTACTGAAACATTATTTAGTTTTTGGAACTTGGATTTTTTCCGAACATTTAATCATGGCTTGTGTCTTAAAAGTGATACGCTTACTACAATATCCTTAGACTTTTTTATTGCAATTTATCCCTTATTTCTTTTGATTCTAACTTATGTATTCATCCTGCTCTACGATAACAAGTGTAGATTGTTTATCGCTGTTTTAAAGCCTTTTCAAATTTTTTTCTTGTTATTTAAAAAAAAGTGGAGCATACGAACATCTATGATCAACACATTTGCTGCATTTGTTCTGTTATCTAATGTCAAACTCCTTTCCACTTGTTTTGATATTCTCATACTTGTTGATGTCTATCAATTCAACGCTCTAAAAAACTTCACAGTTAAGCATTCCAAGCGGTTGTACTCAGATGCTACCATGGAATTCTTGGGGCCTAAGCATCTTCCTTATGCTATTTTGGCTCTTTTAGTTTTCTGTATATTTGTTTTTCTGCCAGTACTTATTCTATTCCTGTATCCTTTTAAACTTTTTCAACACTTTGTCTCTAAATGCCCAAGTCGATACACAATATTCTTGAATACATTTGTGGATTCTTTTCAAGGATGCTATAAGGATGGCACTCAACCAGGTAGTAGAGACTATCGCTTAGTTTCTGTTGTGCCATTTGTCTTTCGTTGGGTATGTTTTATCATTTATACCCTCACCTTAAATGCTACCGCTTTTCCACTTATATCTGTGTTCACTGTGATTGGAGTCTTATTGTTTATTCTATTAGATCCAATGCAGGATCAGTTTTATAGTATGTCATATTACTTGATCATAATTACAATTATTTCAGCTATTTGCTGTGTCTGTGCTTCTGGCACTGACATTGTTCAAGCTACTGGAGAATCAATGCCACTCATGTATTTCTTTTATTTAGTTTATATCATAGTAACAGTTCTCCCTTTGCTGGGTGTTGCGCTGTTTATACTTAGATTATTGTGTAAGTATATGAAAAAATATATTTCTGCAAGAACGAAGGAACTTATTATATTTCTATAGAAGATACAATTATAATGCATTGAACAAGCCATTCAATTGAAGATTATTATAATTTATAATTGCTAAAATACTATACTTGCTGGATTTGATTCTGGTCTAACAATCCTGTTTACAAACTCAGACATTTTTTCATTAACTGATGAGGCTTGGAAATTTTTAATTAATTTATATTTTTATATGAGTGTTTATGTCATTACTTCTTATATTTAGTCAATAATCAGATTTTTTCTCTCTATTATTATCATATCAGTAAATAGCTAAATGAATGTAATGTAGTGGTGAACCTAGGAGTGTTAGTTAATCCTCATGAAACCATTCATTATAAGTTAAACAAGTAGCATCACGGGGCTGCAGAACAAAATTGACATTGAATTTAGTATCGTAAACATAATGTCATTCAACCAGCAAAGTAGTTTGGCATACAAGGAACACATGACAATGAGAGAAATTTTAGGGTCAATACACATTAGCAAAAAGAACATCTTTAATTTAGATGCAAGTTTTAAATTTACATATTAATTTAGACCATTCTTTGAATGCAGTACAACTTACCGCTTTGTTTTACAAAATATTTGTCAATAGATTACGGAATAGACACAATTTGGAACTCTTAAATACATTCACATACTGTGAAATCTTATAGCTGTTTACGAGTACTCGTGGTTATGAGTATGGATAATAATAATGCGGAAACAGATGTCATTGTGTAGATAAATGTTATTTCCTGATGCAGTACATTTATATAATATTCACTGTAACTAAAGATGCACATTAACTGAGAAGTACTGAAACTTCAAACTATATTTAAACACTTAACTCTGATGCTGGTAATAGGGTCAGGTCAGACTGTGAACGGCGTCTCAATTCATATACACTCTCAAGCTAAGTGAGCAATTTTGTACATAAAGAGCAGGCTAACACCATTATCCAGGCTTTCTGCTACCATGAGTTGATGCAAATGAAACCGAAACTGGAGATTCTAAACAACAGCAATGCCTGGTCCACTCTGACCTGAGCATAACGGTTCTGGGCCCTCAGTCGTATGAGCTGAGTTTGGCACCCCTAAATAAGTGCTAGCGCTCTCTGTTCAACTCCATCTCACAACAATAGTGGAACAAGTGTAAGATATTCAGGAAATGGGATACAAATGCGACATTTGCTTTGCAAAGTGCCCATGTCATCATAAGCATAATCACAGAGAAAGTCCTGGGTACCAAATTTAGCCCATATGAAAGAGCAGTGTGCTTATTTCTGGCTAGACCAAGCTGATGATGAGTGTAAGTGTTCACAGGAACCTTTCTATCTATAGACACTGTATATCAATCTTCACCATTAAAAATGCATCTACATCTTAGCTTCAACTCTGACTGTATCAAGTCAGACACCATGCATTGCCGCACTGTTGCTGGTGTTATTGTTTTCAATACTAAATTGAATCATTTAGTAAATATAGATCCTTCAGTCCCTCCGGAAAAGTGGTTCGGTAAGTGGTTTGGCCAGTAAAACTTACAATGCACATTTTTCAATTTGGAAAGGAATGCACACAATTGTGGGCACAAAATGCTATGACGCAATCTAGTCTGGGATGAAAAAGACGTCAGCAATCTGTCCAGGAGTCATAGCTTACTGAGCTGGAGGTTGGTACGGGGTCGAAGGACCAGCACCACTACTAGCTATTCCTACCGGTGGCTTTGCCAGTATGGTAGATCTTGCACTCACCGACAAGCCACAAGCAGGTAATGTGGTCTGCTTTTGCCAAGGGTTATGAGAAGGAACATGAATATCATTAGATATAGTATTGTTGTAGAGTTGCGGGAGTGATTACTATGGCAACGAATTTCCTTTTACCATGAGAGTGATTACTATGGCAATGAATTCCCTTTTACCATTTGTACGTAATTTAAAAACACGACTTTTTTTTAGTATCTTGAGTGTTAGAAGTTAAAATCAAACGTTTAACAATAGTGTAGATTTAGGCTCGCTCCCATTTGTGCTCAAGCACATCACTATTATTTTAAATGAACTTGTATATAATGTGTTTGTGTGTTTTTTCTTTTGTGTTGTTGTATTTTCCCCACTATAGTCCAATATTCTTACAATGGGAATATAAATTTCTGGATACTGTGAAGCTATTTAGCAGGCTACCAATGTCTTATAACAAAAACAAGTGGCATTATTTACACGTTTTCTTTGCGATTAACCCAAAATACTATCACACAACTGAACATACCTACACAAGACTTACCTTCGTGGTTTCTCTAGTGGACAATGAATTTTCAAGTAAATACTGTTGTGTAGGGCTTATAACTGTGACAAATAGCATATTAACTTACCACAGTCAATAACTCAAATAGAAAAGGAACTCTGTCAAGTTTTGAGTTACTGCACCCGCAAAAGAATTGAAAGCAGTAAACAATTCAATTTCTAGGATGATACGGGTTATGATCAATATACCAGAGGATTCCGTTTAGTGAAGTTTGGGACTGGGTCAAATAATGAGCTAACATAAAAATTACGTGAGGGTCAAAGTACAAAATGACATGTGTATGTCCACTTATATATAAACAAATATCCCTGATTATCAATTAGACACCACTGTATAGTGTCTCGCTCACTCGCCAAATACTTCAGCTTAATTTATGCCAAAAAGTATATAGCAGTTGACCATTAATATTACCAAACAAATACAGAATTACTGTCTTACCTCAATTTCCTGAATAGTGATAACTTCTGTAATATCCAATTTAAGCCATTTAGACTACCTCAATTACCAGTAGCTGGTGAGCAAGCTCGCAGCTCTACAAAAAAAACAATAGCCGGAGTTATTTTTTTAATATTAGCCAACAATATGGAACTACTTGCTTACCTCAGCTTCTCCCAAGTAATGGTGGCTTCCTTAGTATTAATGACAACCAGGATGTGCGAGATTTCACCTTTGTCCTGAATATGGTCAATGAGGTAGCGTGAGTTTTCTTTCATTGAGCCACACCCACTCTGAATGTATTGTTTTTGTTAGTGTTGTTTTGGATGCGGTTTCATAACACTGAGAGCTCCACTGGCTCAACTTCAAAATGAGCGGCATTTAACAGCCCTATAAAATGATGAAGTTTGGATATTATGTCTGGCAAAGAGTTTTTCATGCCATAGTATCCAGTCGCAGCAACTTTTTCGGAGTTGAAAAACAAGCGTTTTGCATGAAATATCTCACAATTTGGAGCCTAAGGTTAAAGTAAGACTGGGTTAATGCTATAGGATCAGAAGAAAGAGTGATCAGCCTAAAATGCCTTGTTTTTAGGAGAAAAAAGACACCTGCACGCGTGTTTGAGAGGCATACATACCAAATATACTTATATACTAGTGGTGTGCTTGAGCACAAATATCAAGCGAGCATGACTAATTAGGTTACATAAAACTACAGTATTGTTACATAATATACTTTAGCTTAGTTCTACTAAAACAGTATATAGCAGTTGACCTCAATTTCCTGAATAGTGGTAAATAATGTAGTATCCATTTTAAGCCATTCTAACTACCTCAAGCTCACAGTTCTACCATAAACTAATTGCCAGAGTTATTTTTGTAATGTTAGCTAACAATACGAAACTATGTACTTACATCAGCTTCTCCCAAGTAATAGTGGCTTCCTTAGTATTAATATTTAGCAATTCTGGCTAAAGTGGCACTTGACAACCAACAAGTGGCATTTTTAGTAGCCCCCACTACCCAAAACAACGAAATTTTGAAATTATGCTTGGTAAAGGGTTTTCAATGCCATGTTGCAGTAACTTTTTGGGATTTGAAAAGTAAGAATTCAAGGTAATTCAGATAGTCAAAGTGACTTCAATTTGATACTACAGAAGTTATCAATACTCAAGAATGAGGTAAGTAGTAATTCCATATTTGTTGGCTAAAATTACAAATAATAACACTGGTTTATTTTTATCGTAGCTGAGAGCTTGTTCAAGAGTTACTGGTGATTGAGATTATCAGAATGGCAGATGTTTGATACTACAAAAGTTACCATTAATCAGGTAAGAGAGTGCTTTTGTATTATTGTTTGCTGAAATAAAATGTCATAACTGCTATTAGTATTTGCATGAACTAAGCTTAAACATAGTAACAATGCTTATTTTTATGTCGCTCGCCATATGTGCTCAAGCATACCACTAGTTGGTGAGCGAGCGAAGCAAGCGAGACAGTATTAGGGGTGGATAATGCAATATCGGGTATATGTTATATATATGTGTGTGTGTGGAAGCTGAGGTAAGTACTTAATTCCATATTTTGTTAGCTAAATATGCAAAAATAACTCTGGCGTTTCTTTTTTGTAGCTAATAGCTTGTTGTCAACAGTGACTGGTATTTTCATATAGTCAGAATGGCTGAAATTTGATAATACGGAAGTTACCACTGCTCAAGAAAATGAGGTAAGAAAGTAATTTTGTATTTGTGTGCTAACATTGATTGTCTTTTGTCAAGAATTTGAGGTAATTCAGATAGTCAAAGTAACTTAAATTTGATACTACAGAAGTTATCAATACTCAGGAAGTTGAGTTAAGTAGTAATTCCATATTTGTTGACTAAAATTACAAATAATAACACTGGTTATTTTTTTTTATCGTAGCTGAGAGCTTGTTCAAGAGTTACTAGTAATTGTGGTTATCAGAATGGCAGATGTTTGATACTACAGAAGTTACCATTATCAGGTAGGAGTGTGATTTTGTATTAGTTTGCTAAAATAAAAGGTCATAACTGCTATTATAGGGTTTGCATGAACTAAGATAAGACAGTATTAATACTGTATTTTTATGTTACCTAAATATCAGGTTCGCTCGCCATTTGTGTTCAAGCACACCACTAGTATATTTGTATATATATATGTATGGATGGTACGTATGCCCTTTAAATGCGCGTGCAGGTGCCGTTTCCCCCCCCTAAAAACAAGGCTTTTAGGCATGACCCTACTTTCTTCTGATACTATAGCATTAAGCAAGTCTTACTTGAAACTTGGGCTCTGAATTGTGAGATTGTTTTTCAAGTCCCAAAAAGTTACTGCGAACGGTTACTATGGCTTTGAACCCCTTTACCAAACGTAATTTGAAAAACCTCGTCGTTTTTTTTTTTTGGTCTGCTAAATGCCGCTCGTTGGTTTTCAAGTGCCACTGGTAGCCAGAGCGGCTAAAAATTAAAACCAAGGGAGCCACCATTACGTGGGAGAAGCTGAGGTAGCTAAGTACGTAGTTCCATATTCGTTAGCTAAAATTACAAAAATAACTCTGGCTATGTTTTTTTTGGTAGAGCTGCGAGCTTGTCCACCAGTTGCTGGTAATTGAGGTAGTCAGAATGGCTTAAATTGAATACTACATAAGTTATCACTATTCCTGAAATTGAGGCGAGAGAGTAATTCTCTATATTAATGGTCAACTACCATTTACTTTTTTGCATGAACTAAGCTAAAGTATAGTAATATAACAATAGATGGGTGTAGTCTGTAGAAAGCAAGTTTAAAGTGGCAAATCAAGCAGTCAGACTTGTCACACCTACAATATTGGGTTGGGTTTAGTTTGTTTTAATGTACTCAATAAAAAAATTGACATATTAGTAAATAAAAGATGTAAAATTTATGAAAGCATGATAAATACGAATCAATCATACTCATTAGATAATTATACCTTGTCAAGGAATATTTTTTAAGTTTGACAGAATCTTACAGAGAATTCTCCATAACAAGAGAGGCAGAACCAGGTGACACCAGTGGTAAATAGTTTTATGTAACCTAACAAGGCAGGCTCACTCGCCACTTGTGTTAAAGCAAATCACTAGTTTATATAAATGTTTGGACGTACGTATGTCATTTTGTACCTTGACCTTCTCGTATTTTTGTGTTAGCTCGTTGTGCTTGAAAATTCTTTGTCCACTAGAGTTACTACGAAGGTAAGCGAATCAATCATACTCATTAGATAATTATACCTTGTCAAGGAATATTTTTTAAGTTTGACAGAATCTTACAGAGAATTCTCCATAACAAGAGAGGCAGAACCAGGTGACACCAGTGGTAAATGTGACCGTCTACGGGAAAACCGGGCACAACGCGGCGTGCGTAAATATCGAGAAAAGATCGATCGATTTCTTTAAAATGTATTGTTTCAAGCCGACGGAAGGGAACGGTTAGGTCTATTATATCGGGAACGACTTAAGCTACGACGATAAAACTTGGAGAGCTCAATATGTGGACGCCGACAACTCTGTAAGTGCAAAAAAAAAATTTCGAAGGGTGCCGCGTTGTGCCTGGTTTTCCTGTAGACGGTCACAAATAGTTTTATGTAACCTAACAAGGCAGGCTCACTCGCCACTTGTGTTAAAGCAAATCACTAGTTTATATAAATGTTTGGAAGTACGTATGTCATTTTGTACCTTGACCTTCTCGTATTTTTGTGTTAGCTCGTTGTGCTTGAAAATTCTTTGTCCACTAGAGTTACTACGAAGGTAAGTCTTGTGTATAGGTACGTTCAGTTGTGTGAAAGTATTGTGCCTTTCCTTAGCTAAAGAATATCACAAAGAAAACGTTTAAACAATGCTACTTGTTTTAGCTGCTTTTTTTTTCAATTCTAAGTGTTGCACGGAGTGGTTACTATGGCATTGAATCCCCTTTACCGTATACATGTAATTGGCGAGTGGAGCGAGCGAGACACTCTCAATTGAAAATCGGGATGTTTGTTTGTTTATATATATGTTTGGACGTACGTATGTCATTTTGTACTTTGACCCTCCTACATTTTTGTATTTGTTCTGTGTTCAACCCTGTCCCAAACTTCACTAAACAGAATCCTACGGTTTAGCGATCATTACCCGTATCACCTTAGAAATTGAATTGTTTTACCGCTTTGAATTGTTTTGCGGGTTCAGTTAAAACTCAAAAACTTATGGGAGCTCCATTTCTATTCGAGTTTGTGGCGGTGGTAACTTAATACGCTATTTGTCACAGTTATAAGCCCTACTCAACAGTATTTACTTGAAAATTCATTGTCCACTAGACTAACCACGAAGGTAAGTCTTGCGTAGGTATGTTCAGTTGTGTGAAAGTATTGTGCGTTACAACTACTATTAAGAATATCACAGAGAAAATTTTAAATAATATGACTTGATTTGTTGCTTCTTTTTCAATTCAAACAGTTGCGAGGAGCGGTTACTATGGCATTGAATCCCCTTTACCGCATATACATAATGTATAAACTCGACTTTATTTTAGTAGCTTGAGTGTTAGTTGTTAAAATCAATCGTTTAACAATAGTGTAGTTTAAGCCTTGCTAGCCCTTTGTGCTCAAGCACGCCACTAGTATAATATACATCGAACATATACTCGATTTTCAATTGTCTACCCTTAATAGTATCTCGCGTGCTTCGCTCGCTCGATAACAAATATCCTAGAATCTGAAATCGACACCAGTGTATTGTGTGTCGCTCGCTTCGCTCGCTCACCAATAATATACACCCAATTTTCAATTGTCCGCCCATAATAGTTTCTCGCTCATTTTGCTCGCTCGACCGATTTTGCATTTTCCACTACTAACAGTACCTCGCTTGCTTCGCTCGCACGGTAACAAATATCCCCAATTGTGTGAATATCATAGTAACGAGTTCTATTGGAATAAACACTTGTATAACCTGGAGGGATGCAACAATGCAATGTAATAAATCTAAATGCAGATGATTTGGGAAAATATTGCCTTAAGCCACATTCTGTTTACTTAAATGCATTTCCTGTTCGTGCATAATAAATGAAGCACCAAAGGTGCAAGCCCTCAGCATTACAGTTATTACAAAGACTATTTGGCACTTTAAAGGGACTTAAAATGTCCAATGCAACATTTTGATGCTAGTTTCAATTTTTGGGAGACTGCCATCTTCACGGTCCAGTGTGACAGAATGACTGACTGATTTACTAACAGACAATTGAGTACTGTATCCCTCTCGTGCTTGCACGCCGAGGGTTATTTATATTGATAAGCCTTGCTTAGGTATTATATTCAAAAAAATATTCTCACTTCTTTAGATTGTTTTAAAAGCCCAGCATTGCCTGTTTCTAATTAACAGATGTCATTTGATAGACAGCATTAATTCCTGATATAGTATCTCCAAAACACTTTAAAGAGACTGGTGCATTTTAACGGAGAAGTCACAAAATGAAACATGAAAGCTGTTTTTCATGAGATGATAATGACAACATGGAAACAAATGTCACTCTATAGGCAACATTCTTTCTTATAGGCTGATCCATATATTATTAATGCTGCATTTAAACTGAGTAGTCCTGTATACTGAAGTATGAAAGCTGTTTGTCTAAAAATTATTGTTGAGTAATGATAATGATGACAATCTGGAAACAGATGTCTCTCTATAGGCAACATTGTTTTCTTATACGGTATACCTTCAAATGTTGCATTTTAAAGGAAGCATCAAAGGTAGCTATGAACTCTCATGCCACTATACACTAGCTAGCTATTTCAAGACAAAATAAAATATTTGGTGTAATATCAATGTGTTGATACATACCTCATGCAAGTTTATATGTATGTTCCTTGAAATGATGTACACAAATGCTGTCTTTGTAAGAATGTCACTAAGCATCGCACGGACTTGTTGTAGTTTCAACCAGAAACCCCATTTTCAGAACTTTGTAAATCACTGAGAATTTAAAGCTAAATTACCCTATCTGCAAGATATTATTTGCTAATTTGATTACAGTGTGACAATAGGGCATTACCCTCAAAAGATTATGTTTGTCATACATCCAAATGAGCTTTTAATAGATAAAATAAGCTAAAACAAAATATTCTGGCACATTAAAGGAATTTAAATTGTCCTGTACAACATTTTGATGTCTCTTTCAACCTTCAAGAGGCTGCCGTCTTTGACTGACTGTTTATTTGTTGATATGTCTGTTATTACAACATTCGTATTCAATAAATTAAACATTGCACAACATGTTGGTAGATGTGTTGACAATGAATAAATTTGCATTCTTTTCTATAATAGTAAACACTTTCAATTTAAACTTGCATAAAGTCCAACTTTATTTGATTATGTTGAGGTAGCTACTGACAGCTGACGCCAATTATGCCAAAAACTCTAGCTTTACTTTTACTACTCATCTTTTTTCTCATGACATCAATGGATGCCAAAGGTAACCTTGTGTGCTCGCCATACTCTACTTACAATGAAACACTAGAAGTTTGTGTCTGTCCTAATAAAATCAAAAGATTCCTCCATTGCAATGAGTCTGGATATATTGATGCAGTGAAAGACTGTGCCTGTGCTACTTACAATGAAGATACAGATAAAATTGAAGTTGGTTTTTGCATCTATGGATGTAGTAGAGATCTGAACACTTCATATATTAACAGACCTAATGGTTATAGTTTGATTGGAACTGATAAATATAAATGGAATCAACTGCTGTGTGGTCCTTTTCAAAGAACAGGTACTCTGTGTGGCTCCTGTATGAATGGATCTTACCCACCTGCTTATTCTTTTGATGTGAAGTGTGTTAAGTGTATGAATGGTCACAGCGATATCTGTAAATATTTGTTATGGGCATTTCTTCCGCTCACTGTATACTACATTGCTTTTCTACTTCTTCAGATTAATATACTCTCTTCTCCATTATTTGGATTTGTAACTTACTGCCAAATATTTTCTCAAAACGCGATCATTAAATCACTAATTGTCAATAAAAATGACGAAACAGATATGGCTAACTTTGTTAGGACAACTGAAATGTTTTATGGCATATGGAACTTGGACTTCTTTCGTACATTCAACCATGGCTTGTGTCTTAAAAGCAACACACTTACAATAATGTCCTTAGACTTTATTATTGCTATGTATCCCTTACTTTTTTTGGCGTTTACTTATTTGGTAATTGTATTATATGATAACAAGTATCAATTTGTTATAGTTATTATGAAGCCTTTTCAAAGTTGTTTCTTATTTGTTGAAAAAAAGTGGAGCATAAGGACATCTATTGCAAATTCATTTGCTACTTTTATTTTTTTATCCCATGTTAAAATTCTTTCTACTTGTTTCGATATTCTAATACCTGTGGATGTCTATCAATTTGAAACTACACAAAACTTTACATATAATCATTCAAAGCAAGTGTACTCAGATGCTACACTGGAGTTCTTGGGATCTAAGCATCTTCCTTATGCCATTGTGGCTCTATTAGTTTTTTGTATATTTGTTTTTCGGCCAGTACTTATTCTATTTCTGTATTCTTTTAAGCTATTTCAATACTTTGTCACCAAATGCCCCAGTCGCTGTATTCTAATCTTAAATACCTTTGTGGATTCATATCAAGGATGTTATAAAGATGGCACTCAACCAGGTACTAGAGAATATGTCGCCTAGCTTCTGTTGTGCCATTCATCTTTCATTGCTTAATTTTTATCATTTATGCATTAATTTTAAATGCTTCCTGCTATCCATTAATTACAATTATTGCAGTGTTTGCATCCATATTTCTTATACTATTCGATCCATTGCAGACACAATTTTATAGTATGTCTTATTACATGATTATATTTACAATCATTTCAGCTATATGCTGTGTCTGTGGTTCTGGCACCGATATTATTCAAATTAACGGACGATCAATGTCACTCTTATATATAATTATTTCAGCACAATGTACGGTATAATAACAGTTCTTCCCTTACTGGGTATTTTGTGGTATGTACTTCGACATTTGTCCAAGTATATGAACAATTATATTTCTTGGATATACTTTTTGTTAATGAATTGCAACTGAAGATATTTTCAAATTTATTGTAAACATACTATACTAAATACTTTGGACACTAAAGTGCAGACTCGTTTGTTTTTGTAACTTAGTAATTTTATTGATCATGTAATCAATTATCTTTTTGTAGTTGTATATGCAAGGTTTATGATAGTGTATTCTCATGATGATAGCCATGTTATGGTAAATATAATAATGACTAATTATCTACTTATTGATAAATATGTTATATAATTCAGGGTCAATTAAACATCTTTTGCAATACAAAAGAAGCAGTAATGTCATTTAAAATATTGTCTTTTGAAACCAGCGAGCTATACATTTTATGTTACTGAAAAAAGTAACTTGTCTGATTTGATTTAGAGATTTGTACCAAAACTATTAAATTAGACAAGCAAAGTGGAGAATGCGTGTCCATCAATGCATAAATTACTTTGTTGTTTAGTATATGAGAACAACCAGATCCATTTAAAATAGAATGATGGAGAGAAAGAAGGCTAGAAAAAAGTGAAAAATACATTGGGAGTAATTTTGGTAGTTGAGTTTAAATTCCAGTGGCTATGAAATGTTATTCCTGATGATTGTGGTATGAAACTCGAATACAGACCAGTCATGAAATTATTAGCTATTATTGATAAAGGCAGTCACATCTAAATAAGTGGCAGCTGTAATGGCAAATATTAAGAAAGTTAACATCTAAAAAGTATATACAAAGTGTATATAAGTGATATAATTATTGAAAATGTTGTAAAGAATATGTAGTAAATTAGTAAAATGCTTTATTTCAATTCTTACAGAGAAGATTTCCAAGACCCATAAAGAGTAATATAAATCATTTTTCTTTGACTTGGGATTCTTCAATTTGTCAAATTGATAAGAATAGATATGAGGTCTAAGAGAGGATCCACTCCAGTTACAAGATCTTGATCTTATCTATGATGACTGATGTTCCAAATTTCAGCTAAGAATCTTGTGTATTGAAAGCAAGATTTAGATCGATGTCATTAAATAGCTCCTTCCAGTATCCAAATATTTGTTCCCATTGTAGTGATATTGAACTATGGGATTTGGGGGGGGGGGGGGATAAGAAATACACAATAGAAAAAAACACACACAAACAAGTTATTTAACACTTATTATAATAATTAATACATACCTGAACTTTGCACTAAGGCAAATAAAAAAGTAACCTTAAAGTAATCATTTTACTGTTAAGATTGCCGACGTCTTTTTTTTTTCCTTCTTTTGTTTTTAACCAAAATTATCTAAATTGCGTCAGTAACGACGTAGCGTTTTGTGCCCACGTATGGCGGAATCCCTTTACCGATTGAATGAAGTACAAAGGTGCGAACCCTCGGCACTACTATATACTATACCTAGCTATTACAAAATCATATCAGATCAAAATAATATTTTATTGCTGTTCTAGTTAGGTATCAATATAGCTCGAGCAATTAGAACGGTTACATGTAAATGCCAGTTCATCAGAGCAAAATCTAAACCGGCCAGAGACAATCACCAGTATATGTTTTCAACGCGAAACTCCACTCCTAGCACTCCGTCGACTTCCCAGCATAAAGCAAGACTACCTTGGGCAGCGACACATTATTTGTTCCGTGATTATAATACGTGATGATAGTGAGCGTACCCATAAAGCTAAAAAGCTGGAAAATGTTGCACATGTCCACAACCAATACCTACTGTGCCACCATCACAACCTAGCACTCACTTGCCACATCTGATACCACCAATGCTGAAATAGACGAAGAAATGTGGTGTTACTGCACGAAAATAGAACAAAACTATTATTTGTTATTAGATGAAAAATTAATACCTTTGTTTTTCTATAGTACTGAGTTCTCTTGCATTATTTAAACCAACACTGAGCATTTGCACTCTTAGAGCTCTTGTTTTAGAAGTTTTAATAATAATTTGCTATAGTTATTTTTCCTCCATTTAGTTATAGTGAATTTCTTCCAAATTTATTTATAGCTAGCTACAGCTAAAAGTTTCCAATCTAGTAATCTTTTCGGATGTAGTATATGTTTATTAAAATTATTTTTACTAAAATTGATACCGATAATGGCTAAATTCTTTCAAGTGATTAAGAAACAAGAAGGGTGTTATTAACCCTCTCAGTTGCGCATGTGGAGCGGGTTCTGTATTCAGTTTGTCAGTCAATCGGTCAGTCAGTCACTCTTGTCACATGGATCTCAAAGATGGCAGCCTCACTAAGATTGAAATAAGCATCAAAATGTTGCACTGGACACTTTAATGCGCCAGAAATTTTAGTTTCGACTTATCTTTTCAAAAAAAGCTAGTTATGTTAGGCCGTACGATCGTAAGCAAATGTTGTTAACGCCCCCAACTGGCACGCCGTACTCACGTGAGCAAATAATTTCTTTACTGCCCGCGGTAGTTTTGCATTGCATTTTTCTCAGCGGTTTACCTGAGTGCTTGGAATTTCCCATTCAAACTACCGGTGAGGTCAGTACCGCTTGGTTAAGCTTCTCATATGAAGACAGCATTAATATCTACGTTTCACACGAGTTGCACGTCGACTTGCTCGAGCTTTATATATCTACGTGCGGATTGGCATATCTGTATTGATACTGCTCCAAATAAATGATTGTCTTGTGCTGGTGCATAGTAACGCTTAGGGTTCCACCCTTGGTACTTCAGTTTTAGTAAAAAGAGCTTATTAAAACATATTTTAGTTGCAGTTACTAGTTTCATCCCAGCAATATGTTTTTATTTCTTATTTCGATATATTGAAGAAAAAAAATTAATTAACGCTTCTGCCATCTGTGGTATTTGACAAGTATAACTTTTAGTACAATAAGAGAACAATTTTCTCTTTTTAACAGCCAATATTTTAATTATAACTTAACCCGACGTTTGGACTTCTTGCCTAAGTCCTCTTCAAGGGTCAACTGAGGTTGAACTTTCCTTGGTGATATAATAACACAAAGTAAACAGCAAGATTTCTGGAGGGCACGCTTACTGTTTATTATATCCTGGAGGGTGATTTGCACCCAGCATGGACAGCCAGCATCCTGGAAGCTCTAAACCTATGTCTCTATTAAACTTGCTGTTGTCAGGTGTCATCTGTATGTGTTGAGCTTCCTTAATGTGCTACCACCTCCTTCAATTGTAAAATAATAAAACAAGGGAAGAAATTAGTAAAAAAAAGTGAATTGTGTATTTTGCGTTAAACACAAGACATTTACAGTTTCAATGTGATCTCCTTTCCTAAATTTGTTTAACATAGTTATTGGTGTGAAAAATATGATATGATAACGTGGAAACAGATATTATTGCATACACAATGTTATTTCCTGATACAGTGTCTTTATAAAACATCCAAAAATCTTCAATGTTGCAATTTTAACTGAGTAGCATAGACGGCAGCACATTTGATTTCATTATCTTGGCAGTTGAATATATTAATGTTTTTCATGAATATTGGTAACTGATCTATTTTCCATTTGTTTGGTCCTTACCATCTAAAAATTCTTTATACTTTTTCATTTATTTGACAGATTGATTGACTACAGCTCAAGATTGTGAGAGGAAAGGGCATACATGTACTATATTAGCTTACACAATTCTGGTTGTTTGTGCTTGTTGCAAATTAACGACCAGTGTTGATACTTATTGAACAATTCTAATATAGTTAGTTTTGTTGACAATGAATAATTCCGCATTGCTCTGTATACAATAAACACTTTCAATTTAAACTTGCATAAATTTCAGCCAGAATTTTCTATACTGACTTCAAATTACAGATCACTGTATACGATAAATTATGCTACTAACTCTAGCTTTACTTTTACAATTCAGCTTGCTCCTTGTGTCATCTGCAGTAGAAATCAATGATGACCTTGTGTGTTCACCATACTCTACTTACAATGAATCACACAAAGTTTGCATGTGTCCTGATGAAATGAAAAGATTTATCCATTGCAATGAGTCTGGATACATTGATGCAGTGAAAGACTGTTCCTGTGTAACTTACAATGAAGATACAGATAAGATTGAAGTTGGTTATTGTGTCTATGGATGTAGTAGAGATCTGGACACTTCATATAGCAATAGACCAAATGGTTATAGTTTCATTGGAACTGATAAATATCAATGGAATCAACTAATATGTGGTCCTTTTCAAAGAACAGGTACTCTATGTGGCTCCTGTATGAATGGATCTTACCCACCTGCTTATTCTTTTGATGTGAAGTGTATTAAGTGTACTAATAGTTACCTAAATATATTTAAGTATGTGTTGTGGGCATTTCTTCCACTCACTGTGTTCTACATCACATTTTTACTGCTTCAAATTAATGTACTGTCCTCTCCCTTATTTGGATTAGTAATTTACTGCCAAATGTTTTCACAGAACTCGGTCATCAAAGTGCTCATTGTCAATAAACACGATGAGACATTTATAGTTAATTCTATAAGAACTACTGAAACATTATTTAGTATTTGGAACTTGGATTTTTTCCGAACATTTAATCATGGCTTGTGTCTTAAAAGTGATACGCTTACTACAATATCTTTAGACTTTTTTATTGCAATTTATCCCTTATTTCTTTTGATTCTAACTTATGTATTCATCCTGCTCTACGATAACAAGTGTAGATTGTTTATCGCTGTTATAAAGCCTTTTCAAATTTTTTTCTTGTTGTTTAAAACAAAATGGAGCATACGAACATCTATGATCAACACATTTGCTGCATTTGTTCTGTTATCTAATGTCAAACTCCTTTCCACTTGTTTTGATATTCTCATACTTGTTGATGTCTATCAATTCAACTCTCTAAAAAACTTCACATTTAAGCATTCCAAGCGGTTGTACTCAGATGCTACCGTGGAATTCTTGGGGCCTAAGCATCTTCCTTATGCTATTTTGGCTCTTTTAGTTTTCTGTATATTTGTTTTTCTGCCAGTACTTATTCTTTTTCTGTATCCTTTTAAACTTTTTCAACACTTTGTCTCTAAATGCCCAAGTCGATACACAATATTCTTGAATACATTTGTGGATTGTTTTCAAGGATGCTATAAGGATGGCACTCAACCAGGTAGTAGAGACTATCGCTTAGTTTCTGTTGTGCCATTTGTCTTTCGTTGGGTATGTTATATCATTTATACCCTCACCTTAAACGCTACCACTCTTCCCCTTATATCTATGATCAATGTGATTGCAGTCTTATTGTTTATTCTACTAGATCCAATGCAGGATCAGTTTTATAGTATGTCATATTACTTGATCATAATTACAATTATTTCAGCTATTTGCTGTGTCTGTGGTTCTGGCACTGACATTGTTCAAGCTACTGGACAATCAATGCCACTCGTGTATTTCTTTTATTTAGTTTATATCATAGCCACAGTTCTCCCTTTGCTGGGTGTTGCGCTGTTTATACTTAGATTATTGTGTAAGTATATAAAAAAATTAATTTCTGCAAGACAGAAGGAACTTTTATAGAAGATACAATTATAATGCATTGGAAGAAGAAGCCATTCAATTGAAGATTATTATAATTTATAATTTGCTAAAAGACTATACTTGCTGGATTTGATTCTGGTCTACACAATCCCGTTTACAAACTCAGACATTTTTTCATTAACTGATATGAGTGTTCATGCCATTACTTCTTATATTTAGTCAATAATCTGATTTTTTCTCTCTATTACATATCAGTAATTAGCTAAATGAATGTAATGTAGTGGTGAACCTAGGAGTGTTAGTTAATCCTCATGAAACCATTCATTATAAGTAAAACAAGTGGCATCACGGGGCTGCAGAACAAAATTGACATTGAATTTAGTATCGTAAACATAATGTCATTCAACCAGCAAAGTAGTTTGGCATACAAGGAACACATGACAATGAGAGAAATTTTAGGGTCAATATACATTAGCAAACAGAACATCTTTAATTTAGATGCAAGTTTTAATTTACATATTAGACCATTCTTTGAATGCAGTACAACTTACCGCTTTGGTTTACAAAATATTTGTCAAAAGATTACGGAATAGACACAATTTGGAACTCTTAAATACATTCACATACTGTGAACTCTTATAGCTGTTTACGAGTACTCGTGGTTATGAGTATGGATAATAATAATGTGGAAACAGATGTCATTGTGTAGATAAATGTTATTTCCTGATGCATTATCTTTATATAACTAAAGATGCACATTAACTGAGAAGTACTGAAACTTCAAACTATATTTAACACACTTAAGTATGATCTTATCACATCATATGACGGGAATTCCAGAGCCAAAAAGTGACGTGACACAACTTCAACTCTGATGCTGGTAATAGGGTCAGGTCAGACTGTGAACGGCGTCTCAATTCATATACACTCTCAAGCTAAGTGAGCAATTTTGTACATAAGTGCAGGCTAACTACATTGTCCAGGCTTTCCGCTACCATGAGTTGATGTATTTGTAATGAAAACCGAAACTGGAAACTCTACAACAGCAATGCTTGGTCCACTCTGACCTGAGCACACAACCATTGCTACATATAAAAATAAACAGCAACAACAGCTAATTCTTATATGTGCTGTCAACTTCCTGCCAACACAACTTCTGATCATTAAATCTCCTGGGAATATAACAAATCAGATATACCTCTACCCCCAAAAAGTATATAACGGTTCTGGGCGCTCAGTCATATGAGCTGAGTTTGGCACCCCTAAATAAGTGCTAGTGCCTTCTGTTTGACTCCACCTCACAACAATGGTGGACAAGTGTAAGATATTCAGGAAATGGGATACAAATGCGACATTTGCTTTGCAAAGTGCCCATGTCATCATAAGCATAATCACAGAGAAAGTCCTGGGTACCAAATTTAGCCCATATAAAAGAGCAGTGTGCTTATTTCTGGCTAGACCAAGCTGATGATGAGTGTAAGTGTTCACAGGAACCTTTCTATCGACACTGTATATCAATCTTCACCATTAAAAATGCATCTACATCTTAGCTTCAATTCTGACTGTATCAAGTCAGACACAATGCATTGCCGAGCTGTTGCTGGTATTATTGTTTTCAATACTAAATTGAATCATTTAGTAAATATAAATCCTTCATAGCCCCTCTGGAAAAGTGGTTCGGTAAGTGGTTTGGCCAGTAAAACTTACAATGCACATCTTTCAATTTGGAAAGGAATGCACACAATTGTGGGCACAAAGCGCTATGACGCAATCTAGTCTGGGATGAAAAAGACGTCAGCAATCTGTCCAGGAGAAATAGCTTCCTGAGCTGGAGGTTGGTACGGGGTTGAAGGACCAGCGCCACTACTAGCTATTCCTACCGGTGGCTTTGCCAGTATGGTAGATCTTGCACTAACCAACAAGCCACAAGCAGGTAACGTTGTCTGCTTTTGCCAAGGGTTATGAGAAGAAACATGAATATCAATAGATATAGTATTTTTTGGTAAGGTAACTAGTAATTACATGAACATAAGTCGCTTGTTCAGGACTGCTCTTGTAGCTGATTTGAATATATTAATTGGCGAGCGAGCGGAGCGAGCGAGACACTCTCAGGGGTAACACAATTGAAAATCGGAGATATTTGTTTGTTTATGTATAGGTTACATCACGAGGTGGAGGTCGGTATGGGATTTACACAACCGAGGGCCGAAGGCCCGAGGATAGTGTAAATCCCGTACCGACCGCGCACCGAGCGGTGCAACCGACTTGTACCATGGCTCTAGGCTATAAGAAACGCATAACAACCTTTTTTTCTGTAGCCTCATTGGTCCCCGCTTCGCTTAGCTACAGATCGTAATTCTAGGCCACGGGCAAAAAATATTCACCTCCTAGGCGGTGTATAAGTGATTTATTCACCCCGAATTGAGAAATCTGATTGGACGGTTTGAACGAACCATGGTATAAATATATATTATTCATTTGATACAGGAGAATATCACGAGTCTGTTGGCTTAGTATTTAAGCTAGTGCCGCAGGCACGAGCGTAAATACCGCCAATCAGACGAGTGATATTCTCGGGTATCCAATGGATAATAAATTTATTAGGTACTGCTCATGCGCGAATACCTTGGTAACAAGAAATTTACCTAGGGGGACGTAATAACCCAACGTAATAACTATGAACACAGGTGATATGGAAAAATATTGCCCTAAGCCACATCCTGTTTACTTTAATGCATTTTCTATGTGGCAACAGTTATCAGGCTCTGTTCAGTACCTAATAAATGTGTGGACATACGTAGTCTCGCGTAGCCAGTTAACTGACCGTGTACGAGTTGTGTTTGCTCTGTTAGCATACTGGGTGATTGTGTTCCAGTTTCCCTCTGCTGCAGTAGGATTTAATGGTGTGATATTTTAGCGACTTTTTTTTACTGCCACCACTCGCGAGATTATGGATCTACAGCTCGCATACATTACATCACTCTAGTTGACCACTCAACCCACGTGTTACCTCCCCTCCATTCCTTTCCCCCGCGTAGCGTGATTGGGTAAAGGGTCTGGCTACGCGAAACTAGGACATACCTATGTCGTTTTGCACTTTGACCCTCACATATTTTTGTGTTAGCTCGTCTTTCAACCCCGTCCCAATTTTCACTAAACAAATTTTTCTGATTTAGCGATCATTACCCATATCACCCTAGAAATTGAATTGTTTACCGCATTGAATTCTTTTACGGGTGCAGTTAAACACAAAAACTTTCGGGAGTTCCATTACTATTAGAAGTAGTGGCTGTGGTAAGTTAATATTCTATTTGTCATGGTTATAAGCCCTACGCAACAGTATTTACTTCAAAATTCATTGACCACTAGACTACTCACAAGAGATAAGTCTTGCGTTGGTATGTTCAGTTGTGTGAAAATATTGTGCATTACAACTAATATCACAAATAAAACGTTTAAATAGTGTGCCTTTTTTTTGCTGCATTATTTATTTTTTCAATTCAGAGAGTTGCGGGAGTGATTACTATGGCAACGAATCTCCTTTTACCATGGGAGTGATTACTATGGCAACGAATTCCCTTTTACCATATGTATGTAATTTAAAAACACGACTTTTTTTATAGTATCTTGAGTGTTAGAAGTTAAAATCAAACGTTTAACAATAGTGTAGATTTAGGCTCGCTCCCATTTGTGCTCAAGCACATCACTAGTATTTTAAATGAACTTGTATATAATGTGTTTGTGTGTTTTTTCTTTTGTGTTGTTGTATTTTCCCCACTATAGTCCAATATTCTTACAATGGGAATATAAATTTCTGGATACTGTGAAGCTATTTAGCAGGCTACCAATGTCTTATAACAAAAACAAGTGGCATTATTTACACGTTTTCTTTGCGATTAACCCAAAATACTATCACACAACTGAACATACCTACACAAGACTTACCTTCGTGGTTTCTCTAGTGGACAATGAATTTTCAAGTAAAACTGTTGAGTAGGGCTTATAACTGTGACAAATAGGTCTATGGCTGTAGTAGCTTTATTTATATACTATTAAATTCAGTGCAGAAAAAAATTATAATGATGTCATATAATTTTATTATTCTGACACACATTTCAGCTGGTCTTCCTCCACCAAAGAAGCAGAAATTGAAATGGCAGTGTCACTTTGATAGAAAGTGGGTAGAAGAATTTCAAGGAATAGGTAGAAGTTCAAAAGGTTAGTCCTTTACAGTAGATCCTTTTATAGATACCTTCCATCCTAATTAAATATTTAATCTTAGGTGATACATATGCAAGGTGTAGTCTGTGCTTGTCAGATTTTAGTGTGGCACATGGAGGAAAGAATGATGTAACTACCCATGTTAAGGGGAAACGCCACAGAGATATGGCAAGTGCCAGTTCTTCATCCACATCTGTTACATCATTCTTCAGACCACTGGCTTCTCATGGTGCTATTTGTGGTCAACTTTTGTGGCTGAGCACAATCTTGCCTTTAAAGCCAGTAATCATGCTACTAAGCTCTTTCATAAAATGTTTCCTGACTCTGAAATTGCAAAGAAATTTGCTTGCGGTCGAACCAAGACAGCAGCAATTATAAAGGGAGCATTAGCACCACATCATACTGAAACAATGTTGGACAGCTTAAAGAAGAGTTGTCCATATTCAGTAATGATGGACGAGTCGAATGATAAAACTGATAAGTCTTGTATAATCCTTATCAAAATTCTTGATCATGAAGTTGGTGATGTTAGGACAAAGTTCTTAGACATGCCTATTGTCAATATCGGTAATGCCAAGAATCTTGTTTATGCTTTGAAGTCTTCTTTGTCCAATATAGGGTTGGATTTTGACAAGTGCATGGCTTTTATGTCTGATACGACTAATGTTATGAAGGGTGTGAGGTCTGGGGTGCAAAAATTAAGTGTCCACGGCTATATGATGTTGGGTGTATATGCCATCTGGCCGATCTTACTGTGAAGGCTGGAATGAAGACGCTTCCAGTAGATGTTGATCAGCTCTTCATTGATGTGTTTTATTATTTTTTTCACAGCAGTAAGCGAAAACAGCACTTTGCTGACAATTGGAGGTCCCTATTTTTCTGTGAACCTCAGACAATTCTGAAGCACTGCACTACCTGGTGGTTGAGTCTGCTTCGCTGCGTGGACAGGTTTTTGTCTCAGTTTGATGGGCTGAGGTCATATTTCTTATCTTACGATGAAGCTGAAACAAGTGAAGTACAAAGCATTATTAATATATTAGATAACGCTCTTACTAAACCAATTCTTTCTTTCTTATCTTATCTTCTTCCCTCAATGGACAAATTTAACAAACTCTTTAAAAAATCTACTGAAAATATGACTTGCCAACTATATAAAGAAATGACTAGGCTAACTAAGCTATACGCTTCAAATTTGTTGAAGGCTGATGTTATCAAGGCAACCAATGATGACCTTAGCAAACTTGATCTAGTTACCAGGGGCCAGCTTCTTGATGAAAATCTAGGGATTGGTGATGCTACTTGGGCACTTATCGCTGAGCTAGAGGAGGAACTTGATACCAAACCATTCTATACAGCCATGCGTAACTTTTATGTAGCAACAATTCGAAAGATGGTCAAAAAGTTTCCCTTTGGAGATTCACCTCTCAAGGATTTGGAGATCATCAACCCTGAATCAACATGTTCATATGACTTCAGCACAGTGCGAACTCTTGCAAAATGATTTCCTCAACTTGGCTTAGCAGATTCACCATCCATGAATAAACTAGGGAAGAGTTTACAGATTTTTGTCTGTCAACAAGTGAGCATCCAGAAATAAAAAAGTACAAAGGAGTTGACAAAGTGTGGAGACCCCGAGCAGGAACATTCTGGTGGGAAGTGAGCAAGATCAAAACCCTTGATGGGGAGGACAGATTTCCTCTGCTTGGAAAGCTAATACTGAAGTTTAGGACTGGGTCAAATAATGAGCTAACATAAAAAATACGTGAGGGTCAAAGTACAAAATGACATGTGTATGTCCACTTATATATAAACAAATATTCCTGATTATCAATTAGACACCACTGTATAGTGTCTCGCTCACTCGCCAAATACTTCAGCTTAATTTATGCAAAAAAGTATAATATAGCAGTTGACCATTAATATTACCAAAGAAATACAGAATTACTGTCTTACCTCAATATCCTGAATAGTGATAACTTCTGTAGTATCCAATTTAAGCCATTTTGACTACCTCAATTACCAGTAACTGGTGAGCAAGCTCGCAGCTCTACAAAAAAACAATAGCCTGAGTTATTTTTTTAATATTAGCTAACAATATGGAACTACGTACTTACCTCAGCTTCTCCCAAGTAATGGTGGCTTCCTTAGTATTAATATTTAGCCACTCTGGCTACCAGTGGCACTTGACAACCTGGCCGACGTGCGAGATTTCACTTTTGTCCTGAATACGGTCAATGAGGTGGATTTGATAGCGTGAGTTTTCTTTCATTGAGCCACACCCACTCTGAATGTATTGTTTTTGTTAGTGTTGTTTTGGATGCTGTTTCATAACACTGAGAACTCCACTGGCTCAACTTCAAAATGAGCGGCATTTAACAGCCCTATAAAATGATGAAGTTTTAAATGCCTTGTTTTTAGGAGAAAAAAGACACCTGCACGCGTGTTTGAGAGGCATACGTACCAAATATACTTATATACTAGTGGTGTGCTTGAGCACAAATATCAAGCAAGCATGACTAATTAGGTTACATAAAACTACTGTATTGTTACATAATATATTTTAGCTTAGTTCTACAAAAACAGTATATAGCAGTTGACCTCAATTTTCTGAATGGTGGTAACTAATGTAGTATCCATTTTAAGCCATTCTAACTACCTCAAGCTCACAGTTATACCATAAAATAATTGCCAGAGTTATTTTTGTAATCTTAGCTAACATTACGAAACTATGTACTTACATCAGCTTCTCCCAAGTAATAGTGGCTTCCTTAGTATTAATATTTAGCAATTCTGGCTAAAGTGGCACTTGACAACCAACAAGTGGCATTTTTAGTAGCCCCCACCCCCCAAAACAACGAAATTTTGAAATTATGCCTGGTAAAGGGTTTTCAATGCCATAGTAACCCGTTGCAGTAACTTTTTGGGATTTGAAAAGTAAGCGTTTTGCAGGAATTATCTCGCAATTTGGAGGCCAAGTTTAAAGTAAGACTTCCTTAATGCTATAATTGTTAGTTACTAAGCTAGGCAATAATGGCCACTTCAATCCTCTACTATAGGATAGTTATGAGTTAACCACAGTTAGTAGGAATTAAAGATTTTTAGAGTTGAGTAGAATATAACAACAAAAAACATCGCTAAGTGACATGGGTAATAAACCCTTAAGCTAAACAACAAGCTGCCCTAGAGCAGCTAAGTCAGCTGACCTGGGCTAGCTGGTACAGGTGAATTATAATGAGTGAATATAAGATGTGAATAAGTTATAGTGACGTGACAATCTGTTGGTTAGTTAAGTTCTTGGTTTGGCTCCAACAGTAATATCAGAAGAAGTGGGGCCAAGCCTAAAAAGCCATCTTTTTTGGAAAAAAAAAACGGAACCACTATGTGTGCTTAAGGAACATATGTACCATCCATATTTATATATATATCTATATAATAATACGCTTATGTGCCAGTAACGATGACGACGGCGGTGTGTGTATTCATGAATAATACATGAGATTTGTATAGTTTGGTAAAGCATCGTTCATTTATGGTAGGTAAAGTATCGCCATAATCAGTAGAGCGTGCTGGTTACTTCTATAAAGCAGGTGCAATTGACATAGGTTTAAAAAAGGAAGGCGAAGTACGGAAGAGAAGGTAAAATGCGATTAATCGTAACTGAAAAGCAAATGGAATCGGCGAGGTAAGGGGTGTATGTTTAAAATGGAAGGGAAGAGAAGGCAAAAAGGCGAGCAATTAACTATAACTAAAAAACGGGTGGAATTGACGAGTAAAGTAAGTTACCTCAGTTCCCCTGAGTAGTGGTAGCTTCCTCAGCATTGTTATTAAGGTATTCTGACAGTGGTAACTTCTGTAGTATCCAATTTAAGCCATCCTGATCACCTCAATTACCAGTAAAATCGTGTATATGTTATTGTATGTATGGATAGTACGTATGCCCTTTACTATGGCATTGAAGACCCTTTTCCAGACTTAATTTCAAAACTTATTCGTTTTAGGGGGGATACAGACTGCTGATTGTTGGTTGTCAAGAGTCATAGGTAGTCAGAATGCCGTAGTATTAATGCTAAGGAATCTAATACTACTCGAGGTAAGCTGAGGTAAGTACTTAATTCCATATGCAAAAACAACTCTGGCCTTTCTTTTTTGTAGCTAAGAGCTTGTTGTCAACAGTGACTGGTAAATTCAAGTAATCAGAATGGCTCAAATTTGGTACTACAAAAGTTACCACTGCTCAAGAAAATGAGGTAAGAAAATAATTTTGTATTTGTGGCTAAAATTGATTGTCTTTTGTTTTTGTAGCTGAGAGCTTGCTGTCAAGAATTTGAGGTAATTCAGATAGTCAAAGTAACTTAAATTTGATACTACAGAAATTATCAATACTCAGGAAATTGAGGTAAGTAGCAATTTCATAATTGTTGGCTAAAATTACAAATAATAACAACACTCGTTTATTTTTTTATCGTAGCTGAGAGCTTGTTCAAGAGTTACTGGTAATTGAGATTATCCGAATGGCAGATGTTTGGTACTACAAAAGTTACCATTAATCAGGTAAGAGAGTTTTTTTTGTATTTGTTTGCTGAAATAAAATGTCATAACTGCTATTATAGTGTTTGCATGAATTAAGCTAAAACATAGTAACAATACTTAGTTTTATATTACCTAACTATCAGGCTCGCTCGCCATATGTGCTCAAGCATACCACTAGTTGGTGAGCGAGCGAAGCAAGCGAGACAGTATTAGGGGTGGATAATGCCAAATCGGGTATATGTTATATATATATGTGTGTGTGGGTGCGTATGCCCTGTAAACGCGCGTGCGAGGAACTTCTTTCTCCAAAAAACACGACTTTTTAGGCTTGACCCCAGTTTATTCTGAAACTACAGCATTAAGCAAGCCTTACTTTATACTTAAGCTCCGAAGTGTGAGAAAATTTCTGCGAAAACGCTTGCTTTTCAAGAAACAAAAAGTTGATTTGACCGGTTACTATGGCATTGAAGACCCTTTTCCGGACTTAATTTCAAAACTTCTCCATTTTAGGGGGATACGGAGTGCTGATTGTTGGTTGTCAAGAGCCATTGGTAGTCAGAATGCCGTAATATTAAAGCTAAGGAAGCTACTATTACTTGAGGGAAGCTGAGGTAAGTACTTAATTCCATATTTGTTAGCTAAATATGTAAGAATAACTCTGGCCTTTCTTTTTTGTAGCTAATGGCTTGTCAACAGTGACTGGTATATTCAAATAGTCAGAATGGCTTAAATTTGATACTACGGAAATTACCACTGCTCAAGAAAACGAGGTAAGAAAGTAATTTTGTATTTGTGTGCTAACATTGATTGTCTTTTGTTTTTGTAGCTGAGCGCTTGTTGTCAAGAATTCGAGGTAATTCAGATAGTCAAAAAAACTTCAATTTGATACTACAGAAGTTATCAATACTCAGGAAATTGAGGTAAGTAGTAATTCCATATTTGTTGGCTTAAATTACAAATAATAACACTGGTTTATTTTTTTTATTGCAGCTGAGAGCTTGTTCAAGAGTTACTGGTAATTGAGGTTATCAGAATGGCAGATGTTTGATACTACAGAAGTTACCATTATCAGGTTGGAGGGCGATTTTGTATTTGTTTGCTGAAATAAAAGGTCATAAACTGCTATTATAGGGTTTGCATGAACTAAGATAAGACATAGTATTAATACTGTATTTTTGTTACCTAAATATCAGGTTCGCTCGCCATTTGTGTTCAAGCAAACCACTAGTATATATGTATATATGTATGTATTGATGGTACGTATGCCCTTTAAATGCGCGTGCGGGTGCCGGTTTCCCCCCCTAAAAACAAGGCTTTTAGGCATGACCCTACTTTCTTCTGAAACTATAGCATTAAGCAAGTCTTACTTGAAACTTGGGCTCTGAATTGTGAGATTGTTTTTCAAGTCCCAAAAAGTTACTGCGAAAGGTTACTATGGCTTTGAATCCCTTTACGAAACGTAATTTGTAAAACCTCGTCGTTTTTTTTTTTTGGTCTGCTAAATGCCGCTCGTTTGTATTCAAGTGCCACTGGTAGCCAGAGCGGCTAAAAATTAAAACCAAGGGAGCCACCATTATGTGGGAGAAGCTGAGGTAAGTACGTAGTTCCATATTCGTTAGGTAAAATTACAAAAATAACTCTGGCTATGTTTCATTTGGTAGAGCTGCGAGCTTGTCCACCAGTTGCTGGTAATTGAGGTAGTCAGAATGGCTTAAATTGAATACTACAGAAGTTATCACTATTCCTGAAATTGAGGTGAGAGAGTAATTCTCTATATATTAATGGTCAACTACTATTTACTTTTTTGCATGAACTAAGCTAAAGTATAGTATGTAACAATAGATGGGTGTAGTCTGTGGAAAGAAAGTTTAAAGTGGCCAATCAAGCAGTCACACTTGTCACACCTACAATATTGGGTGGGGTTTAGTTTGTTTTAATGTACTCAATAAAAAAATTGACATATTAGTAAATAAAAGATGTAAAATTTATGAAAGCATGATAAATACGAATCAATCATACTCATTAGATAATTATACCTTGTCAAGGAATATTGACTACTTTCCTTTCATTAAGTTACGATGAATACGCTACAGAATCTTACAGAGAATTCTCCGTAACAAGAGAGGCAGAACCAGGTGACACCAGTGGTAAATAGTTTTATGTAACCTAACAAGGCAGGCTCACTCGCCACTTGCGTTCAAGCAAATCGTTAGTTTATATATATGTTTGGACGTACGTATGTCATTTTGTACTTTGACCTTCTCGTATTTTTGTGTTAGGTCGTTGTGCTTGAAAATTCTTTGTCCACTAGAGTTACTACGTAGGTAAGCCTTGTGTAGGTACGTTCAGTTGTGTGAAAGTATTGTGCATTTCCTTAGCTAAAGAATATCACAAATAAAACGTGTAAATAATGCTACTTGTTTTAGTTGCTTTTGTTTTCAATTCTAACTGTTGCACGGAGTGGTTACTATGGCATTGAATCCCCTTTACCGTTTACACGTAATTGGCGAGCGAGTGGAGCGAGCGAGACACTCTCAGGGGTAACACAATTGAAAATCGGGATGTTTGTTTGTTTATATATATGTTTGGACGTACGTATGTCATTTTGTACTTTGACCCTCCTATATTTTTGTATTTGTTCCGTGTTCAACCCTGTCCCAAACTTCACTAAACAGAGTCCTCCAGTTTAGCGATCATTACCAGTATCACCTTAGAAATTGAATTGTTTTACCGCTTTGAATTGTTTTGCGGGTTCAGTTAAAACTCAAAAACTTATGGGAGCTCCATTTCTATTCGAGTTTTTGGCTGTGGTAACTTAATACACTATTTGTCACAGTTATAAGCCCTACTCAACAGTATTTACTTGAAAATTCATTGTCCACTAGACTAACCACGAAGGTAAGTCTTGCATAGGTATGTTCAGTTGTGTGAAAGTATTGTGTGTTACAACTACTATTAAGAATATCACAGAGAAAATTTTAAATAATATGACATGATTTGTTGCTTCTTTTTCAATTCAAACAGTTGCGGGGAGCGGTTACTATGGCATTGAATCCCCTTTACCGCATATACATAATTTATAAACTCGACTTTATTTTAGTAGCTTGAGTGTTAGTTGTTAAAATCAATCGTTTAACAATAGTGTAGTTTAAGCCTCGCTAGCCCTTTGTGCTCAAGCACACCACTAGTATAATATACATGAACGTATACCCGATTTTCAATTGTCTACCCTTAATAGTATCTCGCATGCTTCGCTCGCTCGATAACAAATATCCTAGAATCTGAAATCTACACCAGTGTATTGTGTCTCGCTCGCTTCCCTCGCTCACCAATAATACACACCCAATTTTCAATTGTCCGCCCATAATAGTTTCTCGCTTATTTCGCTCGCTCGACAACCGATTTTACATTTTCCACTACTAACAGTATCTCGCTTGCTTCGCTCGCACGGTAACAAATATTCCTGATTGTGTGAATACCATTGTACCGAGTTCTATTGGAATAAACACTTGTATAACCTGGAGGGATGCAAAAATGCAATGTAATAAATCTAAATGCAGATGATTTAGGAAAATATTGCCTTAAGCCTCATTCTGTTTACTTAAATGCACTTCCTGTGTGTCAACAGGTACTAGGCCCCGTTCGTGCATAATAAATGAAGCACCAAAGGTGCAAGCCCTCAGCATTACAGTTATTACAAAGACTATTTGGCACTTTAAAGGGACTTAAAATGTCCAATACAACATTTTGATGCTAGTTTCACTCTTTGGTATACTGCCATCTTTAAGGTCCGGTGCGACAGAATGACTGACTGATTAAATAACAGACAATTGAGTACTGTAACCCTCCCGTGCTTGCATGCCGAGGGTTATTTATATTGATAAGCCTTGCTAGGTATTATATTCAAAAAAATATTCTCACTTCTTTAGATTGTTTTAAAAGCCCAGCATTGCCTGTTTCTAATTAACAGATGTCATTTGATAGACAGCCTTAATTCCTGATATAGTATCTCCAAAACACTTTAAAGGGACTGGTGCATTTTAATGGAAAAGTCACATATAATGAAACATGAAAGCTTTTTTTCAAAATTATTGTCATGAGATGATAATGATGACAATATGGAAACAGATGTCACTCTATAGGCAACATTCTTTCTTATAGGCTGATCCATATATTATTAATGCTGCATTTAAACTGAGTAGTCCTGTATACTGAAGTATGAAAGCTGTTTGTCTAAAAATTATTGTTGAGCAATGATAATGATGACAATCTGGAAACAGATGTCTCTCTATAGACAACATTGTTTTCTTATACGGTATACCTTCAAATGTTGAGGAAGCATCAAAGGTAGCTATGAACTCTCATGCCACTATACAACACTAGCTAGCTATTTCAACACAAAATAAAATATTTGGTGTAGTATCAATGTGTTGATACATACCTCAAGCAAGTCTATATGTATGTTCCTTGAAATGATATACACAATTGCTGTCTTTGTAAGAATGTCACTAAGCATTGCATGGACTTGTTGTAGTTTCAACCGGAAACTCCATTTTCAGAACTTTGTAAATCACTCACTGAGAATTTAAAGCAAAATTACCCTATTTGCAAGATTATTTGCTAATTTGATCACAGTGTGACAATAGGGACATTACCCTCAAAAGATTATGTTTGTCATACATCCAAATGAGCTTTTAATAGTAAAATAAGCTAAAACAAAATATTCTGGCACATTAAAGAAATTTAAATTGTTCTGTACAACATTCTGATGCCTCTTTCAATCTTCAAGAGGCTGCCATCTTTGACTGACTGTTTATTTGTTGATGTGTCTGTTATTACAACATTCGTATTCAAAAAATTAAACATTGCACAATATGTTGGTAGATGTGTTGACAATGAATAAATTTGCATTCTTTTTTATAATAGTAAACACTTTCAATTTAAACTTGCATAAAGTCCAACAACTTCATTTGATTATGTTGAGGTAGCTACTGACAGCTGACGCCAATTATACCAAAAACTCTAGCTTTACTTTTACTACTCATCTTTTTTCTCATGACATCAGTGAATGCCAAAGGTAACCTTGTGTGCTCGCCATCTACTTACAATGAAACACTAGAAGTTTGTGTCTGTCCTAATAAAATCAAAAGATTCCTCCATTGCAATGAGTCTGGATATATTGATGCAGTGAAAGACTGTGCCACCTGCTTATTCTTTTAATGTGAAGTGTGTAAAGTGTATGAATGGTCATAAATATAAAACAAAATAGAAATGAGAAAAACAAAATCGACAACTTTGTAACAATTAGCTATAGCAAGCGGTGGACGAAATTCCAGCTTCCGTAGTCTTCCTCTGTTTCCAAATAGTGGCGTTTACTTTTGAGACTTTGAGGCTTCATAACTCTTGCAGTTCCGTTTGTGTGTTAGTCATTCTTGATCAGTTGGCTGTCAGTTGACGGGTCTATGAGATCCCCCGGGCAGCGTGGACCTGCAAGGTATAGAATCGGAGTTACCTTCCATAGCAACAGTTAATTGATTTGTGTGGGCGTACCGTGTAGCCGGATGTGTGAGCACCCTTAATTTTTATCATTTATGCATTAATTTTAAATGCTTCCTGCTATCCATTAATTACAATTATTGCAGTGTTTGCATCCATATTTCTTATACTATTCGATCCATTGCAGACACAATTTTATAGTATGTCTTATTACATGACTATATTTACAATCATTTCAGCTATATGCTGTGTCTGTGGTTCTGGCACTGATATTATTCAAATTAACGGACGATTAACGTCACTCTTATATATAATTATTTCAGCACAATGTACGGTATAATAACAGTTCTTCCCTTACTGGGTATTTTGTGGTATGTACTTCGACATTTGTCCAAGTATATGAACAATTATATTTCTTGGATATACTTTTTTGTTAATGAATTGCAACTGAAGACATTTTCAAATTTATTGTAAACATACAATACTAAATACTTTGGACACTAAAGTGCAGACTCGTTTGTTTTTGTGACTTAGTAATTTTATTGATCATGTAATCAATAATCTTTTTGTAGTTGTACATGCAAGGTTTATGATAGTGTATTCTCATAATGATAGCCATGTTATGGTAAATATAATATGACTAATTATCTACTTATTGATAAATATGTTATATAATTCATTAGAACCCGTTGCTATATTGTTACTAGGTGTACTAACTTGGTAAGTGTGCACTATTTTTTGCCTTTAGGTATATGAACTGTGCATACTAACAACCCTTGGGGTATTGCTATTTTTGAGTTTTAGTTTAATAGAATAGGCTGGATAAAGCAGGGAGCAGGTTATGTGAGGCCTGATATGGGAGGGTCTACTACTCTCTCATATGTCCAGCCCTATCATATAACTCTCCCGCCGCTCTCATACCGCAGGAATTTACCGTAGCTAGCTGCTTTACTGCTTACTGCAGAGCAGCCCAGGTAGAGTTAGATCTGGAGATAAGCAGGCAGCTACAATGCTAAAGTAAACTTGCTAAAGTAAACTTTCTGGCTCGCTTCAATTGAATTTTCATTGAATTTTAATTTTGGGCAGGAAACACGGAAGAATTCACTTGACACCGAAAATGCCGATAAACAAAGTTGCTAGTGGAAACTGGGCAGGCCTCTGGGTAAACGGGATCTAAAATAGTTAGAGCATGCGCTTGGGTACTGGTGGATTTAGTGCACAAAGCCCTCGGGCCTACGGCCCTTGGGCTTCAGTGCACTAAATGCACCAGTACCCAAGCGCTTATGCTCTAACTATTACGTAGCAACATGTTGCTATATAAACAAAATAATTAAAATAGTTTTTGAATAAAAGCTTCTTAGCTACCTTGTCTGAGTATTTGAACATGTGTAATAGATTCGTTATTTGATGTCATCAAAGAATGATAAATGGAGGGAAGGAGGTCAGATATGTAGTGTTTATATCAAAAAAGTATTAGCTAACACTATAGCTTTCCTTTAGCCTAGCCCCTTGGCTTGCTTTACTTTGGGTATAATATTCTGCCAGTTTGTTTTTAAAATCTTAGCAATATTTCATACACAAATAAATCATTCCCAATATTTCATTGTGTTACTCTTAATAGTGTGTTGCACACTGCTTCAGGCTCACTCGCCAGCCACAAGTACTATTTGGTTAATTGTTGTCTGAAGAATATGATGGCCAAGATCACCATGCATTAATCTATCTGTTATAATAAGCATTTTGAAACTTGTACTCTTCAGCCATTCAAGTTTAAGGTTGCTATCTTTACTTTAGGTAGTTATAAGGTGTAGTTTACAATTCTTTCAACCCACAAGTTTTGGAAGAACAAGGGCACACTGGTAGGTATATATTCAGCAAACACATTTAATATACAAACAGGTATTCACAAAGCTTTATCTTGTGCTCAGTAGTTTCATTAATTACTGCATCTTCCAATTTTTTCCCTGAGATCCTATAAATATTTACCTAGTTGACAGACAGACAGAGAGACGAAAGAATCAATAGAAAGAAGGAAGAGAGACAAAAAAAATACAAAGATAAATTTTATATATAACCTAATTAAACAAATAGACACACATTATGTGTATAGATATAATTTCATATTACGGCAGATAAAACAGAATTGCTTTGATTTATTCTGTTCAGTGTCAAAATGTGTTTGAGACAACAAAGATTTAACTATTATTATTATGATATTTATTAATCTGTTTAGGTCTGACAACCCTGAACAGACAGTGTAAGGAGAGCATGCTCCTTCCTGAAAGATAAAAACCCTGCAGCTATAATGTAGAGTGTCTTCCAAAGCTATTCATACACTAAAACAGCGACTGTAAACTTGTGTACAAAATGCAAAGAGTGGCATAAAACAGAAAATATTTTTTGCTTCGTCAAGCTTAGAGATTTGTGGTCCCAGAAGATAATCAAAATTTATAGAGATGCTTCATCATTGGTTGTATTATTACAAATTGTTGTGCTTTAAAAATTAATGCAATAAACCATTTTTTTACAGAGCAATGAAAGATATATGATATCAATTAGCTTCAAATTGGGTGCTTCAAAGATTTAATTATTGATAGTAGCTCAGTTTAAAACTATTTACAGAACTAACATCAATTCTAATTAAGTTATCGTTGTCTATTGACAATAACAAATTAATGCTATATATTGTAAACACTTTCAATTTGAGCTAATATAAAGTCCAGCGAATCCCATTCTACTACATACATGTTTATGTGCAGCTGACCATGTTTGTGATTATAATTTTACTTTTTCCACTCTACTTGAATTTGGTGGCATCAGCTAAGACCAATGCATGCTCGCCATATTCCACTCACAACCAAACACTGGACAGTTGTGCATGTCCCAATGAAGTCAAAAAATTTCTCCATTGCAACGAGTATGGATACATTGATGCAGTGAGAGACTGTGCCTGTGTTACGTACAATGAAGATACAGATGAGATATCAGTCGGCCACTGTATCTATGGATGTAATAGATATGTGAACACCTCAGATAATGATAAGGTAAAAGGTTATAGTTTCATTGGAGCTGATCAACACAAATGGAATCAATTACTATGTGATAGTCCTTTTCAACGAACAAGTATTTTGTGTGGGTCATGTTTCAATGGATCTCACCCACTTGCCTATTCTTTTGATGTGAGATGTATTACCTGTATAAATGCCAACAAAGATATCTGGAAGTATTTGCTGTGGGCATTTCTTCCCCTCACTGTATTCTACATTGTTTTCCTTCTGCTTCAAATTAATATACTCTCTTCTCCACTATTTGGATTTGTAATTTACTCCCAAATATTTTCACAGAGCATGTTCATTAAAGTATTTATTGCTGATAAAAATAACGAAGCACATTATGCCAACTATATCAAAACTATTGAAATGTTTTATGGTATTTGGAACTTGGATTTTTTTCGTACTTTCAACCATCAGTTGTGTCTTAATATTGGTACCCTTACCAATATATTTTTAGACTTTATTATTGCAATATATCCCTTACTTCTTTTGGCTGTTACTTACGTATTAATTTTGTTATACGATAACAAGTATAGATTTGTTATTGTTATTTTAAAGCCTTTTCAACATTTTTTCTTATTTTTTGAAAAAAATTGCAGCATCAGAACATCCATTGTACATTCATTTGCTACATTTATATTTTTATCTAATGTTAAACTCCTTTCTACTTGTTTTGATATCCTCATACCTGTGGATGTCTACCAGTTTAAAAGTTTACAAAACTCTACAATTAAACATTTAAGGCAAGTATACTCGGATGCTACGCTGGAATATTTTGGACCTAAGCATCTTCCTTATGCTATTGTGGCATTACTGGTTTTCTTTGTATTTGGTTTTCTTCCAGTACTTATTCTATTTCTGTATCCATTTAAACATTTTCAGTATTTTGTCAGTAAATGTCCCAGTCGGTTGATTCTTTCTTTGAATACATTTGTGGATTCTTTTCAAGGTTGTTACAAGGATGGCACTCAACCAGGCTGTAAAGACTATCGTTTAGTTTCTGTGCTGCCATTTATCTTTCGTTGGTTAATTTTAATCATTTATGCATTACTTTTGAATGTTTCCTGTTTTCCACTAGTTACAATAATTGCAGTGATCACTTCCATATTTTTTATTGTATTTGATCCACTGCAAAAACATTTTTACAGCATAACATATTACTTTATTGTACTTTTAATTATTTCAGGTATTTGCTGCATTTCTGCTTCTTGCACTTATACTATTCCATTTACTGAATCAACAATGCCACTCTTGTATTTTTTTTCCATAGTTTTTTGCGTAGTAATAGTTCTTCCTTTATTTATTCTTCTGTGGAATATACTAAGATTTTTTTTGCAAGTGTGAATATACAGCTACATTTATGAAGTTCATAAAGGATGGAAAAACTTTGCTGGCATTCCACAGAAGATACTCTTAAATTATTACATTGTTTATTTCAAAGGTTGGATTAATGCATTGCAACTGAGTCATATTTTTTGTTCAAGTATCAAACACGCAGCATGTAATACTGGTCAACAATATAATATTTTGTATTAAAACTAAAATATGAAATTTGATTATAAATGAATATGTTAAATTTCAAATACCTGGATGATACTTCCAGCTAAGTTTGTGTTCATGCTATATTATAATGATTTTAATATATAATTTCAGCTAACAAAACACTTTCCCTCATATGACATATCATCACATAGGGGAATGCAGGCTAGCTATGTAAAGATTGACTGATGAGGGTCAATTAATACATTTTTTGCAATACAAAAGAAGCAGTAATGTCGTTTAATATTATCTTTTGAAACCAGGAGCTATACATTTTATGTTACTGAAAAAAATAATTTGTCTGATTTGATTTTGAATTCAAATTATTTTCTTTATTTTTTCAAATTAGACAAGCAAAGTGGAGAATGTGTGTACATCAACGCAGAAATTACTTTGTTGTTTAGTATATATATAAGAACAACCAGATCCATTTAAGAAATAAAAAAACAGCAACCTGTTTTGTCTATTCAATTCACAGTACTCTACTGATACAGCAATAGAATAAGGGAGAGAAAGAAGGCTTATACTAGGAAAAAAGTGAAAAATACATTGGGAGTAATTTTGGTTGTTGAGTTTAAATTCCAGTGGCTATGAAATGCTATTCCTGATGATCCTGGTATGAAACTCGAATTCAGACCAGTCATGAAATTATTAGCTATTATTGATAAAGGCGGTCACATCTAAATAAGTGGCAGCTGTAATGGCAAATATTAAGAAAGTTAACATCTAAAAAAGATATACAAAGTCTATATAAGTAATATAATTATTGAAAATGTTGTAAATAATAATATGTAGTAAATTAGAAAAATGCTTTATTTCAATTCTTACAGAGAAGAAGATTTCCAAGGCCCATAAAGAAGTAATATAAATCATTTTTCTTTGACTTGGGATTCTTCAATTTGTCAAATTGATAGGAATAGATATGAGGTCTAAGAGAGGATCCACTCCAGTAAGGAGATCTTGATCTTATCTATGATGACTGATATTCCAAATTTCAGCTAAGAATCTTGTGTGTGAAAAGCACGCTTTAGCTCGATGTCATTAAATAGCTCCTTCCAGTATCCAAACATTTGTTCCCATTGTAGTGATATTGAACTATGGGGTGGGGGGGGGGAATAAAAAATACACAATAGAAAGAAAACAAACACACACAAACAAGTTAATTTAACACTTATTAATACATACCTGAACTTTGCGCTAAGGCAGATAAAAACCTTAAAGTAATCATTTTACTGTTAAGATTGCCGGCGTCTTTTTATTTTTAGTTTTTAAACCACAATTATTTTGATTGCGTCTGTAACGACCTAGCGTTTTGTGCCCACGATTGGCAGCATTCCTTTACCGATTGAATGAATTACAATGGTGCAACCATCGGCACTACTATATACTATACCTAGCTATTACAAAATCATATCAGATCAAAAGAATGTTTTATTGGCTGTGAATCTAAACCGGCCAGAGATAATCACCGGTATATGTTTTCAACGGGAAACTCCACTCCTATAGTATGTCCAAGTTGAGTTGGCCGCAAGAAAAACTTGAATAACTTTAGAACGGAAGCAGCTACGCATCCGGGGTTTGCACCATTGGAAAGCTCGCGCCGAAGCGGTTAAAAATATTCCCTCAGTAAACTCCAAAACCGGAGAGAAAGTGCTATTCCAAAACTCAATACAAAAGTCTATGGGAATAGAAAAAACCACAGGTTTCCCGCTCAAAACGCGCCCGCTTTTAGTCACGCGGTATGGCTCAATTTATCACGCGGACTGTCTTAATTAAGAATTTTGTAAACAATGAGCGGCTTCTTCTCAGATTGCTGTGTTTCTAGCTTTATATCGCGATTAGCTTAGGTTGCGAGTGTGGAAACAGGATAGACGGAGTGTTCTGTTGTTGCAGAGGGTACAGGACCACCTGATAGGATGTTGGTATGATTATTTGTCTACCTGTTCAATAACAAATGCCATATAGCCAATATATTTCAGTGATATAGCTATCATTTAGCTAGCAACTTGTAATACAGCCACACTTACGCTGTTTGCCGTTAAATTGTGTGCTTGTCAAAGCCGTGTTTATGCCAATTCCTTTTCTTCACTATTATAGATGCCGTTTATTGTAAGAATTAGGACCAACTCAGGCAGAACTCCACCTTCAACTCGGATGACAACTATTTTTTGTATGTGTACTACTTAAATTCTATCATTTCATCAATTTTCATATACCTTATTATAAATAAATGAAAGAATTGATAATTTTATTTAACATGAAAGTCTAGTAACTTTAGCTACAAGTTTACAGTGCTGTACTGCTGAATCCTGTGAACATCAGAATATTTGTTGGGACACAGTAGGTAGAATCCACTGATTTAATCCTGTCTCTTTAGAAGAACTCCCACCAGTTTGCGTTTTCCATCTGCTGTACATTATCTGCGCATAAGAAACATAAATATCATTGAAAACAGACGAGATGAGCAGTACAGCGCCCGAAAAACTCCATAAACTTCACTAAATTTCTTTCTTTCAATAGTTATAGTATTAATGCGCACCTGTGCTACCGCCCCTTTTTCACGTGCAACGTTGCCGTTTCGCGCTTAATTGACTTGGATTCACATGACTAAATTGCTTCCGGTAAAGTACTAAATGCATTCCTCAATTACCGCGCTTGCGGTCGTGCCAACTCTACTTGGACATACTATAGTACTCCGTCCACTTCCCAGCATAAAGCAAGACTACCTTGGGCAGCGACACATTATTTGTTCCTGATTAATACGTGATGATTGTGAGCGTACCCACAAAGCTAAAAAGCTGGAAAATGGTACACATGTCCACAACCAATACCTACTGTGCCAACCTAGCACTCACTTGCCACATCTGATACCACCAATGCTGAAATAGAGAAGAAATGTGGTGTTACTGCACGAAAATAGAACAAAACTATTATTTGTTATTAGATGAAAATTTAACACCTCCACCATTGCTGAAATAGACGAAGAAATGTGGTGTTACTGTTGCTCTTGTTTTAGAATTTTAATAATAGTTAGCTATAGTTATTTTTACCATACTTTCCTCCATTTAGTTACAGAGAATTTCTTCCAATTATAGTTATAGCTAGCTATAGCTAAAAGTTTCCAATCTAGTAATCTCTTCGGATGTAGTATAAGGTTTACTAAAAATATTTTATCCAAATTATAATTATAGTAGCTATTTTTACTAAAATTGATAAATTATTTCAAGTGATTAAGAAGCAAGAAGAGATTTATTAACTCTCTCAGTTGCGCATGTGCGAGCGGGTTCGGTACTCAGTTTGTCAGTCAATGGGGCGTTACCAACATTTGCTTCCGATCGTACGGCCTAACATAACTATCTTTTTTTTTAAAGATAAGTTGATACTAAAATTTCTAGCGCATTAAAGAGACTTAAAATGTCCAGTGCAACATTTTAAGGTTTTTTTCAATCTTAGTGTGGCTGCCATCTTAGAGATCGGTGTGACAGAATGACTGACTGACTCAAACTGGCACGCTGTTACTCACGTGAGCAAATAATTTCTTTGCTGCCCGCGGAAGTTTTGCATTGCATTTTTCTCAGCGGTTTACCTGAGTGCTTGGAATTTCCCATTGAAACTATCGGTGAGGTAGTACCACTTGTATGTTAAGCTTCTCATATGAAGCAGCATTAACGTCTAAGTTTCATTGCACGAGTTGCACATCGTCTTGCTCGAGCTTTATATATCGACGTGCGCGATTGGCATATTTATATTGATACTACTCCAAATAAATTATTCTTTTCTGTCTTTTTAATAGCTAGCTGGTGTAGTAACGCTTTGGGTTCCACCCTTGATACTTCAGTTTTAGTAGAAAGAGCTTATTAAAACATATTTTAGTTACAGTTACTAGTTTCATCCCAGCAACATGTTTTTATTTCTAATTTGGATATATTGAAAAAATTTTTTTTTAATTAACCCTTCTGCCATCAGTGGTATTTGACAACTATAACTTTTAGTTTGTCAGAATTCTTGCCATCACTCTGAAATACCTGGCATAAAATCAATTGGAACTTACTCCAATTAGTAAAGAATATGCCATGCTGCCCTGTTTAAATGACTTGTTGGAACCTGAATTATGCTTGTCCATTTTTAGCATATATTGGTTATGTCATCTTTATTCTGTCACTGTTTGTGATCATAATTTTAGTTTGGGTAGCTAATTGTTACCCTAACAGTACTATCAATGTGTAAGTTTGCTGGACTTAGTGTACTAGCAGTCATGATGCTCAGTATTGTTTCTAAAATGGATAATTATTCTTGATGATGAATAATATGCATGCCAGGGATTTTAATATGCTTAAATTTATTAATAAAAATAATAACTAACAACACCCAATATGGGAAAATTCTTTAATTGTAGTCCAGTCAATATAGCATTAGATCCACCACAAAATGCAACTCAAAGTTTCTCCTCACTTTTATGACAAAAATAGTCTGCTTTAAATATACTAAAAGTCTAGAAAATTTATGTAGGCTTAACCCTGTTTTCACACCTTAAAAGTTATTCAAATAATTATTAATTATATCCTTTCTAACCATTTTATAGTATCCCACTTTCTTGCTGTTTTTTTTCTAACCGAATATTCACAGGTTTGTCATTCATTGGTAATTCACATTTTTTTGTCTTATAATATTTGACTTGCTTGATGAAACTCATGTAAATATATAATCCATAGCCACACGCCGTACTCTGTGGGAAACATTTTCCCATTACTTTTTGCCCATGAAAAAAGTGTACCAGCATAAAGAATTAAAATGCTAATTCTGTTGCTCTCTTGGAAAGAAGGAGATCAGGTCAGCCACACAAATTCATCAAAATTGCAAACAGCATGCATATAAATCAAGCAATATGTGGAACTGCTTGGAAAGGCCTGCAGAGATGAAATCAAAGTATGTATGGTCAGTTGAGACTGTGGGATCAAAAGATACAGTTTGACAGAGTATCAGTTTCATGAATAGCGACTAAGCTGTTTCTTGTGATGTGGACCTCCAGTCATTATTTTTGGTAGGTATTTTCTTTTAGTTATACCTTCTGTTGTAATTAAAAAGCAAAAAGCTACAATACCAAACAAGGCCATTATTTTTTGTTATTTGAAGTAATAATAATTTGCTATGTGGACTATTGATCATTCTGCATTGCTCTGTACACAGTAAACACTTTCAATTTTAACTTAAGTATAACAACAGATTATTTGTAACATGTTTGGATTGTACTCATAGCTGACCACAAATACATTATATACACAAGAAGAGAACTATTACCATGCTTCACTTATAATCAACTCAAATGATTCCTTCATTGCAATGAGTTCAGATATATTGATGCAGTGAACGACTGTGCCTGTGTTACTTACAATGAAGATACAGACGAGGTTGAAGTTGGCTATTGCATCTAAGCATGATAGTAATTGAAACGTTTGGTATAGTAACGGACCTAATAGCTTTATTTTCATCAGAACTGATAAATATACATGGACCAAATATTGTGTAGTTTTGGGGGGGGGGGGGGTACCTTGTGTGGCTCCTGTATGAATACGTCTTACCCACAGGCTTACTCCTTTGATGTGAAATGCGTATTCAGAGATAGCTTGAAGTATTTGTTGTAGACATTTCTTCAACTCATTGGGTTTTCTATTGCTTTACTTTATGCACCATAGCTTTGTTTTGCTTGTTAATACATTAATTTTCAAAGCTTCTGATTTTTCAATAGTTAGAACAACTATGGCTGTAGTAGCCTTATTTATATACTATTAAATCCAGTGCAGAAAAAAATTATAATGATGTCATATAATTTTATTATACTTACACTCATTTCAGCTGATTCTGTATTTGTTCTAGTGTTATAAAAAAAATGCTCAAATTACTGGACAATCGATGCCAATTTAAAAAAAAATTCTTTGGCAAGAACTAGATGGAAGGTACTTTGACTCCATTATTACAAAAGATAGTTATAATTCCCTTATTGATGAAAAATACACCTGATGATGTGTTAACTTATATTTGTAAAATACCGCAGTTGAGTGTCACTTGGCAATATTTACGTTTAATTATACCCTTACAACATTTATTTATATATTATTGTGGTGTATCCTACTCCAGACATGTTTACCTTTAATGAATTGCTATCACTTCACACCTTATTCAGCTCTAACGATGTGTTACAGTTTGTTGTTGTTTCATCTCTGTTCATACCCAGAACTACAGCACACTATTGCATATGATTTAGAACTTTTCATTCCAGTCAGTCTATCATATTCAGTGATTATGTGAATAGCTAATGTTGCTTATTTCAAAATTAATATGTATTAAAATTTAAAGTAAATTTAAAGTAAATTCAAATCCATTACAAATACAACATTTATCACGACTCCAGTGGATTCCTTTTCTACAAAGAGACCACTCATTTTAGATACAGAAAAAAATATTTCTACTAGTCTACAACTCAGGGTTTTCAATGAGAGACACACCCAAGAAATATGTTATGCTGCACACCTTATAATTGTTATAAATTTTCAATCAAATCATAGACTTTCTTAAAAAATACCATCAGCAGTAAGTCGAATACGTGTGCTATTTAATAAACATTTAAAACCAATGGTTTTATTGGATTGAATGCTTTCAATATGCAAATCTTTGTTACAGCTCGTACTACTATTTCAACTTCAAGTCAATAGCCCCTCCAATGGTTACTTTGTATGCAACATTCACATTTCTTCAAACTGATACACAGTAATGAGAGCAAATGTGTGCAGCAATTAATCCGAAAGCCACAGTGGTATCACTATAATGTGCAGAATGCTGCACCACTTAGCATTAGGACAACCTTCAAACCGCAAAATACACTCAGACAGCAACAGAATTGTATACCAAATATCTTGTTCAGTCTCAAAAAAAAATATACACTGTGAATACAAATTGTACTTTCAATACCTGAATAAATAAGCAAGGCACTTTTGGAATGCTAGAGCTATTGAAGCTACAAAAGTGTCATGAGTATGTATTCATTTAGCAATAAATTGTTCCAGTTGTTGCTCTTTGTACTTATATTATCTGGTACATTTCAAGGAATTAATAGTTACCCATTTACAATTCTTACTATCTTTTACACCAGTTGTGTAGAAACTTTAAACGCACATATATTATGAACATACCCTTAGAAAGAATGGGTATATTATAGGAGCCTCACTTGGCAAATTATATTCCTATTATACCGTAATGTGCTACCACCTCCTTCAATTGTAAAATAATAAAACAAGGGAAGAAATTAGTATATAAAAAATTAAATTGTGTATTTTGTGTTGAACACAAGACATTTACTGTTTCAATGTGATCTCCTTTCCTAAATTTGTTACAATAGTTATTGGTGTGAAAAATATGATATGATAACGTGGAAACAGATGTTATTGCATACACAATGTTATTTCCTGATAAAGTGTCTTTATAAAATATCCAAACATCTTCAATGTTGCAATTTTAACTGAGCGCATGCCTCCTCCTGGATCTCCTCGACAAGGCCCACCAGCTCAAAGACCACTCCAAGGTCCCCCAATGGGAATGCTCCCTCGAATGCCCCCTTCAGGACCCCCTCCTCACCAAAGTCCTCTTATTGCAATGCCCCCTCGAATGCCACCTCCAGGTCCCCTCCACCGAGAGGCCCGCCTCCTACTAGCATAGACGGCAGCACATTTGATTTATAATTATCTTGGCAGTTGAATATATTAATGTTTTTCATGAATATTGGTAACTGATCTATTTTCCATTTGTTTGGTCCTTACCATCTAAAAATTATTTATACTTTTTTTATTTTTTTTGACAGATTGATTGACTACAGCTCAAGATTGTGAGAGGAAAGGGCATACATGTACTATAATTAGCTTACACAATTCTGGTTGTTTGTGCTTGTTGCAAATTAACGACCAGCTGATACTCATTGAACAATTCTAATACAGTTAGTTTTGTTGACAATGAATAATTCCGCATTGCTCTGTATACAACAAACACTTTCAATTTAAACTTGCATAAATTTCAGCCAATAGTTACAGAAGTTAAAACAATTTTCCTGTTGATTATCAATTACATGTTACTTTAGGTCATTTTTCAAGCAACTTCAAAAAAAAATAATAATAATAATTTGGGGCAGCCATGTCCTCCCCATTCCCTCTTTTTTTTCTTCTACATAGCTACATATATTTTACATTTAGTAATTTGCTAGCAATATTCTAAGACACAATTATGCAATTTAACACTATGCATGTAACTGTATAGCAGATCCTCACTGGTACCCTATCCTTGTCTTGACTTCATGCATAATTTTAGTTGCTACAGAGTATATTTCTTTACTTAACTTAATTAGAACTGAATCATATTATATTCTAACCTACTTTTCGTTAATATACAATCATACAATAATATTTTTCAATAATATTGAAACGATTAAGTATAAATTGATGTTATTTACACGTTTATCCAATTGAAATATACAATGTTTGCATATCTATTGTACATATTATCAAACTATTAAATCCTAATTGTTGATTCTTACAAAAATACACTTCAATATTTGATAATTTTGGAAGTATGCTTATAGAATAATGAAAGTCTAAAAATAAGCACGATGAGGCCAATTATGGGAAAGACTGTTACTGCCGCACAAAAGAAGTAAAAAATATATAGTTGTGAAGTAGACTGCCCCGTAATTTGAACAATATCAGTTCCAGCCGCAGAAACTCCAAAAATAGACAGCAACAATGTGTGGATAATCCAATAATAATACATGCTATGATAAGTATGCTGAAGTGGATCAAAGACTATGAGAGTTATGGTCAGAAGTGTCATGATAATTGCAATTTGCGTAAAATAAGAAGCATTCAAAGTAAAAGCATAGGCAACGAAGCCAACCCAACGAATAATGAATGGAGTAACAGAAAACCAGCAATAGTCTCTACAATTTTGGTCAGTTCCATCTTTATAACAGCCTTGAAAAGAGTCCACGAATGTATTCATAAATAGAATGCAGCGACTGGGAAATTTATTCATTACCTTTTGGAAGAATTGAAATGGATAAAGACAGAGGATAAGTACTGGCAGAAAAACAAATACACCAAAAACTAATATTGCCATAATAGCATAAGGAAGATGCTCTGGTCCTAAATATTCCAGTGTTGCGTCCGAGTACAGCTTCCTGTAATGCTTAACTGCAAAATCTTTCTTTGAATGAAACTTATAGACATCTACAGGAACTAGTATATCTAGACAAGCCGAAAGAAGTTTAATATTGGACAGAAGAATGATAGTAGCAAAGGAATTTACAATAGAGGTTCTTATCTTCCGGCTTCTTTTGAAGAAAAATATATATTTGAAAAAAGACCGGAACACAGAGATAAAAGGTTTGGATTTTATATCATATAGAAGTATTAATAGATATGTCACACCCATGAGAAACAAAGGATATACTGCTACTGCAAAGTCTAGGGATAACACTGTCAGTGGGTTATGTTCTAAACAGAATCCATGATTAAACGTACGAAAAAAATCCAAATTCCATATTCCATACAACACTTCAAAAGTTCTAATAAATTTTGTGGCTGCTATTTGATCAGATTTATTGACAACCAGGGCTCTAACGAATGATGGCAGAGAAACAATTTGACTATAAAGTACAAATCCAGAAAGTGAGGATGAAAGTATATTTATTTGGAGGAGTAAGAGAGTGAAGTAGAACACAGTAAGTGGGAGAAATGCCAACAGCAAATACTTCCAGATATCTTTGTTTCCATTTATGCATTGAATACATTTAACATCAAAAGAATAAGCAGGTGGGTAAGATCCATTCATACAGGAGCCACAGAGAGTACCCGTTCTTTGAAAAGGACCACAAGATAGATTATTCCATCCATTTTTTTCAGTTCCAATGAAACTAAAACCATTAGGTCTATTACTATATGAAGTGTTCAGATCTCTACTACATCCATAGATGCAATAACCAACTTCAACCTCATCTGTATCTTCATTGTAAGTAACACAGGCACAGTCTTTCACTGCATCAATGTATCCATACTTGTTGCAATGAAGGAATCTTTTGATTTCATCTGGACAGACACAAACGTTGAGGGATTCATTGTAAGTGGAGTATGCCGAGCATGTATGCTTTGCTTCTACTGGGATTTCAAGAAGACAGCCGAGAAAATATAGCAAAGCTAGTCTGATATACATATTGAAATTTTGATGACTAAGCAATACATATACATGATAAAAGATAATGTTCATGACTTTTATCTGTTCATATTGAAAGTATTAACTGTTTACACAGTGTGTTGCGATATGATTAGTTTGTTTTAGATTGTTTACCTTAGAGCATTGCTTGTTGTTGTTTTTTTAAGTTTCACAGTTGCAGTAATATGCTATTATTGTTAATGGCTTGGTATCTTTTGGGGGTTTCATCAATCACTTTCAATAACATATCACTTAGTTGGCGAGCGAGCGTAGCGAGCGAGACACTTACAGGGGTAACACAATCGAAAATCGGGGATGTTTATAAATTTATTTATTGGCGAGCGAGTGTAGCGAGCGAGACAGTATTAGGGGTGGATAATGCAAAATCGGGTATATGTTATATGTATATATGTATGTGGGATGGTACGTATGCCCCTTAAACGCGCGCGGGGGGAACGTTTTTCTCCAAAAAACACGGCTTTTTAGGCTTGACCCCAGTTTATTCTGAAACTACAGGATTAAAAGCAAGCCTTACTTTATAGTTAAGCTCCAAAGTGTGAGAAAATTCCTGCGAAAATGCTTGATTTTCAAGAAACAAAAAGTTGATTCGACCGGTTACTATGGCATTGAAGACCCTTTTCCAGACTTAATTTCAAAACTTCGCCGTTTTATGGGGGGATACGGAGTGCCGGTTGTTGGTTGTCAAGAGCTGTTGGTAGTCAGAATGCCGTAGTATTAATGCTAAGGAAGCTACTACTTTCGAGGGAAGCTGAGGTAAGTACGTAATTCCATATTTGTTAGCTAAATATGCAAAATTAACTCTGGCCTTTCTTTTTTGTAGCTAAGAGCTTGTCAACAGTGACTGGTAAATTCAAATAGTCAGATTGGCTCAAATTTGGTACTACAAAAGTTACCACTGCTCAAGAAAATGAGGTAAAGAAAATAATTTTGTATTTGTGTGCTAAAATTGATTGTTTTTGTTTTTGTAGGTGAGAGCTTGTTGTCAAGAATTCAAGGTAATTCAGATGGTCAAAGTAACTTCAATCAGAAGTTATCAATACTCAAGAATGATGTAAGTAGTAATTCCATATTTTTTGGCTAAAATTACAAATAATAACACCGGTTTATTTTTTTATCGTAGCTGAGAGCTTGTTCAAGAGTTACTGGTGATTGAGATTATCAGAATGGTTGATGTTTGATACTACAAAAGTTACCATTAATCAGGTAAGAGAGTGATTTTGTATTTTTTTGCTGAAATAAAAGGTCATAACTAGTGTGGGGTTGCTCGGGGTTTTAATCCCGAACGTTCCGCGGTAGGCAGACAGAAAGGGTTATCCCGAAAGCTCGAAGGGAAACGCAGACACTCCACGAATCGAGACCCGTCCGGCTAAGGGACGGTATCAGTGCCACCAGAGTCCAGTAGCTCACCGAGGTCCAGGGTACAGCTAAGCCGATCCTTAACAGACACTCAATTCACTCTTAAAATGATTAATTCTTAAACTAAGACTAGACTGACGTAATGTACGCTACGCAGCTCTTTTAAGTCCAGAACTGCGCACGTTCAAGAACCCGCTTCCGGGGAGTACTTTACCCACCGGGCACGGCTGATACAATACATACTTATGATACATTGAACTAAACTCTGACATGACACACAACTGAATGATACACCAACTACTCTAAACGTTCTATTCTATGACTCTTTGTCTTCTCTCAAGTCTGTCTCTCTCCTCTTCCATCTTCCTTGGAGGGCGGCCCCACAACTGCTATTATAGTGTTTGCATGAACTAAGCTAAAACATAGTAACAATACTTAGTTTTATGTTACCTAACATCAGGCTCGCTCGCCATTTGTGCTCAAGCACACCACTAGTTTATTTGTATATATGTTTGGACGTACGTATGTCATTTGTACTTTGACCCTCGCGTTTTTGTGTTAGTTATTTGTTCGACCCCGTTCCAAATTGCACTAAACAGAATCCTCGTGTTTATCGATCAGTACCCGTATCACCCTAGAAATTGAATCGTTTACCGTTTTGAATTCTTTTGCGGGTGCAGTTAAAACTTGATAACTTAAGGGACTTCCATTTCTATTCGAGTTAGTGGCGGTGGTAAGTCAATGCGCTCTTTGTCATGGTTATAAGCCGTGCGCAACAGTATTTACTTGAAAATACATTGTCCACTAGACTACCGCTAAGGTAAGTCTGTGTAGGTGCATGTCCAGCTGTGTCAAAGCATTGTGTGTTACAACCACTACTTAGCTAAAGAATATCACAAAGAAAACTTTTAAATAACGTGTATTGTTTTGTTGTTGTTGTTTTTCCTTCAATTCAAGCAGTTGCAGAGAGTTGTTACTATGGCACTGAAATCCCCTTACCCTGTATGCTAAATTTAAAAACTGGACCTTATTTTCAGTAGCTTCAGTGTTAGAAGTCAATAAAAATAGTATAGTCTTTAGGCTCGCTCGCCATTTGTGCTCAAGCATACCACTAGTATATATTTAGGTCTAGAAATTGTTTTTGTTCTTTCGTGGGCGTACGTGGGTACCCTTTCTCCTACGCGCTTGCGCGGGTCGGGTAACCTTCTTAGCAACATTTTGTTTTGCTTACCCGCCGTACGAAGTAGCGATGCCCAGTAGACAAAACGTTAGAAACGCTCGGTCAAGAGCTTTGAGGGCGTTAGAAACTCCAGAAGAAAAATTAATAAGGAGAGAGATAAGAAATGAAAAAGACAGGGCAAGGAGGAGGAGAGCTAAAACGAAACAGAAACAGGTAGCAAAGTAAAGAATCTTTCTTTTTGAAAAGCCATTAAATGTTCCTAATTTATTTATTAGACTATTCCTGAGGATTACTGTAGCTACCAATCAACTTTATACAGCTGTAGACTCAACTACTCTTGAAGACACTGAAAATGCAGCCACACCATCTGAACAAGAAGCTAATATCCCCACTACTTTTTGTACTGCAAGAGGAAGGAAAAGGCATCTATCAGAAGACATCCATTCTCATATACACCCAAAGCAGCAAAAAAAGTTGCAGAAAATATAACTCAAACAATTTCGATACCGCAAAGCCTTTCAGCTTATCAGCAACGAATGCAAGAGGTAAATATAAAATAAAATACATACTTCAATAAGTTAATACGAGACATATTTTCATTTAGGAAACCATTATGCAGAGAGCAACGTCTACAACTAATGTCACAAAAACAGCAAGTCACACATTTGTTTGAAACTGATAGTGAAAGAGATCACAGGCACCACTGTTTGTCCACTAACCAACTGTTGAGAACAGCAAATGAATCTTCATTACAAAATTCCTCTAGATTAGAGCAGTTGTCAACTAACCAACAGCAGAGATTGGCTGATGAAACACCACTTCAACGGGAGACTAGATTGTCTCAAGTAGGCCCGTCTCTGCCATTAAAAAAAGGGTCAGACCAGGAAGTGGGTGTGGTTTCGTCAAAAGTGGTGTAACAAATTAAAAAGTGGCAGTATGCAAGAGTTAAATATGTAAATATGACAGAAAAAAGGCTACAATAATTTAAGTAAATTTTCCAAAAATTTGCATGCGACGTTCATTTTGGCCAATGAAATCATTAACAATTTCTTTCATTTCCAGTGCATCTGTCAGTTTAGCACCACACAGAAACACGCACACACAAAAAAAATTATAGCTATTTGAAATGTTAAAAATACTTAACAATACACTTACAAAAGTAGCCTCATTTTTTTTGGCAGCAACATGATTTAATTTCACAGCTTTTAAGCATAGAAAACAATGTACGCAATCTTCACTTCATTGTAGTGAAGCCAAGTCCACCGATCAAACCAACTAGCTTGAAAACTACGTTCCAAAATTGTTTTCTTCCCAAACTTTCTTTTTGGGCAGTTAAAGACAACGGCTGATGCGGAGATTCCGGTAAATTATCGAGAAGATTCTGCTCGCGACTCGCTATTATTGGCGAGCGAGCGTAGCGAGCGAGACACTTACAGGGGTAACACAATCGAAAATCGGGGATGTTTATTTATTTATTTATTTATTTGTATATATGTATGGACGTATGTATGTCATTTTGTACTTTGACCCTCGCGTTTTTGTGTTAGTTACGTGTTCGACCCCGTCCCAAATTGCACTAAACAGAATCCTCTGGTTTATCGATCAGTACCCGTATCACACTAGAAATTGAATTGTTTTACCGTTATGAATTCTTTTGCGGGTGCAGTTAAAACTTGAAAACTTAAGGGACTTCCATTTGTATTCGAGTTAGGGGCAGTGGTAAGTCAATGCGCTCTTTGTCATGGTTATAAGCCGTGCGCAACAGTATTTACTTGAAAATACATTATCCACTAGACTACCGCGAAGGTAAGTCTGTGTAGGTGCATGTCCAGTTGTGTCAAAGCATTGTGTGTTACAACCACTACTTAGCTAAAGAATATCACAAAGAAAACTTTTAAATAACTGTATTGCTTTGTTGTTGTTTTTTTCCTTCAATTCAAGCAGTTGCAGAGAGTTGTTACTATGGCACTGAAATCCCTTTACCGTGTATGCGAAATTTAAAACCTGGACCTTATTTTCAGTAGCTTCAGTGTTAGAAGTCAAAATCATTCATATAACAATAGTATAGTCTTTAGGCTCGCTCGCCATTTGTGCTGAAGCACATCACTAGTAGTCGATGAAGACACTCCCGGTGGAAAGACTAGCGACACTTTACCAACAGCGGAAGGTCCGATTTTTTGCCGACCTTTACCCGGTAACTTATTAAATGTACACGCCCACCTTTTCCAAAAAAAGGTTCGACCAAGGTCGGACTGGTCGGACCATCTACTACGGCCCTAGGGGGAACAGGTCAAGACAACATCTCCAGGTTCCATTGCTATTCCAGCATTTGATGATCCTCAAGTTCACACAGCAATGCGTAATTTTCATGCTAAAATCTCATCGATTACTATCCCAGTCTGCATAACGTGTATGGAGAAGTTTCCAGGCACCAAAATGAAATTTAAGTCATTGGAATGTTGTCGATGTAGCCGGGAGAAACATATCCCTAAGCTCTATTCAGCTCAAAATAACATGCATCCTGGAAACATTCCTCCACAATTGCAGGTTAAATTTAACGTAAAACTATAAAAATTAACCTAACTCTATTATCAAACTATGTAGTCTAAGATCTACATCCATTTAACATACTCTGCTCTCCCACTGAATATGTTATAGTACCCAAACAAACTCTTTTATTTTTTATTTTTATTAAACCACAAAGTTTAAATCAGCTATAACTGTAATGATGTATGACATTTTTAATTAAATAGCTGTATATTCTGTCTAAAACACCAGCCAATAACTTTGCTGGTAAAATAATTCATTATTCTTATGTTATCACAAATAATATAACATTTAAACTTTATTATATAAAGCAATACTATGTAGCTGATTATGAATTACATTAATAAAATAAATAATAATATAATTCACTACTCTTGTTTTACCACAAAAAGTATAACATTTGAACTTTATTATACATAGCCTAAAATTTATAGCCTTCATCATACAGTGGTATAGAATAGAAGCACCAATGAATCTATATGAAACAACAGACAGACATAACATTAACAACATCAAAATAAATAACTGTATCTATAGCTGCAATTACAGGGAACATGCATCGTTCGCTTCGCTATTTTGCGCTATTCGAGCGCACCACTAGTATGTATGTAATGTATATGTATGTATGGATTGTACGTATGCCCTTTAAACGCGCGCGCGGGAAACTTTTTCTTCAAAAAACACGGCTTTTTAGGCTTGACCCCAGTTTATTCTGAAACTACAGCATTAAGCAAGCCTTACTTTAAACTTAAGATCCAAAGTGTGAGAAAATTCCTGCGAAAATGCTTGCTATTCAAGAAACAAAAAGTTGATTCGACCGGTTACTGTGGCATTGAAGACCCTTTACCAGATTTAATTTCAAAACTTGGCCTTTGTGCGGCTTGTTAGTTGTCAAGAGCCACCTGTAGTCAGTACTAAAAGAGCTATCACTACTTCTGAAAAGCGTATGTAAGCACATAAAGTATTAATGCTAAGGAAGCTACTACTACTCGAGGGATGCTGAGATAAGTACGTAATTCCATATTTGTTAACTAAATATGCAAAAATAACTCTGGCCTTTCTTTTTTATAGCTAAGAGCTTGTTGTCAACAGTGACTGGTAAATTCAAACAGTCAGAATGACTCAAATTTGGTACTACAAAATTTTGTATTTGTGTGCTAAAATTGATTGTCTTTTGTATTTGTGTTTGCTGAAATATAAGGTCATAACGGCTATTATAGTTTTTGCATGAACTAAGCTAAAACATAGTAACAATACTGTCATTACATGTTATCAGGCTCGCTCACCATTTGTGCTCAAGCACACCACTAGTTTATCAGTATGTATGGACGTACGTATGTCATTTTGTACTGTGACCCTCCGTATTTTTGTGTTCGCTCTGCGTTCACCCCCGTCCCAAACTTCACTAAACAGAATCCTCTGGTTTAGCGACCATTACACGTATCACCTTAGAAATTGAATTGTGTACCGCTTTGAATTCTTTTGCGTGTGCAGTTAAAACTCTAAAACTTATGGGAGTTCCATTTCTATTCAAGTTAGTCGCTATTTGTCACAGTTATAAGCCCTACTCAACAGCATTTACTGGAAATTTCATTGTCCACTAGACGAACCACGAAGGTAAGTCTTGCGTAGGTATGTTCAGTTGTATGAAAGTATTGTGCGTTACAACTACTATCAAGAATATCACAAAGAAATTTTTTAATAACGTGACTTGATTTTGTTGCTTCTTTTTTTCAATTCAAACAGTTGAGGGGAGTGGTTACTATGGCATTGAATCCCCTTTACCGTATATGCGTAATTTAACAACTCGACTTTATTTTAGTCGTTTGAATAACAATAGTGTAGTTTAAGGCTCACTCGCCATTTGTGCTCAAGCACACCACTAGTTGGCGAGCGAGCGAAGCGAGCGAGACAGTATTAGGGGTGGATAATGCAAAATCGGGTATATGTTATATATGTATGTATGTATGGATGGTACGTATGCTCTTTAAACGCGCGCGCGGGGAACTTTTTTCTCCTAAAAACACGGCTATTTAGGCTTGACTCCAGTTTATTCTGAAACTACAGCATTAAGCAAACCTTACTTTATACTTAAGCTCCAAAGTATGAGAAAATTCCTGCTAAAACGCTTGTTTTCAAGACACAAAAAGTCGATTCGACAGGTTACTATGGCATTGAAGACCCTTTTCCAGACTTAATTTCAAAACTTCGCCGTTTTATGGGGGGATACGGAGTGCCGGTTGTTGGTTCAAGAGCCGTTGGTAGTCAGAATGCCGTAGTATTAATGCTATGGAAGCTACTACTTCTCGAGGGAAGCTGAGATAAGTACGCAATTCCATATTTGTTAGCTAAATATGCAAAATTAACTCTGGCCTTTCTTTTTTGTAGCTAAGAGCTAGTCAACAGTGACTGGTAAATTCAAATAGTCAGATTGGCTCAAATTAGGTACTACAAAAGTTACCACTGCTCAAGAAAATGAGGTAAGAAAGTAATTTTGTATTTGTGTGCTAAAATCGATTGTCTTTTGTTTTTGTAGGTGAGAGCTTGTTGTCAAGAATTCAAGGTAATTCAGATGGTCAAAATAACTTCAATTTGATACTACAGAAGTTATCAATACTCAAGAATGAGGTAAGTAGTAATTCCATATTTGTTGGCTAAAATTACAAATAATAACACTGGTTTATTTTTTATCGTAGCTGAGAGCTTGTTCAAGAGTTACTGGTGATTGAGATTATCATAATGGTTGATGTTTGATACTACAAAAGTTACCATTAATAAGGTAAGAGAGTGATTTTGTATTTGTTTGCTGAAATATGTCATAACTGCTATTATAGTGTTTGCATGAAGTAAGCTAAAACATAATAACATTTTATGTTACCTAACTATCAGGCTCGCTCGCCATTTGTGCTCAAGCACACCACTAGTTTATATATATGTTTGGACGTACGTATGTCATTTTGTACTTTGACCCTCTGTATTTTTGTGTTCGCTCCGCGTTCGACCCCGTCCCAAACTTCACTAAACAGAATCCTCCGGTTTAGCAACCATTACCCGTATCACCTTAGAAATTGAATTGTTTACCGCTTTGAATTCTTTTGCGGGTGCAGTTAAAACTCAAAAACTTGTGGGAGCTCCATTTCCATTCGAGTTAGTGGCGGTGGTAAGTTAATATGCTATTTGTCACAGTTATAAGCCCTACTCAACAGCATTTACTGGAAAATTCATTGTCCACTAGACGAACCACGAAGGTAAGTCTTGCGTAGGTCTGTTCAGTTGTGTGCAAGTATTGTGCATTACAACTACAATTAAGAATGTCACAAAGAAAACTTTAAATAACGTGACTTGATTTTGTTGCTTCTTTTTCAATTCAAACAGTTGAGGGGAGCGGTTACTATGGCATTGAATCCCCTTTACCGCATACGTAATTTAAAAACTCGACTTTATTTTAGTAGCTTGAGTATTAGTTGTTAAAACTAGTGGTGCGCTCGAATAGAGCAAATGCATGGCGAGCGAGCAGACTCTCTTTACAGAAAAATAGGACAGAAATTACATCTAACTGTAGTGCACAGTGTAACCCTTTCCATTCTCAGTTAGCATCAGAAAATCTAAAGTCTCTGATCCCAGACTACAGAAGTGGACCCGCATTGTAGTAACAGTAACAGAATTACCTGAATAAACTTCGAAAGCAGTGGCAAAGAAGCGCAGCTTGACAAAGACTTCACAATTGTTTCAAGAAGAGAGTAGCTATAAACTTTTTGGTTGAAATTACGTAAGGCAGTGCAAGGATTCTCCGCGTTCGTTAATTGAAAAATACTGGAACTGTTAACGCTTTACCTAACTTACGTAATTAGAAGCCCGGGCGAAAAATTTTGACGTACGTATACATACATATATATATCTGAAATCTCAATTGAACAAGACTGATAGTCAGCTTCGCTCGCTCGCTGAATTAATCATTTAACAATAGTGTAGCTGAGTAGCTGAGAAGGGCGGGAGGTATTGCTGCCACCAGAGTTATTCGGCAGCCAGGCTTTCTAAAGCTCAAGTATCGCAGTTCCCCCCTTTCACAGAAGTAACTTAGATTTGACTTGATTAAGGCTACACATGAAGAACAACTGATTGGGGCATACTCGGGGAGCCAACCATATAGACAGCTTCCCGGGGCATGCCCAGTGCATGAAAAATGATACAGTCACATGTATGTATGCGGTGTGGTGTGGGAATAGACATGAACAATGAATTGATGTATGCGGCGTGGTGTGGGGATGAACATGAGCAATGAATAGTCTGAATGGAGATACAAAAACAACTAAAGTACGTGCATGCTAACAAACTAAATAATAATGAATGTGGGTGTTCAAGGGTGATACACTGTGTGGGGGAGTGGCTGGAAGCCAGTCCACCACAATAACAACAAGTGTCAAGAAATTTATGACTTAGCTATAGAATAGAATTATTTCACATTATGCGTAACATATTATCTAATATTCCAAATGTTTCAGCTTTTTGGGTAGCCATTTCATCCAAAAGATAATGATGCAAGCAGTTATAGTTGTTAACTTAAGAAAAAAATTAATACAGAAAAATACACAACTACTATACAGTGAAAGAAATTGGTGTAATATACAAAAATATAAGGGATGTCCAAAAATAATAAAATGTAAGTAAATTGAAATTAGGGTAAAAGCACTGGATAATCTGACAAACTAATGGACTTCATCCTAGGAATTCTGTCAACATTTTAAGTTAAATGATATCAATATTGTTGTTAGCTAAGTGAAGTTTTAAACTTGCATTATGCTGAAGTTTGACATGTGACTACAAGTATGACTTTAATTTTAGCCTATTTTATCTGACATATTTTTGCTTTTGATGAGTAGAAATTGAAGTATAATGAAGATAATGCCAAGTGTGGGCAGAATTGCTGTGATAGCATATACCATGTAAAACACATGCAGCAGTGTAATTGACTGCCCAGTAATTTGAACAATGTCCGTTCCTGCAGCAGAGACCCAAAAAATGGCCATCAGTAGTGTATGGACGATCCAATAAAAGGACATGCTTTGAAATGTTTTCTGAAGTGGATCAAATACTATGAGGAATATAGCTATAAGTACTGTAGCTATAGTAATAAGGGGGAAAAATGTAGAATTCAAGATTAATGCATATGTAATGATGCACAGCCAGCGTGAAGTAAAAGGCAGCACAGACACCCAGCGATAGTCTCGACTACCCGGCTCAGTTCCATCTTTATAGCACCCTTGAAAAGAGTCGACAAATGTATTAAAAAATAGAATGCAGCGACTAGGGAATCTGTTGACGATATTCCGAAAGAATTTAAATGGATAGAGAAAAAGAATAAACACTGGAAGAAAAACAAATATGCAATAAACTGATATTGCGATAACAGCATAAGGAAGGTGTTTAGGTCCAAAGTAAGTTAAGGTAGCATCTGAGAATACCTGTCTAGACTGCACAGCAGAAAATTTTGAAAGCTTGAAACGATAGACATTCACAGGTATTAAGATGTCTAAGCAAGTAGAAAGAAGCTTAACATTTGATAGAAGAATGAAAGTAGCAAATGAATCTATAGTAGATGTTCTTATGTAGTATTTCTTTCTAAATGTGAAAAGAAGCCTTAAAAAAGGCTTCAAAATAACCACAATGAGGTTGAACTCATTATTGTACAACCATACTGTAGCATAAGTTAGAGCCATAAGAAGTAGGGGATATAAGAGATAATATAGTAAGATTGTCACCTTCAAGGCAAAATCCATGATTGAAGGTGCGAAAAAAGTCTAAGTTCCATACTCCGTAAAACATTTCAAAAGTTCTAATGAAATTTTTTGTATGTGATTGGTCGTGCTGATTGACCACCTGACCTCTAATAAATGAGGGGAAAGAAACAATTTGACTGTAAATTACAAATCCAAATATTGGAGATGATAGTATATTAATTTGAAGCAGTAGCAAAATTAAGTAGAACACAGTGAGTGGTAGAAATGCCCACATCAAGTATTTCCAAATATTTGTGTTGCCATTGATACATCGCAAACATTTCACATCAAAAGAATAAGCAGGTGGGTAAGATCCATTTATGCAGGAGCCACACAAAGTACCTGTTCTTAGAAAAGAACCACATGATATATTGTTCCATTCATATTTATCTGTTCCAAAATAACTAAAACCATTTGGCCTGTTACTGTATGATCTGCTTAATGCTCTTCCACATCCATACACACAATAACCAACCTCGATCTCGTCTGTGCCTTCATTGTAGGTGACACAAGCACAGTGCATCAATGTATCCATACTTGTTGCAATGAAGGAGTCCTTTGATTTCATCTGGACAGACACAAAGTTTGAGTATTTCATTGTAAGTGGAATATGGTGAGCACAATTTATAGTTTCTTGTTTCCACAAGCCTCAAGAAATGCCCATAATACAGGATAGTCAGAATTACAGTAAGGTACATGATAATTTTACTAGTTTAAAAATGAAGAAGAAATTATGTGATGGCTGTAATAAAGCTGTCCAAATTGAAAGTTTATAATTCGACTCTATTATACTATTAGTTGCTGAACATACTGTAGCTATTCTTATTACTAGCTAGCTAGCCACTATGAATTGTTTTGGTTTCATATTATGACATCGCAGCTGCAATTTAAAAAAACTCAACATTCTTGTACTACAGCTACACCAAAACTAGTAATAGTTTTCATAGCAATGCTTTCACAAATATTCTGAAAATAGACATCACAATAAGTGATTGAACCAGTCAGAGGTGATGGAAGTGGAGGGGGGCGGGGCAGGGAGTAGTGTTCCTCCCCAAATTTATTGCACTATACAGATTTAAGCATTAATTACATTGGGAAACTGTTATTTTAGTTTAGTTATTAGAAGTAATATTTGTTTTAAAAATATAGGAGTGTTTTTCATGATGAAGGGGGGAGGGGGACCTTGAAGCAGCTGCCTGCCATGACTACTCCTGGAGCCATTTTGCTTGTAAATTCTGTAGGATACAGCAAAAACTAATGTTAAGGCTGAAATTCATAAAACCAAAATTCAAATTCAGCACTAAAGTATATTTTAGTCATTAGAAATATATTATAATTATATCCTCACTATGTGTATTTCATGTGTCAACTGGGTGAAGCCGTAGGCATGACTACACACAGCAAAAACATTCATAGAGTCTCAGAGAGAACTACGTACCCAAATACTATTACTAAGTGGTGTATTCCAAAACAAAAATGGAAAACAAGTCAGTAAGGTTGATACAAGCAGGTACAAATAATACTTCAGACCCTGTTATATGGTTTGGACTTTTTGAAAACTTGGCAAACTTTTGCCTATTTTTGTCATCGCTGATACCAACTAAAATGAAAGAGGCATTTTAGCTAATCAAAGGATGCCAGAAAATCTTCAGCATCCTCTATTACACAGAAGAGCAGCAAGACACACTAGCTTAAGACCCTCTTCTTCTTGTAACAATTAAGTTTTGATTAAAATGTCTCTTCCATTTTCGCTGCTACTTTTGTTGCTTGAGGTCATAAGCCTGGAGTATCAAAGTTAATTCTTTATTGAAGGTGCAAATTCTTCAACCACTGCCACCATGTAATAAACTGATCAGCAGTGATTTAGCCCTCTTAGTTGTTCACTGTTTAGTTGTGTTCTTTAGTTTCCGATTTGGCCTATCTGTTAGTTTTGATTAGTTGTTGAAGTTCCCTTACGAATATTAGATCATCTTAGTGTTTGGGATATTTTTAATAGTTTTTTTTTTTTTAAACATTTTCAATTAGTTTCAGTTACTTTTAGTTTGATTGTTAAAATTATTTGTACTAAACTCAGTTCATGAATAAAAACGTTCTCTTTCTGTTATTCAGGAGATGAAATGAAGTTATTTTAATTTCTTTTAAATGGACCAATTTTATCTGCTGTATTAGTGGGAGGGGGGGGGGGTTTCCCAGATATCGACTTCCCACAAGCAGATTCCCTCTTGTTGCATCCCACACTGTAGCACTCAAAGTAATCCCACACATGACTACCGGTGGATTCTCCCTACCATCACCTATATTCATCATCATTGTTATTACTATTTATTACTATATACCATCTTACCTTATCCTAACAAAATATACTTTTAGGTGTGTTGACCATTCCCAGATATTGGAACCACACCCTGCCTAATCATCACAATTACACATGCTAGTTCAAATATGGACTTCTAGAACAATTATGTTGATTTCCTTTTCGTATCACTGTATCTCTTTGGGATTCTCCACATTTTGGTAAACTTAAACACTACCCTGATGTAGTCAGTCAGGGTATGTTGAATCACCACTGCGAACATTATCTAGATTAAACAGCCTACTTGGTGTCCGTTGGTAGTTGTGCTTTCTCTAACACTGGACTGCCACAACAATTCCATATTTTTTGACTGAATGCCTACTATGAGCTGGGCTGCTAGTCAGAGAGCTAGGGATGTCCACATTATGCCGGCATAAATTTTGGAACAATAGGTTGACAAAATAAGGCTTAATAAGTATAATAGGTTCATTTTCTAGATTTTAGATATTGTGGGGGTTGTAAGTCCTCACACTGGGTAATGGTAAAGTTGGTAAAGATCGAAGGACCAGGTATTCACTTAAGATAACGCAAACTAGAATCTGACTCAACCGCTGGCTGTGAGGCTTGCAGTCTTGTCAGACAGCTCAAAAGCGCGCACTCTTGTTGCGGGGTATTGCACAAGTTCTCAGAGGTGAATAACAATTTTATCATTTACATTAAGACATTATATATTGGGTGACATGACAGAGAGTACGCTGGGTTTGAGCCGGGCGGGGCGATTATTGATCGTTGTCTGGTGACGACTCCGTCCCAGACATACTCCGGGGGCTTGAGTTGTTGTTGGAGTCTTGATCTTCTTCAAAGATGACAGGAACCAGCCTGTTGGTTGCACGCTTGTATATCCGTCCTCCGCACCGCAACGTGACGGTACGCACATGACCATCATCTCCAGGATGTACGGCTTCGATCCTTGCGATTGGCCAGTCACGGGTTCTGAGCGTCTCGTCTTTGACGAAGACTAGTTCACCGACGACTGGAGAGTGGCCGGGCTTGTTCCATTTGCTCCTAGGTGCACAGGTAGAAAGGTATGTGGACATCCACTGGCGCCAGAAGTCATTGACCAGTCGTAGTACTAGACCCCAGCGTCGAAGATTGTTAGTTTTCCCTGTAGGTGGCAGTGGTTGAGGAATAGCCAGAAGTGGGCGTCCAACTAAGAAGTGCCCTGGTGTGAGGTACCTTCCAGTCATGGCTTCGTCCTCTCCCAATGGAGCGATAGGTCTGCTGTTGAGCACGGCTTCCACTTGTGTCAAGAGCGTGTACATCTCATCCCACCGAAGTGGGTGAGGTTCCATTACTTTCCTCAGCAGCATCTTGGTAGCTTTGACGGAGGCTTCCCACAGTCCCCCAAAGTGCGGAGCCCTCGGCGGGATGTGGTGCCACTTGATGTTGTGTTGACTTGAGAAGATTGTGATGACTTGTTTGGTGTCTTCAGATTCGGTGAACTTCTGCAAGTCCCGAATCTCCTCCCGGGCTCCCTGGAAATTGGTCCCATTGTCTGAGTAGACATCAGTAGGACAGCCTCGTCTGGCGACGAACCGGTCCAGGGTAGCTCGGAAGTCCGGAGTAGAGAGCGAACTGCACAAGTCTAAGTGAATGGCCTTGGTGGCCATACAGACAAAGTGCACAGCGTATGCCTTGATGATCGAAGGCTTTCTGGTATAGCCAACCTTGAGTTGGTAGGGTCCTGAGAAATCCACGCCAGTCCTACAGAAGGGCGGGGCAGGAGTTGTTCGTGAAGATGGCAGCATACCCATCATCGAAATGAGGGGTTTCGAATAGGCCTTCTGACATGACACACAGGTACGACTTATGATCTTGAGGAGGTTGCGTAGACCGGGTATCCAGAAGGTAGAGGCTAGAATCGAGATCATGGCTGAGATGCCAGCATGGCTGTGGGTTCGATGTAGTGAGGAGACCAACAGCTTAGTGAGATCAGAACGAGCCGAGAGTGGAATCAGGGTAGAAGGTGTTCTAGGTGACTTGGGATCCCTTACTCGACTTTGAACAATCAGGTGTCGGTGAACAGAGATGGCAACTGTAAATCGTCGGAGAGCATGTCCATCAGGCAAAGGTTTGTCTTTCCGCAGAGCATCAAAGACATCATAGAAGGTCTGCATCTGAGCCAGCAGGAATATGCGGAATCTGGCAAACTCCAGCTCATCACAAGTGAGATGTGTAGCTGAAGAACGTGGCGTCCGAGTAGAAGACGAGGTCTTGAAACGGAATAACCAGGCGATCACTCTCACCAGCTGAGCAAAAGATGAGAATTTCTTCCACAAAACGTTCAAGAACTGGTCTTGAGAGTCTGGCAGAGTGAGGCAAGGCTTGATGGATACTTTCAGCAGGGACACAGCAGGCTTCGACAGAGCACGATTAGGCCATTGATCAGGAGGATGGCTGAGCCAAGGGGGTCCAGACCACCAAAGAGACGATGTCAGCAGGTCCTGAGCCCTAACTCCTCTGCTGGCCAGGTCTGCTGGGTTCTCCTTCGACCGAACATGTCTCCATCGAACGTCGGGAAGGAGCTCCTGTATAGCAAAAACTCTGTTTGCAATAAATCGATCTGACATGGTGGGAGCTTTCGGCAGCCAATGTAGCACGACTTCACTATCAAGCCAAGTGAAGACTCGATCCAGAGGGATGTTGAGAAGTGCAGCAGTGCGTTGGATAAGTTGAGCGAGAAGCAAGGCACCTCTGAGTTCAGCCTTAGGGATGGTGGTAGGCTTGATAGGTAGAACACGGGCCTTTGCAATCACAAGTCTGGAGGCCACGGTGCCCTCGGCGGTGACAGACAGAAGGTAAATACAGGCACCGTAGGCCACTTGTGAGGCGTCAGCGAATCCATGGAGGCTCCACTGAGAAGGGTCTGTGTTGTCGAAAGGTACGATGCGTCTAGGAACCGGGAACTCGTTAAGTAGATGGAGGTCACTCTGCCAATCCAGCCAGCGAGACACTATGTCAGGAGGCACAGGCTTGTCCCAAGTGAGAGAGAGCTTCCACAGGGATTGGTACAGAATTCTGGCCGAGATGATAACAGGGCAGAAGAGACCCAGCACATCAAAGACACCCGCTACTACAGAAGCAATGGAGCGCTTGGTGATCTTGGTGGACTCGAGTTCAGGTTTGGAAATGGAAACGTGGATGGTGTCGTCCTCAACAGCCCAGTGAACTCCCAAAGCTTTAGGAGCATCACAAGAGCGCGAGACGATCTGATGAGCCTTATCAGTCTCGAGGAGATGAGTGGGAATTGAATCCTTGAGTTCCTTGGAGTTGGAACGCCACTTGCGCAGCGTCATGTGGGCTTGGTCCAGCAAATCACACAGCTGGACACGCAACTTGTTGGCTTCTTCCACGGAATTGGCTCCGGAGATGAAGTCGTCTACATAAAAGGAGTTTAAGATGGCTTGGGATGCTTCCGGGTGAGATGTTGAGTAGAGGTTCGCCAAAGTGTGTAGCACTTGAGTGGCAAGGAAGGGCGAACTCTTCACTCCGAAAGTGAGACGATGCATGCGACAGTCTACTACGGTCCCTTTGTCGTTCCTCATAAGAAAGCGATGGTAATCACGTTCATCTGGGTTGAGGAGAATCTCCCTAAACATTTTGGAGATATCCGCAGTCATCCCCACGGAATGGAGACGAAAGCGGGTCAGCACGTCCGTCAGGGGAGGGTACAGGTTGGGTCCCGGTAGCAGAGTGTCGTTGAGCGAGTAGGTGGTCGAGGAACGAGCCGACGCGTCAAAGACGGCACGAACTTTAGTGGTTGATGAAGAATCTTTAAAAACACCGTGGACAGGCAGGTAACAAGAAGGAGACTGATGGATTTCGCCAGGTGGTATGGTGACTGCGTGTCCCAGGTCCAGGTACTCTTGCATGACTGCAGAGAAGGCTTCAAGTTTCCCTTTAGCCGACAAGGACCTCTCGTTGGCGAGAAGACGGGACATGGCTTGTCTCCTGGTGTCACCGATAGGAGGAGGGTCGTCCACACGAGGTAGTGAAACTGCGAAGCGACCTTCAACTCTGGTGTTGGTGTCGTCGAAGTCTTTCAAGACTTTTAGGTTGGTAGGAGAATGAATGGGAGCTTCAGCAATGACTTGGTCGTCCCAATGAGGTGACGGTTCAACGCAGGAAACCGACTGTGCGATGTTGAGCACAGGGCTAGCAGAGTCGTGGTCGTGAAGTCCGGAGATGCAGAGGCCGAACACGGTCGGTTGAGCGATGTAGTCGTCGACCTTGAACAACGCACCAGTGAAGATGTTGACGGCATCATACAAGCTGAGAAGAATGTCTGTGGCACCACCCAGTTCGGGGTCGGCTAGCTTGTAGTGTTGGATGCCAGGAGTAGACTTGATGTTCTCGACACAAGCAGGCGGCTTCAAGAATGGGATCTTAGGCACGACATGAAGGTAGAATGGCACAGGAGGTACGGAGGTTGTCAGCGAAGTCAGGCTGGCCCTGACAGCAAACTTGCAAGTGACAGGGTCGGCACATCCCAAGAAGACGACGGGGTCATGAATCCGCTTGAGCTTCAGGTCTGCGGCTAACTTCTCCGTTATCACACTGAATGTCGAACCTGAATCCAGCGCAGCTCTTGCAGGAAGGTCCACTCCGTTGTTGGAAACAGAGGCGCAGAATGTCATGAGTGAGGCTGAGTGACGCTCTCCATCCGCAGCTATGGAAACTCCAAAGCTCTCCATCTGTGTCAGGAGTTGCACAACCTTTGGCACTGAAGTAGGAGACGTTGAGTTGGTGGTGTGAATCAACGTATGATGCTTCGCCCCACACGTCTTGCAAGAGTACTTGCTCGGGCAGTTCTTCTGTCCGTGACGGTTGGAAAAGCAATTAATGCAGAGATGGTGGTCCCTGATCAACTTGTTGCGGCTCTCAATGGACATCTCTAGGAAGGACGAGCACTTGAAGAGAGCGTGGTGTTCTTCGCAAGCAGGGCAATTAGACGAGGTCTTGTTGCTCGGCTTGTTAGGTTTCTGCTTGTGATGTTGTACAGCAGCAGCAGAAGGGGTTGAAGAGGCAGACGGAGAATACGTACTGGACGCGTAGTGAGGCGACATGGCAACTTCTTGTATCCAATGTTGGGCAAAGTCATGCACGTCTTCCAAGTCAGGAACACCTGAGTTTTTCCTGAAGTGGTGCCATTCTCGTTTGCAATCTTCGTCCATCACACTGAGCATGAGCACAGCAAGATAGGCAGTAAGGTCGTTTCCTACCAGGTTCTTGAACTTCCTAGCCGGGAGCACGACGTTATCAATCACAGCTTTTAAATCCAAAGTCTTGAGGCGAACTTGACGAACAGAGGAAATCTTTTGGACGATGAGAGGGCATACGACTCGAGTGGAGCCGAAGCGATCCCGTAGTAGCTTGAGCATCTCGTCCATGTCTGCGTCTTTGTTGCCAATGTTACGTAAAATGTCTTGACCATCTGGATGGCGTATGGCGTTGGTTAGGTGGCCTCGAATCTCCAAATTGGAGTGGCCTTTCGCTCGGGTCTTGATGGTTGCCCGAAACATAGTTTCAAAATGTTCCCAGTTGAAGGGGTCCCCATCAAAGGTAGGGACATTGAGATGGATAGACTGGGAATGTGGCGTAGATGGAGCAGCAGTAGCCGAAGCAGCAGCAGAAGGAGCTGGTGTAGTCGCAGACGAAGTCGCGATGTCCTTCTCCGCAGTGTAGATCACGTCGTTGAGGTCGTCCAATCTCTTACGCAGGTCTACAGACCTGGCATCCAAATCACCATGAGTCTTGGTGAAAGGAGCAGCACGATCAAACCAGTCGTCACACGAGTCAGTGAGCTTCTCGAAGTTCCGTCTGAAGGTCGATGAAGAGACCTGAACAGCAGCACTGGTGGCAACAAGCTTGTTGAGGATGGAGTTACTCTTGTGCCATAGATCACACAATTGCTTGTTCTCACGGATCAACGTACGAATGGAAGCTAGAGCTTCAACATCCTTGTCCTTCTCTGGTTCTTCCGCCTCGATCATGTCATCCAAGCCTAGAATCAATTCGTCTATCTGATCCTGGATCATCGTGTGGGCAGACTTGATAGCAGCCAGCTCCTCAAGGTGGTCGTCGGGAACTTCGGGAGACATATCGTTGAGACTTTTGCTCCTGAATTCCGACGACTTCCGCTTGAGTTTGGAGAGCGAGCCACGTTTGCTACCACGCTTTCGGCGAAGAGACTCCAAGGTCTGATGGATAGAGACGGCGTCAGTCATAGCAGTAGAAGTGAAGTGAGAAGAAGTAGAGGTGACGATTAGAGGTGTCGAAAAAACTCGAAGTGCTGTAGACAGCAATCAGACTGCAGGAAAACGAACAACAACGGTAAGGTCCAACTGATAGCAAAGATGGAGCAGCACTAGTTCGAACACTAAATAGGCTCGAAGGACCAAACAATGTGGGGGTTGTAAGTCCTCACACTGGGTAATGGTAAAGTTGGTAAAGATCGAAGGACCAGGTATTCACTTAAGATAACGCAAACTAGAATCTGACTCAACCGCTGGCTGTGAGGCTTGCAGTCTTGTCAGACAGCTCAAAAGCGCGCACTCTTGTTGCGGGGTATTGCACAAGTTCTCAGAGGTGAATAACAATTTTATCATTTACATTAAGACATTATATATTGGGTGACATGACAGAGAGTACGCTGGGTTTGAGCCGGGCGGGGCGATTATTGATCGTTGTCTGGTGACGACTCCGTCCCAGACAGATATATTTATTTGAAAGACTGCTGAGGAAACAGCTACTGTGGTTCTTCAAAAGTTACTACAGCAATATAACAATTAAATTATATAAGAGTTACACTATTTTTCATTAACCTTTTAAACTTGTTATCTAAATCCCAGTGAGCGAGCGCAGCAAGCGAGATACTGTTAGGGGTGGACAATTGAAAATTGGGTATATGTTCGATGTATTCGAGCGGGCTCTTTTTTCCTCCTACTTGCCTATTTTTTTATCACTGAGAGCTTGTTCAAGAGTTACTGGTAAGAGGTGGTGAGAATGACTTAACTATGATACTACAGAAGTTATCATTACTCAGGTAAGAGTGTAATTTTGTATTTGTTTGCTAAAATTAATGGTCAACTGATAGTATAGTGTTTTGCATGAACTAAGGTAAAATTAAGTTTGAAGTTAGACTTTCTTAATGCTGTAGTATCAAAAGAAACAGGGTCAAGCCTAAAAGAGCCTGCACGTGTGTTTAAGGAGCATAAGTACAGTCCATACCTATATCTACTAGTGGTGTGCTTGAGCATAAATATCAAGCGAGCCTGCCTACTTAGATAACACAAAACTACAGTATTGTTATTGCAATTTATATTTTAGAATCCAATCCTTCAGATAATTCCAGCGGAATACTAATTTTCAGGTCCCAAAACGTTACTGCGACTGGTTACTATGGCATTGAAAACCCTTTACCAGGCATAATTTCAAAACCTCGCCATTTTAGGGGGCTGCTAAGTGCCACTTGTTGGTTGTCAAGAGCACTACTGGTAGTCAAAATGATTAATTTTAATACTACGGAAGCTACCACTATTCCGGGGAAACTTAGCTAAGTACATAATTTCATACTTGTTGGCTAAAATTACAAAAATAACTTGGCCTATTTGTTGATGTTGCTTTTTTGTAGCTGAGAGCTTATTCAAGAGTTGGTAGTAATTGAGGTAGTCAGAATGGCTGACCGGCAAGAAGTTGAAACATCAGGTTAAGTTTTAATTAACAATATTGGCTGTGAATGAGAAAATTTGCTATTACTAAATTACATCATATAACAATATTGTAATTATCAAGTTACCCTTCATAAAAAGTAGATTGATACTTTCTCACCTAAAGGGGTCTGGAAAAAAGCAAAGGAAACATGTGAAAAAATCTTAGTCGTCGCCGAATTCGAACCCAGGGCGCTTTTTTCCAGACCCCTTTAGGTGAGAAAGTGTCAATCTAACAATATTGCAGTTATGTAACCTAACAAGGCAGGCTCACTCGATTTTTGTGTTCAAACACACCACTTATTATCGAACGAGTGAAGAGAGCGAGATACTGTTATGGGTGGTTAATTGAAAATCGGGTTTATGTTCGATATACTGCTTGAGCACAAATGGCGAGTGATCCTTAAACTGCACTATTGTTAAACGATTGATTTTAACTACTAACACTCAAGCTACTAAAATAAAGTCAAGTCACTTTATTTAAATTTTCTTTGTGATATTCTTAGTAGTAGTTGTAACGCACTATACTTTCACACAACTGACATACCTAAGGAAGACTTACTTTCGTGGTTAGTCTAGTGGACAATGAATTTTCAAGTAAACACTGTTGCATAGGGCTTATAACTGTGACAAATAGCATATTAACTTACCACCGCTCCCATAAGTTTTTTAGTTTTAACTTCACCCGCCAAAAAATTCAAATCGGTAAATAATTCACTTTCTAGGGTGATATGGGTAATGATCGCTAAACCGGAGGATTCCTTTTAGTGAAGTTTGGGATGGGGTCGAACACGGAATGAACACAAAAAATACGCAAGGGTCAAAGTACAAAATGACGTATGTACGTCCACACATATATACTAGTGGTGTGCTTGACCACAAATGGCGTTCGAGCCTTAAACTACACTATTGTTAAATGCTTGATTTTATCAACTAACACTCAAAAGTCGAGTTTTTTAATTAAGTATATGCGGTAAAGGGGATTCAATGCCAAAGTAACCGCTCCCCTCAACTGTTTGAATTGAAAAAAAAGCAACAAAATCAAGTCACGTTATTTCAATTTTTCATTGTGATATTCTTAATAGTAGTTGTAACGCACATAGTACAGCAAATATGTGCAGTATTTAGATGAATTGTGCCTTTTGGGATAAAAGCATGAAATTTTGTGCACAGTCAGAGTATGCCTTTGAAAACATTATTGGCTATAGGGGCATCACTAATTTTTTGAAAGGAAAAAAAGTGAAGATTTTGATGCTGATGATGTGAACCATGGTATAGCATTTGCTGAACTGGTGTCATACATTGAAGATGCTTGCACAGATGATGTTATTGCACCTGTCTTCAAACTCAAAGATCTGGTGAACCTCTACAGCACAAGGCTAAAACAGCTAGGAACTAATGTAACTGGACGAATTCACTCTACCAAGCTGAAAGACAGACTACTGGGATACTTTCCTGACATGGAAGCTCACAAGCAAGGACGAGAAGTAGTCCTCATTTCTAACAAAGATATTGGATCTGCACTGAGAAAGGCTTGTGAGCATGATGCTGATAATGATGCCTTTCATCTTGCCAGGGCTGCTAAAATAGTAAGAAGAGACATGTTCAAGTTCAAAAACCAATTCAATGGTTCATTTGAAATGAAGTGCCAGGAAAAATCCATCCCTACCTCTCTCTTATCTCTAGTTGCTATGGTTTTGTGTGGACCAAACATTGAAGTACAGTCAAGTTCAACCACATTATCCCAGCCAGTTCTGACCATTTCACAGTTACTGAGGCACAACAGTTTGGTGCGATCCCAGAAGAATCGTGTTTCAAGTACAGTCAAACATAGCCGGGAAAGAGAAACTCCTGTTCCTATCTATCTAGGTGTGATGCTTCACACCAAGACTCACAAGCGTGAACTAGTGGACATTATGTACCAGCTGGGTTTGAGTATCTCATACAGCCGTGTGTTGGATATTTCAACTGAGCTAGGCAACAAAATATGTCATCACTACCATGTAGCAAATGCTGTCTGTCCTCCTGAGCTTAAATCTGGCCTCTTCACAACTGCTGCAGTTGACAACATAGATCACAACCCCAGCTCCACTTCTGCTCACGATGCATTCCATGGAACTGCACAGTCTTTGTTTCAGCATCCAAAGAAAGACAATACTGGAGTTCGTCAGGTTGTTGTGACTCCCAGTGATACTGCTACCAAGGGGCCCATTGCATGTCTGCCCAAATCCTATACCAACATCCCTCCTGCTACTCTCATCAAAAAAGATCCACCTGTACCTCAGCTAACAGGCCCAAGCAAACCTGATTGTCAGATCGTATCTCAGGCAGTAGAAGAGGAATATAGGTTGGTTTAACTTAATTGGTTCACTCATTGATCCATGGTAAATTTACTAGCCTTGTATATTGCAGATGGCTGGAGCATCTGAAACAAGTTCTTGACACAGACAAGGACGTCTTGTCTGATAATCAGATGATCTCCTGGGCTGCTTATCATGCTACTCAGCAAGTAGCACCACCTGATGACAGTGAAGTTTCTCTCATTTCCATGCTACCTCTCTTCCATGACCAAGCTAAGTCAGTAGCCATGATCCGTCACTCCATGAACATTGTGAAGACGGCAGTTGAAATCCTGAACCCTGGTCAGATTCCAGTTCTTGCATGCGATCAGCCACTGTATTCACTTGCAAAGCAGATTCAGTGGACTTGGCCTGAAAGCCACGGTGAAAAACAATTTGTAATCATGTTTGGCGGAGTACACATTGAGATGGCAACTCTCAAGGTACTTGGAGATCTTTTGGAAGAGAGTGGTTGGACAGGAGCACTCACTCAGGCTGGTGTTGCAGGACCCGGAACAGCAGATTCGTTCTTGAAGGCAGCACATGTGACACGTACCCGACGGGTCCATCAATTCACAGCTGGTAGTCTCTATCTACACCTGCAGAAGGCATATACTACGTACAGAGAAGAAACTGGAGGTGAGGTGAAGTCAATGGAAAAGTGGCGCACGGATAGGGCTGCTGCATGTCCCCATTTCAAATTCTGGAGCATTATTCTGCAGTTGGAACTAGCTCTGATGGTTTATGTGAGAGCCATACGAGAGGGAAGCTTTCAACTCTACATTGAGTCCCTGACAAAGATCGCTGCAAGTGCAAGAAAGCTGCTCTACCATGCACATCACTTTGCTTTTGTGGTGGCAATTGCACTGACTAAGTTTCTATTCCATTTCATGATGACTTTGTAGCATATTTACCTTCACAATTATTAGTTTACAATCAGTGCCATCATATTCCTATACTGCATTGCATTGACAATAACTATTGATCGGCCATTTTGAAAAACGGTAGCCATTTTTCTTACAGGACACATCTGCGATGCCCCTATAGCCAAAAATCTTTTTTATATATTGCTTTAGCACTGTACAAAGTTTCATGCTTTTATCGTGAAAAGCACAATCGTTGCGCATATTTGCTGTACTAACAATACTTTCACACAACTGAACATACCTACGCAAAAATTACCTTCATGGTTCGTCTAGTGGACAATGAATTTTCAAGTAAATGTTGTTGAGTAGGGCTTATAACTGTGACAAATAGCGTATTAACTTACCACCGCCACTAACTCGAATAGAAATGGAGCTCCCATAAGTTTTTGCGTTTTAACTGCACCCGCAAAACAATTCAAAGCGGTAAACATTTCAATTTCTAAGGTAATAATGATTGCTAAACCAGAGGATTCTGTTTAGTGAAGTTTGGGACGGGGTCAAATGCCGAGCGAACACAAAAATACGGAGGGTCAAAGTACAAAATGACATACGTACGTCCATATATATAAATAAACAAACATCCCCGATTTTCAATTGTGTTACCCTGCAAGTGTCTCGCTTGCTACGCTCGCTCGCCAACTAGTGATGTGCTTGAGCACAAATGGCAAGCGAGCCTGCCTAGTTAAAACTATATTATTGTTACTACATAATTTATATTTTAGCTTAATTCATACAAAACAGTATAATAGCAGTTGACTATTAATTTTAACAAACACAAATAATAAATTACACTCTTACCTGAGTAATGGTAACTTCTGAAGTATCAAACTTGAGCAATTCTGACTACCTCAATTGCCAGTAACTCTTGAACAAGCTCTCAGGTACAAAATAAATAGGCCAGTGTTATTTTTGTAATATTAGCCAACAAATATAGAATTACTACTTGCCTCAATTTCCTGAGTATTGGAAACTTTTGTAGTTACAAATTTAAGCTATTTTGAGCATTTGAATTAGACAACAAGCTCTCAGCTACAAAACAAAAGACAATTAATTTTAGCAAACAAATACAAAATTACTTTCTTACATCATTTTCTTGAGTAGTAGTAACATCTGTAGCATCAAATTGAAGCTATTCTGACTATCTAAATTACCAGTCTCTCTTGACAACATGCTCTCAGCTACAAACAGAAAGGCCAGAGTTATTTTTGTAATTTTAACTTACAAATATGGAATTAAGTACTTACCTCAATTTCCCTCTAGTAGTAGTGGCTTCCTCAGCGTTGTTATATGGCATTCTGACAGTGGTACCAACTGTTGTGTCCAATTTAAGCCATTCTGACTACCTCAGTTACCAGTAACTGGTGAATAAGAAAAATAATAGCCAGAGTTATTTTTGTAATTTTAGCTAACAAGTATGGAACTACGTACTTACCTCAGCTTCTTCCAAGTAATTGTGGCTTCCTTAGTATTATCATTTAGCCATTCTGGCTACCTGTGGCACTTCACAACCAACAAGTAGCATTTATAGCAACCCCCAAAAACGACGAAGTTTTGAAATTCAGTTTGGTAAAGGGTTTTCGATGGCATAGTAACCAGTCGCAGTAACTTTTTGGGACTTGAAAAACAAGCGTTACGCAGGAATTATCCCACAATTTGGAGCCCAAGTTTCAAGTAAGACTTTCTTAATGCTGTAGTATCAGAAGAAAGTGGAGTCAAACCTAAAAGGCCGTGTTTTTAGGAGAAAAAAATGGTAATCACACACGCGTTTAAGGGGCATACGTATAATCCATATATTATTGGCGAGCGAGCGTAGCGAGCGAGACAGTATTAGGGGTGGATAATGCAAAATCGGGTATATGTTATACGTATATATGTATGTGTGGATGGTCCAAAAAACACGGCTTTTTAGGCTTGACCCCAGTTTATTCTGAAACTACAGCATTAAGCAAGCCTTACTTTATACTTAAGCTCCAAAGTGTGAGAAAATTCCTGCGAAAACGCTTGCTTTTCCAGAAACAAAAAGTTGATTCGACCGGTTACTATGGCATTGAAGACCTTTTTCCAGACTTAATTTCAAAACTTCTCCGTTTTAAGGGGATACGGAGTGCCGATTGTTTGTTGTCAAGAGTCACTGGTAGTCAGAATGCCGTAGTATTAATGCTAAGGAAGCTACTACTACTCGAGGGAAGCTGAAGTAAGTACGTAATTCTATATTTGTTAGCTAAATATGCAAAAATAACTCTGGCCTTTCTTTTTTGTAACTAAGATCTTGTTGTCAAAGGTGACTGGTAAATTCAAATAGTCAGAATGGCTTAAATTTGATACTACGGAAGTTACAACTGCTCAAGAAAATGAGGTAAGAAAGTAATTTTGTATTTGTGTGCTAAAATTGATTGTCTTTTGTTTTTGTAGCTGAGAGTTTGTTGTCAAGAATTCGAGGTAATTCAGATAGTCAAAGTAATTTAAATTTGATACTACAGAAGTAATCAAAACGCAGGAAATTGAGGTAAGTAGTAATTCCATATTTGTTGGCTATAATTACAAATAATAACACCGGTTTATTTTTTATTGTAGCTGAGAGCTTGTTCAAGAGTTACTAGTAATTGAGATTATCTCAGATGTTTGATACTACTAAAGTTACCACCAATCAGTTAAGAGAGTGATTTTGTATTAGTTTGCTGAAATAAAAGGTCATAACTGCTATTATAGTTTTTGCATGAACTAAGCTAAAACATGGTAACAATACTTAGTTTTATGTTTCCTAACTATCAGGCTCGCTTGCCATTTGTGCTCAAGCACACCACTAGTTTATTTGTATATATGTTTGGACGTACGTATGTCATTTTGTACTTTGACCCTCGCGTTTTTGTGTTAGTTATGTGGTCGACCCCGTCCCAAATTGCTCTAAACAGAATCCTCTGGTTTATCGATCAGTACCCGTATCACCCTAGAAATTGAATTGTTTACCTTTTGAATTCTTTTGCGGGTGCAGTTAAAACGTGAAAACTTAAGGGACTTCCATTTCTAGTCGAGTTAGTGGCGGTGGTAAGTCAATGCGCTCTTTGTCATGGTTATAAGCCATGCGCAACAGTATTTACTTGAAAATACATTGTCCACTAGACTACCGCGAAGGTAAGTCTGTGTAGGTGCATGTCCAGTTGTGTCAAAACATTGTGTGTTACAACCACTACTTAGCTAAAGAATATCACAAAGAAAACTTTTAAATAACGTGTATGTTTTGTTGTTGTTTTTTCCTTTCAATTCAAGCAGTTGCAGAGAGTTGTTACTATGGCACTGAAATCCCTTTACCGTGTATGCGAAATTTAAAAACTGGACCTTATTTTCAGTAGCTTCAGTGTTAGAAGTCAAAATCATTCATATAAAAATAGTATAGTCTTTAGGCTTGCTCGCCATTTGTGCTCAAGCACATCACTAGTATATACAGATATGCATCGGACATATACCCGATTTTGCATTATCCACCCCTAATACTGTCTCGCACGCTCCGCTTGCTCGCCAACAAACATCCCCGATTTTCAGGTTAGTCTGGCGTAGCCAGACCCATGTAGCGCACAAAGCGCGCGGAGGGTCATGGGACATGGCCGTACTAAATTTGTTCTGGAGGAATCTGGAAGTGGTGAGTGCCCCACCTCCTTTATACCTGAATTTCTACCGCAAATTAGTCATGATTGCTAAACCTAGCATTGGAAAGGGTGGCTGACACGCACAGGAATTTCTATTTGTGATTGAGGAAGGCTATTCCAGGTAATTTGCTAACGGTAATTGACCGCCGCAATACATGTGCGGCAGAACAAATTTGGTATGGCCATGTCCCCAGAACCATTCCCAGTGTAGCGGTTCGGTAAAGGGTCTGGCTACGCCGGACTAAGGTTAGGTGGGTTTAATCCTAGGCGGGAATTCCTGCACATTGGTAAAGGGATCCTCGGTCGGTGCACTCTGGGATTACGTTGGAGTAAAGAGCGGGAGAATAGCTATCAGCTAGTCCATGTGGACATTGTGCTAGACACCACAGAACGTGATAGCCGAGTTTTTCTCTAACAACGAGTTTTCCGAGTTTGTTCAACGAAGCTGATTGCAGTGCCATTTTGTACAGTACCTGATTGCTGATTTTCGATGGCATCTAACAATGTGAGTAGCGAGGAGAGTGGGAGTACTGGTGAGGACCAGCAGCAGCGCCAGCCAGCCAGCCAGTGCAGAGCGATCCTGAGGAGGTGGTCCAGGTTATCAGGGACGTCGAGCTCCACTACAAAACAATTTCATATACACAAAAACACAAACAACAAGGATATTTGTAATACAAACAACAAATTGTTCATGATCCTATATAATTGCAACTTTATGATGTATTGTATGCGGTTTCATACAGGATTTTTGTTTGGGGGGATGGGGCTCTGAGTGTACTTCGCCACACCCATTTTTTGGAACCTACACTACTTTGATGCACATCTTTGCATAAGAGTCTATACTTCACACTGATGATCAGTGTTCGGTCCTATGCACTAAATGGCTCAGTTATGATAGGAACATAATGGAATACAATATCAGACTAAAAATAAATGCTTCCAAAATGTTCATTTCTATTCAACTCCCAAAATTCTAGGGGGGAACCCAGGGCTAGCCTCCCACTGTATGAACCCCTGGTATGTATACTCCACACTGTACATGAGAGAACAATCGTTGTATTGAGAAAGTGTAATTTGAAAATGAAAAGCAGTACAAGCACACACGTGGAATTCAACTTACCCGGCATGGATGGTGTCACAGACTGAACAATCCCTCCGAGGTTAGGATCCAGAACCTCCATACAATACCAAAATAACACAGGCAACAATGATATTTGTAACATAACAGCTGGCCTCGCTGAATTGCCCCCCCTCCCCCGTCATAACTTTTCACTGACATTCTTGTACCATAACCACCCCCCCCCCAGCCCTAGCTGGACACCCAAATATCAGTAAGTTGAAATGAAATTCAACTTACCCGACATGGATGATGTCACAGACCGAAAAAGACCCCGGAGTTCGTTCTCTCTCAGGTTGGATCCGGAAGCGCCACATACTTTTTGTTCATGGTTGCTCTCTCTCTTTCCACAAATGCACGCACACACATACACACACACACACACACACACAAGAAAAAAGAAGCTACAGGTGAATACAGATCATAAATATAAATGTATAATTTATTATACATAAATTGACTGGTGTACACACACACACACACACACATGAAATTGAACTTACATGGGCATAGTAGTCACGATCCAAAAAGATCCAGAGTTTCCTCCCAGGTTGTAACGGAAGCGCCACATACTGTTTGTCCACGGTTGCTCTCTCTCATTCCACAAATGCACGCACACACATACACACACACACACACTAGAAAAAAGAAGATACAGGTGAATACAGATCATAAAAATAAATGTATAATATAAATTGACTGGTGTACACACACACACATACATGAAATTCAAAAGATTATGGAATATCAATGGGTGTGTTGTCCTCTTTCTTCCACTCTCCCCCTACTTCATCCACCCGACTCTTCTTCTTCGGTTCCCGCCTTCTCCGACCGCGAGGACGTCCAGAACTCGGAGCAGGAGGAGCCACTTCCTCTTCTTCATCACTGGAACCTGCTGCCTATTCGTGTTTCATCAGTGGAAGACTCAGGTCCGGTATCCTCTCCTTCATCACTGGAAGACTCTGATCCTGTCGCCTCATCTGCGTAATCGGGGTCGGTGACTGCATTCACATCTGGTCCTAGTAATTATGTGGTAAAAATTTGTTTTAATTTTTTTGAAAATTTGAAATTGTTCAAAAAACCACAAGCCACTTACAAATCTCAAAACTCAATGAAATATATATATATTATAGCTAAACAGCTTACTCTATCTATTATAGCTATAAATAAGTCCTTTCCACAACAGAAGCTTGCTATTTTTCAAGAGAAAGACAAGAGAAAAACAAGCTTACCTCGATCATCTTCTTGACTCCCATTTTCAGTATCAGAGTTGACGGGGTCTGGTCCACCAACCCTGATACAGGGCCTCCTATTGCCCTAGATGTCGTCTCCCTTCTCTCCGCTTGATCCTGAGTCGCTAGAGTCAGCATCAAGCAAGTCTAAAACTTGCACCGCATTGTAACTTCTAGACGCCATCTTCCAAATAATGACTTTGAAAAAAATTTTTTTGCATAGTATACCGGGGTCACACGACACGCTCACTTTTTTCCTATGATGTAATAAGCATTACCTAAGACTGTACGTAATAGGGAGGCCCCCAGTTGAACTGGCGATTTTATAAAAAATGGAGAAGACAGTAAGTCAAACCGCAAAGTCTTGGTCGGCAAAGAAGCGGTTGTTTCAATGTGTTATGGAAGGCTACTGAGCTCAAGCAATTTTTCGCTGCTTCTACAAAGCTCTGGAGATGACTGGATCCATAAATGAAGCTGCTGTGAAGAAGGAAACTTTTTTTAAAATTCGACGGAGAACCGATGTTTTTTTTTTGGCCGAGGAAGAAATAAACGCAACTGCTGTGAGGTACTGTCGAAGCAGTCCTGGCTGAAAGCTATTTTAAATGCTTCTCCAATGCATTGGGCACATGTGTATGCAATCTGAAGGTTCTAGCTATAAAGTAACTATTTTTTTAAATTCGGAGAAGTCAATCGGTCTTCACCCGCTTCGAAGCGGGATCCGGAACGAAAGGGTTAAGTGGGCAGCAAATGAACCCTACTTTGCTACAAACGCAGTGCATAGCTCCCCAGCAGTGGCTGGTGGCAAGGTGTGTGACTCTTGCCAGGTATGCACTTGTGAAACATTGTACCTGGTAGCAGTTGGTAGGTAGTGTGACTTCCTGCCAAACAGCCTGGGGACAAGCTATACTTGGTTATTGCTGGTAGGTAGTGTGACTCCTTCCAGTCGTCATGCATGACCTCTTGCTGATTGCGTTGGTGCCGTGTCGTATCTGGCAGCAGTTTGGTAAGTGGTGTGACTCTTACCAGTTACGTTACATCTAGGAGTTGTTGGTGAGAGCATGTCTTATCCGGGTGCGGCAGGGAGTTAGTATGGCTTATTGGGCACTGAGGCCTTGGTGGGGTGATGTCAGTGTCTGCTATGCTAAGGCATACACGTGGTGTGACCCTTGCCTGCTGCAAGTGCTTGGCTAACCGCCCTGTCCCGAGGTTTTGGATAAGCGGTGTGACCCTTATCTTGTGCGGGGTGGTGTGAGGTAGTAGCCAAGGTGCTTGTTATGATGCGTGGTGTGTACTACATGTTTAGGCCCGAGGCTCGGGGAGTTTGATTTCGGTCGTGTTCGGGACCTTGGCCTGCCTACAATTGCGGGTACGCCAGGCTCTATCTCCGAAGCAGCTGTAGCAGTGGCTCCGGAACCAGGTAAAGTCATTTTGGCCCTCACTGAGATACCAGCAGCAAAGTTCCAGCTGGGAGAGACCCTCCCAGTTGTGCCCGCCAGGTTAGTGTGACGGATCCAAAATAGAGACTTTGTCGACATGGCGGCGTTATCTGAGGATAATCTGGAAATGGAGCTGCGGCGCTCTCTAGATGGTGAGGACAGCAAACCGCTGCCGGCGCACAAGCTCCGCCCAGTAACAGACCTGCTGGGATGAGGATGAGGGCATTCTACCACTATGCTGGTATTGTTGTCCGTGCCCACCCAAGCAAGGCTGTTGATCTCTGGGCTTACCTGGCCATCATTCTGTCAGGGGGTGACAAGAGTGACTGGTGACGGGCTTATGACTCACGAATCCGCCAGCAGATTTCATCCATGGACAGAGCCGAGTTCGGGTGCCTGGATCAGGTTCTCTGGTTTCGGGGGAGCCCCTAAGTCTACCCAGGGGCCTCCAGACAGTGGTTCCAAGCCTCGTCCAAAGAGAAGGCGTGTCATTTCCTGTTTTGCCTGGAACGATGGGAGGTCATGCGCTGCTGTTCCATGCCGATTCCAGCATATCTGCTCCCGTTGTGGTGGAGAGCATAAGAAGCCAGCATGCCCTCATGTGGAAGATAGAAAGGGAAAGTCTTCAACTGCATAGTCTGCCCAACTTTCCGGTGTGACTGCGGCAGCTGTGACTATTATTTGTGTGTTACTCGTATGTGTCGTTTTTGCATTTGTCATTCAGCTATGACTGATACGTGTTTATCGGATTGTGTAGTTTTGTTGTTGTCGCCCGTTCCTTTTATATTAATTTAAGTGTCAGTTGCCTCAATGCTTTCATGATTGTATGGTCATTACCTTAAGTTGGCGGTGCTCGGCTTAGGTGGGCAGGGGCGGTATAAGGTTAAATTATCCATGGGATAGGTGGGGATAGGGGGTGGATAGCTGAGTGATGGTTTAGGGATGGGTTAGTGTGGGCATAGCTTGGTAGTGGGCGTGGGATAATGGGTAGGTTGTGGAGGTCCTTAGGGACATGTTTGTATGCCCTGACGGTGTTCCAGGGCATTTCCCTAGTTTAATGTGTGAAGGCTGGGCCTGGGTCCTTGTGCACTGGCTGTGTCAGTACTCGAGGACATGTTTGCCTGTCCCGACGGTGTTGCGGGGCACTTCTCAAGTTCCAATAGTAGGAAGGCTGGGCCTTCTCTATTAGGGTATGCTAGATCAGTGTGGCCTATCTTCACACCCTGTAGTTGTGTCTGTGCCGTTTAGGGGGGTACCATCATGCTCGTACTACTACTCCTACACAACAGACCTGTTGACGCTGGCTAGCAGATCATCGTCCTGTCCCCTCCCAGTGGTGGTGGCACCTAAGCTGTACAATGTGGTGGCCAATGCTCTACTGTGGCTTCTGGTGCATCACGACAAGGTGAATGGCCTCCACTACTTGGATGACTTTCTCCTCTTTGAGGATCCATATTTTAGACAAGGTGAAAGATTCCTGCATCGGGCCTTGGCTCGCTGCGCCATGCTTGGGGTGCCTGTGGCCTCTAGGAAGACTGAAGGTCCCAGTACAACCCTCACCTTTCTCGGCCTGGAGTTGGACACATTGTCTTTGACAGTGCAGCTTCCCTCTGTCAAACTGGAGCGACTACGCCGTGAGATCCGGCGATGGGAGTGCATGAAATCCTGCTCCAAGAGAGATTTATTGTCGATCATTGGCCAGCTGCAACATGCATGCTGTGCTATCAAAGCTGGGAGGTCATTCTTGCGCCGCATGATTGACCTATCTAAGTGTGTCAAAGAACTCCATCACTGAATACGTCTTAATGCGGGTTTTCTGTTGGACCTCAGATGGTGGGGCTGCTTCCTGCCTATCTTGAACCATTCTTGCCCGATGACGACCCTTTGCCGAGGTACGCCTCAGGTGGCACTGACATCCAATGCCTCTGGCTCGTGGGGCTGTGGTGCCTTTACTTCGGGGGAAAGTGGTTCCAGCTGCAGTTTCCCGAGAGTTAGAGTGACATACACATCACTGTGAAGGAGCTGCTTCCCATTGTTCTTGCGGCCACGGTATGGGGCAGTGAGTGGAAGGGCCTCACAGTATCCTGTTTCTGTGATAATGCTGCTGTGGTGGCCATTATGAACTCCGGTAGGAGCAAGATGGACAGGGCCATGTACTTAATGAGGTGCTTATCTTTCTTCCTGGCCAGGTGGTGTGTGTCTCTAGTTTGCAGGCACATCCCAGGGGCCCAGAATGGGGCAGCAGACGCATTGTCACGTGATGACCTCCCTTCATTTCAAAGACTTGTCTCACGAGCAGACGAGGAAGGCACAACCCTACCGACAACCTGCTGCAGTGTCTGGTATTCTGAACCCCGGACTGGACGAAGGTAGACTGGATAGCCTTGTTCAAGCATTCTTTGTGAAGGGCCTCGCTCAGTCAACCCACCGGGTATACTCAAGTGGCCAAAGACGTTACTTGGGTTTTTGTGCCTCAGCGAATTTGTCCGCTGTGCCGGCCAGCGAAGATACCCTGTGCAAGTTTGCTGCCAAGATGGCCAGCGAGGGTCTTAGACACAGGACTATTAAGTCCTACATGGCTGGGATTAGACACCTCCATATTGAAAAAGGGCTCGTAGACCCCTTCTTGCCCGCCTTGTCCCGTCTTCACTATGTGTTGAGAGGTGTGAAAAGGTCGCAGGGCAAAGAGGGGTTTTCCAGTCGAGAGCGCCTTCCAATCACCCCACCGCTGCTACACCAAATTAAGGGTGTCTGGGAGCGCTTGTTCAAGTCCCAAAAAATTACTGTGACAGGATACTATGGCATTGAAAGCTCTTTATTAGATGGTTTTTCAAAATTTGGGACTGCTAAAAGGCCGCATGTTGGTTGTCAAGTGCCACTGGTAGCCTGAATGGCTAAATAATAATACTAAGGAAGCCACGTACTTGGGAGAAGCTGAGGTAAGTACGTAGTTCCTTAATTGTTAGCTAACATTACAAAAATAACTCTGGCTATTATTTTTTGTTAGAACTGCGAGCTTGTTCACCAGTTACTGGTAATTGAAGTAGTCAGAATGGCTTAAATTGGGTACAGAAGTTACCACTGTCTGAATACCTTAATAACAATGCTGAGGAAGCTACCACTACTCAAGGGAAACTGAGGTAAGAACTTAATTCCATATTTTTAAGTTGAAGTTACAAAAAAAACTCCGGCCTTTCTTTTTTATAACTAAGAGCTTGTTGTCAAGAGAGACTGGTAATTCAGATAGTCAGAATGGCTAAAATTTGATACTACAGAAGTTACCACTACTCAAGAAAATGAGGTAAAACAAGTAATTTTGTATTTGTTTGCTAAAATTAATGGTCTTTTGTTTTTGTAGCTGAGAGCTTATTGTCAAGAATTACTGGTAATTCGGATAGTCAAAATAGCTTAAATTTGTAACTACAGAAGTTACCATTACTCAGGTAAGAGTGTAATTTTGTATTTGTTTAATAGTCAACTGATATTAGCTATACTGTTTTGTATTAATTAAGTTAAAAATATAAATTATGTAGTAATAATAGTGTAGTTTTATAAACCTAGGCAGCCTTGCACTATATTTGTGCTCAAACACACCACCAGTATATATATAATATATATTTGGTACGTATGCTCCTTAAACGTGCACACAGCTGCCTTTTTTCCTCCTAAAAACAGCTTTTTAAGTTGCTGCTACTGGTTACCACGAAATTGAAAACCCTTTACCATATATAATTTCAAAAGTTACCATTTGGGAGGGGGGGGTGGGGGGGAGGGGGTGCTGCAAAGTGCCCTTGTTTGTTGTCAAGAGCCACTGGTAGCTGGAATGCCTTAATATCAATGTTAAGGAATCTACCACTACTGAAGGTGAGTACATTATTCTATATTTGTTAGCTAAAAATACAAAAATAACTCTGGCCTTTCTTTTTTGTACTGAGAGCTTGTTGTCAAGATTTACTGGTAATTCAGATAGACAATAATAGCTTAAATTTGATACTACAGAAGTTACCACTAAAGAAAATGAGGTAAGAAAGTAATTTTTATTTGTTTGCTAAAATTAGTGGTAAATTGTTGTATAATAGAATCTACTTTTGTCATTATGATGTAGCGGTCAATGCATGTCCACCCGCAGAGGCAGGGTTTGATACAGAGGGGGGGGGGGGGGGGAACCCTGGGATTTCCCCCCCTTGAGCAGAGTTTCCCCCCCCCCCTATGATTTTCACCTATACTTATTAAAACATACAAAAAATACATTTCCTCCCAACTTTTCTTGTAGGTAAGCCTAGATTGTACAATTTCTTCAGGCTAGCCTTTGAATGCTTTAGGTTGGAGCTTAGTTTGGGATTGCCTCAGCCAATGTTCATCTTTATATTACGTCCCTCTGCTGCACTTCTTCCCTCTGCTGCACTCCTTCCCTCTGCTGCACTCCTTCCCTCTGCTGCACTCCTTCCCTCTGCTGCACTTCTTCCCTCTGCTGCACTTCTTCCCTCTGCTGTACTTCTTCCCTCTGCTGTACTTCTTTCCTCTGCTGCACTCCTTCCCTCTGCTGCACTTCTTCCCTCTGCTGCACTTCTTCACTCTGCTGTACTTCTTTCCTCTGCTGCCCTTCTTCCCTCTGCTGCCCTTCTTCCCTCTGCTGCACTTCTTTCCTCACCTCTTCTCTCTTCCTCCCTCACCTCCTCACTCTCTCTCCGCTGCACTGCTCGAATCTGTTCCTTGTGTTCCACCGATTCATAGCTATCACATTTGCTTTTTTTTTGGTTCGGATTCACTTCCTTTGGAGCCACAGGTCTCTTTTTCCTAAAATACTTTCTGATATCCATTAGCTACTACTCAGCAACTTCTATAGTCTACCAAAGCAACAAATATACCCTTACCAACCAGGCAGCTGCTTCACAATGACCAGTGCTAAAAGCAACTTTCAAACTGGAACTGGTGATCCATAAAATGATACACCTACTCCATTCAAACTAGAAGGATAACCTATTAGGAGTCTGGCTTAATTAATGTCAGAGCTATTCAGCTTTCAAAATGAACAAAGCTGTTTATTAGAGGTAATCAATCGATCAATACATAAATAAAATAAAATAAGTTTAATTTCCTTACCTTACTAGTATTGCAAGGACAAAAAAAATACAACTATAAGGTCGCTATTCGACTTTCCCCCCCTAGCAAAAAATCCTGTATCAAACCCTGAGAGGCTACTTTAAAACATAAACATTAGCGCACGCACAAGAAACTTAGCAGAAAAAACTTCAAAATAATTCCAAGAAAATAGAGGCAAAGCATTACAGAGACAGAAGAGGACATACGTTCACAGTGAGGTCTTATTAACTTAGTGAAGTTCATTTTCTATTCTATTAGTGGCAGTGGTAAGTTACCTTGGTTAATGCACTGTTTATCAGATGCGTAACAGATTGGTTTACTCCAAAATATGTTGTCCAATAGTCAAGTCACTAAGAGAATACAATACAATGCTTTATCTATTAGAGCTCTGGTGCAATAGAGCATTTTCAATAACTTAACTTAATTTGAATTGAAATGCATTGTATTCTAACCTACTTTTCATTCATATACAATCGTACAATATTATTTTTGAATAATGTTGCAATGATCATGTACAAATTGATGCTGTTTATAAGTTGTCCAATTAATATATAAATACATATACTATATAATGTCTGCTTATCTCTATAGTATACATGTTTTCAAATAGTTAAATCTGATGGTTCATTCTATAAACATATACTTCACTATTTGATAATTGCGGAAGTATACTTATAGAATAATGAAAGTCTAAAAATAAACATGATGAGGCCAATTATGGGAAAGACTGTTACTGCTGCATAAAAGAAGTAAAAAATATATAGTTGTGAAGTAGACTGCCCCGTAATTTGAACAATATCAGTTCCAGAAGAGGAAACTCCAAAAATAGACATCAATAATGTGTGGATTATCCAATAATAATACATGTTATGATAAGTATGCTGAAGTGGATCAAAGACTATAAGAGTTATGGTCAGAAGTGTCATGAAAATTGTAATCTGCGGAAAAAAGAAGCATTCAAAGTAAAAGCATAGGCAACGAAGCCAACCCAACGAATAATGAATGGAGTAACAGAAAACCAGCGATAGTCTCTACAATTTTGGTCAGTTCCATCTTTATAACAGCCTTGAAAAGAGTCGACAAATGTATTCATAAATAGAATGCAGCGACTGGGAAATTTATTCATTACCTTTTGGAAGAATTGAAATGGATAAAGACAGAGGATAAGTACTGGCAGAAAAACAAATACACCAAAAACTAATATTGCCATAATAGCATAAGGAAGATGCTCTGGTCCTAAATATTCAAGTGTTGCGTCCGAGTACAGCTTCCTGTAATGCTTAACTGCAAAGTTTTTCTTTGAATGAAACTTATAGACATCTACAGGAACTAGTATATCTAGACAAGCCGAAAGAAGTTTAATATTGGACAGAAGAATGATAGTAGCAAAGGAATTTACAATAGAGGTCCTTATCTTCCGGCTTCTTTTGAAGAAAAATATATATTTGAAAAAAGGCCGGAACACAGAGATAAAAGGTTTGGATTTTATATCATATAGAAGTATTAATAAATATGTCACACCCATGAGAAACAAGGGATATACTGCTACTGCAAAGTCTAGGGATAACACTGTCAGTGGGTTATGCTCTAAACAGAATCCATGATTAAATGTACGAAAAAAATCCAAATTCCATATTCCATACAACACTTCAAAAGTTCTAATAAATTTTGTGGCTGTTATTTGATCAGGTTTATTGACAACCAGGGCTCTAACGAATGATGGCAGAGAAGCAATTTGACTATAAAGTACAAATCCAAAAAGTGAGGATGAAAGTATATTTATTTGAAGGAGTAAGAGAGTGAAGTAGAACACAGTAAGTGGGAGAAATGCCAACAGCAAATACTTCCAGATATCTTTGTTTCCATTTATGCATTGAATACATTTAACATCAAAAGAATAAGAGGTGGATAAGATCCATTCACACAGGAGCCACAGAGAGTACCCGTTCGTTGAAAAGGACCACAAGATAGATTATTCCATCCATTTTTTTCAGTTCCAATGAAACTAAAACCATTAGGTCTATTAATATATGAAGTGTTCAGATCTCTACTACATCCATAGATGCAATAACCAACTTCGACCTCATCTGTATCTTCATTGTAAGTAACACAGGCACAGTCTTTCACTGCATCAATGTATCCATACTTGTTGCAATGAAGGAATCTTTTGATTTCATCTGGACAGACACAAACTTTGAGGGATTCATTGTAAGTGGAGTATGCCGAGCATGTATGCTTTGCTTCTACTGGGGCTTCAAGAAGACAGCCGAGAAAATATAGCAAAGCTAGTCTGATATACATATTGATATCTTGATGACTAAGCAATACATATACATGATAAAAAATAGTGCTCGTGACTTTTATCTCTTCATATTGAAAGTATACACAGTGTGTTATGATATGGTTAGTTCAAGAGATTGTTTTCTTAGAGTATATTGCTTGTTTTTTTTTTAAGTTTCACAGTTGCAGTGATATGTTATTATTATCAATGGCTTGGTATCGTTTGGGTGTTTCATAAATCACTTTCAAAGTTGTTAGCTAAGTGAAGTTTTAAATTTGCATTTTGCTGAAGTTTGACATGTGACTACAAGTATAACTTTAATTTTAGCCTGTTTTATCTGACATATTTTTGCTTTTGATGAGTAGAAATTGAAGTATAATGAAGATAATGCCAAGTGTGGGCAGAATTGCTGTGATAGCATATACCATGTAAAACACATGCAGCAGTGTAATTGACTGCCCAGTAATTTGAACAATGTCCGTTCCTGCAGCAGAGACCCCAAAAATGGCCATCAGTAGTGTATGGACGATCCAATAAAAGGACATGCTTTTAAATGTTTTCTGAAGTGGATCAAATACTATGAGGAATATAGCTATAAGTACTGTAGCTATTAATAACGGGAAAAAATGTAGAATTCAAGATTAGTGCATATGTAATGATGCACAGCCAGCGTGAAGTAAAAGGCAGCACAGACACCCAGCGATAGTCACGACTACCCAGCTCAGTTCCATCTTTATAGCACCCTTGAAAAGAGTCGACAAATGTATTAAAAAATAGAATGCAGCGACTAGGGAATCTGTTGACGATATTCCGAAAGAATTTAAATGGATAGAGAAAAAGAATAAACACTGGAAGAAAAACAAATATGCAATAAACTGATATTGCGATAACAGCATAAAGAAGGTGTTTAGGTCCAAATAAGTTAAGGTAGCATCTGAGAATACCTGTCTAGACTGCACAGCAGAAAATTTTGAAGGCTTGAAACGATAGACATTCACAGGTATTAAGATGTCTAAGCAAGTAGAAAGAAGCTTAACATTTGATTGAAGAATGAAAGTAGCAAATGAATCTATAATAGATGTTCTTACGTAGTATTTCTTTCTAAATGTGAAAAGAAGCCTTAAAAAAAGGCTTGTTTCTTGTTTCCACAAATCTCAAGAAATTCCCATAATACAGGATAGTTAGAATTACAGTAAGGTACATGATAATTTTACTAGTTTAAAAATGAAGAAGAAATATGTGATGGCTGAAATAAAGCTGTCCAAATTGAAAGTTTATAATTAGACTCTATTATACTATTAGTTGCTGAACATACTGTAGCTATTGTTATTACTAGCTAGCTAGCCACTATGAATTGTTTTTGTTTCATATTATGACATCGCAGCTGCAATTTAAAAAACTCAACATTCTTGTACTACAGCTACACCAAAACTAGTAATAGTTTTCATAGCAATGCTTTCACAAATATTCTGAAAATAGACATCACAATAAGTGATTGAACCTGTCAGAGGTGATAGAAGTGGAGGGGGGCGGGGCAGGGAGTGCTGTTCTTCCCCAAATTTATTGCACTATACAGACTTAAGCATTAATCACATTGGGAAACTTATTTTAGTTTAGTTATTAGAAGTAATATTTGTTTTAAAAATATAGGAGTGTTTTTCATGATGAAGGGGGGAGGGGGACCTTGAAGCAGCTGCCTGCCATGACTACTCCTGGAGCCATTTTGCTTGAAAATTCTGCAGGATACAGCAAAAACTAATGTTAAGGCTGAAATTCATAAAACCAAAATTCAAATTCAGCACTAAAGTATATTTTAGTCATTAGAAATGTATTATATATCCTCGCTATGTGTATTTCATGTGTCAACTGGGTGATGCCGTAGGCATGGCTACACACAGCAAAATCATTCATAGAGTCTCAGAGAGAACTACATACCCAAATACTATTACTAAGTGGTGTGTTCCAAAACAAAAATGGAAAACAAGTCAGTAAGGTTGATACAAGCAGGTAAAAATAATTCTTCCAGACCCTGTTATTTGGTTTGGACTTTTTGAAAGCTTGGCAAACATTTTGTCTATTTTTGTCATCGCTGATACCAACTAAAATGAAAGAGGCATTTTAGCTAATCAAAGGATGCCAGAAAATCTTCAGCATCCTCTATTACACAGAAGAGCAGCAAGACACACTAGCTTAAGACCCTCTTTTTCTTGTAACAATTAAGTTTTGATTAAAATGTCTCTTCCATTTTCGCTGCTACTTTTGTTGCTTGAGGTCATAAGCCAGGAGTATCAAAGTTAATGCTTTATTGAAGGTGCAGATTCTTCAACCACTGCCACCATGTAATAAACTGATCAGCAGTGATTTAACACTCTTAGTTGTTCACTGTTTAGTTGTGTCCTATTTGGCCTATCTGTTAGTTTGGATTAGTTGTTGAAAAGTTCCCTTACGAATATTAGTTCATCTTAGTGTTTGGGATATTTTTAATAGTTTTTTTTTTTTTAAACATTTTCAATTAGTTTCAGTTACTTTTAGTTTGATTGTTAAAATTATTTGTACTAAACTCAGTTCATGAATAAAAACGTTCTTTTTCTGTTATTCAGGAGATGAAATGAAGTTATTTTAATTTCTTTTAAATGGACCAATTTTATCTGCTGTATTAGTGCGAGGGGGGGGGGGGGGGGGGGGGGGGGGGTTCCCAGATATCAACTTCCTACAAGCAGATTCCCTCTTGTTGCATCCCACACTGTAGCACTCAAAGTAATCCCACACATGACTACCGGTGGATTCTCCCCACCATCACCTATATTCATCATCATTATTATTACTATTTATTACTATATACCATCTTACCTTATCCTAACAAAATATACTTTTAGGTGTGTTGACCATTCCCAGATATTGGAACCACACCCTACCTAATCATCACAATTACACATGCTAGTTCAAATGTGGACTTCTAGAACAATTATGTTGATTTCCTTTTCGTATCACTATATCCCTTTGGGATTCTCCACATTTTGGTAAACTTAAGCACTACCCTGATGTAGTCAGTCAGGGTATGTTGGATCACCACTGCGAGCATTATCTAGACTAAACAGCCTACTTGGTGTCCGTTGGTAGTTGTGCTTTCTCTAACACTGGACCGCCACAACAATTCCATATTTTTTGACTGAATGACTACTATGAGTTGGGCTGCTAGTCAGAGAGCTAGGGATGTCCACATTATGCCGGCATAAATTTTGGAACAATAGGTTGACAAAATAAGGCTTAATTAAGTATAATAGGTTCATTTTCTAGATTTTAGATATATTTATTAGAAAGACTGCTGAGGAAACAGCTACTGTGGTTACTTCAAAAGCTACTACAGCAATATAACAATTTAATTATATAAGAGTTACACCATTTCATTAACCTTTTACACACTTTAAACTTGTTAAATCCCATTGTAGCTTCTAGTATTGATATTACAATTAGTGAGCGAGCGCAGCAAGCGAGATACTGTTAGGGGTGGACAATTGAAAATTGGGTATATGTTCGATGTATTCGAGCGGGCTCTTTTTTTCTCCTAAAAACACTGCTGTCTTACTTCAAACTTAGACTCCAAATTGTGAGATAATTCCAGCGGAATGCTTGTTTTAAGGTCACAAAAAGTTACTGCGACTGGTTTCTATGGCATAGAAACCCTTTACCAGACATAATTTCAAAACATTGCAGTTTGTTGAGGCTGCTTAGTGCCGCTGGTTGGTTAAGGAAGCTACCACTACTTGGGGGAAGCTGAGGTAAGTAGTAATTCCATATTTGTTGGCAAATAACACTTGCCTATTTTTTTTGTAACTGAGAACTTGTTCAAGAGTTACTGGTAAGAGGTAGTCAGAAATACTTAAATTTAATAACTACAGAAGTTATCATTACTCAGGTAAGTGTAATTTTGTATTTGTTTGCTAAAATTAATGGTCAACTGATAGTATAGTGTTTTGCATGAACTAAGCTAAAATATAAATTGCAATAACAATACTGTAGTTTTGTGTTATCTAACTAGGCAGGCTCGCTTGATATTTATGCTCAAGCACACCACTAGTAGATATATGTATGGACTGTACTTGTGCTCCTTAAACACACGTGCAGGCTCTTTTATTTTCTCTAGGCTTGACTCTGTTTCTTTTGATACTACAGCATTAAGAAAGTCTTACTTCAAACTTAGAATCCAATTCGTGAGATAATTCCAGCAGAATACTCATTTTTCAGGTCCCAAAACGTTACTGCAACAGGTTACTATGGCATTGGAAACCCTTTACCCGGCATAATTTCAAAACCTCGCCATTTTGGTGGGCTGCTAAGTGCCACTTGTTGGTTGTTAAGAGCACTACTGGTAGTCTAAATGATTAATTTTAATACTAAGGAAGCTACCACTATTCCGGGGAAGCTTAGCTAAGTACATAATTCCATACTTGTTGGCTAAAATTATAAAATAACTCTGGCCTATTTGTTGATGTTGTTATTTTGTAGCTGAGAGCTTATTCAAGAGTTGGTAGTAATTGAGGTAGTCAGAATGGCTGACCGGCAAGAAGTTGAAACGTCAGGTTAAGTTTTAATTAACAATATTGGCTGTTAGAACGAGAAAATTTGCTATTACTAAATTACATCATATAACAATATTGTAATTATCAAGTTAAACTTCATAAATTAATGTAGATTGATACTTTCTCACCTAAAGGGGTCTGGAAAAAAGCAAAGGAAACGTGAAAAAGTCTTAGTTGTCGCCGAATTCGAACCCAGGGCACTTTTTTCCAGACCCCTTTAGGTGAGAAAGTGTCAATTTAACAATATTGTATAGTTATGTAACCTAACAAGGCAGGCTCACTCGATATTTGTGTTCAAACACACCACTTATTATCGAATGAGTGAAGAGAGTGAGATACTGTTATGGGTGGTTAATTGAAAATCGGGTATATGTTCGATATACTAGCGGTGTGCTTGAGCACAAATGGCGAGTGATCCTTAAACTACATTATTGTTAAACGATTGATTTTAACTACTAACACTCAAGCTACTAAAATAAAGTCAAGTCACTTTATTTAAACTTTTCTTTGTGATATTCTTAGTAGTAGTTGTTGTTTGGGCCCAGCCAAACAAACTGTGAACTTTTGTGAACACACCATACACCACAATCCATTTGCACCTATGCACCAGCATACATCTTTCTCATGCAATTATCATTCTCTCTCACTCCCCCCACCAAGACCATGTGCTCGCCTTCATAGCACTGTCTGATTGGTCGACATGAACTCCTCACCTCACATTTACCTTGCTTATAATATATATGTTTCACTCTATACACTTTAGTTAGGTTCAGTTTTTTTCATTTCTGTGTACACTGTCAACCTCAGTCTGTTGTGTAATCATTATCTATCTCCTTTTTGTGCTTGAATCCTGTAAGTCCTCGTTTTTTATTTCTTTTTGTGAAAGACATCTTGTCTTCAACTATTTCTTTTTTGTCCTTGTACCCTTGATGTGTGTTTCTTAATTATAATCTTTATGTCATAGTGAAGAACTTTATTATTTGGTAGTCAATTTCCCATTTCAAATCTCGTAAGAAGTTTTCAAATGCCATAGTAACAGGTCGCAGCAACTTTTTGTTTCTTGAAAATGAAGTGTTTTCGCAGGAATTTTCTCACACTTCTGCGCTTAAGTATAAAGTAAGGCTTGCTTAAAAGTTGCACGCGCACGCATTTTAGGGGCATACATATCATCCTTACACACATATATACATACTAGTGGTGTGTTTGAGCACAAATGGCCAGGCCAGAGTTATTTTTGCATATTTAGCTAACAATATGGAATTACGTACTTACCTCAGCATCCGTAGCTTCCTTAGCATTAATACTTTATGTGCTTACATACGCTTTTCAGAAAAGTAGTGATAGCTCTCTTAGTACTAACTACAGGTGGCTCTTGACAACTAACAAGCCGCACTTAGCCGAAAAAAAGGCGAAGTTTTGAATTTAAATCCGGTAAAGGGTCTTCAATGCCATAGTAACCGGTCGAATCAATTTTTTGTTTCCTGAAAATCAAGCGTTTTTGCAGGAATTTTTTCACAATTTGTAGCTTAAGTATAAAGTAAGGCTTGCTTAATGCTGTAGTTTCAGAATAAACTGGGGTCAAGCCTAAAAAGCCGTGTTTTTTTAAGAAAAAAGTTCCCCGTTAAAGGGCACACGTACAATCCATACATACATATATACATATATACATACTAGTGGTGTGCACACAATAATACAAAAATTACTTTACCTCATTTTCTTGAGCAGTGGTAACTTTTGTAGTACCAAATTTGAGTCATTCTGACTATTTGAATTTACCAGTAAGTGTTGACAACAAGCTCTTAGCTACAAAAAAGACAGGCCAGAGTTACTTTTGCATATTTAGCTAACAAATATGGAATTACGTACTTACCTCAGCTTCCCTCGAGTAGTAGTAGGTTCCTTAGAATACTACGGCATTCTGACTACCAATGACTCTTGACAACCAACAATCGGCACTCCGTATCCCCCCATAAAACGGCGAAGTTTTTTAATTAAGTCTGGAAAAGGGTCTTCAATGCCATAGTAACCAGTCGAATCAACTTTTTGTTTCTTGAAAAGCAAGCGTTTTCGCAGGAATTTTCTCACTCGGCGATTAAGTATAAAGTTAGGCTGGCTTAATTATCCCCGCGCGCGCGTTAAAATGGCATACTACAATCGCTAAAAGTTTCCAATCTAGTAATCTTTTCGGATGTAGTATAGGTTTATTAAATTATTTTTACTAAAATTGATAACGATAATGGCTAAATTCTTTCAAGTGATTAAGAAACAAGAAGGGTGTTATTAACCCTCTCAGTTGAGCATGTGCGAGCGGGTTCAGTACTCAGTTTGTCAGTCAATCGGTCAGTCAGTCACTCTTGTCACACGGATCTCAAAGATGGCAGCCTCACTAAGATTGAAACAAGCATCAAAATGTTGCACTGGACACTTTAATGCGCCAGAAATTTTAGTTTCGACTTATCTTTTCAAAAAAAGCTAGTTATGTTAGGCCGTACGATCGTAAGCAAATGTTGGTAACGCCCCCAACTGGCACGCCGTACTCACGTGAGCAAATAATTTCTTTACTGCCCGCAGTAGTTTGGTATTGCATTTTTCTCAGCGGTTTACCTGAGTGCTTGGAATTTCCCATTGAAACTACCAGTGAGGTCAGCACCGCTTGGTAAAGCTTCTCATATGAAGACAGCATTAATGTTTCATTACACGAGTTGCACGTCGACTTGCTCGATCTTTATATATCTATGTGTGTGAGATTGGCATATTTGTATTGATTGCTCCAAATAAATGATGCTTTTCTGTCTTTAATAGCTAGCTGGTGCATAGTAACACTTAGGTTTTCCACCCTTGGTACTTCAGTTTTAGAAAAAATAGCTTATTAAAACATATTTTAGTTGCACTTACTAGTTTCATCCCAGCAATATGTATTTATTTCTTATTTCGATATATTGAAGAAGAAAAAAATTAATTAACGCTTCTGCCATCTGTGGTATTTTGACAAGTCTAACTTTTAGTATAATAAGAGGTAAATTTTCTCTTTTTAACAGCCAATATTTTAATTATAACTTAACCCGACGTTTGGACTTCTTGCCTGAGTCCTCTTCAGGGGTCAACTGAGGTTGAACTCTCCTTGGTGATATAATAACACAAAGTAAACAGCAAGATTTCTGGAGGTCACGTTACTGTTTATTTTATCCTGGAGGGTGATTTGCACCCAATATGGACAGCCAGCATCCTGGAAGCTCTAAACCTATGTCTCTATTAAACTTGCTGTTGTCAGGTGTCATCTGTATGTGTTGAGCTTCCTTGATCTTCAACTCACGATTCTTACTGGCTCTGTCTACAACTCTTACCTCTTCCTATTTAATGCGGTGATGCTGCTGCCAAGCATGTTCAGCAATGACTGAAACCTTCTCATTGCTTCTCTTACTGGTTGTTAAATAGAGAACAATTGCCTATTATTCAGCCGAGAATGACTGAATCATCGAACTTTTAGTATGTCAGTATTCTTGCCATCACTCTGAAATACCTGGCATAAAATCAATTGGAACTTACTCCAATGAGTAAAAAATATGCCATGCTGTCCTGTTTAAATGACTTGTTGGAACCTGAACTATGCTTGTCCATTTTTAGCATATATTGGTTATGTCATCTTTATTCTGTCACTGTTTGTGATCATATTTTTGTTAAGGTAGCTAATTGTTACCCTAACAATACTATCAATGTGTAAGTTTGCTGGACTTAGTGTGTACTAGCGTTCATGATGCTCAGTATTGTTTCTAAAATGGATAATTATTCTTGATGATGAATAATATGCATGCCAGGGATTTTAATATGCTTTAATTTATTATAACTAACAACACCCAATATGGGAAAATTCTTTAATTGTAGTCCGGTCAATATAGCATTAGATCCACCACAAAATGCAACTCAAAGTTTCTCCTCACTTTTATGACAAAATTAGTCTTCTTTAAATATACTAAAAGTCTAGAAGATTTATGTAGGCTTAAGGGTGCCCTGCCACCGGGACCTGTGGTCGTTTAATCATTCAGTATAATACCGCAGAACCGTCCGTAACCCAACCCTCGCATGCAATCTATTCACGCGTGGTCAGCTCTCAATTTCTACGCGGATCAATTAACTTTGGCGCCAAATTACCGCGAAGCAGGAGGACAAACGGGTCCCGAGCTATAACTTTATAACTGTAGTGTACTAGTCTGAAACAGTCACCTCAAATAACATCCTTCTATTATACTTTCCGGGTACGGAGTGAGGCTGTACTTGTGAAGCCATTGGAGCAGCTTAAAACTCTGTCTCAACGGTGACCAACTCCATCCTGACTGGTACCAGCTCCTACTATTCCACCAACCTTGTATTCAGACTTGGCTGCGTATAGACTCCGTCATCATCACTTCAGTTCTTTCTGTCGGGATTGCTATCGCTATATTCTTCAGCCATATCACCTACAAGTCTGAAATTTGTGCTGAACTACCCCGCTCTCACTAATGAGCAACCAACTCCAAGCAACATTGGGAATACGCGGTCACTTCTGCTCCGGGGACTAACCTTTTGCAAAGTTACAACGGCCATCTCACGGCTCATTATTGTATTTATTTTTGTTTACAAATGGGCTCTTTTTAGAGCTACCACAAGTCAATTGATTATGCTCTTACCAATAAATTGCGCGTTCGCGGAGCTCAACGTTATGGGGGGCGGGGTAAAATAGCGAATCGGTAGTGAACTTGAAAATATAAATCGATATTTTGTGGAATTGTATCATTGAATTGAATCCAAATTTTGCGCACAAGCAGCATACCCCCCTTAGAATAAAGTTACAGAGAGATTTTTTTAGAATAACGCAGGAGTAAAACGGCATGAAAATTTTACTATTTACAAAAAAAGAAAATAGATATTAGAAATATGGCTCTGTAATGTTGGGAAGAAGCCCGCTAGCTACCTCTGGAAAAAAAATGAGCACGCTAGTTCTTTCGGCCGCTTCGAAATAACACCGAATAGTAGCCGGTGTGCAGAGCTGTATCGCCGTCCCAGACGGGTCTTCATTCTTCAAATTTGGCTTGCTGGAGTCCTCTATTGGTGCTCATTCCATCTGTAACAACAAAGTAAGCCCACAGTACACAGAAAAAGAAATATAAAGACATAGCAAAACAGTCAATTTGCGGTTACGGGCCTCGGTTTCCGGTGGCAGGGCACCCTTAACCCTGTTTTCACACCTTAAAAGTAATTCAAATAATTATTAATTATACCCTTTCTAACCATAGTATCCCACTTTCTTGCTGGTTTTTTCTAACCGAATATTCACAGGTTTGTCATTCATTGGTAATTCACATTTTTTTGTCTTATAATGGTTGACTTGCTTGATGAAACCCATGTAAATATATAATCCATAGCCACGTGCCGTATTCTGCAGGAGACATTCCTTCCATTACTTTTGCCCATGAAAAAGTGTAACAGCATAAAGAATCACTCTCTTGGTAAGAAGGAGATCAGCTCAGCCACACAAATTCAACAAAATTGCAAATAGCATGCATATAAAGCTAACAATATGGGGGAACTGCTTGGAAAAGGCCTGCAGAGATGAAATCAAAGTATATGCACATAGTGTGGTTAGTTGAGACTATGGGATTGAAAGATATACAGTTTGACAGAGTATCAGTTTCGTGAATAGTGATTTAGTTGTTTCTTGAGTTGCGATGGACCTCCAGTCATTAATTTTGGTAAGTGTTTTCTCCTAGTCATACTTTCTATTGTAATAAAAAAAACTTAGGCAAATGCAGTAGTAAATTGACACAAACTAGCTATAGTGGCCTGTATCAAAAATACTTTTCGTGCTTGAAGAGTGCATAGGCACTCTTCCATTTCAATACCAAACAAGGCCATTATTTTTTGTTATTTGACGTAATCAGAAATTTGCTATGTTGACTATAGATAATTCTGCATTGCTCTGTATACAGTAAACACTTTCAATTTTAACTTCAGTATAACAACAGATGATTTGTAACATGTTTGAATTCTACTCACAGCTGACCACAAGTATATTATATAGACAACAAGAGAACGATTACCTCTTAGCTTGCTTTTTGACATCAATAAGTACCAATGGTGACTTCGTGTGCTTGCCGTACTCCCTTACAATAAACTCATTAAGTTTGCATCTTCCCTGATAAAATCAAATGATTCCTTCATTGCAGTGAGTGTGGATGCTTTGATGCAGTGAAAGACTGTGCCTGTGTTATTTTCAATGAAGATACAGATGCAGTTGAAGTAGGGTATTGCATCTATGGATGTGATAGTAATTGAAACTGTTGGTATAGTAATGGACCTAAAGGCTTTATTTTGAATAGAACTGATAAATATGCATAGAACCAAATGTTGTGTAGTTTTTTGGGAGGTACCTTGTGTGGCTCCTGTATAAACAAGTCTTACCCACCTGCATAATTCTTTTGATGTGAAATGTATCTTGAAGTACTTGTTGTGGGTATTTCTTCAACTCATTGGGTTTTCTATTGCTCCTCTAACTGCTTCAAATTAATTTTCTGTATTCACCACTGTTTGGATATGTAATTTACAGCTAAGCATTTTCACACAACATTTATTCTGAATGAACATGACAAAACACATAATAGCTAAATGTATTAGAACTGCTGGAATGTTTTAAAGTATTGGGTAGTAAACATATTATTCACACATTTTTAACCATGGCTTGTTGAAGTATATCTTTTGCCATATTTGTTACTTGATCTCATGTCAAAATTCTGTCTTCTTCTTTTAAACCTGTGAATGTCTATCAGTTTGAAACTTAAATAGTGTTTACAATTAAGTGTGTCAAGCAATTGTACTCAGATACTACACTGAAACACTTTGGACCTGAGCATCTTACTTGTGCTTGTGGCATTATTAGTGTTATGTATGCTTATTTTTTTTCCAGTAGTTATTCTATTTATCCATTCAATATTTTTCAATACCTTGTCACTATGCCCCAGTCACTATGCTTTAATTCTGAAGACTATCATTAAGTTTCTGTACTGCCATTCATCTTTAATGCATTATAGCTATATTTTGCTTGATAATGTATTAATTTTAAATGCGTCTGGTTTATCATATGTTGGAGCAACTATGGCTGTAGCAGCCTTATTGGTATACTATTATAGATCCAGTGCAGAAACATTTCATATTTATGTCATATAGTTTTATTGTACTCACAATCATTTCAGCTATTTATTTATTTGTACTTGTGTTGTACAAAAATACTCAAATTACTGGAAAATCAATGTCACTTTTTTTAATTACTTTTGCACAGTCTGTGGCATAGGTACAGTTCTTACCCTTGTGTGGAAACTACTTTCTATTTAATATATCGCAGGAGCTAGATGGAAAGAACTTTGATCCCATTTTTACAAGATAGTTACAATTCCTTACTGATCAATTGCACCTGATGATGTCTCAATTTTTATTTGCAAAATACAATGATTGTGTGTCACTTGGCAATAAAAATATACCATCAGCAGTAAGACATATACATATGTAAGCTAATGAGCATTCAAACCAACTGGTACTTCCAATTATTGGATTAAATGCTTTCTATGTATAAATATTTTTTATAGCTAGTAATACTATTTCAATTTCAAGTCAAGGCCCCTCCAATGATTACTTTGTATGGAACATTCACATTTATTCAAACTGATACACAGTAATGAGAGCAAATGTGTGCAGCAAGTAGCCACAGTGTATTAGCTAAGGTCTATATTTCAGGAGCCTCACTTAGCAATTTTATTCATATTACACAATAATACTACCACCTCTTTCAATTGGAAAAAGGTAAAAAAAGGGTATAAATTAGTGAAACAAATTTATAATCAAGTATTTTGCATTAAAAGCAGGACATTTACTGTTGTTTCAACACAATCTCTTTTCCTGAATTTGATTACCATGATTATTGCTGTAAACTATGATTATAATAATGAGGAAACCGATGCTATTGCATACATAATGTTATTTCCTGATACAGTATCTTTATACAACAACCAAACATCTTCAATGTTGCCATTTTAACCGAGTAGCATAGATGCTCACATTTGATTTAATTATCTTGGCAGTTGAATATATATATATTTTTTCTGTATTGGTAACTAATCTATTTTTCATTTGTTTGGTCCTTCCCATCTAAAAATCCTTTTTTTTTTAGAGAGAGATTGATTGACTATATATATATAGCCTTTCAAGATAGTGAGAGAAAAGGACATACATGTACTATTAGCTTATACAATTCTTCTATAGTTGGTTGCTTGTGCTTGATGCAAATCAGCGACCAGCATTGATACACATAGAGCAATTCTATTATAGTTAGTTTTATTGACAATGAATGACTCTGCATTGCTCTCTATACAATAAACACTTTCAATTTGAACTTGCATAAATTTCTGCCAGGATTTTCCATCTTGACTTCAAATCACAGATGACAATTACAGATAAAATGCTACTATATCTAGCCTTATTTTTACAATTCAGCTTGCTTCTTGTGTCATCAGTAGAAATCAATGATGATCACATATGTTCACCATACTCCACTTATAGTGAATCACTCAAAACATGTGTCTGTCCTGATGAAATCAAAAGATTCCTCCATTGCAACGAGTCTGGATACATTGATGCAATGAAAGACTGTTCCTGTGTTACTTACAATGAAGATACAGACGAGGTTGAAGTTGGCTATTGTGTTTATGGATGTAGTAGAGATCTGGACACTTCGTATAGCAATAGACCTAATGGTTATAGTTTCATTGGAACTGATAAATATCAATGGAATCAATTAGTATGTGGTCCTTTTCAAAGAACAGGTACTCTATGTGGCTCCTGTATGAATGGATCTTACCCACCTGCTTATTCTTTTGATGTGAAGTGTATTAAGTGTACTAACAGTTACCTAAATCTATTTAAGTATTTGTTGTGGGCGTTTCTTCCACTCACTGTGTTCTACATCACATTTTAACTGCTTCAAATTAATGTACTATCCTCTCCCTTATTTGGATTAGTAATTTACTGCCAAATGTTTTCACAGAACATGATCGTCCAAGTGCTCTTTGTCAATAAACAGTATGAGACATTTATATCTAATTTTATAAGAACTACTGAAACATTATTTTGTATTTGGAACTTGGATTTTTTCCGAACATTTAATCATGGCTTGTGTCTTAAAAGTGATACGCTTACTACAATATCCTTAGACTTTTTTATTGCAATTTATCCCTTATTTCTTTTGATTCTAACTTATGTATTCATCCTGCTCTACGATAACAAGTGTAGATTATTTATCGCTGTTATAAAGCCTTTTCAAATTTTTTTCTTGTTGTTTAAAAAAAAATGGAGCATAAGAACATCTATGATCAACACATTTGCTGCATTTGTTCTGTTATCTAATGTCAAACTCCTTTCCACTTGTTTTGATATTCTCATACTTGTTGATGTCTATCAATTCAACTCTCTAAAAAACTTCACAGTTAAGCATTCCAAGCGGTTGTACTCAGATGCTACCATGGAATTCTTGGGGCCTAAGCATCTTCCTTATGCTATTTTGGCTTTTTTAGTTTTCTGTATATTTGTTTTTCTGCCAGTACTTATTCTATTTCTGTATCCTTTTAAACTTTTTCAACACTTTGTCTCTAAATGCCCCAGTCGATACACAATATTCTTGAATACATTTGTGGATTCTTTTCAAGGATGATGGCACTCAACCAGGTAGCACAGACTATCGCTTAGTTTCTATTGTGCCATTTGTCTTTCGTTGGGTATGTTATATCATTTATACCCTCACCTTAAATGCTACCACTTTTCCCCTTATATCTATGATCACTGTGATTGTAATAATCTTATTGTTTATTCTATTAGATCCAGTGCAGGATCAGTTTTATAGTATGTCATATTACTTGATCATAATTACAATTATTTCAGCTATTTGCTGTGTCTGTGCTTCTGGCATTCACATTGTTCAAGCTACTGGACAATCAATGCCACTCATATATTTCTTTTATTTAGTTCATATGATAGTAACAGTTCTCCCTTTGCTGGGTGTTGCGCTGTTTATACTTAGATTATTGTGTAAGTATATAAAAAAATATATTTCTGCAAGACAGAAGGAACTTCTATAGAAGATACAATTATAATGCATTGGAAGAAGCCATTCAATTGAAGATTATTATAATTTATAATTTGCTAAGAGACTATATTTGCTGGATTTGATTCTGGTCTACACAATCCTGTTTACAAACTCAGACATTTTTTCATTAACTGATGAGGCTTGGAAATTTTAAATTAATGTATATTTTTATATGAGTGTTCATGCCATTACTTCTTATATTTAGTCAATTATCTGATTTTTTCTCTCTATTACATATCAGTAAATAGCTAAATGAATGTAATGTAGTGGTGAACCTAGGAGTGTTAGTTAATCCTCATGAAACCATTCATTATAAGTAAAACAAGTGGCATCACGGGGCTGCAGAACAAAATTGACATTGAATTTAGCATCGTAAACATAATGTCATTCAACCAGCAAAGTAGTTTGGAATACAAGGAACACATGACAATGAGAGAAATTTTAGGGTCAATACACATTAGCAAAAAGAACATCTTTAATACCACTTTGGTTTACAAAATATTTGTCAAAAGATTACGGAATAGACACAATTTGGAACTCTTAAATACATTCACATACTGTGAAATCTTATAGCTGTTTACCAGTACTCGTGGTTATGAGCATGGATAATAATAATGTGGAAACAGATGTCATTGTGTAGGTAAATGTTATTTCCTGATGCAGTATCTTTATATAACTAAAGACACACATTAACTGAGAAGTACTGAAACTTCAAACTATTTAACACACTTAAGTATGATCTTATCACATCAAATGACGGGAATTCCAGAGCCAAAAAGTGACGTGACACAACTTCAACTATGATGCTGGTAATAGGGTCAGGTCAGACTGTGAACGGCGGCTCAATTCATATACACTCTCAAGCTAAGTGAGCAATTTTGTACATAAAGAGCAGGCTAACTACATTATCCAGGCTTTCTGCTACCATGAGTTGATGCAAATGAAACCGAAACTGGAGACTCTAAACAACAGCAATGCCTGGTCCACTCTGACCTGAGCAATGCCTGGTCCACTCTGACCTGAGCAGCACACAACCATTGCTACATTGCTACACAGCAGAGGTGGTCTAAAAATAAACAGCAACAACAGCTAATTCTTGTATTATGTGCTGTCCACTTCCTGCCAACCCAATTTCTGATCATTAAATCTCCTGGGAATATAACAAACCAGATATACCTCTACCCCCAAAAAGTATATAACGGTTCTGGGTGCTCAGTCGTATGAGCTGAGTTTGGCACCCCTAAATCAGTGCTAGCGCTCTCTGTTCAACTCCATCTCACAACAATGGTGGAACAAGTGTAAGATATTCAGGAAACAGGATACAAATGCGACATTTGCTTTGCAAAGTTCCCATGTCATCATAAGCATAATCACAGAGAAAGTCCTAGGTACCAAATTTAGCCCATATGAAAGAGCAGTGTGCTTATTTCTGGCTAGACCAAGCTGATGATGAGTGTAAGTGTTCACAGGAACCTTTCTATCTATAGACACTGTATATCAATCTTCACCATTAAAAATGCACCTACATCTTAGCTTCAACTCTGACTGTATCAAGTCAGACACCATGCATTGCCAAGCTGTTGCTGGTATTATTGTTTTCAATTCTAAATTGAATCATTTAGTAAATATAGATCCTTCAGCCCCTCAGGAAAAGTGGTTCGGTAAGTGGTTTGGCCAGTAAAACTTACAATGCACATTTTTCAATTTGGAAAGGAATGCACACAATTGTGGGCACAAAACGCTATGATGCAATCTAGTCTGGGATGAAAAAGACGTCAGCAATCTGTCCAGGAGTCATAGCTTCCTGAGCTGGAGGTTGGTACGGGGTTGAAGGACCAGCGCCACTACTAGCTATTCCTACCGGTGGCTTTGCCAGTATGGTAGATCTTGCACTCACCAACAAGCCACAAGCAGGTAACGTGGTCTGCTTTTGCCAAGTTTAACTTATGATGAACTAACCATTGCAAGATAATTTACAACATGTATATAGGGATGACATGGCATAAGATACAGTGGTTATGAGAAGGAACATGAATATCATTACATGTAGTATTGTTTGGTAAGGTAACTAGTAATTACATGAACATAAGTCACTTGTTCAGGACTGCTCTTGTAGCTAATTTGAATATATTAATTGGCGAGCGAGCGGAGCGAGCGAGACACTTTCAGGAGTAACAAAATTGAAAATCGGAGATATTTGTTTGTTTATATGTGTGGACGTACGTTTGTCGTTTTGTACTTTGACCCTCACGTATTTTTGTGTTAGCTCGTCTTTCAACCCCGTCCCAAATTTCACTAAACAGATTCTTCTGATTTATCTATAATTATCCATATCACCCAAGAAATTGAATTGTTTACCGCATTGAATTCTTTTATGGGTGCAGTTAAACACAAAAACTTACCAGAGTTCCATAACTATTAGAAGTAGTGGCTGTGGTAAGTTAATACCCTATTTGTCATGTGTATAAGTCTTGCGTAGGTATGTTCAGTTGTGTGAAAATATTGTGCATTACCACTAATATCACAAAGAAAACGTTTAAATAGTGTGCCTTTTTTTGTTGCATTATTTATTTTTTGAATTCAGAGAGTTGCGGGAGTGATTACTATGGCAATGAATTCCCTTTTACCGTATGTACGTATTTAAAAAACACGACTTTTTTTTAGTATCTTGACTATTAGAAGTTAAAATCAAACGTTTAACAATAGTGTAGATTTAGGCTTGCTCGCCATTTGTGCTCAAGCACATCACTAGTATTTTAAATGAACTTGTATATTATGTGTTTGTGTGTTTTTTCTTTTGTGTTATTTTATTTTCCCCAAGTCCAATATTCTTACAATGGGAATATAACATTTCAGGAAACTGTGAAGCTATTTAGCAGGCTACCAATGTCTTATAACAAAAAAAAGTGACATTATTTACACGTTTTCTTTGCGATATTCTTTAGCTAAGTAGTAGTTGTAACCCACAATACTTTCACACAACTGAACATACCTACATAAGACTTACCTTCGTGGTTTCTCTAGTGGACAATGAATTTTCAAATAAATACTGTTGTGTAGGGCTTATAACTGTGACAAATAGCATATTAACTTACCATCGTCAATAACTCAAATAGAAAAGGAATTGAAAGCAATAAACAATTCAATTTCTAGGATGATACGGGTTATGATCAATAAACCAGAGGATTCCGTTTAGTGAAGTTTGGGACTGGGTCAAATAATGAGCTAACATAAAAGTACGTGAGGGTCAAAGTACAAAATGACATGCGTAGGTCCACTTATATATAAGTGATGCAGTAACTTTTTGGGATTTGAAAAGTAAGCGTTTTGCAGGAATTATGGAGGGCAAGTTTTAAGTAAGACTTTCTTAATGCTGTAATTGTTAGTTACTAAGCAGGCAATATTGGCCAAGCAACCAGCTGCCCTAGAGCAGCTAAGTCAGCTGCCCTGGGCTAGCTGGTAGAGGTGAATTATAATGAGTGATATATAAGATGTGAATAAGTTATAGTGATGTGACAATCTGTTGGTTAGTTAAGTTCTTGGTTTGGCTCCAACAGTAATATCAGAAGAAATGGGGGCCAAGCCTAAAAAGCCATCTTTTTTAGGAGAAAAAAACGGAACCACTATTATATGTGTGCATAAGGAACATATGTACCATCCATCCATATATCTATATATCTATATAATAATACGCTTGTGTGTCAGTAACGACGACGATGACGACGACGACGATGGTGTGTGAATTCATGAATAATTCATGAGATTTGTATGGTTTGGTAAAGCATCGTCCATTTATTGTAGGTAAAGTGTCGCCACAATCAGTAGTAAGTTTCCCTCTCCTACTCTCTTTTTTCTGAACTATCTGAGCTATTCTTCTACCCACCTCTCTTAACTTCAGCTCTTTTTCTTGAGTCATGGAGCCCCCTTTTACTTTGTCTATCTCTCCTGCTTCTGAATTTTTGTCCTGAGAAACTTTTGTCTTTTATTTCGTACTTTAGCCTTTCTTTTGAAAATTAATTGCTCGCCTTTTTGCCTTCTCTTCACTTCCATTTTAAACCTACACCCCTTACCTCACCGATTCCATTCACTTTTCAGTTACGATTAATCGCCTTTTACCTTCTCTTCCGTACTTTCGCCTTCCTTTTTGAAGCATACGTCAATTGCACCTGCTTTTTAGAAGTAACCAGCACATTCAGTAACTGGTGAACAAGCTCACACCTCTAATAAACAATAATAGTGACAGTTATTTTTGTAATGTTAGATAATCACTTCCTTCCTCAGTATTATTATTTAGCCATTCTGGCTACCAGTGGCACTTGACAACCAACAAGCGGCATTTTTAGCAGCTCCAAAAAAAACGACGAAGTTATGTCTGGTAAAGGGGTTTCAATGCCATAGTAACCAGTCGCAGTAACTTTTGGGACTTGAAAGACAAGCGTTTCGCCGGAATTATCTCACAATTTGGAGCCCAAGTTTTAAGTAAGACTTGCTTAATGCTGTCGTATTAGAAGAAAGTGGGATCAAGCCTAAAAAACCGTGTCTTTTGGAGAAAGACCGGCACCCACGTGCACGTAGCCAGATATGTGGGGGAAGGCAGCAAGGTCCAAATGTGTCTCTACGACTTGCAGAAGGCTTTTGACTCAGAGTACCCGGTGCTGTTGCGTAGGCTGTTTGAATTTGGAATGGCAAGGCTTGGAGATTGTTGAAGAACTGGTATGAGAGCGCCAAATGTCAGATTAGGCTAGGTGGGGCTCTATCTGAGACTCTTGAGATTAGGAGAGGAGTGAAGCAGGGTTCGATTCTGTCCCCTACTCTTTTTGTCTTGATCATGGACCCCCTGTTGCATCAACTGGAAGATTCAGAGAATAGTCTAAGTGTCAACAACTTCTACGCTGGGGGATGCGCTCATGCAGATGACATCAGAACTTTGGCTTCAAGCGAAGAGCAACTGGAGGAACAAATATCCTTGGTGAGGAATTTTTGCACGGCAAATTTTTTGCAATTGAATGTCCAGAAATGCGAGGTTATCACGCTTGATAGACAAGGTGGGCGGTCTAGGGAAGGTCATGATGTAGAGATGGATGGTGTGGCTATTTCTGGTAGGTCTGCAGCAAAGTGTCTGGGCTACTGGTGGAACGGTGACCTCTTTGCAACTGCAGCTGTGGAAGAAGGCATAAAAAAGGCAAGAAGGGTTTTCTTTCAGTTTGGCAGCATTGGCTGTTTCCAGGGTGCACTCAATCCAGTTTCCAGTAGGTCAGTGATCAAGACGTGTGTGATGCCCGTACTTCTTTACGGGTGCGAAAATTGGATCATGAGTGAAAGTCTTTTGGACAAGCTGGATAGTTTTCTGGGTGAGATAGCGAAGAGGGCTCTACGGTGGCCTAAACACCACTCTAATACCGCAGCGCTTGTAGCTTTAGATATGATGCCTGCTAGATCTGAGCTTCTAATTGCAAAGCTGCGTTTCTTGAAGAGAAGAACAACAGAACATGATGGCATTGGTGTGAGGGCTCTGTCGGATGATGATGTCAACTCACTGTGTCTGGTGAATGAATGTCGGGAGTTGGAAGAGGTTTTTGGAACATCGCATACTGACGTCTTCCTGGTGGGGCAGAGGATGTTTGTCTCAGGGTGGTGAGCGATGCTGTTGCAACTTGTGACAAGACTAGGCTACTCAAAGAAGAAATTTAAACTAGTTGCGGAGATAGGAAAGGGAATAGGATGGGAAAGACTCTGGGACAGTGTGATGGACTTGGGGGTGAAGCACATTAAGGGCTGCAGGCACTGAGTAGGATCTTTAGCAGTCATGGTCGAGGATCAAAACCATGTCCCTCATGTGACGCCATGGATCTTGCCAGGGAACTGTTTGACCATCTTTTAAAGAACCGCTTACTGAATTTGAACAAGGACTCAATTAATATCATGAACGATTTACAGTCGACCAACTTAAGCTTTTTGCGCATTTTTCATAACATTTATTTATTTTAGTCACTCTTTGCTCCTTGCTGGGCGTATTTACATGAAATTTACAATTTACAATTTACAATTTACAATTTGCATATGTACAATCCATACTTAATTGGCGAGGGAGCGAGACAGTATTAGGGGTGGATAATGCAAAATCGTGTATAATACCCGATTTTGCATTATCCACCCCTAATACTGCCTCGCTCGCTTCGCTAGCTCGCCAATAAATAAACATCCCCGATTTTCGATTGTGTTACCCCTGTAAGTGTCTCGCTCGCTAAGCTCGCTCGCCAATTATGTTTGGACGTATGTATGTCATTTTGTACTTTGACCCTCCGTATTTTTGTGTTCGCTCCGCGTTCGACCCCGTCCCAAACTTCACTAAACAGAATCCTCTGGTGTAGCAACCATTACCCGTATCACCTTAGAAATTGAATTGTTTACCGCTTTGAATTGTTTTGCGGGTGCAAAAACTTACTGGAGCTCTATTTCTATTGAGTTAGTGGCGGTGGTAAGTGAATACGCTATTTGTCACAATTATAAGCGCTAGCATTTATTTTAAAATTCATTGTCCACTAGACGAACCACGAAGGTAAGTCTTGAGTAGGTATGTTCAGTTGTGTGAAATTATTGTGCGTTACAACTACAATTAAGAATATCACAAAGAAATTTTTAAATAACGTGACTTGATTTTGTTGCTTCTTTTTCAATTCAAATAGTTGAGGGGAGTGGTTACTATGGCATTGGACCCCCTTTACCGTATATGCGTAATTTAAATACTCGACTTTATTTCAGTAGTTTGAATAACAATAGTGTAGTTTAAGGCTTGCTCGCCATTTGTGCTCAAGCACACCACTAGTACGTGATGATTGTGAGCGTACCCACAAAGCTAAAAAGCTGGAAAATGGTACACATGTCCACAACCAATACCTACTTAGTGTGGCTGCCATCTTTGAGATCGGTGTGACAGAACGACTGAGTGACACAAACTGGCACGCTGTTACTCACGTGAGCAAATAGGAAAATGGTACACATGTCCACAACCAATACCTACTTAGTGTGGCTGCCATCTTTGAGATCGGTGTGACAGAATGACTGAGTGACTCAAACTGGCACGCTGTTACTCACGTGAGCAAATAATTTCTTTGCTGCCCGCGGATTGCATTTTTCTCAGCGGTTTACCTGAGTGCTTGGAATTTCCCATTGAAACTATCGGTGAGGTAGTACCACTTGTATGTTAAGCTTCTCATATGAAGCAGCATTAACGTCTAAGTTTCATTGCACGAGTTGCACATCGTCTTGCTCAGCTTTATATATCGACGTGCGCGATTGGCATATTATTGATACTACTCCAAATAAATTATTCTTTTCTGTCTTTTTAATAGCTAGCTGGTGTATAGTAACGCTTTGGGTTCCACCCTTGATACTTCAGTTTTAGTAAAAAGAGCTTATTAAAACATATTTTAGTTACAGTTACTGGTTTCATCCCAGCAACATGTTTTTATTTCTAATTTGGATAAATTGAAAAAAAATTTTTTAATTAACCCTTCTGCCATCAGTGGTATTTGACAACTATAACTTTTAGTATGTCAGAATTCTTGCCATCACTCTGAAATATCTGGCATGAAATCAATTGGAACTTACTCCAATTAGTAAAGAATATGCCATGCTGTCCTGTTTAAATGACTTGATTTGGAACCTGAACTATGCTTGTCCATTTTTAGCATATATTGGTTATGTCATCTTTATTCTGTCACTGTTTGTGATCATAATTTTAGTTTGGGTAGCTAATTGTTACCCAACAGTACTATCAATGTGTAAGTTTGCTGTACTTAGTGTACTAGCGTTCATGATGCTCAGTAATGTTTCTAAAATGGATAATTATTCTTGATGATGAATAATATGCATGCCAGGGATTTTAATATGCTTTAATTTAGTTTTAAATATAATAACTAACAACACCCAATATGGGAAAAAAAATTTAATTGTAGTCCAGTCAATATAGCATTAGATCCACCACAAAATGCAACTCGAGGTTTCTCCTCACTTTTATGACCAAAATAGTCTGCTTTAAATCGACTGAAAGTCTAGAAAATTATATGTTCGCTAAACCCTGTTTTCACACCTTGAAAATAATTCAAATTATTAATTGAACCTTTTCTAACCATTTTATAGTATCCCACTTTCTTGCCACTTTTTTCTAACCAAATGTTCACAGGTTTGTCGTTCATTGGTAATTCACATTCTTTTGTCTTATAATATTTGACTTGCTTGATAAAACCCATGTAAATATAATCCATAGCCATACGCCGTACTCTGCAGGAGACATTCCTTCCATTACTTTTGCCCATGAAAAAGTGTAACAGCATAAAGAATCACTCTCTTGGTAAGAAGGAGATCAAATCAGCCACACAAATTCAACAAAATTGCAAATAGCATGCATATAAAGCTAACAATATGGGGGAATTGCTTGGAAAGGCCTGCAGAGATGAAATCAAAGTAATGCTCATAGTGTGGTTAGTTGAGACTGTGGGATTGAAAGATATACAGTTTGACAGAGTATCAGTTTCGTGAATAGTGATTTAGTTGTTTCTTGAGTTGCGATGGACCTCCAGTCATTATTTTTGGTAAGTGTTTTCTCTTAGTCATACTTTCGATTGTAATAAAAAAGCTTAGGCAACTCTAAGTAGTATATTGACACAAACTAGCTACAGTGGCCTGTATCAAAAATACTTCTGTACTTGAAGAGTGCATAGGCACTGTTCCATTTCAATACCAAACAAGGCCATTATTTTTTGTTATTTTTTTATTTAATTACTTTTGCACAGTCTGATGGTGGAAACTACTTTCTATTTAATATATCGCAGGAGCTAGATGGAAGGAACTTTGATCCCATTTTTACAAGATAGTTACAAATCCTTACTGATCAATTGCACCTGATGATGTCTCAATTTTTATTTGCAAAATACAATGATTGTTTGTCACTTGGCAATAAAAACATACCATCAGCAGTAAGACATATACATATGTAAGCTAATGAGCATTCAAACCAACTGGTACTCTTCCAATTATCTGATTAAATGCTTTCTATATATAATTAGATCCCGTTGCTATATTGTTACTAGGTGTACTAACTTGGTAAGTGTGCACTATTTTTTGCCTTTAGCCATTTCTGCGAAAATGCTGATAAACAAAGTTGCTAGTGGAAACTGGGCATGCGTAAATGGGATCTAAAATAGTTAGAGCATGTGCGCTTAGGTACTGGTGAATTTAGTGCACATAGCTCTCGGGCCTACGGCCCTTGGGCTTCAGTGCACTAAATCCAACTCAAACTATTACATATTTTTTTATAGCTAGTAATACTATTTCAATTTCAAATCAGTGGCCCCTCCAGTGGTTACTTTATATGGAACATTCACATTTATTCAAACTGATACACAGTTTTTGAGAGTAATTGTGTACAGAAAGTGATCCCAAAGCCACAGTGTGTGCTTCTGGCACTGATATTATTCAAATTACTGTACTTTCTATGCCACTCTATTATTTCTTTATTACTGTGTATGGAACATTAACAGCTCTTATCTTACTTGGTATTGTGTTGTTTTTACTTTGATTTTTATGGAAGTATATAACAAAATGTATTTGTACAGGATGGAAGAAACTTTGATATCATATTTACAGAAGACATTCATATAATTTAGATGCTCATATTTTTTACTAAATATTTTACTTGATGAAATGTAATTTAGAATGTTTTAAACAAGTTTATGTATGTTATTTAAATTATATATTTTAGTTGAACAAAATATTTTTTTACAACTTTTTTTGCATTTTACATTTGTATATATGCTATCAATACCTAACATTTCATTTTTAGCCAGTATGTTTAATTTTGCTTAGAGGAGGTTATTTTATAAAACTGAAAATGTTTGTGTTGTCACAATTATTCTCTCTAAAAGTTAGTATTAACTTAAAGTTAGTGAAATTATGTAGTTATTTGTTTGCAAAAATTCTAAAAAAAAAAACTCTCACCTTTTTTTATGCAACAGTATTGTTCCTACTTGGAAATCCATTGTCCAATAGCCAAAGTCACGAAGTAAGTCTTGCGTTGGTATACTAGTGTGTGTGTGTGAAAGTGTAGAGAGTTACCGCTACTGCTTAGCTTACCAAACACACATAGCTGCCTGTATACAGTTTTTTTAGCAACTGCTGTACTAAGCAAGTCATCATTTAGGGTAAGACTGCAAACTGTGCGATAATTCCTTAGAAATGACATTTTTTATAGTTGCTGTTGTTTTTCAAGTTAAATATTTGGCGGAACACAGGTCATTTAGATGAAGCTATCACTACTATAGTCAATGACTATGTAGCTACTTGTAATTACTTTTAGGACTGAACTGAATGATGCCTTCTAAAACTAGGTGAACAGGATCAAAGACTTAACTTCAGGCTATTTCGGAAGGTGAAGTAGCCAGTTTAATGTCCATTAAACCAGAAGCACTTTGTCAAGCCTTGGTTATAAGGTTGAGCTCTGTTCTGCAGTCAACTTGTGTAAGCTATCTACAGTTGGCTTTCATATTTCTACGGCAGATTAGCTAGCTACCACAGAACCAACAGAACTCAATTCATTTATCATAGCATGCACATGTAAGTGAACAACAAAGGTGAATACACAACAAATGTTGAGCCTGTGAGAGTCATGGGTATTAATTATGAAAACCAGCAGCATCATAAAAATTCTGAGATGCGTGGTTTGCTATGCTTTCATTCTACTAATTTAATACTTTCATAACAAAAACCCTCAGCAAGAAAATCTTTTCTAATAGCTAAATATTTTATAGCAACAAATTAGTAACAAATCATCAGTTAATTATATAGATTTTCAGCATGTATGATCAGTACATTATTTCAACCTTTAATTAAAAACTCTCCTAGGATGGTTTTTTCGTGTTACACATTTGTAATTCGTTACTTATAAATTTTTGTGGTACGTGAATAACATCTTTTAGGTTCTAAGTACATATTTAGAGATGATCCCACTTCATGAATGTCATTATTTGTACATCTACATAGTACATTTGCAAAAATAAAAAAGATCTCCGTTAGAATACATAAACACTAATTCAATCTGTTAATATTGTTTTGTCCTAAGTATAATATTAAAATTAATCTGTTTATCATATCAATCAAAAGAGTTTCAATTCATATGCAATAATAAACAGAAATTGTTTTCTCTTGTGTTTTTTGGTCTGACTATTCAGTGCTTTAAAAACTTAGCTGCTGACCATTTAGCAAAACAGCCTGATTTACCATAGCTGTTTGATAATGTAAGTAGATATTAGTGAATCAATAAACCATTGCAGAGCTAATAGCAATTCTAATTAAGTGATCCATATATACAGTCACTGTTGACAAAAATGCTAATAGTGTATGCTGTAAACACTTTCAATTTAGAGTTATAAAAGTCTGACCGATTTTTTTTTAGAACTGAACACCTAATACTCCACTTTCAACCAGCAATAGTATGCACATAGCTCTAGCTATACTTTTAACTCTATATGTGCCTTTTGTGTCACTAGTGGAAACCAATAGTGACATTGTGTGCTCGCCATACTCCATTTACAATGAAATACTCCAAGTTTGTGTCTGTCCTAATGAATTCAAGAGATACCTCCATTGCAACGAGTATGGATACATTGATGCAGTGAAAGACTGCGCCTGTGTTACTTACAATGAAGATACAGATGAGGTTGAAGTTGGCTATTGTGTCTATGGATGTAGTAGAGATCTGAACACTTCATATAGTAGCAGGCTTAATGGTTTCAGTTTTATTGGAATAGATAAATATCAATGGAATCAACTAATATGTGGTCCTTTTCAAAGAACAGGTACTCTGTGTGGCTCCTGTACGAATGGATCTTACCCACCTGCTTATTGCTTTGATGCAAAATGTATTCAATGTATGAATGACAACATAAATATCTTAAAGTATATGCTGTGGGCATTTTTTCCACTCACTGTGTTTTGTTTCACTCTCTTACTGCTTCAAATTAATATACTATCATCTCCAATATTTGGATTAGTAATTTACAGTCAAATTGTCTCGCAGAATTCTTTCCTACGATCTGTCATAGTCAATAAGAATGATCAAACAAGTGTAGCAAACTTGGTGAGGACTCTTGGAATGTTATATGGTATTTGGAACTTAGATTTTTTTCGTACATTTAATCATGGATTTTGTCTTAAAAGTGATGCACTCACTATATTGTCTTTAGACTTCATTATTGCTATATATCCTTTGTTTCTTATGGCTCTTACTTATGGAATAATAATGCTATATGATAATAAATCAAAATTTGTGGTCCTTGTGTTGAAGCCTTTCCATAAATCTTTATTATTTCTTAAAAGAAACTGGAACATTCGTACGTCAACTGTAAAATCATTTGCTACATTTATTCTTTTGTCTAATGTTAAACTTCTTTCTACTTGCCTTGATATCCTAATACCGGTGGATGTCTACAAATTGAAGCTATTACAGAACTTCACAGTTATCCGCTCAAGACAAGTGTACTCATATGCTACACTGGAATATTTGGGATCTGAGCATCTTCCTTATGCTATTTTGGCATTATTGGTTTTTTGTGCATTTGTTTTTCTACCTGTCTTTGTTCTCTTTATTTATCCATTTCAATTGTTTCAATATTTTCTTACTAAACTTCCCACTCGTTGCATTTTATTTTTGAATACCTTTGTAGATTCTTTTCAAGGATGTTACAAAGATGGCACTCAACCAAATTGTAGAGACTATCGTTTATTTTCAGTTATACCTTTCATTTTTCACTGGGCATGTTTTATCATTTTTGCATTAATTTTGAATGCTTCTTATTTTCCACTTGCTACAATGATCACGGTGTTCATAGCATTATTACTTATGCTTTTCGAGCCACTGCAGGAAATGTTTCATGGAATGTCACATGGCTGGATCATCTGTTCACTCTTTCTAGCTATTTTCAGTGTCTCTTGCGCTGGCACTGATGTTGTTCAGATTACTGGACAATCAACGTCATTTGTATATGTATTTTATACAGTGTGTACCACCATAGCAGTTCTTCCATTTTTTTATATATTGTTGCTCATTCTTCGATTTTTGCATTCAAGCAAATTGATTTCTGTGATGAGTATCAGAATGAAACAAATTATTATCTCAATTTTGTCAGCAAAGTAATTATTCAGTTTGTAAATGTCACTTTATATTTCATTTGATTATGTGAATATGTTATTTCTTGCTTTTAATATTATATATATATATTATATTAAGATAAGATTATGTAACTATGTACAGAAGTTCACGAAATAAATTAACTAATTTTGCATTGTTTTAGTACATATACAAATATTATTATGTTCATATTATTCTATATTCTCTCTCAGTCACAATATCACTAATAAAATATAGACGAGCAAGATATGTAATTGTTATAGACACTATCCGTTCAGGCTACTGAACACTGTGAACAATACATATCATTTCTTTTGATTTACCGTTTGTGCATTCTTGCCAAAACCATTTATTGCCACAGAAACCACCCTCAAATTTCACCCTATTACAACCCCATCTTTTGTTCTAGGTTCAGATATATATATATATAATATGCTTATAAGGATGGGAGGGGGTCACTGCTGAAGAGCTTAGCACCTCAAGCTCATGTTGTGCCAGTGCTATCAGCTCCAAGGTTGAAACCATCACCCAACAGTGCTCAGCAGAGTACACTCTGTACCTAGAAATTATTCACATCAAGCAGGTTCCACTTCCTAGCTTTTCAAACATTCCTAATAGAATGCTATGCCTGTAATAACTATAACAATATGATCAAGTCCATTAAAGGACTATTCATGAGGCCAGTAATTTTTCATTTTGTAAGTAGTTTCATTATGTTCAGTAGGTATGAAATAATGATGGTTCCAACTCCCTATGAATTCCAGAACATGCTTGTTAATTTGGGAAGGAAGGCATGCAGGTGTAAATACATGCCAGTTTTATTAAGTTCATGCTGCTTTTCTAACTCAATGATAGACATCTCTTCGAAGGTATTCTGTGTGCAAATTGTGTGTGTGGAAGAGCCAGCTATAATGGCAGATGCATTACATGAATATTGTGCATAAAGTACCAACTTATCTTCATTCTCTCCACCTGAGTCAGAATGAGCAGAACTGGTAATCTAATGTACTTGCTGCCTGATTGAACTGAAGTAAGACAGTTGATGCCCAGTTACTTGAAGCAAAGAAAACAATAGTGCAAGTTTTGCCAACGATTCCTCCATACACTACTAGCTTCTGCCTTATGGTTTATTCGATTACAATCTATGTCCTATGGCCTGCCATAGAATATGTATGTCTTCGTATGAATGTGGATCTGTTTTATAGACCATTGAACTACTCCAACACCTCTGGAATTCAAACGTACCATGAAAAACTTTCTCCATCATTAGAATATGTACACTTTGCAGCTACTACCAGTGTCTGACATGATTGAGTAGCTGATGCCAATATGTAGGTCTTAGCTATTGCCGTAAAATTTAAGCCGAGTTTATTGCCATATATATAGCTATGGTCATGTGACTATCACATGACAATAAATGTAGAGGTCATTAAACATGGTACAAATGATATGCTACAATAATTTATGTGAGTATAAATTGAAAGTGTTTACTGTATATGGAGCAATATAGAATTCTTTATTGTCAACAAAACCAACTCCTTTTATGGAATGCTGTTTTTAGCCATAGCTACTATAATTAAATATAACCTGTGGAAGTGGCAATAGTGCCATTATAGTCAGCAAAATATAAATGGAGGGCTGTTATACTCGACACATTTTTATCAAGCAAAAACAGTGTGATAAAGCCTGCCAAAATGGAATTGGTAGTGCTTCCTGAAAACTATTATGATCTTAATGGTTACATTTGCCACTAAATTTCATCAATGTTATGGAAATGAGAAATACCCAAGAAATTTCAAAAATGTTGATTTGACTCTTCCCAAGTCTGGTTTTGAAAAATACCCTGTACAAACATCATTGTAGAGAGAAAATATTGAAAGCTGTTATAGTAAACATGTAAGCTATTAAGGTGATAATATGTTAACACTCTAATCTTTTCACTTGATGAATACATGCAGTATTCATGGATTGTCTGTTTTTAATATGCAAAGTATACTATGATTAAGATATTGCTACTGAGGTCCAAGTGTATCTAAGTTTTCTTTTGGTCTCTAAGCCAACCATTGTAAAGGCTGCTAAATAAGCAGGTAATGTATCTAGAAAAACTAGCATATCGGTAGCTGATTTTTAACTTATATTTTTCTCATACAACTTGGTATTGTATCAGATATGTAATTCAAGCATGAAGATCACTCATCATAGGTGTAAAGCATTTAATGTAGTAGTATGTAGTGTTGTTTTAGTTAACTAAAACTAAAACCAAAACCCCTTAGTTTTGGGGTATTTTACTTTTGGTAAGAATAACTAAAACTAAACTGTAGAATACATGAAAAAACTAAAACTAAAGATTATAGTAGACAGTAAATTCGATAATAACTAAAACTACCAGTAGAGTGGATGACAAACACTAATACTAAGCAAAATATTTTTATTGCAAACAATTCACCTTGAATTAGCTACGTCAGTTAAATGAAGACATAAATTGCCATCAAGTAATTCTCTAAACTATATAAAAATATCATTCTTTATTTATAGTACCCAAGATTTCATAGAAATATGCTATTTTTGAAGTTATTTGGGAATACTACCTGTACTACTTCCTTTAAGGAGTCTCATTATTGCAGAATTTGAGAGACAACATAAATTAACCAAAACTAAGTCAATTGATAGTATAACTAACTAAATCTTCTACATGATATCGAAGATAAATTAAAAAATAACTAAATCTTCAGGGAATATTTGGAAAAACAACAACTAATCATTCAAGATAATTTTTTTGTATGAATAACTAAAACTAAGAATTCTGGAATCTCTAAACTAAAACAACACTGGTGTATGGGGAAATATTGACCCCTTGACCCCCCACTTCGTACTCTCTGTTGACATTGTAACTCTATTAGTCAGTTGTATGAAAAGTTTGCCTGCCCTTTTCATTCCGATATACTTTTGTTGTTGTTGTTGTTGTTTTCTGAATTTTTAATACTGTGAAATAAGAACAGGGGAAAATAACTTGCTGTAAGATGATACAAAACACTGAGTACATTGATGTAAAGCAATTTCTGATGAAAATTACAAAGTTTCCATTGGCATGAGAGAATTTAAAAGTGAAGCTTTACTTAATGACTATTTAATGTAAATTAAAATTATATTGTAGACTACAAATAGTGCAACAATAATGCTTTGTAACTCCGGGGTAACCAAATCTTCTTTTGCACTTATGGAAAAAGGAGTAACTACTCTTGTTGATGAATAATTTTTTTAAATCTAATACACAAACCAGAAAGTAATTTGCTCCAAATGATGAAGTGAAATAATAATAATACAACACTCATTAAAGGAAAAATTAATACAATGCCACACACAATGTGAAAGAAATAAAAGAGTGGCATTGATTGTCCTGACACCCAAACATTGTCAGTGCCAGAAAAACAAACACAGGCTATAGCTATACAGAACATAAATATAAGCCAGGTATGAGATATACTTTGAAATTGCTTCTGCAGTGGATCAAGCAGTATAATGACGATGGATAGTAGGACTGCAATAGTAGCAGCCAGGGGAAAAAATGATGTATTTAAAATGAATGCATAAATGATAAAACATAGCCAACGAGACATGAACAGCAGTAAAGGGACTAAACGATAATTCCTACCACCTGGCTGAGTCCCATCCTTATAGCATCCTTGAAAAGAATCCACAAAAGTACTCAAAAATAGAATGCATCGAGTGGGAAATTTAGTGACAAAGTATCGAAAAAATTTAAAGGAATACAAAAAGAAAATAAGTACAGGTAGAAGATTAAAAATGCCGAAAATCAATAGTGCCATAATAGCATAAGGAAGATGATCAGATCCAAAGTATTCCAATGTACCATCTGAGTATACTTTCTTTGATTGCTTGATTGTAAAGTTCTGTGAGGTTAATTGGTAGACCTCAACAGGTATCAGGATATCAAAGCAAGTAGAGAGAAGCTTGAGATTTGATAATAGAATAAATGTAGTAAATGAGTTTATAGTAGACGTTCTCATATTCCAGTTTCTTTCAAGAAATATGAAAATGCTTTTAAAAGGCTTCAAAATGATAAAAAGAAATCTGAATTTGTTATCGTATAAAAGAATAGTCCAATAAGTAATAGCCAAAAGAAGTAAGGGATACATAGCTATAATAAAGTCTAAGGATATTGTAGTAAGTGTATTGCTTTTAAGACACAAGCCATGGTTAAATGTACGGAAAAAATCCAAGTTCCAAATGCCATAGAACATTTCAGCAGTTCTAATAAAACTAGCTATATATTTTTTATCATGATGATTGATGATGAGCGCTTTAATTAACAAGTTTTGTGACACCATTTGACTGTATACTACAAATCCTAATAATGGAGATGTTATTATATTAATTTGAAGCATAAAGAAAGCAATGTAGAATACAGTGAGAGGAAGAAATGCCCATAGCATATACTCCAAGATATCTATGTTACCATTAATACATGGAATACATTTCACATCAAAGGAATAAGCTGGTGGGTAAGATCCATTCATACAGGAGCCACACAAAGTGCCAGTTCTTTTAAAAGGACCACACAATAAATTATTCCATTTGTATTTATCAGTTCCAATGAAATGAAAGTCATTAGATCTGCTAACATATGAATGGTTGAGACTTCTACTACATCCATAGATGCAATAACCAACTTCAATCTCGTCTGTATCTTCATTGTATGTGACACAGGAACAGTCTTTCACTGCATCAATGTATCCAGACTCATTGCAGTGGATAAATCTTCTCATTTCATCAGGACAGACACAGACTTTAAGTGTTTCATCATAAGTAGAGTATGGCGAACAAATGATGTCATCATTAGTTACCACTGATGGCACATGAAGCAAGCTGAGGGATAAAAGTAAAGACAGAGTTATGGACATATGTACACTTTGTAAAGAAAAGCGGACAGTAATTTGTGGAATTTTGTACTTTTATACAGTTAAATTGAAAGTGTTTACAGTCTGTTTACAGTGTGAACAGTAATGCGGATATGCTAGTGTCCACGGATTCGTTATTTAATCTCACGATGTTTGAGAACCATTTGAGTGGCTTTACTTAGCAGTAACATCAACAAAGTTTTACTGGCTGTCAATACAAGCATGAACTATATTCTTACATCTGAAACTTCAATGGTAAATTACAGAAGAATTAAAAGCCTTGTATTGTAATAGACTACTTATAATAGTTATTGTTAATTAACCTTGTCATTAATGATTGCTCCACCCTTTACCCTCCGTAACCATTTCTTGGTAATGTGGAAGAGCCTCCCTTCCAGCCAATAGTGGGTATAACGTCCTGCACCCCACCTGCTAGCACATCCTCACTAGCCCCTGCTAGCACATCCTCACTAGCCCCTGCTAGCACACACCCTACTGATCCCTGCAAGCACATCCCCTACCGATCCCTGCTCGCACAGCCTCGCTAGCCCCTGCTAGCACATCCTCGCTAGCCCCTGCTAGCACATCCCCTACTGATCCCTGCTAGCACATCCTCGCTAGCCCCTGCTAGCACATCCCCTACTGATCCCTGCTAGCACATCCTCGCTAGCCCCTGCTCGCAGCTACTGCTTTCCTCCCTACTTGATCCTTCACCTCACCTACAGATTGCCCCTTAGATCATTACTTTCCTGATTCCTTATTTATTTTGGGGAGTGTATGTTTGCTAACATCCTCAAACCCACCTTTACAGAAACCCAGGTGGGACCAGACCTGGTCCCTGCTACACAATGCATGTAGCTAAGAAGAGAAGTGCAATGGTCCCTGAGCTAGCACACTCCAAAGAATGGAGTTAATGTTGTGTATGCATTCTGTATCTATTTACACAAAACTACTGACAGATAATTACTCTAATAATAATATGCTACACATACAATCACACATTTAAGTCATGCTTGACTTTTTGAAATCCTAGTTTCTATTTATACCTCCATACTGTTAGATAATCTCCAATAATACATGTGCAATACACGACCAGGAGTACATGTCATGTAGGCCTTATAGAAAACCCAGTACCTATTAACACATCGATATTGTCAGGTACCCACCAATAATACCGTTGCTACATTATATTATGGCTGAATAATAGCCTCAGGAGTGGGTGGGAGAGGCAAACATTACAGCACACATCTACCACTCTCCTACACTTACCATTTTAACTCACCTTATGGAAGCTAGTAGTCTTGGCCAGGTGCTAGAGATATGTAATTGCTGCCACGCCTTGCAAGTTCCCTGGCAACGATACGTACCTAGCTATAATTCCAATCTTGACCTCATTTAAACTCGTTTAAATTCTTGCTGAAATCCTATTCAGGGGTCAACTGAGGTCGAACTCTCCGTGGTGATATAGTAACACATGTAAACAGCAATACGATTTCTGGAGGGTACGCTTACTGTTTACATCCAGCTGGAGGGTGATTTGCATGCAGCATGGACAGCCAGCATCCTGGAAGCTCTAAACCTATGTCTCTGTTAAACTTGTTGTTGTCAAGTGTGATTTGCAAGTGTAGAGCTTCCTTGATCTTCAACTCATGATTCTTACTGGTTCTGTCTACAACTTTTACCTCTTCCTACTTAATGGGGTGATGCTGCTGCCAAGCATGTTCAACAATGGCTGAAACCTTCTCATCACCTCTCTTACAAGCATCTGATGTTCTACTACTCTCTGCTCAAGCCTTCTAGTTGGTGGTAATGGGTATAAAATTTTGACTTTAGTAAATGCCGGTTTGATGTATAAGTCTCTACACACTCTCTGAATACTCTCACTCAATCCTGTTATGTATGGAATAGTAAGAATCAAACCTTTCTCTTGCTCAGTATCTTTGTGATCTTTAGATGGTAACTCTTTAGAGCCTGCCCTAATGGTTGTGTTGTCATAACCATTACTTTGAAGTACTTTGTGTAGGTGTTTCTCTTCTTCCTTCAAGTTTTTACTCCTATTAGTTAACCTCCTAGATCTCTGATACAAGCATCTCACTATTCCTCTCTTTACATGATTAGGATAATGAGACTTAAAGTGAAGATATCTATCTGTGTGTGTAGGTTTTCTGTACACAGTAGATGTAAGCATACCATCACTCTCTCCTCACTAAGAAAGTTAGTTACAGCTTCAACTGCAGTTACAGTGTCTATAGGGTGAGTTTTGTAGGAGCTGGTGCAAAATTTAAACCCAACTTTAGTACATCTTTCGTGGCATTCAGTTAAAGCTTTGTCAGAAATATTTATAACCCATTTCTTATCTTTCTCTTCATTGAAGGCAACTGCGCGCTCTCTTAGTCTTCCTATTAAGAAGTCTATTAAGCTTGGATTGGTGTCTGGCCTTCATTAAAGTAAATATCTTCTTGATGATGTCTTACACAGAGCAATTATTCTCTCAAAACTACTGTGAATTAAAGTGGTACCAATGGTTACAGCTACATCACAAACTACCATTGATAGACTCAGAAATATTATTGCAATGCATGGTCTTCCACATATACTCATCACAGACAACAGGAGTCAGTTCACCAGTTCAAGAATTCTTGAGAGCTAGTGGCATCAAACATGTGTGTTCATCACCATATCACCCTTCCACTAATGGCCTTGCTGAGAAGGGCATTCAGGCATTCAAAAAGAGTATGAAGCGACTACCAGAGGGTTCTATCTCACGGAAAGTGTCTCAATTTTGGTTCTGGTATAGACTGACACCTCATTCGACCACAGGTGTACCCCCAGCTGAACTGTTGTTGGGAAGACGACTTCGATCAGAGTTAGATTTTCTTAAGTGACACAGTACATAAAAGAGTGGAAGCACAGAAAAGTGAATCATGACATCAGGATGAAGATGAAAACTTTTAATCTGAATGACTTAGTGTTTGTTAAAGATGTTCCTAACAATAAGAAATGGTTGTCAGGAAATATAGTGGCAGTTACTGGCCCACTCTCATATCAGGTGGAAGTAGATGGAGGAAGAATTGTTCATCTTAATGTGGATGCAATACGAGCTCGACACTTCGACACAGAGGCAACAGTAGATACTGAAGCTCAGCATTTCTACACGGCAGGAGTAAATAATGGAGAAGGAGGAACAACTGTTCAGTCAGAGGAAACTCAAGCAAATAGCTCTACCAAGACTGAGACTGACAACAACATGCAGCTAGAAACTGATCCTCCAGAACCACCGCAATTACAGGAGGCCGATTCAGAGCAACCAATACGTGTGTCAACACAGCCGTCACCTCCGAGACGTATTTCAACATGTAACCAAAGCCGACCAGATTGTTTTGGATTCAACTCCTATGTTCAAGCCTTCATTGGACATAGAACCATTCATGTTGTTGTGTGTGTCATCGTTGTGTAGTCAGCCCTGCTGACCTCAAGATTATGATTGTATGGCGCACACCACCGTAGTTCACCCCATGCAGTGATTTTTGTATGTTTGTGTGTTTTCATGACTTTAGTCTATAAAACAATTTTTAATGAAAGAGTTGAGAACTAGCTAGAAGGTTATGTATTGCTAAGAATCAGCTACTATACTATGGCATTGAAAACCCTTTACCAGACATAATTTCAAAACTTCGTTGGTTTTGGGGAGCTGCTTAAGTGCCGCTGGTTGGTTGTCAAAAGCCACTGGTAGTCAGAAAATATTAATACTAAGGAAGCTACCACTTCTTGGGGAAGCTGAGGTAAGTACGTAATTCAATAATTGTTAAATAAAATTACAAAAATAACTCTGGCAATTTTTTTGTAGAGCTGAGAGTGTTACTAGTAATTGAGTAGTCAGAAATGGCTTAAATTTGATACTACAGATGTTACACTACTCAGGAAATTGAGATATATGAGTAATTCTGTATTTGTTTGCTAAAATTAATGGTCAACTGCTATATATTGTTTGCATGAACTAAGCTAAAATAAATTGTGTAACAATACTGTAGTTTTATGTAACCTGACTGGTAGGTTTGCTCAATATTTGTAGTCTGTGTGTGTTTGTATGTTAAAGTCTCGTATAGAAAGCAATTAGTTACTTTTTTTTGTTTGTCTCTATTAATGTTAATAAATTATATATTTTTATTTTTACACAGAGGAATCTTCTTCATCCTCTAGCCTTACTTCACTGGGAGCATCATACGTGGATTGAGGATGTCCGGCCTACACTTTGTGCATTTCTACAAGACACAGTTTATGAGATTATTATAGTTATCCTAACAGACTTCATATTTCTTCTTCTGACCTGAACTCATGGACTTGCCAATCATGACTTGGAGGTCGGTAAAGGATTTACACAACTGAGGGTTGAAGGCCCCAGGATAGCGTAAATCCCGTACCAACCGAACAGATTGGTCCAACTGTGCTCAAGGCTATAGGAAATGCCCAAACTAATTTGATTGGACAGTTTACTTATTAACCTCCTGTAGGAGGTGGGTATGAAATACATTTATCATGAAATGAGCTACCAACCACGACAAGAAGGTCAGTAAGGGATTTACAAAACCGAGGCCAAGGATAGTGTAAACCTTCTATCGACCGAAGGGAGGGGTGCAAAAACTATTTTTGATTGTACGGTTTGCTTATTCACTTCCTAGGGTATGTATGAAATTTATTCACCTCAAATTGAACAATCTGATTGGATGGTTTGATACCATGGCACAAGTATAGGCTGCGCCACTACATTGAGGTCGGTGTGAGATTCATATAACTGAGGGCCTAGGATAGTGTAAATCCCATAAGACCTAAGGGAGGGGTGCAACTGACTTGTACCATGGCTCTAGACTATACAAGCCCATAACAACTAATTTTGATTGGACGGTTCACTTATTCACCTACTAGGAAATATATTCACTGCAAATTGAGTCATCTGATTGGACAGTTGAATAATATCATGATTCAAATATATTTATTCCACTCTAGACATCTTCAATGTTATTTAGCCAGTGACCCAGAGATAACTCACTTTATCACACTGTTATTTCAGGAGTTATAACACACTGTATTGGCAAGCACAATACCCAAGTAGTTATAGAAATTGGTCTGGTTTACCAGGTTCATTTTACAATTACCTTTCCTCTTAGTGAAGCCTACCCAACCAGGTCAGAGCAGCAGCTAAATAATCAGGGGGTATGGGGATCCCCTAGTGAGTTTCACAGCCAACTTAGAGTTACAAACCCTATAATACAAACTACTTCAGTGAAGATATCTATAACATGGAATAAACCATGTATTATACTCTTGCAGAGTGATATGACTAGATATTTCACTCTCAAACTTTATTTTCACTCCCTCTGGCTCATGAAAATAAATTAGCCTGCTCTTGAAATATTTTGCCATACCCCACTCTAACTCAAAGTAATAATTAAGTACTATATTATATAATATATAATATATATATTAAAATCTCAATTGAGACTCATTAGTGAGGGTCCGCTTTGCTCGCCAACTAGGTTAACTATCTTAAGCATACCACTAGCTATTATACATGTATGTATGTATGCATGCATGTATTTAAAATGTGTTTATTTGTATGTATGCATGTATGTATCATTTGCTTGTGTTTTTTAGTTGAAGCAGCTTGAGTAAATTTGTGAAAACTCCTTTGCTTGTTTTTTTTTTCTGTAATGGCTTGTTGGCACAAATTCTGTTTTTCATATTCAACTTCAAAATTGGGAAACTATGTTTTGGATAATTTGGGGATTTAAGTTTCCTGGTATTGAGGAAAAACAGATTCTTTTAATATAAATTTTTGCTCATCTTTTGTCTGGCTGCCTCACTGTCTGTCTGTCCATGTGTCTGCCTGTCTGTGTGTCAGTCAGTCTGTATGTCTGGCTATCTGTCTGTTTGTCCCCGTTCGTCCGTTCATCTGTATGTCTGTCAGTCTGTCTGTCAGCCTGCCTGTCTTTTTGTCTGCCTGTTTTTCTATGTATTTTTCTGTTGGTATTTGGCAATCGGTCAGCCACTATGAATCCATTCGTTTGTCTGTTGGTGTTTGTCTGACACTGTGGTGGTACAGACTAAGCCTACTCACAATTTGTTCTTTGCTGTTTATTTTTATTTATTTATTTATTTTTCGCCATTAAGAAATGAGTGAGTCAGTTACATGTATGCAGTTGGAACTCTATTATTCTATAGTTGCAGCCACTATATAATTTCTAAAACTGGTGGAAGGATTTATGGGAAAATGGAATTGACCGCAAACCTCCAATAGTTACAGAAGTTAAAACAATTTTCCTGTTGATTATCAATTACATGTTACTTTAGGTCATTTTTCAAGCAACTTCGGGGGAAAAAAAGAATTTGGGGCAGCCATGTCCTCCCCATTCCCTCTTTTTTTCCTTCTACATACATATATTTTACATTTAGTAATTTGCTAGCAATAACTTAAGACACAATTATGCAATTTAACACTATGCATGTAACTGTATAACAGATCCTCACTGGTACCCTATCCTTGTCTTGACTTCATACATAATTTTAGCAATTTCGTTGCTACAGAGTATAATATGTCTTTACTTAACTTAATTAGAACTGAATCATATTATATTCTAACCTACTATACAATCATACTATAATATTTTCAATAATGTTGAAACGATAAATTGATGTTATTTACAAGTTTATCCAATTGAAATATATAATGTCTGCATATCTATATACATATTTTCAAACTATTAAATCCTATTGTTGATTCTTACAAAAATACACTTCAATATTTGATAATTTTGGAAGTATGCTTATAGAATAATGAAAGTCTAAAAATAAGCACGATGAGGCCAATTATGGGAAAGACTGTTACTGCTGCATAAAAGAAGTAAAAAATATATAGTTGTGAAGTAGACTGCCCTGTAATTTGAACAATATCAGTTCCAGCAGCAGAAACACCAAAAACAGACAGCAATAATGTGTGGATAATCCAATAATAATACATGCTATGATAAGTATGCTGAAGTGGATCAAAGACTATGAGAGTTACGGTCAGAAGTGTCATGATAATTGCAATTTGCGTAAAATAAGAAGCATTCAAAGTAAAAGCATAGGCAACGAAGCAAACCCAACGAATAATGAATGGAGTAACAGAAAACCAGCGATAGTCTCTACAATTTTGGTCAGTTCCATCTTTATAACAGCCTTGAAAAGAGTCGACAAATGTATTCATAAATAGAATGCAGCGACTGGGAAATTTATTCATTACCTTTTGGAAGAATTGAAATGGATAAAGACAGAGGGTAAGTACTGGCAGAAAAACAAATACACCAAAAACTAATATTGCCATCACAGCATAAGGAAGATGCTCTGGTCCTAAATATTCCAGTGTTGCGTCCGAGTAGAGCTTCCTGTAATGCTTAACTGCAAAGTTTTTCTTTGAATGAAACTTATAGACATCTACAGGAACTAGTATATCTAGACAAGCTGAAAGAAGTTTAATATTGGACAGAAGAATGATAGTAGCAAAGGAATTTACAATAGAGGTCCTTATCTTCCGGCTTCTTTTGAAGAAAAATATATATTTGAAAAAAGGCCGGAACACAGAGATAAAAGGTTTGGATTTTATATCATATAGAAGTATTAATAGATATGTCACACCCATGAGAAACAAGGGATATACTGCTACTGCAAAGTCTAGGGATAACACTGTCAGTGGGTTATGTTCTAAACAGAATCCATGATTAAACGTACGAAAAAAATCCAAATTCCATATTCCATACAACATTTCAAAAGTTCTAATAAATTTTGTGGCTGCTATTTGATCAGATTTATTGACAACCAGGGCTCTAACGAATGATGGCAGAGAAACAATTTGACTATAAAGTACAAATCCAAAAAGTGAGGATGAAAGTATATTTATTTGAAGGAGTAAGAGAGTGAAAAAGAGCACAGTAAGTGGGAGAATTGCCAACAGCAAATACTTCCAGATATCTTTGTTTCCATTTATGCATTGAATACATTTCACATCAAAAGAATAAGCAGGTGGGTAAGATCCATTCATACAGGAGCCACAGAGAGTGCCCGTTCTTTGAAAAGGACCACAAGATAGATTATTCCATCCATTTTTTTCAGTTCCAATGAAACTAAAACCATTAGGTCTATTACTATATGAAGTGTTCAGATCTCTACTACATCCATAGATGCAATAACCAACTTCAACCTCATCTGTATCTTCATTGTAAGTAACACAGGCACAGTCTTTCACTGCATCAATGTATCCATACTTGTTGCAATGAAGGAATCTTTTGATTTCATCTGGACAGACACAAACTTTGAGGGATTCATTGTAAGTGGAGTATGCCGAGCATGTATGCTTTGCTTCTACTGGGACTTCAAGAAGACAGCCGAGAAAATATAGCAAAGCTAGTCTGATATACATATTGAAATTTTGATGACTAAGCAATACATATACATGATAAAAGATAATGTTCATGACTTTTATCTGTTCATATTGAAAGTATTAACTGTTCACACAGTGTGTTGCGATATGGTTAGTTCAAGAGATTGTTTTCCTTAGAGCATTGCTTGTTTTTTTTTTTTAAGTTTCACAGTTGCAGTGATATGCTATTATTATTAATGGCTCGGTATCTTTTGGGGGTGGTTTCATCAATCACTTTCAATACATATCACTTAGTTATTATGTGTTCATAACAACAAGTGTCAAGAAATTTATGACTTAGCTGCTATAGAATAGAATTATTTCACATTATGCTAACATACTAGTGGTGTGCTTGAGCACAAATGGCGAGCGAGCCTTAAGAAAGTCTTACTTTAAACTTGGCCTCCAAATTGCGAGATAATTCCTGCAAAACGCTTACTTTTCAAATCCCAAAAAGTTACTGCAACGGGTTACTATGGCATTGAAAACCCTTTACCAGGCATAATTTCAAAATTTCGTTGTTTTGGGGGGTGGGGGCTACTAAAAATGCCACTTGTTGGTTGTCAAGTGCCACTTTAGCCAGAATTGCTAAATATTAATACTAAGGAAGCCACCATTACTTGGGAGAAGCTGATGTAAGTACATAGTTTCGTATTGTTAGCTAACATTACAAAAATAACTCTGGCAATTATTTTATGGTAGAACTGTGAGCTTGAGGTAGTTAGAATGGCTTAAAATGGATACTACATTAGTTACCACTATTCAGAAAATTGAGGTCAACTGCTATATACTGTTTTTGTAGAACTAAGCTAAAATATATTATGTAACAATACAGTAGTTTTATGTAACCTAATTAGTCATGCTCGCTTGATATTTGTGCTCAAGCACACCACTAGTATATAAGTATATTTGGTACGTATGCCTCTCAAACACGCGTGCAGGTGTCTTTTTTCTCCTAAAAACAAGGCATTTAAAACTTCATCATTTTATAGGGCTGTTAAATGCCGCTCATTTTGAAGTTGAGCCAGTGGAGTTCTCAGTGTTATGAAACAGCATCCAAAACAACACTAACAAAAACAATACATTCAGAGTGGGTGTGGCTCAATGAAAGAAAACTCACGCTATCAAATCCACCTCATTGACTGTATTCAGGACAAAGGTGAAATCTCGCACATCGGCCTGGTTGTCAAGTGCCACTGGTAGCCAGAGTGGCTAAATATTAATACTAAGGAAGCCACCATTACTTGGGAGAAGCTGAGGTAAGTACGTAGTTCCATATTGTTGGCTAATATTAAAAAAATAACTCAGGCTATTGTTTTTTTTTGTAGAGCTGCGAGCTTGCTCACCAGTTACTGGTAATTGAGGTAGTCAAAATGGCTTAAATTGGATACTACAGAAGTTATCACTATTCAGGAAATTGAGGTAAGACAGTAATTCTGTATTTGTTTGGTAATATTAATGGTCAACTGCTATATTATACTTTTTTGCATAAATTAAGCTGAAGTATTTGGCGAGTGAGCGAGACACTATATAGTGGTGTCTAATTGATAATCAGGGATATTTGTTTATATATAAGTGGACATACACATGTCATTTTGTACTTTGACCCTCACGTATTTTTAATGTTAGCTCATTATTTGACCCAGTCCCAAACTTCAGTAAACAGAATCCTTTGGTTTATTGATCATAACCCGTATCATCCTAGAAATTGAATTGTTTACTGCTTTCAATTCTTTTGCGGGTGCAGAAACTCAAAACTTGACAGAGTTCCTTTGCTATTTGAGTTATTGATGGTGGTAAGTTAATATGCTATTTGTCACAGTTATAAGCCCTACACAACAGTATCATAGGTGCCAATTTTCCAGAATCTATTTCAGGGACAAAAACCACACCCTGGCAACACCCAAATAACACACCCACAATGACATAATTTTTAATGACATGCACATGCAAAAGTTTAAAATTACAATAGCTGTTCTTCTTCTTCACCATTAACAGGAGAGGCCTTCACAGCTAAAGAAGTTGCCTTCTTGCATTTGGTGAGGAGATTTTCACTAAACTTGGTGCTGTAACAGTCACTGTTGGAGTTGAATTTGATGGTCATTAACCCTCTCTTTCCTGAATTGTTTGGACGCGCGCGGAAAAATCTAATTTTCTACCGCGGAATAGAGCATTGCCGTTTTATTTTTTTAACTCGTTACTGGCTGGGAAAACCCCATAGCAACCATATATCACTAAATAGACGAAGAATTTGGGATTCCCCTCATTTTTTGATTGAGAAAATTGAATAATATTTAAGCCATCTACTAATACTTCAAAAAAAAAATTATTTTTCCCCAAAAAAATCCACTTTTCCCATCAATAAAAAAATAAAATAAAATAGAAATAATATTGTTTGATGCATTATATACCAATATTATATTAGTTCAACAATAAAATATGTTGTTTGTTGTGTGTGGTGCTGATTGTGATCATGTAGGAGACATCTATGAGTGTCCACAAGGAACGTATGCCATCGGACGTCGAGCTCCACTACAAAACAATTTCATATACACAAAAACACAAACAACAAAGATATTTGTAATACAAACAACAAATTATTCATGATCCTATATAATTGCAACTTTATGATGTATTGTATGCGGTTTCATACAGGATTTTTGTTTGGGGTGGGGCTCCGAGTGTACTTCGCCACACCCATTTTTTTGAACCTACACTACTTTGATGCACATCTTTGCATACGAGTCTATACTTCACACTGATGATCAGTGTTCGGTCCTATGCACTAAATGGCTCAGTTATGATAGGAACATAATGGGATACAATATCAGACTAAAAATAAATGCTTCCTAAATGTTCATTTCTATTCAACTCCAAAAATTTTAGGGGGGAACCCAGCGCTAGCCTCCCACTGTATGAACCCCTGGTATGTATACTCCACACTGTACATGAGAGAAACATGTATTGAGAAAGTGTAATTTGAAAATGAAAAGCAGTACAAGCACATACGTGGAATTCAACTTACCCGGCATGGATGGTGTCACAGACTGGACGATCCCTCCCATAGGATCCGGAACCTCCATACAATACCAAAAAAACACAAGACAACAATGATATTTGTAACATAACAGCTGGCCTCGCTGAATTGCCCCCCCCCTCCCCCGTCATTACTTTTCACTGACATTCTTGTACCATAACCCCCCCTCCCCCGTCATTACTTTTCACTGACATTCTTGTACCATAACCCCCCCTCCCCCGTCATTACTTTTCACTGACATTCTTGTACCATAACCCCCCCCCCTCCCCCGTCATTACTTTTCACTGACATTCTTGTACCATAACCCCCCCTCCCCCGTCATTACTTTTCACTGACAGTCTTGTACCATTCTCCCACTTTCACTGACCTGTACCCCCCCCCCCCCTCCATTACTTTTCACTGACATTCTTGTACCATAACCCCCCCCTTCCCCCGTCATTACTTTTCACTGACATTCTTGTACCATAACCCCCCTCTACCCCGTCATTACTTTTCACTGACATTCTTGTACCATAACCCCCCCCCCCCCCCCCCCAGCCCTAGCTGGACACGGCAGGTATAGCACAGCGGACCGAGGTTACCGGCGGTTAAAGAGAGTGGCCAAATGAGTTAGGGGAGGGCGGGGCTCGGTATTAAGGGGACCGACCTCGTGCGGAGAGCGTCAATTAGAAAGTGATTAAAAATGGAGAAAGACAAAAAAGAGAAGCTGCCCAGAACGGCCAGCAAGGCCACGGCTGAGGCCCGTGGAAGAGAAGATGCCCCGGCGCCTAAGCGGCGGAAGGGGGCGAGGACTACGTCGGAGGAGAGTGAGGACGAAGTGTCTGAGGGAGACCGAGCCGGTGAGGTGGAGCAGAATTCTAAAGCAATTCGCTGGCTTGTGAGACAGATGGGGGTCTTGGAAAAGACAGTCCTGGACCGGCTTCCGGAGAAAAAGGGTATGCCCTGTGTAGAAGCCGGGGTAAGGGGGACATAGTAGGTTGAGTGAGTAAGGTTGAGCGGTGAGTCTGTGATCGGGGACGTGGAGAGAGGGGACTGGAAGGCTATGGCAAACGTTCCTGATGCTCACCTCCGTGCTAGCAATAGTGCGTGACAAAACCGAGCTCAGCGGGCTTTGTGGAGGCGTCCAGTGGGCGAGGGTTAGGACGTTGATCAAGGTGTAGGGAGCCGAGGAAGGGGAGACGGCGAAGGACGCCGTAAGAGTGTGGTGAGCCGGAGGCTGGGAGGTGGTGGCATTGTCTCTCAAGGGAGCGAGACGGAGGCCGCGATGTTAGGCTAGGTAGTAGAGGGTAGTTCAGAGTTCCTCGGCTCAAAAAGGGGGGAAGGAGAGGCCGGCAGGGAGCTAGCCGGAGGTGGCGGGACTTGGGATGTGAGTTCCCAGTCAGCCGGGAGAGTTTGGAGGGGGATGGTGGCCATGCAGGTTGGGGCATGGAGGTAAGGTCCCCACAGGTTTAGTTTAGGGGGCAGTAGTATGGGTAGCTTAGGTAGGGTAGTAACTAGGTAGGCAGGAGGCGGCAGCGGACCAGTGCTGGGAGAGGGCAGCACTGGGTAGCCGTGAGTGACGGAAAGGGTCCAGCGTTGGAGGGCAATGCTGTGAAGCCGTCAGTGTTAAGGTGAGGGCCTGGTGGAAGGCGTTGGGGGTCAACGCGGGGAGGCCGAGGATGGAGTGGAAAAGAAAGGGTGCCAGCGATCCCGAGTTGGTGGGTGACTCGGTGAAGGCACGGTATGTGAATGGGTGGAAGGGGCCCAGGGCTGGGTGGCAGCCCGGTAAAGTCAAGGGGGCCATGAGTGAGTGACACGGTGGTCCAAGGCTGGGGTGGGCAGCCTTGTGAAGGGTGTCAGGTAGTCTAAGGGCACAAAGAGTGCAGGTGGTCCAGGGCTGGGTGGCAGTCCTGTGAAGTTAGGGGATTAGGATGGAGTGACACGGAGGTCCAAGGCTGGGGTGGGCAGTCTTGTGAAGGGTGTCAGGATGTCTAAGGGCACAAAGAGTGCAGGTGGTCCAGGTCTGGGTGGCAGTCCTGTGAAGTTAGGGGGTTAGGATGGAGGGATAAGGGGGTCCAAGGCTGGGGTGGGCAGTCTGGTGGAGGGTGTCAGGAGTTATGGTGGCACAGGAGTGCCGGCGGGCCAGGACTGGGTGGCAGTCCTGTGAAGTCAGAGGGTTAGGAGAGAGTGACACGGGGGGGCCAAGGCTGGGTCGTTGGGGCAGTCTTGTGAAGGGGTCAGGTGTTAGTACGGCACAGGAGTGCCAGGGGCCAGGGCTGGGTGGCAGCCCCGTGAAGGTATGGGGTAGGAGTGAGTGACACGGAGGTCCAAGACTGGGGTAGTCAGTCTTGTGAAGGGTGTCGGGAAGCACTTGGGTGCTGGGGAACCAGGGCTGGGTGGCAGCACTGGGAGGCTAGGAGCCAGGAGTTAGGGGCCACCAGGGAGGGACATGTGTGTCATGTTCATGTCTGTGTGATGTGTGGTCACAGACGAGGTGGCGGAGCTGGCGGAGGCTGCCAGGAGCAAAGGGGCGACAGAAGCTCCTGCCGGAGAGAAAAGAGAGGAGAGACCTCTGGTGCAGAAGCTGTTGGACAGCTTAAAGGAGGCCGGGGCGGGAGAGAGTGAGGACAAGAAGTCATCCAGAGTGGTGCACCTCATTAAGAACTTACCGCCGTTGCCGACCAAGGTGGTCGAGCGGATTAAAGAGGGTTCCTTCGTGGACTTTGCCTTCTTCCCCGTGTTCGACGATGGTCCTGGCGAAGCAGGTGACTGGAGGTCCAGTCCGGGGGAGGCCAGTGAAAGCTCTGGAGGGGGAGGAGGCAAGAGAAAGAGTCCCAAGGAGGTGCCGGACTTGGCAGGGTGGAGCACCTGCTTCACTCTGTTCCAGGTGCCGTGGGCATCCAGCAAGCCGGAGATGTGGGTCCCACTGGCGACGTACAGAGAGTCGATTTTCAAGCTGGCAAAAAGGCACCAGTGGAACCAAGTAGCCCGCTACGACAGGAGGTTCCGGCAGGAGGCGGCGGGCAAGGACACCGTGAAATGGGAGGAAGAGGATCTGTCCTTGCTGTTGGACGTGGTCCACTCCACGCCATCATCGAAAGCCGAGCCGAGGCAGTCGGCTGGAGGGGGTGATCCTCTGGGGAGAAAGGCTGAGCCGAGGAGGAAGGGCGCTTGCTTTTGCTTCAATAGGGGCGAGGGCAGGTGCACCTTTGGGGCCCAGTGCAAGTTCAGCCACACTTGCTCCAATTGTGGAGGGGATCACCCAGCAACCCAGTGCAACAGGCCTGGGGAACGAAAATGAACTATAGCCATATCCACCTCCGTATCGTACTGTTATTTTATCATCCGGTGTATTGTTCACTGTTGATGTAGTATTCTATTGTTTGCTTGAATTCTCAGTCACTGGTAGTCAGGGTATTAGCCGTAGTCGGGAAGGGGAGACGCTGTGAAGGGAGGGAGTGACTGTATCAGGGTTGGGTAGCTATAGTGGCTAGGTAGGGCAAGGGTAAGGGTGCGGGCGGGGAGGGGGTAGTTAGGGCACGTATGCACACACGTAGTCTAGGGTGGTGAGGTGTTGCAGTGCGGGTGGGCAAAAGCTGACAGTGGTTTTCGCTTTTGCAGGGTACTGCTTCACAAATCAGTTGAAGGAACTCGAGCGGAGATCTGAGGGCTTGAGCAGTAGAGTGCTGCAGGGAGCAGAGGCGGTGGTGACCCCCCTGGTGTGGCAGCAGTGGGAGGAGGAACTGAGAGAGCACCCGGACAGAGAGTGGGTGGAGTTCCTGGTGACGGGTGTCAGAGAGGGGTTCCGCCTGGGTCACGACCAAAGTAAAGTCGTGCTGAAAGAGAGGCGGGGAACCATGTACGAGGCCTCTCAGCACAGAGAGGTGATACAAGAGTACCTGGAGAAGGAGGTACAGGGAAGGAGGATCTGGACGGTGAGCGCTGAGGGGGTCCAGTGCTCACCGTTTGGAGTGATCCCAAAGAAGGGCAAGCCGGGCAGGTGGAGATTGATTGTAGACCTGTCCGCGCCGGAGGCCCACAGTGTCAACGATGGCATCGACAGGGAGCTGTCGAGTGTGTCTTACACGTCGGTAGAGGACGTCGTCAGGAGAGTGTTGGAGCTGGGGGAGGGTGCCAGGCTGGCTAAGGCTGATGTGAGAGCAGCCTACCGGAACGTTCCCGTCCACCCGAGGGACAGGTGGCTGCTGGGAATGAGGTGGGAAGGCGAGACCTTCGTGGATGGCACCCTCCCGTTTGGCCTCAGGTCAGCTCCTCTGTTGTTCACGGCCCTGGGGGACGCCATTGAATGGATTGCCACGAAGATAGGAGCGGTCTGGCTCAGACATTACATTGATGACTTCGTGGCAGTGGGGCAAAGTGGCACTGATCAGTGCGAGAGGACCATGGCCGTGTTCAAGGAGACGTGCCTTCGGTTGGGTATGCCGTTGGACGAGAACAAGGAGGAAGGACCCAGCGAGGTGCTGACCTTCCTGGGAATAGAGATAGACTCGGTCAGAATGGAGGTGAGGTTGCCTCAAGAGAAGCTGACCGAGATGAGAGCCCTCCTAAAGAGGTGGAGGGGCATGAAGTCATGCAAGAGGAGGGACCTGGAGTCACTGGTGGGGTCCCTCAACCACGCATGCAGGGCAGTCAGGCCGGGAAGAGCCTTCATAAGGAGACTGCAGGATCTCATGACCACGGTGGAGAGGGGTGACCGCAGAGTGAGACTCAATGTGGAGGCTCGGGCGGACATCGAGTGGTGGCACCAGTTTGGGCTGAGGTGGAACGGGACCTCGCTCATGAAGGCTGTGGTCGTGGATGAAGTTCCCCAGGAGGTGATGTGTTCCGATGCGTCTGGAAGCTGGGGTTGTGGTGCAACTTGGCAGGGCGAGTGGTTCCAGATCCAGTGGAGCGCCCTGACGGGCACAAGTGAGTGGGGCATCATGCCCAAAGAGATGCTGCCGATAGTGGTTGCGGCAGTGGTGTGGGGAGCTCGTTGGAAAAGACGAGCCATCAGGGCCAGGTGCGACAACATGTCGGTTGTGGCGGCCATACAGGCGGGTGCCTGTAAGGAGAGATGGTCTATGCACCTGCTCAGGTGCTTGACGTTCGTGGAGGCGACCCTCTCTGTGACCGTGAGAGCTGAGCATATCAGAGGGGTCGAGAACGGGGTGGCAGACGACCTGTCCAGGGATAGGTTACAGAGTGCTCTGTCTGCCATGCAGGTGCCGCAGTCGGAGCCAGTGACGGTGCCAGCGGAGCTCTGGGGGTTGCTGACCACGGCAAGTCAATCCTGGTCAGGGCAGGAGTGGAGGCGGTTGTCGGGGATGCTATCGACATGTCAATAGCAGGACACACGCGGCGGCGGTATGCCGCTGCGTGGGAGAGGTACTCGGTCTGGTGCAGGAGCCTGGGGGAAGAGCCGTTGCCTGTCACTGAGGACAAGGCCTTGGCGTATGTGGCGGTGTTGGCCGGAGAGGGACTCAAAGCCGGGACGGTGAAGTACCACCTGGCGGGTCTGAGAATGGCGCAGATCAAGGCAGGCATGAGGGCGCCAGACTGGAGTACCATGGACAGGCTGACCCAGCTGAAGAAGGGCCTGGCTCGAATGGAGGCCGTGGGCGGTGGGTCCCCCCAGGCGAGGGAGCCAGTGAAATGGGTCCACATGAGAGCCATGCAATCCGCATGGAGGAGCATAGGAGAGAGAGGCACTATGCTGTGGGCTGCGGCCTGCATGTGCTTCTTTGGCTGCTTGAGGGCAGGGGAGGCGCTGGCTCCCGAGAGCGGGGAGTTCGACGCAAAGGCCCACCTTTCATGGGAGGATGTTCAATTGGATAAAGCCAAGAGCCCGGGCTGGATTCGGGTCAGGATAAAAGAGTCCAAGACGGACAGGATGAGAGTTGGGGCCTACGTGACTCTGCACAGGACTGACAGGGACATCTGCCCAGTGAGGGCGGTGTTGGAATTCATGGTGTGCAGAGGAGCGGGACCAGGACCCTTCTTCTCGGGGAAGGACGGAGGGAGTCTCACCAGACGTGGGTTCGTGGTGGAAGTCCGAAAGGCCCTAGGGGAGAGTGGGATTCCCGAGTCGGGTATCTCTGGGCACAGCTTCCGCATTGGGGCAGCTACGGCTGCGGCTGCGGGAGGAGCGTCGGACGACGAAGTGAAAGCTCTGGGGAGATGGACGAGCCGAGAATACAAGGGCTACATAAGGAGAGAGGGGGGGGACCAGGCCTCCTCGGCAAAAAAGTGGACGGAGTCATTCAAGGCTGAGGACGGCAGCCAGGACTAGTCAGTGTATGTGTTGTCATTCACTCCTCTCATGGTGATTGTTATCAATGATGCTCTTGTCTTAAAAGTTATGGGTGACATGGGCGGGTGAGGGTAGTGGGTGAGGCTGGTAGGGCTAGTCCTAGGTATGGGTGGTGTGTGCGTCGGAGCAGTCGGGGCTCTCCGAGTGGTCATGGTGGGGGTGTTGGTGGGGGTATGTGCAGCTGACACAGGAGAGAGAGATAAGCTTCAGCTGCACAAGGGCGAGCCTCAGGCACGACCTGAGCGCGCTAGTCCCAGCAGGACCTCGGAGAGAGGCGTGGCTGGGCGGTGGACCCGGCAATCACGCGCGACTGCAAATCTCTGGCACACACACTGTGGAGATGAGTAAAGGCCAATGGTATGTATAACTTCTGGTAAGTGTCTATTTGTGCTCAGGACCTCAGCAGGTAACGGCAGGTATAGCACAGCGGACCGAGGTTACCGGCGGTTAAAGAGAGTGGCCAAATGAGTTAGGGGAGGGCGGGGCTCGGTATTAAGGGCACCGACCTCGTGCGGAGAGCGTCAATTAGAAAGTGATTAAAATGGAGAAAGACAAAAAAGAGAAGCTGCCCAGAACGGCCAGCAAGGCCACGGCTGAGGCCCGTGGAAGAGAAGATCCCACCCACCGCACCCCATATGTGAAGGGAGGGTAGCACGTTATGTGGGGAGGGACAAGTTTCTCCGGGTATCCTAGGTTGGCGTAGGGTATTCCGTGACCGATTTGGAGTCGCGCGTGGGGGGGGGTATGTGCAGCTGACACAGGAGAGAGAGATAAGCTTCAGCTGCACAAGGGCGAGCCTCAGGCACGACCTGGGCGCGCTAGTCCCAGCAGGACCTCGGAGAGAGGCGTGGCTGGGCGGTGGACCCGGCAATCACGCGCGACTGCAAATCTCCGGCACACACACTGTGGAGATGAGTAAAGGCCAATGGTATGTATAACTTCTGGTAAGTGTCTATTTGTGCTCAGGACCTCAGCAGGTAACCCAAATATCAGTCAGTTGAAATGAAATTCAACTTACCCGGCATGGATGATGTCACAGACCGAAAAAGACCACTGAGTTCGTTCTCTCTCAGGTTGGATCCGGAATTGCCACATACTGTTTGTCATGTTTGCTCTCTCTCTCTCTCTTTCTACAAATGCACGCACACACATACACACACACACACACACAAGAAAATAGAAGCTACAGGTGAATACAGATCATAACAATCAATGTATAATTTATTATACATAAATTGACTGGTGTACACACACACACACACACACGAAATTCAACTTACATGGGCATAGTAGTCACGATCCAAAAAGATCCAGAGTTCCCTTTCAGGTTACATACGGAAGTGCCACATACTGTTTGTCCACGGTTGCTCTCTCTCATTCCACAAATGCACACACACACACACACTAGAAAAAAGAAGATGTAAAGGCTCGAGTTAAGTCTTATACAGAATGGCCTCTCAGTGAAGGACCAGGTGTCTACTTGCTCTGACGCGTGGTATTAACTATTCGCAACCGCTGGCTCAAGCTTGCGGTCTTGAGTAGTCACCTAAAGCGCGTACTCCCTAACGGTGGTACTTGCCAGGGTTTGTAGAGGTAGACAACAAGTTTTCATATAATAAGACAAGACAATATATACAATACATCAGGATGCAGTGAGGATTGGGTTACAGCACATATGAATATCATTAATGGATGGCATGGATGGGAAAGGGTCGACATTAGAAACAAATGGGAGATGCATACATTTGGATAAGATAAACATTAGAAATAAATGGGATGGCAATACACAGGGATAAATTGGATGAAAGAAAAAGTTCTCTGTTCAGATCAGAAGCAAGTTCAGTCTTCTTGCTGAGGATCCTGGACATACTCCGGGGGGGCAATGGTGTCGTCATCCAGGAGGAGTGGGACTAGTCGGCAGGCAGGGCGGCTGTAGGATCGGCCATGGCATCTGAGAGTGACGGCTCTTACAACTCCATCGTCACCAGGTTGTACGTCTTCAATGACAGCAATTGGCCAGTCTCGATTGCGCAGTGCTTCGTCTTTGACCATGACTACGTCACCAGGTTTGATCTGGTAACCAGGACGCTTCCATTTATTCCTCTGACTACAGGCAGACAAGTAGGAGGAGGTCCACTGACGCCAGAGGTTGGACTTCATTCTCTGAACCAAATTCCAACGACGCAATGATGAGGTAGGTCCAGTAGGTGGCAGCTTGGAAGGAGGGGCTAGGATGGGTCTACCGATCAGGAAGTGACCGGCAGTCAGGAATGTTCCTTCAGATGCTTCCTCTGCGTGAAGCGGTGCTAGTGGGCGGCTGTTTAGGATGGCTTCTGCCTCCGTTAAGACAGTGTAAAGTTCGTCCCAACGGAGGGCTTGGGGACCGACATTCTTTCTGAGTAACGTCTTCATAGACTTCACCGCAGACTCCCACAAACCGCCAAAGTGGGGAGCTCTGGGCGGAGTGTGGTGCCACTTGATGGAATGCATGGTGGTGAATTGCTGAATGGCATCTGTGGTCTTCTTAGATTCGGTGAAGCGCTGTAGCTCCCGGATCTCCTCCCGGGCCCCATGGAAGTTGGTTCCATTATCTGAGAACATCTCAGCAGGGCAGCCACGTCGGGAGGTGAACCGGGAGAAGGTGGCAAGGAACTCCTCAGTGGAGAGGGATGAGCAAATGTCGAAGTGGACAGCCTTCGTGGTCAAACACACGAATATGACCGCGTAGGCCTTGATGAAGGAAGGCTTGCGGGTGTGACCAAGCTTGAGTGTAAAGGGGCCTGCAAAATCAACACCTGTCCTGTGGAAGGGCGGGGCAGGGGTGGTGCGAGCAGCTGGCAGCATTCCCATCAGGTGATGAAGAGGCCTTGCATATGCTCGCTGGCAGATGGAGCAGGTCCTACTGACAAGTTTCAGAAGGCTGCGTAGATTCGGGATCAGGAAAGACACTGCGAGAACGGATGCCATAGCAGTGACTCCAGCATGACTGTATACTCTGTGCAGGGTGGCAACCAATAGTTTTGTCAATGGTGACTTGGCATGGAGTAGGGTCAGCTGCAGTGGAGTGGAAGGAGCTTCAGGATCTCTCACACGGCTCTGTACAACAACATGGCCATGAGCAGAGAGGGCTAGGAGGTATTTGGAGATGTGATGGCTCTTTGGGAGGCAGGAGGACTTCTCGGCGGCTTGCACGACGTCCGGGAAGTGTTCCCTCTGGGAGAGGTAGTATAACCGGAATTTAGACTTCTCTATTTCCTCGAAGGAGAGATGACCAGTGAGGCGATCTGTGTCCTTGTGCCTAGCATTGGATACAAATCTCAGTAGCCAAGCAACAACTCTCACCAACATGAAAAACGATGAAAATCATGACCATAGAGAGTGTAGAAACTGCTTCTGGGCAGGTGGCAAGTCCAGGCAAGGTTTGATAGTCACAGTAAACACAGCGGCTGGAGGCTTGGAAAGTTTGGAGCGTGGCCAGTCCTGCTGGGGCAGGGAAAGCCAGGGTGGACCTGACCACCAGAGTGCTGACATAGCCAGGTCCGGCCCCCGCATTCCCCTGCTTGCTAAATCAGCAGGATTGAACTCTGAGGTGACATGGCGCCAGGACACTCCGGGTAAAAGTTGCTGAATCTTGTAGATGCGGTGTGATACAAAACGATCCAGCTGCGTGGGAGTCTTCGGGATCCAATGCAGCAGTATCTCACTGTCAGTCCATGCATGAACCTGTAGGAAAGACATATCAAGCAGGCGTGAACAGTGACACAACAACTCAGCAAGTAATACAGCTCCGGTCAACTCAGCTCTGGGCACAGTGATAGGACGGACTGGTAGCACCCGAGCTTTGGCCATAACCAGAGTGGTAGTGGTGGTTCCATCTGCATGGATTGTCCGCAGATAGATGGCTGCTCCATAGGCCACAGTGGAAGCATCGCAGAATCCATGCAGCTGCTCTTGGAGTGTTGATGGAGAAGGACAGAGTCTTCTGGGGACTGGATGGGCGTTGATCGCAGGCAAATCTGTTATCCAGGTGTCCCAACGCAGACGCAAGTCTTCTGGGACGGGTTTGTCCCAGGCCAGCCCTAGCTTCCAGGTGTCCTGGAACAATATGCGTGCCAGAACGACAGCTGGGCAGAACAGACCGAGAACGTCAAAGACGCCGGCTGTCCCGGAAGCGATCACTCGCTTTGTCACTGGGTCTGGTGAGACTGTGAGGGATGGAATAGCAACAAATAAGCTATCGCTCACCGTGTCCCAGTGGATGCCAAGTGCTTTGTGGGCTAGGTTGGGTGGAGTGATGGCAACTGATGTCTCCTCCTTTTCGCACAGGTCAGGCGGGATGGATTGCAGGAGCTCCTTGGAATTAGAGCGCCACTTGCGCAGAACCATGCCTGCGCGAGAGAGGAGGTCACAAAGCTCGGCTCTAAGCTTCATGGCAGTGGGCAAATCATCAGTGCTGTAGAGAAAGTCATCCACATAAAATGCTTCTCGGATGGCCGTGGCAGCGATGGGATGGGAGGTGGAATGAAGGTCGGCGAGGGTTCTCAGGACTTGAGTGGCCAGGAATGGACTGCATTTGACGCCAAACGTCACTCTCTTCATCCTACAGTCCAAGACCTGGCCTGACTCTCCTCGCATGAGGAAGCGGTGCCAGTCTCTTTCTCCAGGATGTAGCATGATTTCCCTGAACATCTTAGAGATGTCAGAGCTCATGGCAATGAAATGGCGGCGGAACCGAGTCAGGACATCTACCAAAGGAGGATAGAGGTTCGGTCCTGCCAGCAAGGTGTCGTTCAAGGAGACACCGTTCGACGACCTGGCAGAGGCGTCGAATACTGCTCGGACTTTGGTGGTGGTCGACGTCTCCTTGAACACACCGTGTACTGGCAGGTAACAGTGTGGACGGCGACTCACTTCACTCTTGGGGATCACTTCGGCGTGGTCAAGTGTTAGATACTCTGTCATGACAGCCGAGAACGCCTCCAGCTTGTCCTTGGCAGTCAAGGAACGCTCATTAGCAAACAGTCGGCTCATGGCTTGCCTTCTGGTGTCTCCGAGCTCTGAAGGGTTCTGGATTCTGGGCAAGGAAACATAGAATCTGTCATTGTCAATCTTATAACTAGCCTCAAACCCCTCAACAACTTGCACGTCATCTTGGGAAAGGGCTGGAGATTCTGGCACTCTGTCTAGCTCCCAGAGACAGCTGAGTTTGTCCTGAAGGTTGTCTGGAGCAAGGGTTAGGACTGGAGGACGGCTTAGAGGTTCTTCTGTAGGACCAGACAGGCACAAGCCTAGGCGTGTGGGAAGAGCTAGGAATCCCTCAATGCGGAAAGGGGTCCTGTGGTTAGCTCACTGGTTTCGCCTAGAGGCAGGATCAAATCCACCTCACCACCCAGCTCGGGATCGGCTAATAGGTAAGGTGAGAAGGCAGGGTTGTTCCGGATGGAATCTTTATTGGTTGGATGGTCGAGCTTCTTCAGCGACGGAATGACGGTGAATGCTATTGGTGCTGTGGTGAATGATCCATCTCTGGACTGGATCCGGGTCATCACACCGAACTTGCTGGTGGTAACGCCGCCTAACCCATCCACGGGTAGGCGTTCGTGGACCCTAGTCAAACCTGAGTCCATGGCCAGTCTCTCTGACATCACGGCAATGGATGCCCCTCCATCTAAGAGTGCTCGTGCCTGGACACAACGGTGACCATTCTCCATAATCACCACAGCGGTGTAGAGAGATCTTGGATTTCTTGGGAGCTTGGCTTCTTCGGTGGATGTGGTAGTGGTGGACATAACAGGTGGAGTTTGATTGGCAACAACGGTGGGAGGTGTGGTGTTTTCTCTTTCACGGTGGAGCATCGTGTGGTGACGACCGCCACACGTCTTACACAAGAACTTGTTTGGGCAGGACTTGTAACCGTGTGCATGAGAGAAACAATTAATGCATAATTTCTTCTCCCTCACCAACATATTTCTTTTGTTGACATCGAATCCCCTGAAACTGTCACAGCGGGTAAGTCCATGGAATTTGCCACAGGCCACGCATCCAGATGGCGGCTTCCGGGGGCTGGACTTAGGAGTAGAGAAGGAAGGCTGTTGCTGGGGAGTGGACTCGAAGGAGTGGACAGAAGAGGCGGTGGACGAGCTGGCAGCAGCGTTATTGAAATTGACCAGCCACTTCTTGGTGAATTCAATAATGTCCTCCATGCATGGCACGGTGCTGGCATCCATGGAGCGCATCCACTCCGCACGGCAGGGTTCTGTCATCATCTGGACGGCCAGGGTAGCCAGGAAGTGTGACGAATCTGTACCTGCAATTGAGATGAACCTACGCCAAGGAAGACAGAAATTGTCATGAAAGTGTGTAAAACTGTTGAAATCAAACCCTATCTTGGATACACTTTGGATTTTTCTCGTCAGGATGGGGCATACGATGTTGGGTGCACCGTAAACAGACTTCAGCTCGGCCATCATTTTCTCTAGGTCACAGTCAACGTGTGGCAAGTTATCCAGGAGTCTTCTGGCCTTGTCCGGCTTCACAGCACTTCTGAGCAGTCCGCGAACCTCCATGGGACTGTAGCCTTTGGCTCTAGTCTTGATGGTAGAGACAAACAGGCTCTCAAACTGCTCCCAGTGCTCAGGGTCTCCATCGAAGGATGGAACCTCAATGCGCAGTGCATTGTGTCCCGAAGAGCAGGTAGAAGCAGAAGAGGGTGAGGCTGAAGCAGGAGTAGGAAGCGGGGTGCCCTCGTGCCTGAAGAGAATGTCACGTGCTTCTTCGAAGGCGGTGAATCTGTCACGGAAAGCTGGAACAAGTCGGTGGCATTTTCCGGAATTGAGGAATGGAGTACAGCGTGAGATGAAAGACTGGAACCGGGCCTCGAATCTGGGAGAGGTGGTGTCAGTCGCCGCAAGCAGAAGCTTCATTTCACCCACTATGCTGTTGCTGTCGGACCACAGCTGGTATCTTTCCCTTACTCTGCGTAGAGTCCGGCGAAGTTCGGCGTGTATCTCGTCGTGTCTCTCGGACTCAACTAGCTCCGATTCATATGCTTCCTCGGAGTCCAGCACAAGATCGTTGATCTGAGCTTGTATCTGGTCGTGAGCAGAGACAGTCGAAGACAACTCATTTGACAGGCCATCAATGACGACAAGATCTAAGTCATCAGGGTGGCAGGTGTCCAGGGATTGGATTTTCTTGAGTAGCTTGGTCACAAGACCTCGCTTGTGAGCGCGTTGACGTCGCAGGCGGTCAATGGCGGCAGTAGGATCTGGATTCTCTTCCATGACAGATAGGATGATACACAAATGGAATGGATAAGGAAGATTGAACTCCACAAAGTCGCAGGTAACGGTGTGAGGTAAGTCCCAAGGTGTTAATTGGAATGAAAAGGTGTCGATAGGCAAGTGCGAAGTAGAAAGACGGCAGAACTCGTAGCAAACTGATCCTGGATACTCTCGGACGGAGCACGGAACAGCAACGAAGTCCAGTCGGCAGAGCTCGACGTTGGCACGGCACGGGCTCGAAGGACCAAATGTAAAGGCTCGAGTTAAGTCTTATACAGAATGGCCTCTCAGTGAAGGACCAGGTGTCTACTTGCTCTGACGCATGGTATTAACTATTCGCAACCGCTGGCTCAAGCTTGCGGTCTTGAGTAGTCACCTAAAGCGCGTACTCCCTAACGGTGGTACTTGCCAGGGTTTGTAGAGGTAGACAACAAGTTTTCATATAATAAGACAAGACACAATACATCAGGATGCAGTGAGGATTGGGTTACAGCACATATGAATATCATTAATGGATGGCATGGATGGGAAAGGGTCGACATTAGAAACAAATGGGAGATGCATACATTTGGATAAGATAAACATTAGAAATAAATGGGATGGCAATACACAGGGATAAATTGGATGAAAGAAAAAGTTCTCTGTTCAGATCAGAAGCAAGTTCAGTCTTCTTGCTGAGGATCCTGGACAGAAGATACAGGTGAATACAGATCATAAAAATAAATGTATAATATAAATTGACTGGTGTACACACACACACATACATGAAATTCAACTTACATGGGCATAGTAGCCCCGATTGGAAAAGACCCCCCCCCCCCGAGTTCGTTCCCTCCCCGGTTAGATCTGGAAGCGCCAGAATAACATTTCAACTCCACGCACACACATATACATCGAGTGTGAAGCTCCAGTACAACACCACAAAAACACAGACAACGACAACGACAATAACAATACATATTACAACTTTTGGGATGTTCTGGGGGGGGGGGAGCAGCCACAAATATCAAAGTCTGTGGTCCTTCACACAAAAGATTATGGAATATCAATGGGTGTGTTGTCATCTTTCTTCCACTCTCCCCCTACCTCATCCACCCAACTCTTGTTCTTCGGTTCCCGCCTTCTCCGACCGCGAGGACGTCCAGAACTCGGAGCAGGAGGAGCCACTTCCTCTTCTTCATCACTGGAACCTGCTGCCTATTCGTGTTTCATCATTGGAAGACTCAGGTCCGGTATCCTCTCCTTCATCACTGGAAGACTCTGCTCCTGTCCCCTCATCTGCGTAATCTGGGTCGGTGACTGCATTCACATCTGGTCCTAGTAGTATATGTGGTAAAAACTTTTTTTAATTTTTTTGAAAATTTGAATTTGTTCAAAAAACCACAAGCCACTTTCAAATCTCAAAACTCAATGAAATATATATATATTATAGCTAAACAGCTTACTCTATCTCAATATAGCTATAAATAAGTCCTTTCCACAACAGAAGCTTGCTATTTTTCAAGAGAAAGACAAGAGAAAGACAAGCTTACCTCGATCATCTTCTTGACTCCCATTTTCAGTATCAGAGTTGACGGGGTCTGGTCCACCAACCCTGATACAGGGCCTCCTATAGCCCTAGATGTCGTCTCCCTTCTCTCCGCTTGATCCTGAGTCGCTAAAGTCAGCATCGAGCAAGTCTAAAACTTGCACCGCATTGTAACTTGTAGACGCCATCTTCCAAAAAATGACTTTGAAAAAAAATTTTTTTTGCATAGTTACCGAGGTCACACGACACGCTCACTTTTTTCCTATGATGTAATAAGCATTACCTAAGACTGTACGTAATAGGGAGGTCCCCAGTTGAACTGGCGATTTTATAAAAAATGGAGAAGACAGTAAGTCAAACCGCAAAGTCTTGGTCGGCAAAGAAGCGGTTGTTTCAATGTGTTATGGAAGGCTACTGAGCTCAAGCAATTTTTTGCTGCTTCTACAAAGCTCTGGAGATGACTGGATCCATAAATGAAGCTGCTGTGAAGAAGGTAACTTTTTAAAAAATTCGACGGAGAACCGATGTTGTTGTTTTTTTGCCGAGGAAGAAATAAACGCAACTGCTGTGAGGTACTGTCGAAGCAGTCCTGGCTGAAAGCTATTTTAGATGCTTCTCCAATGCATTGGGCACCTGTGTATGCAATCTGAAGGTTCTAGCTATAAAGTAACTATTTTTAAAAATTCGGAGAAGCCAACCAGTCTCACCCCGCTTTAAAGCGGGATCCGGAACGAAAGGGTTAATGCTGTAATTGATAGTTACTAAGCTAGGCAATAATGGCCACTTCAATCCTCTACTATAGGATAGTTATGAGTTAACCACAGTTAGTAGGAATTAAAGATTTTTAGAGTTGAGTAGAATATAACAACAAAAAACATCGCTAAGTGACATGGGTAATAAACCCTTAAGCTAAACAACCAGCTGCCCTAGAGCAGCTAAGTCAGCTGATCTGGGCTAGCTGGTACAGGTGAATTATAATGAGTGAATATAAGATGTGAATAAGTTATAGTGACCTGACAATCTGTTGGTTAGTTTAGTTCTTGGTTTGGCTCCAACAGTAATATCAGAAGAAGTGGGGCCAAGCCTAAAAAGCCATCTTTTTTGGAGAAAAAAAACGGAACCACTATGTGTGCTTAAGGAACATATGTACCATCCGTATTTATATATATATATCTATATAATAATACGCTTATGTGTCAGTAACGATGACGACGGCGGTGTGTGTATTCATGAATAATACATGAGATTTGTATAGTTCGGTAAAGCATCGTTCATTTATGGTAGGTAAAGTATCGCCACAATCAGTAGAGCGTGCTGGTTACTTCTAAAAAGCAGGTGCAATTGACATAGGTTTAAAAAAGGAAGGCGAAAGTACGGAAGAGAAGGTAAAATGCGATTAATCGTAACTGAAAAGCAAATGGAATCGGCGAGGTAAGGGGTGTATGTTTAAAATGGAAGGGAAGAGAAGGCAAAAAGGCGAGCAATTAACTATAACTAAAAAGCGGGTGGAATTGACGAGTAAAGTAAGTTACCTCAGTTCCCCTGAGTAGTGGTAGCTTCCTCAGCATTGTTATTAAGGTATTCTGACAGTGGTAACTTCTGTAGTATCCAATTTAAGCCATCCTGATCACCTCAATTACCAGTAAAATCGGGTATATGTTATTGTATGTATGGATGGTACGTATGCCCTTTACTATGGCATTGAAGACCCTTTTCCAGACTTAATTTCAAAACTAATTCATTTTAGGGGGGATACGGAGTGCCGATTGTTGGTTGTCAAGAGTCATAGGTAGTCAGAATGCCGTAGTATTAATGCTAAGGAATCTACTACTACTCGAGGTAAGCTGAGGTAAGTACTTAATTCCATATGCAAAAACAACTCTGGCCTTTCTTTTTTGTAGCTAAGAGCTTGTTGTCAACAGTGACTGGTAAATTCAAGTAATCAGAATGGCTCAAATTTGGTACTACAAAAGTTACCACTGCTCAAGAAAATGAGGTAAGAAAATAATTTTGTATTTGTGGCTAAAATTGATTGTCTTTTGTTTTTGTAGCTGAGAGCTTGCTGTCAAGAATTCGAGGTAATTCAGATAGTCAAAGTAACTTAAATTTGATACTACAGAAGTTATCAATACTCAGGAAATTGAGGTAAGTAGCAATTTCATAATTGTTGGCTAAAATTACAAATAATAACAACACTGGTTTATTTTTTTATCGTAGCTGAGAGCTTGTTCAAGAGTTACTGGTAATTGAGATTATCAGAATGGCAGATGTTTGATACTACAAAAGTTACCATTAATCAGGTAAGAAAGTTTTTTTTGTATTTGTTTGCTGAAATAAAATGTCATAACTGCTATTATAGTGTTTGCATGAATTAAGCTAAAACATAGTAACAATACTTAGTTTTATGTTACCTAACTATCAGGCTCGCTCGCCATATGTGCTCAAGCATACCACTAGTTGGTGAGCGAGCGAAGCAAGCGAGACAGTATTAGGGGTGGATAATGCAAAATCGGGTATATGTTATATATATATGTGTGTGTGTGGGTGGTACGTATGCCATGTAAACGCGCGTGCGAGGAACTTCTTTCTCCAAAAAACACGGCTTTTTAGGCTTGACCCCAGTTTATTCTGAAACTACAGCATTAAGCAAGCCTTACTTTATACTTAAGCTCCGAAGTGTGAGAAAATTTCTGCGAAAACGCTTGCTTTTCAAGAAACAAAAAGTTGATTTGACTGGTTACTATGGCATTGAAGACCCTTTTCCGGACTTAATTTCAAAACTTCTCCATTTTAGGGGGATACGGAGTGCCGATTGTTGGTTGTCAAGAGCCATTGGTAGTCAGAATGCCGTAATATTAAAGCTAAGGAAGCTACTATTACTCGAGGGAAGCTGAGGTAAGTACTTAATTCCATATTTGTTAGCTAAATATGTAAGAATAACTCTGGCCTTTCTTTTTTGTAGCTAATAGCTTGTCAACAGTGACTGGTATATTCAAATAGTCAGAATGGCTTAAATTTGATACTACGGAGTTACCACTGCTCAAGAAAACGAGGTAAGAAAGTAATTTTGTATTTGTGTGCTAACATTGATTGTCTTTTGTTTTTGTAGCTGAGCGCTTGTTGTCAAGAATTCGAGGTAATTCAGATAGTCAAAGAATCTTCAATTTGATACTACAGAAGTTATCAATACTCAGGAAATTGAGGTAAGTAGTAATTCCATATTTGTTGGCTAAAATTACAAATAATAACACTGGTTTATTTTTTTTATTGCAGCTGAGAGCTTGTTCAAGAGTTACTGGTAATTGAGGTTATCAGAATGGCAGATGTTTGATACTACAGAAGTTACCATTATCAGGTTGGAGGGCGATTTTGTATTTGTTTGCTGAAATAAAAGGTCATAACTGCTATTATAGGGTTTGCATGAACTAAGATAAGACATAGTATTAATACTGTATTTTTGTTACCTAAATATCAGGTTCGCTCGGCATTTGTGTTCAAGAAAACCACTAGTATATATGTATATATGTATGTATTGATGGTACGTATGCCCTTTAAATGCGCGCGCGGGTGCCGGTTTCCCCCCCTAAAAACAAGGCTTTTAGGCATGACCCTACTTTCTTCTGAAACTATAGCATTAAGCAAGTCTTACTTGAAACTTGGGCTCATGAATTGTGAGATTGTTTTTCAAGTCCCAAAAAGTTACTGCGAAAGGTTACTATGGCTTTGAATCCCTTTACGAAACGTAATTTGTAAAACCTCGTCGTTTTTTTTTTTTTGGTCTGCTAAATGCCGCTCGTTTGTATTCAAGTGCCACTGGTAGCCAGAGCGGCTAAAAATTAAAACCAAGGGAGCCACCATTACGTGGGAGAAGCTGAGGTAAGTACGTAGTTCCATATTCGTTGGGTAAAATTACAAAAATAACTCTGGCTATGTTTTTTTTGGTAGAGCTGCGAGCTTGTCCACCAGTTGCTGGTAATTGAGGTAGTCAGAATGGCTTAAATTGAATACTACAGAAGTTATCACTAATCCTGAAATTGAGGTGAGAGAGTAATTCTCTATATATTAATGGTCAACTACTATTTACTTTTTTGCATGAACTAAGCTAAAGTATAGTATGTAACAATAGATGGGTGTAGTCTGTAGAAAGCAAGTTTAAAGTGGCCAATCAAGCAGTCACACTTGTCACACCTACAATATTGGGTGGGGTTTAGTTTGTTTTAATGTACTCAATAAAAAAATTGACATATTAGTAAATAAAAGATGTAAAATTTATGAAAGCATGATAAATACGAATCAAGCATACTCATTAGCTAATTATACCTTGTCAAGGTATATTGACTACTTTCCTTTCATTAAGTTACGATGAATACGCTACAGAATCTTACAGAGAATTCACCGTAACAAGAGAGGCAGAACCAGGTGACACCAGTGGTAAATAGTTTTATGTAACCTAACAAGGCAGGCTCACTCGCCACTTGTGTTCAAGCAAATCCCTAGTTTATATATATGTTTGGACGTACGTATGTCATTTTGTACTTTGACCTTCTCGTATTTTTGTGTTAGGTCGTTGTGCTTGAAAATTCTTTGTCCACTAGAGTTACTACGTAGGTAAGCCTTGTGTAGGTACGTTCAGTTGTGTGAAAGTATTGTGCATTTCCTTAGCTAAAGAATATCACAAATAAAACGTGTAAATAATGCTACTTGTTTTAGTTGCTTTTGTTTTCAATTCTAACTGTTGCATGGAGTGGTTACTGTGGCATTGAATCCCCTTTACCGTATACACGTAATTGGCGAGCGAGTGGAGCGAGCGAGACACTCTCAGGGGTAACACAATTGAAAATCGGGATGTTTGTTTGTTTATATATATGTTTGGACGTACGTATGTCATTTTGTACTTTGACCCTCCTATATTTTTGTATTTGTTCCGTGTTCAACCCTGTCCCAAACTTCACTAAACAGAATCCTCCAGTTTAGCGATCATTACCCGTATCACCTTAGAAATTGAATTGTTTTACCGCTTTGAATTGTTTTGCGGGTTCAGTTAAAACTCAAAAACTTATGGGAGCTCCATTTCTATTCGAGTTTGTGGCTGTGGTAACTTAATACACTATTTGTCACAGTTATAAGCCCTACTCAACAGTATTTACTTGAAGATTCATTGTCCACTAGACTAACCACGAAGGTAAGTCTTGCGTAGGTATGTTCAGTTGTGTGAAAGTATTGTGTGTTACAACTACTATTAAGAATATCACAGAGAAAATTTTAAATAAAATGACATGATTTGTTGCTTCTTTTTCAATTCAAACAGTTGTGGGGAGCGGTTACTACGGCATTGAATCCCCTTTACCGCATATACATAATTTATAAACTTGACTTTATTTTAGTAGCTTGAGTGTTAGTTGTTAAAATCAATCGTTTAACAATAGTATAGTTTAAGCCTCGCTAGCCCTTTGTGCTCAAGCACACCACTAGTATAATATACATGAACGTATACCCGATTTTCAATTGTCTACCCTTAATAGTATCTCGCGTGCTTCGCTCGCTCGATAACAAATATCCTAGAATCTCAAATCGACACCAGTGTATTGTGTCTCGCTCGCTTCCCTCGCTCACCAATAATACACACCCAATTTTCAATTGTCCGCCCATAATAGTTTCTCGCTCATTTCGCTCGCTCGATAACCGATTTTACATTTTCCACTACTAACAGTATCTCGCTTGCTTCGCTCGCACGGTAACAAATATTCCTGATTGTGTGAATACCATTGTAGCGAGTTCTATTGGAATAAACACTTGTATAACCTGGAGGGATGCAACAATGCAATGTAATAAATCTAAATGCAGATGATTTGGGAAAATATTGCCTTAAGCCTCATTCTGTTTACTTAAATGCACTTCCTGTGTGTCAACAGGTACTAGGCCCCGTTCGTGCATAATAAATGAAGCACCAAAGGTGCAAGCCCTCAGCATTACAGTTATTACAAAGACTATTTGGCACTTTAAAGGGACTTAAAATGTCCAATGCAACATTTTTGATGCTAGTTTCACTCTTTGGGAGACTGCCATCTTCAAGGTCCAGTGCGACAGAATGACTGACTGATTAACTAACAGACAATTGAGTACTGTAATCCTCCCGTGCTTGCACGCCGAGGGTTATTTATATTGATAAGCCTTGCTTAGGTATTATATTCAAAAAAATATTCTCACTTCTTTAGATTGTTTTAAAAGCCCAGCATTGCCTGTTTCTAATTAACAGATGTCATTTGATAGACAGCATTAATTCCTGATAGAGTATCTCCAAAACACTTTAAAGGGACTGGTGCATTTTAACGGAGAAGTCACATATAATGAAACATGAAAGCTGTTTTTCAAAATTATTGTCATGAGATGATAATGATGACAATATGGAAACAGATGTCACTCTATAGGCAACATTCTTTCTTATAGGCTGATCCATATATTATTAATGCTGCATTTAAACTGAGTAGTCCTGTATACTGAAGTATGAAAGCTGTTTGTCTAAAAATTATTGTTGAGCAATGATAATGATGACAATCTGGAAACAGATGTCTCTCTATAGGCAACATTGTTTTCTTATACGGTATACCTTCAAATGTTGAGGAAGCATCAAAGGTAGCTATGAACTCTCATGCCACTATACACTAGCTAGCTATTTCAACACAAAATAAAATATTTGGTGTAGTATCAATGTGTTGATACATACCTCAAGCAAGTCTATATGTATGTTCCTTGAAATGATATACACAAATGCTGTCTTTGTAAGAATGTCACTAAGCATTGCATGGACTTGTTGTAGTTTCAACCGGAAACTCCATTTTCAGAACTTTGTAAATCACTCACTGAGAATTTAAAGCAAAATTACCCTATCTGCAAGATATTATTTGCTAATTTGATTACAGTGTGACAATAGGGACATTACCCTCAAAAGATTATGTTTGTCATACATCCAAATGAGCTTTTAATAGTAAAATAAGCTAAAACAAAATATTCTGGCACATTAAAGGAATTTAAATTGTTCTGTACAACATTTTGATGCCTCTTTCAATCTTCAAGAGGCTGCCATCTTTGACTGACTGTTTATTTGTTGATGTGTCTGTTATTACAACATTCGTATTCAAAAAATTAAACATTGCACAACATGTTGGTAGATGTGTTGACAATGAATAAATTTGCATTCTTTTTTATATAGTAAACACTTTCAATTTAAACTTGCATAAAGTCCAACAACTTTATTTTATTATGTTGAGGTAGCTACTGACAGCTGACGCCAATTATACCAAAAACTCTAGCTTTACTTTTACTACTCATCTTTTTTCTCATGACATCAGTGAATGCCAAAGGTAACCTTATGTGCTCGCCATCTACTTACAATGAAACACTAGAAGTTTGTGTCTGTCCTAATAAAATCAAAAGATTCCTCCATTGCAATGAGTCTGGATATATTGATGCAGTGAAAGACTGTGCCACCTGCTTATTCTTTTGATGTGAAGTGTGTAAAGTGTATGAATGGTCACAGCGATATCTGTAAATATTTGTTATGGGCATTTCTTCCGCTCACTGTATACTACATTGCTTTTTTACTTCTTCAGATTAATATACTCTCTTCTCCATTATTTGGATTTGTAACTTACAGCCAAATATTTTCTCAAAACGCGATCATTAAATCACTAATTGTCAATAAAAATGACGAAACAGATATGGCTAACTTTGTTAGGACAACTGAAATGTTTTATGGCATATGGAACTTGGACTTCTTTCGTACATTCAACCATGGCTTGTGTCTTAAAAGCAGCACACTTACAATAATGTCCTTAGACTTTATTATTGCTATGTATCCCTTATTTCTTTTGGTGTTTACTTATTTGGTAATCGTATTATATGATAACAAGTATCAATTTGTTATAGTTATTATGAAGCCTTTTCAAAGTTGTTTCTTATTTGTTGAAAAAAAGTGGAGCATAAGGGCATCTATTGCAAATTAATTTGCTACTTTAATTTTTTTATCCCATGTTAAAATTCTTTCTACTTGTTTCGATATTCTAATACCTGTGGATGTCTATCAATTTGAAACTACACAAAACTTTACATATAATCATTCAAAGCAAGTGTACTCAGATGCTACACTGGAGTTCTTGGGATCTAAGCATCTTCCTTATGCCATTGTGGCTCTATTAGTTTTCTGTATATTTGTTTTTCTGCCAGTACTTATTCTATTTCTGTATCCTTTTAAGCTATTTCAATACTTTGTCACCAAATGCCCCAGTCGCTGTATTCTAATCTTAAATACCTTTGTGGATTCATATCAAGGATGTTATAAAGATGGCAGTCAACCAGGTACTAGAGACTGTCGCCTAGCTTCTGTTGTGCCATTCATCTTTCGTTGCTTAAGGGTGCTGGCACATAGCAACGCTCGCGGCTTAATTGAGCAATAAGCCGCGAAACCACCGAGTTGTAGAGGTAGAGGGCGGACTTTAAATACCCGCGCATAGATAAGAGCTTTTTGGCAGACCGTGGTAAGTATAGTTAACTCGGCTAACGGAGGGCGGGGCTAGAAAATTGCACAGTAGCAAAAAAGTGCGAGACAATGGGAATCTATTTTGCTGTCCAAGTCCAGAAGGACGAAGAGTTAGTCTTTCATTTTTAGTACTGCGGCATAACTTAACAAGGTAATTAAAGTTGTCGATTTAGTTTTTTAATATAGTGTACAGTCGTGACCCGACTGGAAAAAAATCACGTGAAAATGTGAATAAATATAAAACAAAATAGAAATGAGAAAAACAAAATCGACAACTTTGTAACAATTAGCTATAGCAAGCGGTGGACGAAATTCCAGCTTCGGTAGTCTTCCTCTGTTTCCAAATAGTGGCGTTTACTTTTGAGACTTTGAGGCTTCATAACTCTTGCAGTTCCGTTTGTGTGTTGATCAGTTGGCTGTCAGTTGACGGGTCTATGAGATCCCCCGGGCAGCGTCGACCTGCAAGGTATAGAATCGGAGTTACCTTCCATAGCAACAGTTAATTGATTTGTGTGGGCGTACCGCGTAACCGGATGTGTGAGCACCCTTAATTTTTATCATTTATGCATTAATTTTAAATGCTTCCTGTTATCCATTAATTACAATTATTGCAGTGTTTGCATCCATATTTCTTATACTATTCGATCCATTGCAGACACAATTTTATAGTATGTCTTATTACATGATTATATTTACAATCATTTCAGCTATATGCTGTGTCTGTGGTTCTGGCACCGATATTATTCAAATTAACGGACGATTAACGTCACTCTTATATATAATTATTTCAGCACAATGTACGGTATAATAACAGTTCTTCCCTTACTGGGTATTTTGTGGTATGTACTTCGACATTTGTCCAAGTATATGAACAATTATATTTCTTGGATATACTTTTTTGTTAATGAATTGCAACTGAAGATATTTTCAAATTTATTGTAAACATACAATACTAAATACTTTGGACACTAAAGTGCAGACTCGTTTGTTTTTGTGACTTAGTAATTTTATTGATCATGTAATCAATTATCTTTTTGTAGTTGTACATGCAAGGTTTATGATAGTGTATTCTCATGATGATAGCCATGTTATGGTAAATATAATATGACTAATTATCTACTTATTGATAAATATGTTATATAATTCAGTAGCAACATGTTGCTATACAAACAAAATAATTAAAATAGTTTTTGAATAAAAGCTTCTTAGCTACCTTGTCTGAGTATTTGAACATGTGTAATGGATTCGTTATTTGATGTCATCAAAGAATGATAAATGGAGGGAAGGAGGTCAGATATGTAGTGTTTATATCAAAAAAGTATTAGCTAACACTATAGCTTTCCTTTAGCCTAGCCCCTTGGCTTGCTTTACTTTGGGTATAATATTCTGCCAGTTTGTTTTTAAAATCTTAGCAATATTTCATACACAAATAAATCATTCCCAATATTTCATTGTGTTACTCTTAATAGTGTGTTGCACACTGCTTCAGGCTCACTCGCCAGCCACAAGTACTATTTGGTTAATTGTTGTCTGAAGAATATGATGGCCAAGATCACCATGCATTAATCTATCTGTTATAATAAGCATTTTGAAACTTGTACTCTTCAGCCATTCAAGTTTAAGATTGCTATCTTTTCTTTAGGTAGTTATAAGGTGTAGTTTACAATTCTTTCAACCCACAAGTTTTGGAAGAACAAGGGCACACTGGTAGTTATATATTCAGCAAACACATTTAATATACAAACAGGTATTCGCAAAGCTTTATCTTGTGCTCAGTAGTTTCATTAATTACTGCATCTTCCAATTTTTTCCCTGAGATCCTATATATTTACCTAGTTGACAGACAGACAGAGAGAAGACTAAAGAATCAAGAGAAAGAAGGAAGAGAGACAAAGACAAAAAACGAAAAACAAAGAAGAATTTTATATATAACCTAATTAAACAAATAGACACACATTATGTGTATAGATATAATTTCATATTACGGCAGATAAAACAGAATTGTTTTGATTTATTCTGAACATTATTGTTCAGTGTCAAAATGTGTTTGAGACAACAAAGATTTAACTATTATTATTATGATATTTATTAATCTGTTTAGGTCTGACAACCCTGAACAGACAGTGTAAGGAGAGCATGCTCCTTCCTGAAAGATAAAAACCCTGCAGCTATAATGTAGAGTGTCTTCCAAAGCTATTCATACACTAAAACAGCGACTGTAAACTTATGTACAAAATGCAAAGAGTGGCATAAAACAGAAAATATTTTTTGCTTCGTCAAGCTTAGAGATTTGTGGTCCCAGAAGATAATCAAAATTATTAAGATGCTTCATCATTGGTTGTATTATTACAAATTGTTGTGCTTTAAAAATTAATGCAGTAAACCATTTTTTTTACAGAGCAATGAAAGATATATGATATCAATTAGCTTCAAATTGGGTGCTTCAAAGATTTAATTATTGATAGTAGCTCAGTTTAAAACTATTTACAGAACTAACATCAATTCTAATTAAGTTATCGTTGTCTATTGACAATAACAAATTAATGCTATATATTGTAAACACTTTCAATTTGAGCTAATATAAAGTCCAGCGAATCCCATTCTACTACATACATGTTTATGTGCAGCTGACCATGTTTGTGATTATAATTTTACTTTTTCCACTCTACTTGAATTTGGTGGCATCAGCTAAGACCAATGCATGCTCGCCATATTCCACTCACAACCAAACACTGGACAGTTGTGCATGTCCCTATGAAGTCCAAAAATTTCTCCATTGCAACGAGTATGGATACATTGATGCAGTGAGAGACTGTGCCTGTGTTACGTACAATGAAGATACAGATGAGATATCAGTCGGCCACTGTATCTATGGATGTAATAGATATGTGAACACCTCAGATAATGATAAGGTAAAAGGTTATAGTTTCATTGGAGCTGATCAACACAAATGGAATCAATTACTATGTGATAGTCCTTTTCAACGAACAAGTATTTTGTGTGGGTCATGTTTCAATGGATCTTACCCACTTGTCTATTCTTTTGATGTGAGATGTATTCCCTGTATAAATGCCAACAAAGATATCTGGAAGTATTTGCTGTGGGCATTTCTTCCCCTCACTGTATTCTACATTGTTTTCCTTCTGCTTCAAATTAATATACTCTCTTCTCCACTATTTGGATTTGTAATTTACTCCCAAATATTTTCACAGAGCATGTTCATTAAAGTATTTATCGCTGATAAAAATAACGAAGCACATTATGCCAACTATATCAAAACTATTGAAATGTTTTATGGTATTTGGAACTTGGATTTTTTTCGTACTTTCAACCATCAGTTGTGTCTTAATATTGGTACCCTTACCAATATATTTTTAGACTTTATTATTGCAATATATCCCTTACTTCTTTTGGCTGTTACTTACGTATTAATTTTGTTATACGATAACAAGTATAGATTTGTTATTGTTATTTTAAAGCCTTTTCAACATTTTTTCTTATTTTTTGAAAAAAATTGCAGCATCAGAACATCCATTGTACATTCATTTGCTACATTTATATTTTTATCCAATGTTAAACTCCTTTCTACTTGTTTTGATATCCTCATACCTGTGGATGTCTACCAGTTTAAAAGTTTACAAAACTCTACAATTAAACATTTAAGGCAAGTATACTCGGATGCTACGCTGGAATATTTTGGACCTAAGCATCTTCCTTATGCTATTGTGGCATTACTGGTTTTCTTTGTATTTGGTTTTCTTCCAGTACTTATTCTATTTCTGTATCCATTTAAACATTTTCAGTATTTTGTCAGTAAATGTCCCAGTCGGTTGATTCTTTCTTTGAATACATTTGTGGATTCTTTTCAAGGTTGTTACAAGGATGGCACTCGACCAGGCTGTAAAGACTATCGTTTAGTTTCTGTGCTGCCATTTATCTTTCGTTGGTTAATTTTAATCATTTATGCATCACTTTTGAATGTTTCCTGTTTTCCACTAGTTACAATAATTGCAGTGATCACTTCCATATTTTTTATTGTATTTGATCCACTGCAAAAACATTTTTACAGCATAACATATTACTTTATTGTACTTTTAATTATTTCAGGTATTTGCTGCATTTCTGCTTCTTGCACTTATACTATTCCATTTACTGAATCAACAATGCCACTCTTGTATTTTTTTTCCATAGTTTTTTGCGTAGTAATAGTTCTTCCTTTATTTATTCTTCTGTGGAATATACTAAGATTTTTTTGCAAGTGTGAATATACAGCTACATTTATGAAGTTCATAAAGGATGGAAAAACTTTGCTGGCATTCCACAGAAGATACTCTTAAATTATTACATTGTTTATTTCAAAGGTTGGATTAATGCATTGCAACTGAGTCATATTTTTTGTTCAAGTATCAAACACGCAGCATGTAATACTGGTCAACAATATAATATTTTGTATTAAAACTAAAATATGAAATTTGAATATAAATGAATATGTTAAATTTCAAATACCTGGATGATACTTCCAGCTAAGTTTGTGTTCATGCTATTAATATATAATGATTTTAATATATAATTTCAGCTAACAAAACACTTTCCCTCTATATGACATATCATCACAGGGGAATGCAGGCTAGCTATGTAAAGATTGACTGATGAGGGTCAATTAATACATCTTTTGCAATACAAAAGAAGCAGTAATGTCGTTTAATATTATGTTTTGAAACCAGGAGCTATACATTTTATGTTACTGAAAAAAATAATTTGTCTGATTTGATTTTGAATTCAATTTATTTTCTTTATTTTTTCAAATTAGACAAGCAAAGTGGAGAATGTGTGTACATCAACGCAGAAATTACTTTGTTGTTTAGTATATATATGAGAACAACCAGATCCATTTAAGAAATAAAAAAACAGCAACCTGTCTTGTCTATGCAATTCACAGTATTCTACTGATACAGCAATAGAATAAGGGAGAGAAAGAAGGCTTATACTAGGAAAAAAGTGAAAAATACATTGGGAGTAATTTTGGTTGTTGAGTTTAAATTCCAGTGGCTATGAAATGCTATTCCTGATGATCCTGGTATGAAACTCGAATTCAGACCAGTCATGAAATTATTAGCTATTATTGATAAAGGCGGTCACATCTAAATAAGTGGCAGCTGTAATGGCAAATATTAAGAAAGTTAACATCTAAAAAAGATATACAAAGTCTATATAAGTAATATAATTATTGAAAATGTTGTAAATAATAATATGTAGTAAATTAGAAAAATGCTTTATTTCAATTCTTACAGAGAAGAAGATTTCCAAGGCCCATAAAGAAGTAATATAAATCATTTTTCTTTGACTTGGGATTCTTCAATTTGTCAAATTGATAGGAATAGATATGAGGTCTAAGAGAGGATCCACTCCAGTAAGGAGATCTTGATCTTATCTATGATGACTGATATTCCAAATTTCAGCTAAGAATCTTGTGTGTGAAAAGCACGCTTTAGCTCGATGTCATTAAATAGCTCCTTCCAGTATCCAAACATTTGTTCCCATTGTAGTGATATTGAACTATGGGGTGGGGGGGGGGAATAAAAAATACACAATAGAAAGAAAACAAACACACACAAACAAGTTAATTTAACACTTATTAATACATACCTGAACTTTGCGCTAAGGCAGATAAAAACCTTAAAGTAATCATTTTACTGTTAAGATTGCCGGCGTCTTTTTATTTTTAGTTTTTAAACCACAATTATTTTGATTGCGTCTGTAACGACCTAGCGTTTTGTGCCCACGATTGGCAGCATTCCTTTACCGATTGAATGAAGTACAAAGGTGCAACCATCGGCACTACTATATACTATACCTAGCTATTACAAAATCATATCAGATCAAAAGAATGTTTTATTGGCTGTGATTCTAAACCGGCCAGAGATAATCACCGGTATATGTTTTCAACGGGAAACTCCACTCCTAGTACTCCGTCCACTTCCCAGCATAAAGCAAGACTACCTTGGGCAGCGACACATTATTTGTTCCTGATTAATACGTGATGATTGTGAGCGTACCCACAAAGCTAAAAAGCTGGAAAATGGTACACATGTCCACAACCATTACCTACTGTGCTAACCTAGCACTCACTTGCCACATCTGATACCACCAATGCTGAAATAGACGAAGAAATGTGGTGTTACTGCACGAAAATAGAACAAAACTATTATTTGTTATTAGATGAAAATTTAAAACCTCCACCAATGCTGAAATAGACGAAGAAATGTGGTGTTAATGTTGCTCTTGTTTTAGAATTTTAATAATAGTTAGCTATAGTTATTTTTACCATACTTTCCTCCATTTAGTTACAGAGAATTTCTTCCAATTATAGTTATAGCTAGCTATAGCTAAAAGTTTCCAATCTAGTAATCTCTTCGGTTGTAGTACAAGGTTTACTAAAAATATTTTATTCAGCGAGCGAGCGAAGCGAGCGAAGCTGACTATCAGTCGTGTTTAATTGAGATTTCAGATATTATTGGCGAGCGAGCGTAGCGAGCGAGACAGTATTAGGGGTGGATAATGCAAAATCGGGTATATGTTATATGTATATATGTATGTGGGATGGTACGTATGCCCTTTAAACGCGCGCGCGGGGAACTCTTTTCTCCAAAAAACACGGCTTTTTAGGCTTGACCCCAGTTTATTCTGAAACTACAGGATTAAGCAAGCCTTACTTTATACTTAAGCTCCAAAGTGTGAGAAAATTCCCTCGAAAATGTTTGCTTTTCAAGAAACAAAAAGTTGATTCGACCTGTTACTATGGCATTGAAGACCCTTTTCCAGACTTAATTTCAAAACTTCGCCGTTTTATGGGGGGGATACGGAGTGCCGGTTGTTGGTTGTCAAGAGCTGTTGGTAGTCAGAATGCCGTAGTATTAATGCTAAGGAAGCTACTACTTCTCGAGGGAAGCTGAGGTAAGTACGTAATTCCATATTTGTTAGCTAAATATGCAAAATTAACTCTGACCTTTCTTTTTTGTAGCTAAGAGCTTGTCAACAGTGACTGGTAAATTCAAATAGTCAGATTGGCTCAAATTTGGTAATAATTTTGTATTTGTGTGCTAAAATTGATTGTTTTTGTTTTTGTAGGTGAGAGCTTGTCAAGAATTCAAGGTAATTCAGATGGTCAAAGTAACTCCAATCAGAAGTTATCAATACTCAAGAATGATGTAAGTAGTAATTCCATATTTGTTGGCTAAAATTACAAATAATAACACCGGTTTATTTTTTTATCGTAGTTGAGAGCTTGTTCAAGAGTTACTGGTGATTGAGATTATCAGAATGGTTGATGTTTGATACTACAAAAGTTACCATTAATCAGGTAAGAGAGTGATTTTGTATTTGTTTGCTGAAATAAAAGGTCATAACTGCTATTATAGTGTTTGCATGAACAAAGCTAAAACATAGTAACAATACTTAGTTTTATGTTACCTAACATCAGACTCACTCGCCATTTGTGCTCAAGCACACCACTAGTATATATATAATTATATTTATACCATGGTTGCTGCGGTAACACCCATGGATTAAAAGTGATATTTTCCCGGTGATTTTTCCTGGGGCTATGATATTTTCCCGGTGCGGTGTCAAGCGAATTCTTCCGTGTTTCCGGCCCAAAATTAAAATTCAATTAAAATTCAATTGAAGCACGCCAGAAAGTTTACTTTAGCAAGTTTACTTTAGCAAGTTTACTTTAGCATTGTAGCTGCCAGCTGTTATCTCCAGATCTAACTCTACCTGGGCTGCTCAGCAGTAAGCAGTAAAGCAGCTAGCTGTGGTAAATTCCTGTGGTATGAGAGCGGCAGGAGAGTTATATGTGGTAGGGCTGGTCCCATATAGGTGGATATGAGAGAGTAGTAGTAGCAGCAACTATGGTATAAAACAGTTATGCCATGGCAACATCGGGGTTATGGAATATCACCGCCCTTATCCCTCGGGCTTCGCCCTCGGGATCGGGACGGTTATATTCCATAACCCCTCGTTGGCCATGGCATAACTATTACATATTTAGGTATGTATGCGTACGTCAAAAAATTTCGCCCGCGCTTCTAATTACGTAAGTTAGGTAAAGCGTTCACAGTTCCAGTTTTTTTCAATTAACGTGCATGGAGAATCCTGCTGCACTGCCTTACGCAACTTTGTTTTAACCAAAAAGTTTATAGCTACTCTCTTCTTGGCGAAAGACTGAATGGCAAATTGTCAAGCTGCGCTTCTTTGCCACTGCTTTCGAAGTTTATTCAGGTAATTCTGTTATTGTTAACTCTTCATGCCTAATCATTGCTATTATTTAGGATTTCCTTCACAAATCATCTTTACCTATACTCATATATTTACTCGCTCGCCATGCATTTGCGCTATTCGAGCGCACCACTAGTCCAAATTATTCAGCAAGTGAGCGAAGCGAGCGAAGCTGACTCTCAGTCGTGTTCAATTGAGATTTCAGATATATACGAGCGAGCGAAGTTCTGGGGAAGGTCATGATTGTCCACCTGACCAAACATTTTCCTTCCCACCATTGACATTTCGTCAACTAGAAAATGCTCGTGTAGCATTGGTTGGGCGAGCGAGCGAAGTTCTGGGGAAATGTTGACACTTTCAATTGCATTGGGGTAGTTTGATTTGAATTTGCATTGGTTTTCTTCCTGCAGGTTGCCAAATCTGAATTCACATCTCATTATTAGTATTAGAATATGTAATGACATGTAAAGGGGGAAATGATGATTGGTAAAGGGTAAAGAATGGTACTCCTCATGATAAAGTAACAATGATAACAAAATAATGTGTGTGTCTGGCACACGGTGCCAGAGTCATGCTCACAGCGAACCTTTATGATTTATAAAGCCTTCGCTATAGTTATATCTATATTATATCATAAACTATTATGATATAATAATAGTTATAGTTATATCGTGACATGGTTGGCCACGAGGGTGAGGCCCTTTCTAAACGTGTGGTGCACTTTGCCACCAGCCTGCGTGGCACAAGGCAATACTGGTTCCATGCAAATGGAATGCGCTCGCGTTTAAACGACCACGTATTCAGGATTTCCATAGATGAGAGAGCGAAGTTCTGGAATGCGCGCGCGCGTTTAAACGACGACGTATCGCGTTTAAACGACGACGACGTATGCGCGGCACGACGTATGCGCGGGACGATGTATTCAGGATTTCCATAGACTACATCTTAGAGTTGCTCGCTCGCTTCGCTCGCTCGCCAATAAGTATGTATACGTATGTCAAAATATTTCGCCCGCGCTTCTAATTACGTAAGTTAGGTAAAGCGTTCACAATTCCAGTATTTTTCAATTAACTAGCGCGGAGAATCCTGCTGCACTGCCTTACGCAACGTTTCAACCAAAAAGTTTATAGCTACTCTCTTCTTGAAACAATTGTGAAGTCTTTGTCAAGCTGCGCTTCTTTGCCACTGCTTTCGAAGTTTATTCAGGTAATTCTGTTATTGTTACTACACATGGGTCCCACTTCCGTAGTCTGGGATCAGAGACTTTAGATTCTCTGATGCTAACTGAGAATGGAAAGGGTTACACTGTGCACTACAGTTAGATGTAATTTCTGTCCTATTTTCCTGTAAAAAAAGTCTGCTCGCTCGCCATGCATTTGCGCTATTCGAGCGCACCACTAGTAATTCAGCGAGCGAGCGAAGCTGACTCTCAGTCGTGTTCAATTGAGATTTCAGATATATATATGTAGGTATGTATGCGTACGTCAAAAAATTTAGCCCGCGCTTCTAATTACGTAAGTTAGGTAAAGCGTTCACAGTTCCAGTATTTTTCAATTAACGAGCACGGAGAATCCTGCTGCACTGCCTTACGCATCTTTGTTTCAACCAAAAAGTTTATAGCTACTCTCTTCTTGAAACAATTGTTAAGTCTTTGTCAAGCTGCGCTTTTTTGCCACTGCTTTCGAAGTTTATTCAGGTAATTCTGTTATTGTTAACTCTTCGTGCCTAATCATTGCTATTATTTAGCGATTTCCTTCACAAAATCATCTTTACCTATACTCATATATTTACTCGCTCGCCATGCATTTGCGCTATTCGAGCGCACCACTAGTTAACTCTCTCAGTTGCGCATGTGCGAGCGGGTTCGGTACTCAGTTTGTCAGTCAATGGGGCGTTACCAACATTTGCTTCCGATCGTACGGCCTAACATAACTAGCTTTTTTTTTAAAGATAAGTTGATACTAAAATTTCTGACGCATTAAACAGACTTAAAATGTCCTGTGCAACATTTTAATGTTTTTTTCAATCTTAGTGTGGCCGCCATCTTTGAGATCGGTGTGACAGAATGACTGACTGACTCAAACTGGCACGCTGTTACTCACGTGAGCAAATAATTACTTTGCTGCCCGCGGAAGTTTTGCATTGCATTTTTCTCAGCGGTTTACCTGAGTGCTTGGAATTTCCCATTGAAACTATCGGTGAGGTAGTACCACTTGTATGTTAAGCTTCTCATAAGAAGCAGCATTAACGTCTAAGTTTCATTGCACGAGTTGCACATCGTCTTGCTCGAGCTTTATATATGGACGTGCGCGATTGGCATATTTATATTGATACTACTCCAAATAAATTATTCTTTTCTGTCTTTTTAATAGCTAGCTGGTGTATAGTAACGCTTTGGGTTCCACCCTTGATACTTCAGTTTTAGTAAAAAGAGCTTATTAAAACATATTTTAGTTACAGTTACTAGTTTCATCCCAGCAACATGTTTTTATTTCTAATTTGGATATATTGAAAAAAAAAAGTATTATATAAGTTATTTTCAAGGTTAAATAGTGATGATCAGTGAACTTGATTACAATCAATGTAGACTACACAAATAAAATTTTGTTTCAATTTGTGTTGATACTTGTACATGTGAAGACATAAATATTGTGCAAAGCTTTGGGATCATCTTGGGTATGACAGAGGAACCAGACCATGCATGTTTGAATGGCTTGTGGCTGACCTCACCACTTAACCTATAGGTGATAAGAAAAACCACACTTGCCTCAGGAGGGTTGAACAACAACTTCACCTGTATTTTGAATTGCTTAGATGGACACAAAACAACTTAGCTAATGATTTTATAAATTCAACCCTAAACTATATAACAGAAACCTCTAAGGAGCTTACATATCCAGAGATTCAATATTAATTAATGAGTCAGGGGGTGGGTGATGGGGGAAAGTAGGTATCATTAAATTGAATGTCATTCTCATAATCAACATAGCCATTATTGGATCTTCTTTTTTAGTTATGTGCAATTGCGTTTGGGTTGGCACTTTGCTTTATAGCAAGTGATAAGTTCATGTGTAGCACTGACCTGATATTTATAAAGTAACTTACCAAGTTATGCTCAAGAGAATGTATAAACATAACAACTTCCAACAGGTTGTAACTTTAAAAAAATAAAAATATGAATAAAATATGCTAATTACATGGTCCCCCAGCAGTTTTCTCGCTTCATTTTAGTCCAATGAACATGTCCAACCACAAAATATGCTAATTACATGGTCTCCCGGCAGTTTTCTCGTTTCATTTTAGTCCACTGAACATGTCCAACCACAAAATATGCTAATTACATGGTCCCTCGGCAGTTTTCTCGTCTCATTCTAGTCCACTGAACATGTCCAACCCTAAAATATGATAATTACATGGTCTCCCGGCAGTTTTCTCGCTTCATTTTAGTCCAATGAACATGTCCAACCACAAAATATGCTAATTACATGGTCTCCCGGCAGTTTTCTCGCTTCATTTTAGTCCACTGAACATGTCCAACCACAAAATATGCTAATTACATGGTCCCTCGGCAGTTTTCTCGTCTCATTCTAGTCCACTGAACATGTCCAACCCTAAAATATGATAATTACATGGTCTCCCGGCAGTTTTCTCGCTTCATTTTAGTCCAATGAACATGTCCAACCACAAAATATGCTAATTACATGGTCTCCCGGCAGTTTTCTCGCTTCATTTTAGTCCACTGAACATGTCCAACCACAAAATATGCTAATTACATGGTCCCTCGGCAGTTTTCTCGTCTCATTCTAGTCCACTGAACATGTCCAACCCTAAAATATGATAATTACATGGTCTCCCGGCAGTTTTCTCATTCTCGTTTCATTTTAGTCCACTGAACACGTCCAACCACAAAATATGCTAATTACATGGTCTTTCCCGTTTCGGTCCACTGAACATGTCCAACCACAAATTGCTAATTACATGTTTTTCTCGTTTCATATTAGTCCACTGAACATGTCCAACCCTAAAATATGCTAATTACATGGTCCCAGGCACTTTTCTCGTTTCATATTAGTCCACTGAACATGTCCAACCACAAAATATGCTAATTACATGGTCGGCAGTTTTCTCGTCTCATTCTAGTCCACTGAACATGTCAAACCTAAATATGATAATACATGGTCTCCCCCCCCCCCCCCCCCCTCCCCGTCAGTTTTCTCGTTTCATTTTTGTCCACTGAACATGTCCAACAATGGTGTGTGAATCATTACAAGTAAATGGATAGAAAGAACTGAAAATACGACAAAATTCCCCATTTGGCAATGTTGACAAAGCATGTGATTGTTGCAGTGAGGAGGGTGATACCCCCCCCCCCCCCCCCCCCCCCCCCACCCCCCCCTTGGATCTTCCTCTGGTACTACATTGCGTATTATTTGTGTGTTAATTTATTTCATTATTTTTTTGGTTTTTTTAATTAGAATGTAGTGTGTGTACATAATAGTATAATTTTCATGTGTGTGTGTTTTTTTTTTAATTATATCTTTAAGCTATAATTAGTTATTATTACAACATTCAAACTTCATAAAAATAAAATAAAATAAAGTTCTTATAGTAGTTGGAGGGGAGGCTAAGATTTTAGGGTGTGTGTAGTATATTATATTATTTGACATAGAGATGCTCATTATTTTGACTGAGATGACAGTCACCCCTGTGTCCATTGCATCACCTATAATGAAAGAACAGAAGACTTACAATCTATATCATTGTACTAACATATAACACTACTTGAAGTGTTCATACAACACTGCTGGTGTTACACTTTTAATTTACACTAAGGTTAGTGCTACAGATACACTGCAAAAATTTACACTCTGATTTAACACTCGTAAAGTGTTATCATAACGCTACATTTTTAACAGTGTAGTAAACATATTATTCACACATTTTTAACCATGGCTTGTTGAAGTATCTTTTGCCATATTTGTTACTTGATCTCACGTCAAAATTCTGTCTTCTTCTTTTAAACCTGTGAATGTCTATCAGTTTGAAACTTAAATATTGTTTACAATTAAGTGTGTCAAGCAATTGTACTCAGATACTACACTGAAACACTGTGCAAAAGCAATACTTTCCATTATCTCTATTCTTGGTGCTCCAATACAAATTCTTTCAGACCAGGGTGCAAATTTCCTATACTCAACTCTCAATCATGTGTACAAGCATTTTGGTATTGCTAGAATTAAAACATTTCCATACCACCCGCAGTCAAATGGCCGCTTAGAACGTTTTCACAGCACCTTGAAAGCCATGATTTCGAAATGCATAACAGCCAAACATGACTGGCCTATAGTTTTAGATTTAGTTTTGTACTTCACCAGAAACACTCCTCATTCAAGGCATGGTTTCACTCCACAAGAATTGTTATTCGTAAAACCAACTCCTTACATTCTATCATCCTTAAAATCAATTTGGTCTACTCCATCACCAACCAGCATCAATTTACCTCAATTCATTGCTGAATTAGATAACATGTTATCATGTCAACTTCATCATGTCAAGAAAGCTTTGTCATCAAAACACTCAATCAACAGACTCACTAAAGAATCTCAATTAGCATCATCACTCAAGCAAGGTGACATTGTTTTTAAAAGGGCTCCTGGCATCAACAGATGCTTGGAAGCATCTTGGGATGGACCTTTTGTCATTTGTGACCTCATCCCCCCTGTCAACTGTAGCATCAAGCCACAAGGTTCAAAATCAAAACCAAAAGTTGTGCATCTCAGCCAATTGAAGAAATCAACTTCAGTTAACAGATCTATCATCATACCTAATGAAGATGTTGATGATTTCAATCTTTCGAATAACACCCCACAACCAATCCCACCGCTGCCACCAGGTGTGGTGGAAGCTATGAGGAGCTGTCACCAATTGTGGTAGAAGGGGTCAGAAAAACAACTAGGGAAGTAGTCTGCCACCAGAGTGTTGAATGCTAGCTGTATCCACAAGCTTTTCAAAGCTTCCCAATAATCCCTCACACAGAGGTTTCAAGTCTGGCTTAGAATTAGTAGAATAAAACTTCAACATGCATAATGATACAACACTGAACAGCATATGGCACAGCCAAGCAAATATATAAAGCCTGACTGCACATGCTCAGAGGATGACATGGCATAAAACTAAAAATAGAATGTCTAAATATATAGTACAGTAAATAGTGTTAATTAGCTAGTGCATGGGAACAAGTCACTGTTTTGAAGTGTGGTGATTCAACCACAAGCATCTTACTTGTGCTTGTGGCATTATTAGTGTTATGTATGCTTTTTTTTTTTTCCAGTAGTTATTCTGTTTATAATATGTCCATTCAATATTTTTCAATACCTTGTCACTATATGCCCCAGTTACTGTGCTTTAATTCTCAATACTTGTGGATTAATTGCAAGGTTGTCATAAAATTGGCACTCGACCAGGTTGTAGCTATAGACTATCATTAAGTTTCTGTACTGCCATTCATCTTTAATGGGGTATGCTTTAGTTTATGCATTATAGCTATATTTTGCTTGATAATGTATTAATTTTTAATGCTTCTGGTTTATCATAATATGTTAGAGCAACTATGGCTGCAGTAGCCTTATTGGTATACTATTATAGATCCAGTGCAGAAACATTTTATATTCATGTCATATAGTTTTATTGTACTCACAATCATTTCAGCTTTTTATTTATTTGTACTTGTGTTGTAAAAAATACTCAAATTACTGGATAATCAGTGTCACTTTTTTTTTATTACTTTTGCACAGTCTGTGGCATAGGTACAGTTCTTACCCTTGTGTGGAAACTACTTTCTATTTAATATATCGCAGGAACTAGATGGAAGGAACTTTGATCCCATTTTTACAAGATAGTTACAATTCCTTACTGATCAATTGCACCTGATGATGTCTCAATATTTGCAAAATACAATGATTGTGTGTCACTTGGCAATAAAAAACATACCATCAGCAGTAAGACATATACATTGTAAGCTAATGAGCATTCAAACCAACTGATACTTCCAATTATTGGATTAAATGCTTTCTATATATAATTAGATCCAGTTGCTATATTGTTACTAGGTGTACTAACTTGGTAAGTGTGCACTATTTTTTGCCTTCAGCCATTTCTGCGAAAATGCTGATAAACAAAGTTGCTAGTGGAAACTGGGCATGCATAAACGGGATCTAAAATAGTTAGAGCATGCGCGCTTAGGTACTGGTGAATTTAGTGCACATAGCTCTCGGGCATACGGCCCTTGGGCTTCAGTGCACTAAATCCAACTCAAACTATTACATATTTTTTATAGCTAGTAATACTATTTCAATTTAAAATCAATGGCCCCTCCAATGGTTACTTTATATGGAACATTCACATTTATTCAAACTGATACACAGTTTTTGAGAGTAATTGTGTACAGAAAGTGATCCCAAAGCCACAGTGTGTGCTTCTGGCACTGATATTATTCAAATTACTGTACTTTCTATGCCACTCTATTATTTCTTTATTACTGTGTATGGAACATTAACAGCTCTTATCTTACTTGGTATTGTGTTGTTTTTACTTTGATTTTTATGGAAGTATTATAACAAAACGTATTTGTACAGGATGGAAGAAACTTTGATATCATATTTACAGAAGACATTCATATAATTTAGATGCTCATATTTTTTGCTAAATATTTTACTTGATGAAATGTAATTTAGAATGTTTTAAACAAGTTTATGTATGTTATTTACATTATATATTTTAGTTGAACAAAATATTTTTATTAATTGATGTGGATATAATTTTACAACTTTTTTTGCATTTTACATTTGTATATAATTATGCTATCAATACCTAATATTTCATTTTTAGCCAGTATGTTTAATTTTGCTTAGAGGAGGTTATTTATAAAACTGAAAATGTTTGTGTTGTCACAATTATTCTCTCTAAAAGTTAGTATTAACTCAAAGTGAGTGAAATTATGTATTTGTTTGCAAAAATTCTAAAAAAAAAACTCTCGCCTTTTTTTATGCAACAGTATTGTTCCTACTTGGAAATCCATTGTCCAATAGCCAAAGTCACGAAGTAAGTCTTGCGTTGGTATACTAGTGTGTGTGTGTGTGTGAAAGTATAGAGAGTTACAGCTACTGCTTAGCTTACCAAACACACATAGCTGCCTGTATACAGTTTTTTCGGCAACTGCTGTACTAAGCAAGTCATCATTTAGGATAAGACTGCAAACTGTGCGATAATTCCTTAGAAATGCCATTTTTTATAGTTGCTGTTGTTTTTCAAGTTAAATATTTGGCGGAACACAGGTCATTTAGATGAAGCTATCACTACTATAGTCAATGGCTATGTAGCTACTTGTAAATACTGCCTTCTAAAACTAGGTGAACAGGATCAAAGACTTAACTTCAGGCTATTTCGGAAGGTGAAGTAGCCTGTTTGATGTCCTTTAAACCAGAAGCACTTTGTCAAGCCGCCTTGGTTGTAAGGTTGAGCTCTGTTCTGCAGTCAACTTGGGTAAGCTATCTACAGTTGGCTTTCATATTTCTACGGCAGATTAGCTAGCTACCACACAGAACCAACAGAACAGAACTCAATTCATTTATCATAGCATGCACATGTAAGTGAACAACAAAGGTGATTATAGAATACACAACAAATGTTGAGCCTGTGAGAGTCATGGGTATTAATTATGAAAACCAGCAGCATCATAAAAATTCTGAGATGTATGGTTTGCTACACTTTCATTCTACTACTTTAATACTTTCATAACAAAAACCCTCAGCAAGAAAATCTTTTCTAATAGCTAAATATTTTATAGCAACAAATTAGTAACAAATCATCAGTTAATTATATAGATGTATGATCAGTACATTATTTCAACCTCTAATTAAAAACTCTCCTAGGATGGTTTTTTCGTGTTACACATTTGTAATGCGTTATTTTATAAATTTTTGCAGTACGTGAATAACATCTTTTAGGTTCTAAGTATATATTTAGAGATGATCCCACTTTATGAATGTCATTATTTGTACATGTACATAGTACATTTGCAAAAAAAAAAAATCTCTGTTAGAATACATAAACACTAATTAAATCTGTTAATATTGTTTTGTCCTAAATATAATATTAAAATTAAGCTGTTTATCATATCAATCAAAAGAGTTTCAATTCATATGCAATTATAAACAGAAATTGTTTTCTCTTGTGTTTTTTGGTCTGGCTATTCAGTGCTTCAAAAACTTAGCTGCTGACCATTTAGCAAAACAGCCTGATTTACCATAGCTGTTTGATAATGTAAGTAGATATTAGTGAATCAATAAACCATTGCAGAGCTAATAGCAATTCTAATTAAGTGATCCGTATATACAGTCACTGCTGACAAAAAAATGCTAATAGTGTATGCTGTAAACACTTTCAATTTAGAGTTATAAAAAGTCTGACCGATAATTTTTTAGAACTGAACACCTATACTCCACTTTCAACCAGCAATAGTATGCACATAGCTCTAGCTATACTTTTAACTCTATATGTGCCTTTTGTGTCACTAGTGGAAACCAATAGTGACATTGTGTGCTCGCCATACTCCATTTACAATGAAATACTCAAAGTTTGTGTCTGTCCTAATGAATTCAAGAGATACCTCCATTGCAACGAGTATGGATACATTGATGCAGTGAAAGACTGCGCCTGTGTTACTTACAATGAAGATACAGATGAGGTTGAAGTTGGCTATTGTGTCTATGGATGTAGTAGAGATCTGAACACTTCATATAGTAGCAGGCTTAATGGTTTCAGTTTTATTGGAATAGATAAATATCAATGGAATCAACTAATATGTGGTCCTTTTCAAAGAACAGGTACTCTGTGTGGCTCCTGTATGAATGGATCTTACCCATCTGCTTATTCCTTTGATGCAAAATGTATTCAATGTATGAATGACAACATAAATATCTTAAAGTATATGCTGTGGGCATTTTTTCCACTCACTGTGTTTTGTTTCACTCTCTTACTGCTTCAAATTAATATACTATCATCTCCAATATTTGGATTAGTAATTTACAGTCAAATTGTCTCGCAGAATTCTCTCCTACGATCTGTCATAGTCAATAAGAATGATCAAACAAGTGTAGCAAACTTGGTGAGGACTCTTGGAATGTTATAATATGGTATTTGGAACTTAGATTTTTTTCGTACATTTAACCATGGCTTTTGTCTTAAAAGTGATGCACTCACTATATTGTCTTTAGACTTCATTATTGCTATATATCCTTTGTTTCTTATGGCTCTTACTTATGGAATAATAATGCTATATGATAATAAATCAAAATTTGTGGTCCTTGTGTTGAAGCCTTTCCATACATCTTTATTATTTCTTAAAAGAAACTGGAACATTCGTACATCAACTGTAAACTCACTTGCTACATTTATTCTTTTGTCTAATGTTAAACTTCTTTCTACTTGCCTTGATATCCTAATACCGGTGGATGTCTACAAATTTAAGCCATTACAGAACTTCACAGATATCCGCTCAAGACAAGTGTACTCATATGCTACACTGGAATACTTGGGATCTGAGCATCTTCCTTATGCTATTTTGGCATTATTGGTTTTTTGTGCATTTGTTTTTCTACCTGTCTTTGTTCTCTTTATTTATCCATTTCAATTGTTTCAATATTTTCTTACTAAACTTCCCACTCGTTGCATTTTATTTTTGAATACCTTTGTAGATTCTTTTCAAGGATGTTACAAAGATGGCACTCAACCAAATTGTAGAGACTATCGTTTATTTTCAGTTATACCTTTCATTTTTCACTGGGCATGTTTTATCATTTTTGCATTAATTTTGAATGCTTCTTATTTTCCACTTGCTACAATGATCACGGTGTTCATAGCATTATTACTTATACTTTTCGAGCCACTGCAGGAAATGTTTCATGGAATGTCACATGGCTGGATCATCTGTTCACTCTTTCTAGCTATTTTCAGTGTCTCTTGCGCTGGCACTGATGTTGTTCAGATTACTGGACAATCAACGTCATTTGTATATATTTTTTATACAGTGTGTACCACCATAGCAATTCTTCCATTTTTTTATATATTGTTGCTCATTCTTCGATTTTTGCATTCAAGCAAATTGATTTCTGTGTTGAGTATCAGATTGAAGCAAACTATTATCTCACTTTTGTCAGCAAAGTAATCATTCAGTTTGAAAATGTCACTTTATATTTCATTTGATTATGTGAATATGTTATTTCTTGCTTTTAATATTATTATATATATATTATATTAAGATAAGATTATGTAACTATGTACAGAAGTTCACGAAATAAATTAACTAATTTTGCATTGTATTAGTACATATACAAATTATGTTCATATATATTCTATATTCTCTCTCAGTCACAATATCACTAATAAAATATAGACGAGCAAGATATGTAATTGTTTTAGACACTATCCGTTCAGACTACTGAACACTGTGAACAATACATATCATGTATTTTGATTTACTATTTGTGCATTCTTGCCAAAACCTTTTATTGCCACAGAAACCACCCTCAAATTTCACCCTATTACAACCCCATCTTTTGTTCTAGGTTCAGATATATATGTATATATATATATATATATATATATTTATAGCCCGTTACCCGAGCGACCGCGCTTGTCGTTAAGAACTATAAATCTGATACAGTCTGGTATGCTCGTAAGAAAATGTATTAGCGGGGAAAAGTCTGATATAGTTCTTAGCAACCATAATTATGGTAGAAGGCAGATCAAAGCAAAATGGAATAATGAAGAGTTTGGGTACTTTAATACAATTACTAAGATAGCTAACGCTATACTTTGCTCGTTGTTTATGTTCTCTATAAAATAGTTATAAACCAAAATCATTAGGTTTGTATTTCGATTTATAAATCCTCGCCACTCGGGCTGCGCCCTCGTGTCTCGGAGTTTATAAATCGCATACAAACCTCAATTTTGGTTTATAACTATAACATATATATATAATATGCTTATAAGGATGGTAGGGGGTCACTGCTGAAGAGCTTAGCACCTCCAGCTCATGCTGTGCCAGTGCTATCAGCTCCAAGGTTGAAACCATCACCCAACAGTGCTCAGCAGAGTACACTCTGTACCTAGTAATTATTCACATCAAGCAGGTTCCACTTCCTAGCTTTTCAAACTTTCCTAATAGAAATGGTATGACCTGTAATAACTATAACAATCATTAAAGGACTATTCATGAGGCCAGTACTTTTTCATTTTGTAAGTAGTTTCATTATGTTCAGTAGGTATGAAATAATGATGGTTCCAACTCCCTATGAATTCCAGAACATGCTTGTTAATTTGGGAAGGAAGGCATGCAGGTGTAGACAATACATGCCAGTTTTATTAAGTTCATGCTGCTTTTCTAACTCAATGATAGACATCTCTTCAAAGGTATTCTGTGTGCAAATTGTGTGTGTGGAAGAGCCAGCTATAATGGCAGATGCATTACATAAAGCACCAACTTATCTTCATTCTCTCCACCTGAGTCAGAATGAGCAGAACTGGTAATCGCATGTACTTGCTGCCTGATTGAACTGAAGTAAGACAGTTGATGCCCAGTTACTTGAAGCAAAGAAAACAATAGTGCAAGTTTTGCCAACGATTCCTCCGTACACTACTAGCTTCCTCCGTACACTACTAGCTTCCGCCTTATGGTTTATTCGATTACAATCTATGTCCTATGGCCTGCCATAGAATATGTATGTCTTCGTATGAATGTGGATCTGTTTTATAGACCATTGAACTATTCCAACACCTCTGGAATTCAAAGTACCATGAAAAACTTTCTCCATCATTAGAATATGTACACTTTGCAGCTACTACCAGTGTCTGACATGATTGAGTAGCTGTTGCCAATATGTAGGTCTTAGCTATTGCCGTAAAATTTAAGCCTAGTTTATTGCCATATATAGCTATGGTCATGTGACTATCACATGACAATAAATGTAGAGGTCATTAAACATGGTACAAATGATATGCTACAATAATTTATGTGAGTATAAATTGAAAGTGTTTACTGTATATGGAGCAATGTAGAATTCTTTATTGTCAACAAAGCCAACTCCTTTTATGGAATGCTGTTTTTAGCCATAGCTACTATAATTAAATATAACCTGTGGAAGTGGCAATAGTGCCATTATAGTCAGCAAAATATAAATGGAGGGCTGTTATACTCGACACATTTTTATCACGCAAAAACAGTGTGATAAAGCCTGCCAAAATGGAATTGGTAGTGCTTCCTGAAAACTATTATGATCTTAATGGTTACATTTGCCACTAAATTTCATCAATGTTATGGAAATGAGAAATACCCAAGAAATTTCAAAAATGTTGATTTGACTCTTCTCAAGTCTGGTTTTGAAAAATACCCTGTACAAACATCATTGTAGAGAGAAAATATTGAAAGCTGTTATAGTAAACATGTAAGCTATTAAGGTGATAATATGTTAACACTCTAATCTTTTCACTTGATGAATACATGCAGTATTCATGGATTGTCTGTTTTTAATATGCAAAGTATACTATGATTAAGATATTGCTACTGAGGTCCAAGTGTATCTAAGTTTTCTTTTGGTCTCTAAGCCAACCATTATAAAGGCTGCTAAATAAGCAGGTAATGTATCTAGAAAAACTAGCATATCGGTAGCTGATTTTTAACTTATATTTTTCTCATACAACTTGGTATTGTATCAGATATGTAATTCAAGCATGAAGATCACTCATCATAGGTGTAAAGCATTTAAAGTAGTAGTATGTAGTGTTGTTTTAGTTAACTAAAACTAAAACCAAAACCCCTTAGTTTTGGGGTATTTTACTTTTGGTAAGAATAACTAAAACTAAACTGTAGAATACATGAAAAAACTAAAACTAAAGATTATAGAAGACAGTAAATTCGATAATAACTAAAACTACCAGTAGAGTGGATGACAAACACTAATACTAAGCAAAATATTTTTATTGCAAACAATTCACCTTGAATTATCTACGTCAGTTAAATGAAGACATAAATTGCCATCAAGTAATTCTCTAAACTATATAAAAATATCATTCTTTATTTATAGTACCCAAGATTTCATAGAAATATGCTATTTTTGAAGTTATTTGGGATACTACCTGTACCACTTTCTTTAAGGAGTCTCATTATTGCAGAATTTGAGAGACAACACAATGTAACCAAAACTAAGTAAATTAAAAAATAACTAAATCTTCAGGGAAAATTTGGAAACAACAACAACTAATCATTCAAGATAATTTTTTTGTATGAATAACTAAAACTAAGAATTATTCTGGAATCTCTAAACTAAAACAACACTGGTAGTATGTGGAAATATTGGCCCCTTGACCCCCCACTTCGTACTCTCTGTTGACATTATAACTCTATTAGTCAGTTGTATGAAAAGTTTGCCTGCCCTTTTCATTCCGATATACTTTTGTTGTTGTTGTTGTTTTTCTGAATTTTTAATACTGTGAAATAAGAACAGGGGGAAATAACTTGCTGTAAGATGATACAAAACAGTGAGTACATTGATGTAAAGTAATTTCTGATGAAAATTACAAAGTTTCCATTGGCATGAGAGAATTTAAAAGTGAAGCTTTACTTAATGACTATTTAATGTAAATTAAAATTATATTGTAGACTACAAATAGTGCAACAATAATGCTTTGTAACTCCGGGGTAACCAAATCTTCTTTTGCACTTATGGAAAAAGGAGTAACTACTCTTGTTGATGAATAAGTTTTTAAATCTAATACACAAACCAGAAAGTAATTTGCTCCAAATGATGAAGTGAAATAATAATAATACAACACTCATTAAAGGAAAAATTAATACAATGCCACACACAATGTGAAAGAAATAAAAGAGTGGCATTGATTGTCCTGACACCCAAACATTGTCAGTGCCAGAAAAACAAACACAGGCTATAGCTATACAGAACATAAATATAAGCCAGGTATGAGATATACTTTGAAATTGCTTCTGCAGTGGATCAAGCAGTATAATGACGATGGATAGTAGGACTGCAATAGTAGCAGCCAGGGGGAAAAATGATGTATTTAAAATGAATGCATAAATGATAAAACATAGCCAACGAGACATGAACAGCAGTAAAGGGACTAAACGATAATTCCTACCACCTGGCTGAGTCCCATCCTTATAGCATCCTTGAAAAGAATCCACAAAAGTACTCAAAAATAGAATGCATCGAGTGGGAAATTTAGTGACAAAGTATCGAAAAAATTTAAAGGAATACAAAAAGAAAATAAGTACAGGTAGAAGATTAAAAATGCCGAAAATCAATAGTGCCATAATAGCATAAGGAAGATGATCAGATCCAAAGTATTCCAATGTACCGTCTGAGTATACTTTCTTTGATTGCTTGATTGTAAAGTTCTGTGAGGTTAATTGGTAGACCTCGACAGGTATCAGGATATCAAAGCACGTAGAGAGAAGCTTGAGATTTGATAATAGAATAAATGTAGTAAATGAGTTTATAGTAGACGTTCTCATATTCCAGTTTCTTTCAAGAAATATGAAAATGCTTTTAAAAGGCTTCAAAATGATAAAAAGAAATCTGAATTTGTTATCGTATAAAAGAATAGTCCAATAAGTAATAGCCAAAAGAAGTAAGGGATACATAGCTATAATAAAGTCTAAGGATATTGTAGTAAGTGTATTGCTTTTAAGACACAAGCCATGGTTAAATGTACGGAAAAAATCCAAGTTCCAAATGCCATAGAACATTTCAGCAGTTCTAATAAAACTAGCTATATATTTTTTATCATGATGATTGATGATGAGCGCTTTAATTAACAAGTTTTGTGACACCATTTGACTGTATACTACAAATCCTAATAATGGAGATGTTATTATATTAATTTGAAGCATAAAGAAAACAATGTAGAATACAGTGAGAGGAAGAAATGCCCATAGCAAATACTTCAAGATATCTATGTTGTTACCATTAATACATGGAATACATTTCACATCAAAGGAATAAGCAGGTGGGTAAGATCCATTCATACAGGAGCCACACAAAGTGCCAGTTCTTTTAAAAGGACCACACAATAAATTATTCCATTTGTATTTATCAGTTCCAATGAAATGAAAGTCATTAGATCTGCTAACATATGAATGGTTGAGACTTCTACTACATCCATAGATGCAATAACCAACTTCAATCTCGTCTGTATCTTCATTGTATGTGACACAGGAACAGTCTTTCACTGCATCAATGTATCCATACTCATTGCAATGGATAAATCTTCTCATTTCATCAGGACAGACACAGACTTTAAGTGTTTCATCATAAGTAGAGTATGGCGAACAGATGATGTCATCATTAGTTACCACTGATGGTACAAGAAGCAAGCTGAGGGATAATAGTAAAGACAGAGTTATGGACATATGTACACTTTGTGGAAAACTGTAAAGAAAAGCAGACAGTAATTTGTGGAATTTTGTACTATTATACAGTTAAATTGAAAGTGTTTACAGTCTGTTTACAGTGTGAACAGGTAATGCGGATATGCTAGTGTCCACAGATTCGTTATTTAATTGCACAATGTTTGAGGACCATTTGAGTGGCTTACTTAGCAGTAACATCAACAATGTTTTACTGGCTGTCAATACAAGCATGAACTATATTCTGGCATCTGAAACTTCAATGGTAAATTACAGAAGAATTAAAAGCCTTGTATTAACCTTGTCATTAATGATTGCTCCACCCTTTACCCTCCGTAACCATTCTGGAAGGAGGGGATTGGTAATGTGGAAGAGCCTCCCTTCCAGCCAATAGTGGGTACCACGTCCTGCACCCCACCTGCTAGCACATCCTCACTAGCCCCTGCCAGCACATCCTCACTAGCCCCTGCCAGCACATTCCTTACCAACTATCTAGCCCCTGCTAGCACATCTCCTAGTGATCCCTGCTAGCACATCCTCACTAGCCCCTGCCAGCACATCCTCGCTAGCCCCTGCTAGCATATCCCATACTGATCCCTGCTAGCACATCATGGATGATGAGACTTAAAGTGAAGAAATCTATCTGTGTGTGTAGGTTTACTGTACACAGTGGATGTAAGCATACCATCATTCTCTCTCTTTAATAAGCAATCCAAAAAAGGTAGCTTACTATCTTCCTCTGATTCCATGGTGAATTTTATAGAAGGTCTTACAGAGTTTAAATGGTCCAACAAATGTTTTTCACTTCCTTTCTTAACATGCAAAAGGTGTCATCTACATATTTCTTCCATAATACAGATTTAACTGGAGCTGAGTTTAAAGCTTCTTCCTCAATGAATTCCATGTACAGGTTGGCCACAACTGCAGAAACAGGAGAACCCATGGCTGCTCCATCTACTTGTTCATAACAGTTCCCATTGTACCTAAAGTAAGTTGACCTAAGGCAGACCTCTAATAATTTTGTGATGCACTCAGGAGATAGACATGTTCTCTCATCTAGACTTACATCATTCTGGAGCTTTCTCTGATCACAGATACTGCCTTGTCTATTGGAACATTGGTGAACAGGGAAGACACATCAAAACTCACCATCATTTCATCAGATCTCAAGCATACAATTAACTGTTTGCATGAAATGTGTTGAATTCTTTATGTATGATTGTGTCTTACCAAACAATGGAGATATCATTTTAGATATGAACTTTGAGATAAATTGTAAGATGTTGATCCAATGCAGGAAACTATAGGTCTGAGTGGGATTCCTAACTTGTGTACCTTGGGAAGACTATAAAGAAGAGGTGGTCTACATCCAATGGGTCTTAACCAGTTGTACAACATAGTAGGAATTTTAACTTTCTTTCTAAGTTCTTTAATACACGACCTATTTTAGCTTCCTGAGTCTTAGCTGGATCCTTTTTAACAATTCTGTAAGTGCCTGATTGTACCAGCTGAGTGAGCTTAGAATGGTATTCTTCCTTATTCATGAGGACTTTGGCTCTACCTTTATCAGCTGGAAGAATGGCAACATCAGACATGTTTTAATTCACTTAAAACTTTTCGCTGTTGTTTGCTTAGATTATCCTGTGTTAGCTTAGATTTTCTTAAAATACCACAAACTCGACCCCTTAAATCATTTGCCTTATCCTCACTAAGAAAGTTAGTTACAGCTTCAACAGCAGTTACAGTGTCTATAAGGGTGAGTTTTGTAGGAGCTGGTGCAAAATTTAAACCCAACTTTAGTACATCTTTCGTGGCTTTCATTTAAACCTTTGTCAGAAATATTTATAACCCATTTCTTATCTTTCTCTTCATTGAAGGCAACTGCTCTCTTAGTCTTCCTATTAAGAAGTCTATTAAGCTTGGATTGGTGTCTGGCCTTCATTAAAGTAAATATCTTCTTGCTGATGTCTTACACAGAGCAATTATTCTCTCAAAACTACTGTGAATTGAAGTGGTACCAATGGTTACAGCTACATCACAAACTACCATTGATAGGCTCAGAAATATTATTGCAATGCATGGTCTTCCACATATACTCATCACAGACAACAGGAGTCAGTTCACCAGTAACGAGTTTCAAGAATTCTTGAGAGCTAGTGGCATCAAACATGTGTGTTCATCACCATATCACCCTTCCACTAATGGCCTTGCTGAGAGGGGCATTCAGGCATTCAAAAATAGTATGAAGCGACTACCAGAGGGTTCTATCTCACGGAAAGTGTCTCAATTTTGGTTCTGGTATAGACTGACATCTCATTCGACCACAGATGTACCCCCAGCTGAACTTTTGTTGGGAAGACGACTTCGATCAGAGTTAGATTTTCTGAAGTGACACAGTACATAAAAGAGTGGAAGCACAGAAAAGTGAATCATGACATCAGGACGAGGATGAAAACTTTTGATCTGAATGACTTAGTGTCTGTTAAAGATGTTCCTAACAATAAGAAATGGTTGTCAGGAAATATAGTGGCAGTTACTGGCCCACTCTCATATCAGGTGGAAGTAGATGGAGGAAGAATTGTTCATCTTAATGTGGATGCAATACGAGCTCGACACTCCGACACAGAGGCAACAGTAGATACTGAAGCTCAGCATTTCTACACGGCAGGAGTAAATAATGGAGAAGGAGGAACAACTGTTCAGTCAGAGGAAACTCAAGCAAATAGCTCTACCAAGACTGAGACTGACAACAACATGCAGCTAGAAACTGATCCTCCAGAACCACCGCAATTACAGGAAGCCGATTCAGAGCAACCAATATGTGTGTCAACACAGCCGTCACCTCCGAGACGTATTTCAACATGTAACCAAAGCCGACCAGATTGTTTTGGATTCAACTGTTCAAGCCTTAGTGACATTGGACATAGAACCATTCATGTTTTTGTGTGTGTCATCGTTGTGTAGTCAGCCCTGCTGACCTCAAGATTATGATTGTATGGCGCACACCACCGTAGTTCACCCCATGCAGTGATTTTTGTATGTTAGTGTGTTTTCATGACTTTAGTCTATAAAACAATTTTTAATGAAAGAGTTGAGAACTAGCTAGAAGGTTATGTATTGCTAAGAATCAGCTACTACATTATGGCATTGAAAACCCTTTACCAGATGTAATTTCAAAACTTCGTCGGTTTTTGGGGCTGCTTAAGTGCCGCTGGTTGGTTGTCAAAAGCCACTGGTAGTCAGAAAATATTAATACTAAGGAAGCTACCACTTCTTGGGGGAGCTGAGGTAAGTACGTAATTCAATAATTGTTAAATAAAATTACAAAAATAACTCTGGCAATTTTTTTGTAGAGCTGAGAGTGTTACTAGTAATTGAGTAGTCAGAAATGGCTTAAATTTGATACTACAGATGTTACACTACTCAGGAAATTGAGATATATGAGTAATTCTGTATTTGTTTGCTAAAATTAATGGTCAACTGCTATATATTGTTTGCATGAACTAAGCTAAAATAAATTGTGTAACAATACTGTAGTTTTATGTAACCTGACTGGTAGGTTTGCTTGATATTTGTAGTCTGTGTGTGTTTGTATGTTAAAGTCTCGTATAGAAAGCGATTAGTTACGTTTTTTTTTGTTTGCCTCTATTAATGTTAATAAACTATATATTTTTATTTGTACTTAGAGGAATCTTCTTCATCCTCTAGCCTTACTTCACTGGGAGCATCATATGTGGAATGACGATGTCCGGCCTACACTTTGTGCATTTCTACAAGACACAGTGTATGAGATTATTATAGTTATCCTAACAGACTTCATATTTCTTCTTCTGACCTGAACTCATGGACTTGCCAATTACACCATGACTTGGAGGTCGGTAAAGGATTTACACAGCTGAGGGTTGAAGGCCCCAGGATAGCGTAAATCCCGTACCAACCGAACAGATTGGTCCAACTGTGCTCAAGGCTATAGGAAATGCCCAAACTAATTTGATTGGACAGTTTACTTATTAACCTCCTGTAGGAGGTGGGTATGAAATACAGTTATCATGAAATGAGCTACCAACCACGACAAGAAGGTCAGTAAGGGATTTACAAAACCGAGGCCAAGGATAATGTAAACCTTCTACCGACCGAAGGGAGGGGTGCTAAAACTATTTTTGATTGGACGGTTCACTTATTCACTTCCTAGGAGGTATGTATGAAATTTATTCACCTCAAATTGAACAATCTGATTGGATGGTTTGATACCATGGCACAAGTATAGGCTGCACCACTACATTGAGGTCGGTGTGAGATTTATATAACTGAGGTGGTATGAAATATATTCACTGCAAATTGAGTCATCTGATTGGACAGTTTGAATAGTATCATGATTCAAATATATTTATTCCACTCTAGACATCTTCAATGTTATTTAGCCAGTGACCCAGAGATAACTCACTTTATCACACTGTTATTTCAGGAGTTATAACACACTGTATTGGCAAGCACAATACCCAAGTAGTTATAGAAATTGGCCTGGTTTACCAGGTTCATTTTACAGTTACCATTCCTCTTAGTGAAGCCTACCCAACCAGGTCAGAGCAGCAGCTAAATAATCAGGGAGTATGGGGATCCCCTAGTGAGTTTCACAGCCAACTTAGAGTTACAAACCCTATAATACAAACTACTTCAGTGAAAATATCTAGCATGGAATAAACCATGTATTACACTCTTTCAGAGTGATATGACTAGATATTTCACTCTCAAACTTTATTTTCACTCACTCTGGCTCATGAAAATAAATTAGCCTGCTCTTGAAATATTTTGCCATACCCCACTCTAACTCAAGTAATAAGTACTATATTATATATAATATTATATATATATATATTAAAATCTCAATTGAGACTCATTAGTGAGGGTCCGCTTTGCTCGCCAACTAGGTTAACTATCTTAAGCATACCACTAGTTATTATACATGTACGTATGTATGCATACATGTATTTAAAATGTGTTTATTTGTATGTATGCATGTATGTATCATTTGCTTGTGTTGTATTTTTAGTTGAAGCAGCTTGAGTAAATTTGTGAAAACTCCTTTGCTTGTTTTTTTTTTCTGTAATGGCTTGTTGGCACAAATTCTGTTTTTCATATTCAACTTCAAAATTGGGAAACTATGTTTTGGATAATTTGGGGATTTAAGTTTCCTGGTATTGAGGAAAAACAGATTCTACTAACAAGGATTGAGGTGTATAAATATCCTAATATAGGTGTAATTATGTAATATACATACATTATATATAATAATCATGTAATTAACCTTTAGCGCACATGTGCAAAAGGGTTATAGTAGTCATCCTGTCTGTTATCCTCTTATTTTGGAGATTACTGACAATTAACCGTTTCGGTATGAACTTACTCAGAACTAAGACCTTTCATTGTGCTACTTTTTTGAAGATCTAGCTGATTTTTTAGAAAACACGAAGATTTCAGCTCAGTGTAGATATTTATTAGCTTTTACATCGTCACATCGTAATCACGTGAGCAAATAATTTCTTGCTACCTGCGGTAGTTTTACTTTACTCTGGGAAGAGTAATGGAGTGCTGGAAGTGAAGTTTTACATTAAAATATATATGCCAGTCATTGTCTCTGGCCTATTTAGATTCTCTTATGAAGATTGTGTTTACATCTACCGTTTTCATTCCTTAAGCTGTATAATTGATGCCTGATTAGAATAGCCAATAAGTTATTATCAGAGATGATTTAGTAATAGCAAGCTAGTATATAGTAGGACTGAAGGTTCACACCTTTAGTGCTTCATTTTAATATAAATTTTTGCTCATCTTTTGTCTGGCTGCCTCACTGTCTGTCTGTCCATCTGTCTGCCTGTCTGTCTGTCAGTCAGTCTGTCTGTCAGTCTGGCTATCTGTCTGTTTGTCCCCGTTCGTCCGTTCATCTGTATGTCTGTCAGTCTGTCTGTCAGCCTGCCTGTCTTTTTGTCTGCCTGTTTTTCTATGTATTTTTCTGTTGGTATTTGGCAATCGGTCAGCCACTATGAATCCATTCCTTTGTCTGTTGGTGTTTGTCTGACACTGTGGTGGTACAGACTAAGCCTACTCACAATTTGTTCTTTGCTGTTTATTTTTATTTATTTATTTATTTTTCGCCATTAAGAAATGAGTGAGTCAGTTACATGTATGCAGTTGGAACTCTATTATTCTATAGTTGCAGCCACTATATAATTTCTAAAACTGGTGGAAGGATTTATGGGAAAATGGAATTGACCGCAAACCTCCAATAGTTACAGAAGTTAAAACAATTTTCCTGTTGATTATCAATTACATGTTACTTTAGGTCATTTTTCAAGCAACTTCGGGGAAAAAAAAGTATTTGGGGCAGCCATGTCCTCCCCATTCCCTCTTTTTTTCCTTCTACATACATATATTTTACATTTAGTAATTTGCTAGCAATAACTTAAGACACAATTATGCAATTTAACACTATGCATGTAACTGTATAACAGATCCTCACTGGTACCCTATCCTTGTCTTGACTTCATACATAATTTTAGCAATTTCGTTGCTACAGAGTATATGTCTTTACTTAACTTAATTAGAACTGAATCATATTATATTCTAAACTACTATACAATCATACTATAATATTTTCAATAATGTTGAAACGATAAATTGATGTTATTTACAAGTTTATCCAATTGAAATATATAATGTCTGCATATCTATATACATATTTTCAAACTATTAAATCCTATTGTTGATTCTTACAAAAATACACTTCAATATTTGATAATTTTGGAAGTATGCTTATAGAATAATGAAAGTCTAAAAATAAGCACGATGAGGCCAATTATGGGAAAGACTGTTACTGCTGCATAAAAGAAGTAAAAAATATATAGTTGTGAAGTAGACTGCCCTGTAATTTGAACAATATCAGTTCCAGCAGCAGAAACTCCAAAAATAGACAGCAACAATGTGTGGATAATCCAATAATAATACATGCTATGATAAGTATGCTGAAGTGGATCAAAGACTATGAGAGTTATGGTCAGAAGTGTCATGATAATTGCAATTTGCGTAAAATAAGAAGCATTCAAAGTAAAAGCATAGGCAACGAAGACAACCCAACGAATAATGAATGGAGTAACAGAAAACCAGCGATAGTCTCTACAATTTTGGTCAGTTCCATCTTTATAACAGCCTTGAAAAGAGTCGACAAATGTATTCATAAATAGAATGCAGCGACTGGGAAAATTATTCATTACCTTTTGGAAGAATTGAAATGGATAAAGACAGAGGGTAAGTACTGGCAGAAAAACAAATACACCAAAAACTAATATTGCCATAATAGCATAAGGAAGATGCTCTGGTCCTAAATATTCCAGTGTTGCGTCCGAGTACAGCTTCCTGTAATGCTTAACTGCAAAGTTTTTCTTTGAATGAAACTTATAGACATCTACAGGAACTAGTATATCTAGACAAGCTGAAAGAAGTTTAATATTTGACAGAAGAATGATAGTAGCAAAGGAATTTACAATAGAGGTCCTTATCTTCCGGCTTCTTTTGAAGAAAAATATATATTTGAAAAAAGGCCGGAACACGGAGATAAAAGGTTTGGATTTTATATCATATAGAAGTATTAATAGATATGTCACACCCATGAGAAACAAAGGATATACTGCTACTGCAAAGTCTAGGGATAACACTGTCAGTGGGTTATGTTCTAAACAGAATTCATGATTAAACGTACGAAAAAAATCCAAATTCCATATTCCATACAACATTTCAAAAGTTCTAATAAATTTTGTGGCTGCTATTTGATCAGATTTATTGACAACCAGGGCTCTAACAAATAATGGCAGAGAAACTATTTGACTATAAAGTACAAATCCAAAAAGTGAGGATGAAAGTATATTTATTTGAAGGAGTAAGAGAGTGAAGTAGAACACAGTAAGTGGGAGAATTTCCAACAGCAAATACTTCCAGATATCTTTGTTTCCATTTATGCATTGAATACATTTCACATCAAAAGAATAAGCAGGTGGGCAAGAACTATTCATACAGGAGCCACACAAAGTACCTGTTCTTTGAAAAGGACCACAAGATAGTTTATTCCATTCATGTTTTTCAGTTCCAATGAAACTAAAACCATTAGGTCTATTACTATATGAAGTGTTCAGATCTCTACTACATCCATAGATGCAATAACCAACTTCAACCTCATCTGTATCTTCATTGTAAGTAACATAGACACAGTCTTTCACTGCATCAATGTATCCATACTTGTTGCAATGAAGGAATCTTTTGATTTCATCTGGACAGACACAAACTTTGAGGGATTCATTGTAAGTGGAGTATGCCGAGCATGTATGCTTTGCTTCTGCTGGGACTTCAAGAAGACAGCCGAGAAAATATAGCAAAGCTAGTCTGATATACATATTGAAATTTTGATGACTAAGCAATACATATACATGATAAAAGATAATGTTCATGACTTTTATCTGTTCATATTGAAAGTATTAACTGTTCACACAGTGTGTTGCGATATGGTTAGTTCAAGAGATTGTTTTCCTTAGAGCATTGCTTGTTGTTGTTTTTTAAGTTTCACAGTTGCAGTGATATGCTATTATTATTAATGGCTTGGTATCTTTTGGGGGTGGTTTCATCAATCACTTTCAATACATATCATTTAGTTATTATGTGTTCATAACAACAAGTGTCAAGAAATTTATGACTTAGGTAGCTGCTATAGAATAGAATTATTTCACATTATGCTAACATACTAGTGGTGTGCTTGAGCACAAATGGCGAGCGAGCCTTAAACTACACTATTGTTAAATGATTGATTTTAACAACTAACACTCAAGCTACTAAAATAAAGTCGCGTTTTTTAATTAAGTTAATGCGGTAAAGGGGTTTCAATTCCATAGTAACTGCTCCCCGCAACTGTTTGAATTGAAAATGAAGCAACAAAATCAAGTCACGTTATTTAAAATTTTCTTTGTGATATTCTTAATAGTAGTTGTAACGCACAATACTTTCACACAACTGAACATACCTACGCAAAACTTACCTTCGTAGTTCGTCTAGTGGACAATGAATTTTCAAGTAAATGCTGTTGAGTAGGGCTTATATAACTGTGACAAATAGCGTATTAACTTACCACCGCCACTAACTCGAATAGAAATGGAGCTCCCATAAGGTTTTGCGTTTTAACTGCACCCGCAAAACAATTCAAAGCGGTAAACAATTCAATTTCTAAGGTGATGCGGGTAATGGTCGCTAAACCAAAGGCTTCTGTTTAGTGAAGTTTGGGACGGGGTCGAACGCGGAGCGAACACAAAAATACGGAATGTCAAAGTACAAAATGACATACATACGTCCAAACATATATCTAAATAAACTAGTGATGTGCTTGAGCACAAATGGCGAGCGAGCCTAAAGACTATACTATTTTTATATGAATGATTTTGACTTCTAACACTGAAGCTACTGAAAATAAGGTCCAGTTTTTAAATTTCGCATACACAGTAAAGGGATTTCAGTGCCATAGTAACAACTCTCTGCAACTGCTTGAATTGAAGGAAAAAAAAAACAACAAAACAATACACGTTATTTAAAAGTTTTCTTTGTGATATTCTTTAGCTAAGTAGTGGTTGTAACAACACACAATGCTTTGACACGACTGGACATGCACCTACACAGACTTACCTTCGCGGTAGTCTAGTGAGCAATGTATTTTCAAGTAAATACTGTTGCGCACGGCTTATAACCATGACAAAGAGCGCATTGACTTACCACCGCGACTAACTCGAATAGAAATGGAAGTCCCTTAAGTTTTCAAGTTTTAACTACACCCTCAAAAGAATTCAAAACGGTAAACAATTCAATTTCTAGGGTGATACGGGTACTGATCGATAAACCAGAGGATTCTGTTTAGTGCAATTTGGGACGGGGTCGACCACATAACTAACACAAAAACGCGAGGGTCAGAGTACAAAATGACATACGTACGTCCAAACATATATACAAATAAACTAGTGGTGCGCTCGAATAGCGCAAATGCATGGCGAGCGAGCAGACTCTTTTTACAGAAAAATAGGACGGAAATTACATCTAACTGATTAGGCATGAAGAGTTAACAATAACAGAATTTCCTGAATAAACTTAGAAAGCAGTAGCAACGAAGCGCAGCTTGACAAAGACTTCACAATTGTTTCAAGAAGAGAGTAGCTATAAACGTTTTGGTTGAAACAGAGTAGCGTAAGGCAGTGCAGCAGGATTCTCCGCGCTCGTTAACTGAAAAATACTGGAACTGTGAACGCTTTACCTAACTTACGTAATTAGAAGCGCGGGCTAAAACAGAAGTCTCACGTACCCCATAAACAGATAAACTAGTGGTGTGCTTGAGCACAAATGGCGAGCGAGCCTAAAGACTATACTATTTTTATTGACTTCTAACACTGAAGCTACTGAAAATAAGGTCCAGTTTTTAAATTTAGCATACAGGGTAAAGGGATTTCAGTGCCATAGTAACCACTCTCTGCAACTGCTTGAATTGAAGGAAAAAATAACAACAACAAAACAATACACGTTATTTAAAATTTTCTTCGTGATATTCTTTAGCTAAGTAGTGGTTGTAGCACACAATGCTTTGACACAGCTGGACATGCACCTACACAGACTTACCTTGGCAGTAGTCTAGTGGACAATGTATTTTCAGGTAAATACTGTGCGCACGGCTTATAACCATGACAAAGAGCGCATTGACTTACCACCTCCACTAACTCGAATAGAAATGGAAGTCCCTTAAGTTTTCAAGTATTAACTGCACCCGCAAAAGAATTCAAAACGGTAAACAATTCAATTTCTAGGGTGATACGGGTACTGATCGACAAACTGGAGGATTCTGTTTAGTGCAATTTGGGACGGGGTCGAACAAATAACTAACACAAAAACGCGAGGGTCAAAGTACAAAATGACATACGTACGTCCAAACATATATACAAATAAACTAGTGGTGTGCTTGAGCACAAATGGGGAGCGAGCCTGATGTTAGGTAACATAAAACTAAGTATTGTTACAATGTTTTAGCTTAGTTCATGCAAACACTATAATAGCAGTTATGACCTTTTATTTCAGCAAACAAATACAAAATCACTCTCTTACCTGATTAATGGTAACTTTTGTTGTATCAAACATCAACCATTCTGATAATCCCAATCACCAGTAACTCTTGAACAAGCTCTCAGCTACGATAAAAAAATAAACCGGTGTTATTATTTGTAATTTTAGCCAGCAAATATGGATTTGTTGTATCAAACATCAACCATTCTGATAATCCCAATCACCAGTAACTCTTGAACAAGCTCTCAGCTACGATAAAAAAATAAACCGGTGTTATTATTTGTAATTTTAGCCAGCAAATATGGAATTACTACTTACATCATTCTTGAGTATTGATAACTTCTGATTGAAGTTACTTTGACCATCTGAATTACCTTGAATTCTTGACAAGCTCTCACCTACAAAAACAAAAACAATCAATTTTAGCACACAAATACAAAATTATTTTCTTACCTCATTTTCTTGAGCAGTGGTAACTTTTGTAGTACCAAATTTGAGCCAATCTGACTATTTGAATATACCAGTCACTGTTGACAAGCTCTTAGCTACAAAAAAGAAAGGCCAGAGTTAATTTTGCATATTTAGCTAACAAAAATATGTAATTACGTACTTACCTCAGCTTACCTTGAGAAGTAGTAGCTTCCTTAGCATTAATACTACGGCATTCTGACTACCAACAGCTCTTGACAACCAACAACCGGCACTCCGTATCCCCCCCATAAAACGGCGAAGTTTTGAAATTAAGTCTGGAAAAGGGTCTTCAATGCCATAGTAACCTTTCGAATCAACGTTTTGTTTCTTGAAAAGCAAGCATTTTCGCAGGAATTTTTTCACACTTTGGAGCTTAAGTATAAAGTAAGGCTTGCTTAATCCTGTATTTTCAGAATAAACTGGGGTCAAGCCTAAAAAGCCGTGTTTTTTGGAGAAAAGAGTTCCCCGCGCGCGCGTTTAAAGGGCATACGTACCATCCCACATACATATATACATATAACATATACCCGATTTTGCATTATCCACCCCTAATACTGTCTCGCTCGCTACGCTCACTCGCCAAAAAATAAACATCCCCGATTTTTTCATTTTTACCCCTGTAAGTGTCTCGCTGGCTACGCTCGCTCGCCAATAACTAGTGATGTGCTTGAGCACAAATGGCGAGCGAGCCTAAAGACTATACTATTTTTATATGAATGATTTTGACTTCTAACACTGAAGCTACTGAAAATAAGGTCCAGTTTTTAAATTTAGCATACACGGTAAAGGGATTTCAGTGCCATAGTAACAACTCTCTGCAACTGCTTGGAAGGAAAACAACAACAACAAAACAATACACGTTATTTAAAAGTTTTCTTTGTGATATTCTTTAGCTAAGTAGTGGTTGTAACACACAATGCTTTGACACAACTGGACATGCACCTACACCGACTTACCTTAGCGGTAGTCTAGTGGACAATGTATTTTCAAGTAAATACTGTTGCGCACGGCTTATAACCATGACAAAGAGCGCATTGACTTACCACCGCCACTAAGGATTCTCAGAGCTCGTTAATTGAAAAATACTGGAACTGTGAACGCTTTACCTAACTTACGTAATGAGAAGCCCGGGCGAAAACAGAGGTATCACGTAACCCATAAACAGATAAACTAGTGGTGTGCTTGAGCACAAATGGCGAGCGAGCTTTAAACTACACTGTAGTTACTCAAACTACTAAAATAAAATTGAGTTGCTAAATTACGCATATACGGTAAAGGGAATTCAATGCCATAGTAACCACTCCCCTCAACTGTTTGAATTGAAAAAGAAGCAACAAAATCAAGTCACGTTATTTAAAATTTTCTTTGTGATATTCTTAATAGTAGTTGTAACGCACAATACTTTCACACAACTGAACATACCTACGCAAGACTTACCTTCGTGGTTCGTCTAGTGGACAATGAATTGTCAAGTAAATGCTGTTGAGTAGTGCTATAACTGTGACAAATAGTGTATTAACTTACCACCGCCACTAACTCGAATAGAAATGGAGCTCCCAGCACCCGCAAAACAATTAAAAGCGGTAAACAATTAAATTTCTAAGGTGATACGGGTAATGGTCGCTAAACCAGAGGATTCTGTTTAGTGAAGTTTGGGACGGGGTCGAACGCCGAGCGAACACAAAAATACGGAGGGTCAAAGTACAAAATGACATACATACGTCCAAAATATAAATAAATAAACAAACATCCCCGATTTTTTCATTTTTACCCCTGTAAGTGTCTCGCTCGCCGATAAATAAATAAATTATAGCGAAATCTCGATTGCGTTACCCCTGAGAATGTCTCGCTCGCTTCGCTCGCTCGCCAAAATAAATATAGCGAAACGATTGCGTTAACCCTGATAGTGTCTAGCTCGCTTCGCTCGCTCGCCAATAAATAAATATATAAATAAACATCCCCGATTTTCGATTGTGTTACCCTTGTAAGTGTCTCGCTCGCTACGCTCTCTCGCCAATAATAAAATGTAAGTAAATTGAAATTAGGGTAAATGCACTGGATAATCTGACAAACTAATGGACTTCATCCTAGGAATTCTGTCAACATTTTAAGTTAAATGATATCAATATTGTTGTTAGCTAAGTGAAGTTTTAAATTTGCACTTTGCTGAAGTTTGACATGCGACTACAAGTATGACTTCAATTTTAGCCTATTTTATCTGACATATTTTTGCTTTTTGCTTTGTAATTAAAAAGCAAAAAGCTACAATACCAAACAAGGCCATTATTTTTTGTTGTTTGAAGTAATAAGAATTTGCTATGTTGATTATAGATCATTCTGCATTGCTCTGTACACAGTAAAACCTTCAATTTTAACTTAAGTATAACAACAGATTATTTGTAACATGTTTGGATTGTACTCATAGCTGACCACAAGTACATTATATACACAAGAAGAGACATATTACCATGCTTCACTTATAATCAACTCAAATGATTCCTTCATTGCAGTGAGTTCGGATATATTGATGCAGTGAAAGACTGTGCCTGTGTTACTTACAATGAAGATACAGACGAGTTTGAAGTTGGCTATTGCATCTAAGCATGATAGTAATTGAAACTTTTGGTATAGTAACAGACCTAATAGCTTTATTTTCATCAGAAGTGATAAATATACATGGACAAAATATTGTGTAGTTTTTTGGGGGGTACCTTGTGTGGCTCCTGTATGAATACGTCTTACCCACAGGCCTTACTCCTTTGATGTGAAATGCGTATTCAGAGATATCTTGAAGTATTTGTTGTAGACATTTCTTCAACTCATTGGGTTTTCTATTGCTTTACTTTATGCACCATAGCTTTGTTTTGCTTGTTAATACATTAATTTTCAAAGCTTCTGGTTTTTCAATAGTTAGAACAACTATGGCTGTAGTAGCCTTATTTATATACTATTAAATCCAGTGCAGAAAAAATATTATAATGATGTCATATAATTGTATTATACTTACACTCATTTCAGCTGATTCTGTATTTGTTCTAGTGTTATAAAAAAATGCTCAAATTACTGGACAATCGATGCCAATTTAAAAAAAATTCTTTGGCACTGTGTGTGGCATTGTTACAGTTCATACCTTATTGAATGGTGTGTGGAAACTACTTTCTATTTAATATATGGCAAGAACTAGATGGAAGGAACTTTGACCCCATTATTACAAACGGTAGTTATAATTCCCTTATTGATGAAATACACTTGATGATGTGTTATATTTGTAAAATACCACAATTGAGTGTCACTTGGCAATATTTACATTTAATTATACCCTTATATTTATTTATATATTGTAGTGTATCCTGCTCCAGACATGTTTACCTTTAATGAATTGCTATCACTTCACACCTTATTCAGCTCTAACAATGTGTTACCGTATGTTTTAATTGTTGTTGTTTTTCATCTCGATTCATACACAGAACTACAGCACACTATTACATATGTTTTAGAACTTTTCACATTCCAATCAGTCTAGCTTATTCTGTGATTATGTGAATAGCAAATGTTGCTTATTTCAAATTACGTATTAAAATTTTAAGTAAATTCAAATCCATTACAAATACAACATTTATCACGACTCCAGTGGATTGCTTTTCTACAAAGAGACCACTCATTTTAGATACAGAAACATTATTTTGTACTAGTGATTGCAGTTTAAGAATAGATTCCTGTGTAATTTATTAAGTATGTTGGTATTATTTTATGATAGAACTCAGGGTTTTCAATGAGAGACACACCCAAGAAATATGTTATGCTGCACACCTTAATTGTTATAAATTTTCAATCAAATCATAGACTTTCTTAAAAAATACCATCAGCAGTAAGTTGAATACGTGTGCTACTTAATAAACATTTAAAACCAATGGTTTTATTGGATTAAATGCTTTCAATATGCAAATCTTTGTTACAGCTCATAATACTATTTCAACTTCAAGTCAATAGCCCCTCCAATGGTTAATTTGTATGCATCATTCACATTTTTATTCAAACTGATACACAGTAATGAGAGCAAATGTGTACAGCAAGTAATCCCAAAGCCACAGTGGTATTACTATATGTGCAGAATGCTGCACCACTTAGCATTAGGACAACCTTCAAACCACAAAATACACTAAGAACACTTCTGATCCATTCCAAGGATAGGCTACCTAGCTCAGACAGCAACAGAATTGCATACCAAATATCTTGTTCAGTCTCAAAAACAAATATACACTGTGAATACAAATTGTACTTTCAATACCTGAATAAACAAGCAAGGCACTTTTGGAATGCTAGAGCTATTGAAGCTACAAAAGTGTCATGAGTATGTATTCATTTAGCAATAAATTGTTCCAGTTGTTGCTCTTTGTATCTGAAATTATCTGGTACATTTCAAGGAATTAATAGTTACCCATTTACAATTCTTACTATCTTTTACACCAATCAATTGTGTAGAAACTTTAAACATACATATATTATGAACATACCCTTAGAAAGAATGGGTATATTATAGGAGCCTCACTTAGCAAATTATATTCCTATTATACCGTAATGTGCTACCACCTCCTTCAATTGTAAAATAATAAAACAAGGGAAGAAATTAGTAAAAAAAAAATTGAATTGTGTATTTTGCGTTAAACACAAGACATTTACTGTTTCAATGTGATCTCCTTTCCTAAATTTGTTACCATAGTTATTGGTGTGAAAAATATGATATGATAACGTGGAAACAGATGTTATTGCATACACAATGTTATTTCCTGATACAGTGTCTTTATAAAACATCCAAACATCTTCAATGTTGCAATTTTTACTGAGCGCATGCCTCCTCCTGGACCTCCTCGACAAGGCCCACCAGCTCAAAGACCACTCCAAGGTCCCCCAATGGGAATACCCCCTCGAATGCCCCCTTCAGGACCCCCTCCTCACCAAAGTCCTCTTATGGCAATGCCCCCTCGAATGCCACCTCCAGGTCCCCCTCCACCGAGAGGCCCGCCTCCTCCTAGCATAGACGGCAGCACATTTGATTTAATTATCTTGGCAGTTGAATATATTAATGTTTTTCATGAATATTGGTAACTGATCTATTTTTCATTTGTTTGGTCCTTACCATCTATAAATTATTTATACTTTTTCATTTTTTTTGACAGATTGATTGACTACAGCTCAAGATTGTGAGAGGAAAGGGCATACATGTACTATATTAGCTTACACAATTCTGGTTGTTTGTGCTTGTTGCAAATTAACGACCAGTGCTGATACTCATTGAACAATTCTAATATAGTTAGTTTTGTTGACAATGAATAATTCCGCATTGCTCTGTTGTACAGTATTAGGGGTGGATAATGCAAAATCGGGTGTATGTTATTCAGCGAAGCGAGCGAAGCTAGCGAAGCTAGCCGAGCTGACTCTCTAATGAGTTCGCGATATATATATATATTTGGCGAGCGAGCGAAGCGAGCGAGACAGTATTAGGGGTGGATAATGCAAAATCGGGTATATGTTATATGTATATATGTATGTGGGATGGTACGTATGCCCTTTAAACGCGCGCACGGGGAACTCTTTTCTCCTAAAAACACGGCTTTTTAGGCTTGACCCCAGTTCATTCTGAAACTACAGCATTAAGCAAGCCTTACTTTATACTTAAGCTCCAAAGTGTGAGAAAATTCCTGCGAAAATACTTGCTTTTCAAGAAACAAAAAGTTGATTCGACCGGTTACTATGGCATTGAAGACCCTTTTCCAGACTTAATTTCAAAACTTCGCCGTTTTATGGGGGGGAAACGGAGTGTCGGTTGTTGGTTGTCAAGAGCCGTTGGTAGTCAGAATGCCGTAGTATTAATGCTAAGGAAGCTACTACTTCTGAGGGAAGCTGAGATAAGTACGTAATTCCATATTTGTTAGCTAAATTTGCAAAATTAACTCTGGCCTTTCTTTTTTGTAGCTAAGAGCTTGTCAACAGTGACTGGTAAATTCAAATAGTCAGATTGGCTCAAATTTGGTACTACAAAAGTTACCACTGCTCAAGAAAATGAGGTAAGAAAGTAATTTTGTATTTGTGTGCTAAAATTGATTGTCTTTTGTTTTTGTAGGTGAGAGCTTGTCAAGAATTCAAGGTAATTCAGATGGTCAAAACAGAAGTTATCAATACTCAAGAATGATGTAAGTAGTAATTCCATATTTGTTGGCTAAAATTACAAATAATAACACTGGTTTATTTTTTATCGTAGCTGAGAGCTTGTTCAAGAGTTACTGGTGATTGAGATTATCAGAATGGTTGATGTTTGATACCACTAAAGTTACCATTAATCAGGTAAGAGAGTGATTTTGTATTTGTTTGCTGCAATCAAATGTCATAACTGCTATTATAGTGTTTGCATGAAGTAAGCTAAAAATAGTAACATTTTATGTTACCTAACTATCAGGCTCGCTCGCCATTTGTGCTCAAGCACACCACTAGTTAGGTCTAGAAATTGTTTTTGTTCTTTCGTGGGCGTACGTGTGTACCCTTTCTCCTACGCGCTTGCGCGGGCCGGGTAACCTTCTTAGCAACATTTTGTTTTGTTTACCCGCCGTACGAAGTAGCGATGCCCAGTAGACAAAACGTTAGAAACGCTCGGTCAAGAGCTTTGAGGGCGTTAGAAACTCCAGAAGAAAAATTAGTAAGGAGAGAGATAAGAAATGAAAAAGACAGGGCAAGGAGGAGGATAGCTAAAACGAAACAGAAACAGGTAGCAAAGTAAAGAATCTTTCTTTTTGAACAGCCATTAAATGTTCCTAATTTATTTATTAGACTATTCCTGAGGATTACTGTACCAATCAACTTTATACAGCTGTAGACTCAACTACTCTTGAAGACACTGAAAATGCAGCCACACACTCTGAACAAGAAGCTAATATCCCCACTACTTTTTGTACTGCAAGAGGAAGGAAAAGGCATCTATCAGAAGACATCCATTCTCATATACACCCAAAGCAGCAAAAAAAGTTGCAGAAAATATAACTCAAACAATTTCGATACCGCAAAGCCTTTCAGCTTATCAGCAATGAATGCAAGAGGTAAATATAAAATAAAATATATACTTCAATAAGTTAATACGAGACATATTTTCATTCAGGAAACCATTATGCAGAGAGCAACGTCTACAACTAATGTCACAAAAACAGCAAGTCACACATTTGTTTGAAAGTGATAGTGAAAGAGATCACAGGCTCCACTGTTTGTCCACTAACCAACTGTTGAGAACAGCAAATGAATCTTCATTACAAAATTCCTCTAGATCAGAGCAGTTGTCAACTAACCAACAGCAGAGATTGGCTGATGAAACACCACTTCAACGGGAGACTAGATTGTCTCAAGTTAGGGGGAACAGATCAAGACAACATCCCCAGGTTCCATTGCACCATATTATTCCAGCATTTGATGATCCTCAAGTTCACACAGCAATGCGTAATTTTCATGCTAAAATCTCATCGATTACTATCCCAGTCTGCATAACGTGTATGGAGAAGTTTCCAGGCACCAAAATGAAATTTAAGTCATTGGAATGTTGTCGATGTAGCCGGGAGAAACATATCCCTAAGCTCTATTCAGCTCAAAATAACATGCATCCTGGAAACATTCCTCCACAATTGCAGGTTAAATTTAACGTAAAACTATAAAAATTAAAACCTAACTCTATTATCAAACTATGTAGTCTAAGATCTACATCCATTTAACATACTCTGCTCTCCCACTGAATATGTTATAGTACCCAAACAAACTCTTTTATTTTTTATTTTTATTAAACCACGAAGTTTACATCAGCTATAACTGTAATGATGTATGACATTTTTAATTAAATAGCTGTATATTCTGTCTAAAACACCAGCCAATAACTTTGCTGGTAAAATAATTCATTATTCTTATGTTATCACAAATAATATAACATTTAAACTTTATTATATAAAGCAATACTATGTAGCTGATTACGAATTACATTAATAAAATAAATAATAAAATAATTCATTACTCTTGTTTTACCACAAAAAGTATAACATTTAAACTTTATTATACATAGCCTAAATTTTATAGCCTTCATCATACAGTGGTATAGAATAGAAGCACCAATGAATCTATATGAAACAACAGACAGACATAACATTAACAACATCAAAATAAATAACTGTATCTATAGCTGCAATTACAGGGAACATGCATCGCTCGCTTCGCTGTTTTGCCCTTACTTAAGATCCAAAGTGCGAGAAAATTCCTGCGAAAATGCTTGCTTTTCAAGAAACAAAAAGTTGATTCGACCGGTTACTATGGCATTGAAGACCCTTTACCATATTTAATTTCAAAACTTTGCCTTTGTGCGGCTTGTTAGTTGTCAAGAGCCACCTGTAGTCAGTACTAAAAGAGCTATCACTACTTCTGAAAAGCGTATGTAAGCACATAAAGTATTAATGCTAAGGAAGCTACTACTACTCGAGGGATGCTTAGATAAGTACGTAATTCCATATTTGTTAACTAAATATGCAAAAATAACTCTGGCCTTTCTTTTTTATAGCTAAGAGCTTGTTGTCAACAGTGACTGGTAAATTCAAACAGTCAGAATGACTCATATTTGGTACTACAAAAGTTACCACTGCTCAAGAAAATGAGGTAAGAAAGTAATTATGTATTTGTGTGCTAAAATTGATTGTCTTTTGTTTTTGCAGGTGAGAGCTTGTTGTCAAGAATTCAAGGTAATTCAGATGGTCAAAGTAACTTCAATTTGATACTACAGAAGTTATCAATACTCAAGAATGAGGTAAGTAATAATTCCATATTTGTTGGCTAATAACACTTTAGTTACTGGTAACAGAATGGTTGATGTTTGATACTACAAAAGTTACCATTAATCAGGTGTGGGTCCGGTCTGCTAACAGTGCGCGGATTCGCCACAGTTTCCGGAGACAGCTTATATTACGCTGCCACCAGAATTCAGCAAGAGGCCTGCGACCTCACTTCGAGTTCTTACTTAAAATCACTCAGTAAACTGAACTAAAGTACAACACGTGGCGAGTGGGCTTATGAGACGAGTCCTCTCGCATAGCTGACCAATCACGATGCTACACAAAATATCTGCAGGTGACCTGCGCACAAATGACTACACACTCAACTACTCTGCACACAAATACTCTGAATGACGCACAACACAAACATAGTTCTATTGTCTCTGTTCGTCTTCTTCCTTCTGATCTCTTCCCTCTGTCTCTCTGCTTGCTCTCCTCTTCCATGCTGCTCACGAATGTGGGCTGGCCCACATCTCCCCCCTCCTCCTTTGAAAGCCTGGTGTCACGGCGTTCGTCATCGCCGTGACATCTGCTCAGCTCGTCTGCAACTACGTTCAGGGTTCCAGGTCTGTATATCACCTCGAACTGGAATTCTGTCAACTTCAGAGCCCATCCGTAGACCCGTCTGTTCCGCTGCTTCCCAGAAGTCAGCCACTGCAGACCCTTATGATCTGAAAACACTTTAAACACCTTCCCGTACAAATAAAATGCAAAATGGTTGACAGCTTCAAACAATGCCAACCCCTCCAGCTCCTGGGCACTATACCGTGCCTGAGCTCCCTTTAACTGCCGTGAGAAGAAGGCCACTGGTCTCCACTCCTCCACACGCTGCACTGACAACACCGCTCCGATTCCCGTAGCACTTGCGTCGCACTCTAGACTGAAAGCATCATCCTCACAGGGAACACATAAACACACATGATCACATCATGACTTGCACGACCGAAGTGTCCAACTCGGCTCCCAAGTTCTCCTGAACAGACTCCTCCACTGTACACCACAGCTCTTCCACCTCTGCATCATCATCACACTTATCCAGCTCTGCTTCAGCCTTCGCCTGACTCCGAGTCAGCACGTTGACTTTAGCATCTCCCCCCTCTTTCCTGTCTCTGTACTGGGTTATGGCCTGTGTGTAAGCCTGTACCTCGTGTGCATCTGTCATGTTCATCGGCACAATGCTGATGACTCCCTCATCCTTTCTCTCATCTACCATGGCTATGTGCGAGCGTACTAACCCTCCAACCTCGTAAGACACCACTGTGCTCCTGTGTACTTGCTTATTCCCATGCACGTCTCCCACATGCACTTCCCCATAGTCTCTGTAACTGTCTCCCAGCAGAGCTCTGGGGACTACGCCAATGCTAGCCCCAGAGTCCACAAGCACCTGACATGGAACTCCATTCACTGTTCCCCATGCAACATTATCTTTTCTTCTCTCTACCATCAGCTTTGCTACTTTCCCTCCTTCTTTCTTGACACTCACCCCAACCTTCTTATTCGGGCAATCTGGGCTCCTGTGTCCCTGCTTACCACAAGTGTAGCAAGTAACAGGGCGAGATTCTGCAGGCTTCCTGCTGCTGTCAAACCCACGACCCTTATGACAGTCAATAGCCCTGTGGCCCTTCGCTCCACAGGAGAAGCATGTTATTCCCTCAGAACCTGCATACTCTCTCCTCTCTGTCATGACTGGTGTTCTCTCTCCAACCCAGTCCCCCATTCTTGGCTTGTAAAAGTTACCCCTCTGCCTACCGGACATCCAGGTTTCCCAAGTATTCCTCAAGTCCTCTGCACTCCCAATCTCTTTCCCCTCCAAATACACTCTCCCAGCCTGTGGCATCACCCTCCTGGTGAATGCCGTTGCCAGTGCCACCACGCACTGCTCAAGTGTTGCACAACCCTGCAGCACCCCCCTACAAATCCTTAATATCTGCTCACAAATCTCCCCCGCCGACTTCTGCTTAACTGATTCACCCGTCACCTCAAAGAGCTGATGTCCATAGGTGAGTGAGGTTTCACCCACGGACTTCAACAAAACTCTCTTGAGCTCTGCATATTTTGTACCCTCCTCCCGTATGCTACTAACCCTAGCACACAACCTCTCAGGCAGTCTGGGAAATAGCCTTTCTGACCACCCAGCCTCCTCAACCTCTGATTCCCTCATCACCCTCTCGAACTTGTTCAGATAATCAACCAACTCTGTCCCCTCTCTGTATGACCCCATAGACTTTAACTTCTCCTGCAACAACTCTCTCCTATCCCTCCTGAGGCTTTCCTCCCGCCTCCGAGCTTCTTCTTGCTCCCTTCTCTCCCTACTTTCCCGATCTCTAGCCCTATCAGCTTCCCTACGCTGTTCCTCCTCAGCCCTCCTACGTTCACCCTCCTCTACCCGTAGCCTTTCAGCTTCTGCTGCTCTAGCTCTCTCATAGTCTCTACGTCTCTCCTCCTCTTCCCTCCTGCGCTCCCTATCCTCTGCCCTATTCCTCTCTTCCTTCTCCATCATGTATTTCAACAACACACTCAACTCGCTCTCTTCTCTTCTAGCCATCTCTTCTTCTTCCCCCCGACTCTCTTTCCCTACAACCTCTTCTGATTCCGAATCACTACCAGACCCAAGTGCACCACTCACACCGTCGTCCAGGAGTTCCTCCCTGCTCTGCCTCAATTCCAAAGGTCTTGCTGGGTAGGGTGATCTCTTGCAGATGCCTGGCTTCTTAGACGGTTTATAGTCAGAATCCTCAGGTAGCAACCTCCTGCTCGACTTCTTCTTGGTCGCCACGGCTCCAACCTCTGACACGGGGAGATGAGTGTCCTCGCCTCCCTGCTGGTGAGCTGCACAGAAAAAAAAAAAAACAGATAATAAAACTCAACGGAAGGGAACGTTTTACAACTCGAAATAATGCAACACAAAAAAAAATAATTAGGGGTGGGTGATACACACACAATGTTAAACACAGAACTGTTAAGGATGACTCCCTGTTCAGCCTGAGTGCTCCTTCGCTGCCGAAGCCCGTCGGAATGGATTCTCACTGCCGCTGTCGCCCAGTGATGTGAAGTGACTCTCGTCTGCCGAAGCCCAAGTGTCTTGAAATTCGTTTTCTCTCCGTCCGCCTAAGCCCAGAAAGTTGTAGTCCTCTCCGTCAGCCGAAGCCCGGAGAGATGCTGCAGTACTCCTCGAGAGCGTCCTCCTTCGAAGTACGATCAGACGCAGCTGGAACGAATTCCGCCTCGCCCTAGTAGACTGATCTTCGTCTGCTTTCCCGTGAACGAATCCACAGTGAGTTCGAGTGGTCTTCTTCTAGGGAATGTCTTCCTGTCGAAGATCCCACCGCTGCCACCAGTTTCTGTGGGTCCGGTCTGCTAACAGTGCGCGGATTCGCCACAGTTTCCGGAGACAGCTTATATTACGCTGCCACCAGAATTCAGCAAGAGGCCTGCGACCTCACTTCGAGTTCTTACTTAAAATCACTCAGTAAACTGAACTAAAGTACAACACGTGGCGAGTGGGCTTATGAGACGAGTCCTCTCGCATAGCTGACCAATCACGATGCTACACAAAATATCTGCAGGTGACCTGCGCACAAATGACTACACACTCAACTACTCTGCACACAAATACTCTGAATGACGCACAACACAAACATAGTTCTATTGTCTCTGTTCGTCTTCTTCCTTCTGATCTCTTCCCTCTGTCTCTCTGCTTGCTCTCTCCTCTTCCATGCTGCTCACGAATGTGGGCTGGCCCACATCAGGTAAGAGAGTGATTTTGTGTTTGTTTGCTGAAATCAAATGTCATAACTGCTATTATAGTATTTGCATGAAGTAAGCTAAAAATAGTAACATTTTATGTTACCTAACTATCAGGCTCGCTCGCCATTTGTGCTCAAGCACACCACTAGTATATATGTATGTATGGATGGTACGTATGCCCTTTAAACGCGCGCGCGGGAAACTTTTTTCTCCAAAAAACACGGCTTTTTAGGCTTGACCCCAGTTCATTCTGAAACTACAGCATTAAGCAAGCCTTACTTTATACTTAAGCGCAGAAGTGTGAGAAAATTCCTGCGAAAACGCTTGCTTTTCAAGAAACAAAAAGTTGATTCGACCAGTTACTATGGCATTGAAGACTCTTCTCCAGACTTAATTTCAAAACTTCGTCGTTTTATGGGGGGATACGGAGTGCCGATTGTTGGTTGTCAAGAGCCATTGATAGTCAGAATGCCGTAGTATTAATGCTAAGGAAGCTACTACTTCTCGAGGGAAGCTGAGGTAAGTACGCAATTCCATATTTGTTAGCTAAATATGCAAAATTAACTCTGGCCTTTCTTTTTTGTAGCTAAGAGCTTGTCAACAGTGACTGGTAAATTCAAATATTCAGATTGGCTCAAATTTGGTACTACAAAAGTTATCACTGCTCAAGAAAATGAGGTAAGAAAGTAATTTTGTATTTGTGTGCTAAAATTGATTGTCTTTTGTATTTGTTTGCTGAAATATAAGGTCATAACGGCTATTATAGTTTTTGCATGAACTAAGCTAAAACATAGTAACAATACTGTCATTACATGTTACCTAACTATCGGGCTCGCTCACCATTTGTGCTCAAGCACACCACTAGTTTATCAGTATGTATGGACGTACGTATGTCATTTTGTACTGTGACCCTCCGTATTGTTGTGTTCGCTCCGCGTTCGCCCCCCGTCCCAAACTTCACTAAACAGAATCCTCTGGTTTAGCGACCATTACCCGTATCACCTTAGAAATTGAATTGTGTACCGCTTTGAATTCTTTTGCGTGTGCAGTTAAAACTCTAAAACTTATGGGAGTTCCATTTCTATTCAAGTTAGTCGCTATTTGTCACAGTTATAAGCCCTACTCAACAGCATTTACTTGAAAATTCATTGTCCACTAGACGAACCACGAAGGTAAGTCTTGCGTAGGTATGTTCAGTTGTATGAAAGTATTGTGCGTTACAACTACTATCAAGAATATCACAAAGAAATTTTTTAATAACGTGACTTGATTTTGTTGCTTCTTTTTCAATTCAAACAGTTGAGGGGAGTGGTTACTATGGCATTGAAACCCCTTTACCGTATATGCGTAATTTAACTCGACTTTATTTTAGTCGTTTGAATAACAATAGTGTAGTTTAAGGCTCGCTCGCCATTTGTGCTCAAGCACACCACTAGTTTATATATATGTTTGGACGTACGTATGTCATTTTGTACTTTGACCCTCTGTATTTTTTTGTTCGCTCCGCGTTCAACCCCGTCCCAAACTTCACTAAACAGAATCCTCCGGTTTAGCGACCATTACCCGTATCACCTTAGAAATTGAATTGTTTACCGCTTTGAATTCTTTTGCGGGTGCAGTTAAAACTCAAAAACTTGTGGGAGCTCCATTTCCATTCGAGTTAGTGGCGGTGGTAAGTTAATACGCTATTTGTCACAGTTATAAGCCCTACTCAACAGCATTTACTGGAAAATTCATTGTCCACTAGACGAACCACGAAGGTAAGTCTTGTGTAGGTATGTTCAGTTGTGTGCAAGTATTGTGCATTACAACTACAATTAAGAATGTCACAAAGAAAACTTTAAATAACGTGACTTGATTTTGTTGCTTCTTTTTCAATTCAAACAATTGAGGGGAGCGGTTACTATGGCATTGAATCCCCTTTACCGCATACGTAATTTAAAAACTCGACTTTATTTTAGTCGCTTGAGTGTTAGTTGTTAAAATCAATCATTTAACAATAGTGTAGCTGAGTAGCTGAGAAGGGCCGGAGGTATTGCTGCCACCAGAGTTATTCGGCAGCCAGGCTTTCTAAAGCTCAAGTATCGCAGTTCCCCTCTTTCACAGAAGTAACTTAGATTTGACTTGATTAAGGCGACACATGAAGAACAACTGATTGGGGCATCCTCGGGGAGCCAACCATATAGACAACTTCCCCGGGCATGCCCAGTGCATGAAAAATGATACAGTCACATGTATGTATGCGGTGTGGTGTGGGAATAGACATGAACAATGAATTGATGTATGCGGCGTGGTGTGGGGATGAACATGAGCAATGAATAGTCTGAATGGAGATACAAAAACAACTAAAGTACGTGCATGCTAACAAACTAAATAATAATGAATGTGGGTGTTCAAGGGTGATACACTGTGTGGGGGAGTGGCTGGAAGCCAGTCCACCACAATAACAACAAGTGTCAAGAAATTTATGACTTAGCTATAGAATAGAATTATTTCACATTATGCGTAACATATCTAATATTCCAAATGTTTCAGCTTTTTGGGTAGCCATTTCATCCAAAAGATAATGATGCAAGCAGTTATAGTTGTTAACTTAAGAGAAAAATTAATACAGAAAAATACACAACTACTATACAGCGAAAGAAATTGGTGTAATATACAAAAATATAAGGGATGTCCAAAAATAATAAAATGTAAGTAAATTGAAATTAGGGTAAAAGCACTGGATAATCTGACAAACTAATGGACTTCATCCTGGGAATTCTGTCAACATTTTAAGTTAAATGATATCAATATTGTTGTTAGCTAAGTGAAGTTTTAAACTTGCATTTTGCTGAAGTTTGACATGTGACTACAAGTATGACTTTAATTTTAGCCTATTTTATCTGACATATTTTTGCTTTTGATGAGTAGAAATTGAAGTATAATGAAGATAATGCCAAGTGTGGGCAGAATTGCTGTGATAGCATATACCATGTAAAACACATGCAGCAGTGTAATTGACTGCCCAGTAATTTGAACAATGTCCGTTCCTGCAGCAGAGACCCCAAAAATGGCCATCAGTAGTGTATGGACGATCCAATAAAAGGACATGCTTTGAAATGTTTTCTGAAGTGGATCAAATACTATGAGGAATATAGCTACAAGTACTGTAGCTATAGTAATAAGGGGGAAAAATGTAGAATTCAAGATTAGTGCATATGTAATGATGCACAGCCAGCGTGAAGTAAAAGGCAGCACAGACACCCAGCGATAGTCTCGACTACCCGGCTCAGTTCCATCTTTATAGCACCCTTGAAAAGAGTCGACAAATGTATTAAAAAATAGAATGCAGCGACTAGGGAATCTGTTGACGATATTCCGAAAGAATTTAAATGGATAGAGAAAAAGAATAAACACTGGAAGAAAAACAAATATGCAATAAACTGATATTGCGATAACAGCATAAGGAAGGTGTTTAGGTCCAAAGTAAGTTAAGGTAGCATCTGAGAATACCTGTCTAGACTGCACAGCAGAAAAATTTGAAGGCTTGAAACGATAGACATTCACAGGTATTAAGATGTCTAAGCAAGTAGAAAGAAGCTTAACATTTGATAAAAGAATGAAAGTAGCAAATGAATCTATAGTAGATGTTCTTATGTAGTATTTCTTTCTAAATGTGAAAAGAAGCCTTAAAAAAGGCTTCAAAATAACCACAATGAGCTTGAACTCATTATTGTACAACCATACTGTAGCATAAGTTAGAGCCATAAGAAGTAGGGGATATACTGCTATTACAAAGTCTAGAGATAATATAGTAAGATTGTCACCTTCAAGGCAAAATCCATGATTGAAGGTGCGAAAGAAGTCTAAGTTCCATACTCCGTAAAACATTTCAAAAGTTCTAATGAAAGTTTTTGTATGTGATTGGTCGTGCTGATTGACCACCTGACCTCTAATAAATGAGGGGAAAGAAACAATTTGACTGTAAATTACAAATCCAAATATTGGAGATGATAGTATATTAATTTGAAGCAGTAGCAAAATTAAGTAGAACACAGTGAGTGGTAGAAATGCCCACATCAAGTATTTCCAAATATTTGTGTTGCCATTGATACATCGCAAACATTTCACATCAAAAGAATAAGCAGGTGGGTAAGATCCATTCATACAGGAGCCACACAAAGTACCTGTTCTTAGAAAAGAACCACATGATATATTGTTCCATTCATATTTGTCTGTTCCAAAATAACTAAAACCATTTGGCCTGTTACTGTATGATCTGCTTAATGCTCTTCCACATCCATACACACAATAACCAACTTCGATCTCGTCTGTGCCTTCATTGTAGGTGACACAAGCACAGTCTTTCACTGCATCAATGTATCCATACTTGTTGCAATGAAGGAGTCCTTTGATTTCATCTGGACAGACACAAAGTTTGAGTATTTCATTGTAAGTGGAATATGGTGAGCACAATTTATAGTTTCTTGTTTCCACAAGCCTCAAGAAATTCCCATAATACAGGATAGTTAGAATTACAGTAAGGTACATGATAATTTTACTAGTTTAAAAATGAAGAAGAAATATGTGAAGGCTGTAATAAAGCTGTCCAAATTGAAAGTTTATAATTCGACTCTATTATACTATTAGTTGCTGAACATACTGTAGCTATTATTATTACTAGCTAGCTAGCCACTATGAATTGTTTTTGTTTCATATTATGACATCGCAGCTGCAATTTAAAAAAACTCAACATTCTTGTACTACAGCTACACCAAAACTAGTAATAGTTTTCATAGCAATGCTTTCACAAATATTCTGATAATAGACATCACAATAAGTGATTGAACCAGTCAGAGGTGATGGAAGTGGAGGGGGTGGGGCAGGGAGTGCTGTTCCTCCCCAAATTTATTGCACTATACAGATTTAAGCATTAATTACATTGGGAAACTGTTATTTTAGTTTAGTTATTAGAAGTAATATTTGTTTTAAAAATATAGGAGTGTTTTTCATGATGAAGGGGGGAGGGGGGGCCTTGAAGCAGCTGCCTCCCATGACTACTCCTGGAGCCATTTTGCTTGAAATAAGGCTGAAATTCATAAAACCAAAATTCAAATTCAGCACTAAAGTATATTTTAGTCATTAGAAATATATTATATATCATCACTATGTGTATTTCATGTGTCAACTGGGTGAAGCGGTAGGCATGGCTACACACAGCAAAAACGGAACTACATACCCAAATACTATTACTAAGTGGTGTATTCCAAAACAAAAATGGAAAACAAGTCAGTAAGGTTGATACAAGCAGGTAAAAACTAGTGATGTGCTCGAGCACAAATGGCGAGCGAGCCTAAAGACTATACTATTTTTATATGAATGATTTTGACTTCTAACACTGAAGCTACTGAAAATAAGGTCCAGTTTTTAAATTTCGCATACACGGTAAAGGGATTTCAGTGCCATAGTAACAACTCGCTGCAACTGCTTGAATTGAAGGAAAAAAACAACAACAAAACAATACACGTTATTTAAAAGTTTTTTTGGGATATTCTTTAGCTAAGTAGTGGTTGTAACACACAATGCTTTGACACAACTGGACATGCACCTACACAGACTTACCTTAGCGGTAGTCTAGTGGACAATGTATTTTCAAGTAAATACTGTTGCGCACGGCTTATAACCATGACAAAGAGCGCATTGACTTACCATCGCCACTAACTCGAATAGAAATGGAAGTCCCTTAAGTTTTCAAGTTTTAACTGCACCCGCAAAAGAATTCAAAACGGTAAGCAATTTAATTTCTAGGGTGATATGGGTACTGATCGATAAACCAGGGATTCTGTTTAGTGCAATTTGGGACGGGGTCGACCACATAACTAACACAAAAATGCGAGGGTCAAAGTACAAAATGACATACGTACGTCCAAACATATATACAAATAAACAAACATCCCCGATTTTCAATTGTGTTACCCCTGTAAGTGTCTCGCTCGCTGGCCAATAATACTTCACACCCTGTTATTTGGTTTGGACTTTTTGAAAACTTGGCAAACTTTTTGTCTTTTGTCATCGCTGATACCAACTAAAATGAAAGAGGCATTTTAGCTAATCAAAGGATGCCAGAAAATCTTCAGCTTCCTCTATTACACAGAAGAGCAGCAAGACACACTAGCCGACCCTCTTCTTCTTGTAACAATTAAGGTTTGATTAAAATGCCTCTTCCATTTTTGCTGCTACTTTTGTTGCTTGAGGTCATAAGCCAGGAGTATCAAAGTTAATGCTTTATTTAAGGTGCAGATTCTTCAACCACTGCCACCATGTAATAAACTGATCAGCAGTGATTTAGCCCACTTAATTGTTCACTGTTTAGTTGTGTTCCTTTGTTTCCTATTTGGCCTATCTGTTAGTTTTGAAGTTCCCTTACAAATATTAGTTCATCTTAGTGTTTGGGATATTTTTAATAGTTTAGTGTTTTTTTTAACAATTTCAATTAGTTTCAGTTACTTTTAGTTTGATTGTTAAAATTATTTGTACTAAACTCAGTTCATGAATAAAAACGTTCTTTTTCTGTTATTCAGGAGATGAAATGAAGTTATTTTAATTTCTTTTAAATGGACCAATTTTATCTGCTGTATTAGTGTGAGGGGGGGGTTCCCAGATATCGACTTCCCACAAGCAGATTCCCTCTTGTTGCATCCCACACTGTAGCACTCAAAGTAATCCCACACATGACGCCGGTGGATTCTCCCCATCATCACCTATATTCATCATCATTATTATTACTATTTATTACTATATACCATCTTACCTTATCCTAACAAAATATACTTTTAGGTGTGTTGACCGTTCCCAGATATTGGAACCACACCCTACCTAATCATCACAATTACATATGCTAGTTCAAATATGGACTTAGAACAATTATGTTGATTTCCTTTTCGTATCACTATATCTCTTTGGGATTCTCCACATTTTGGTAAACTTAAACACTACCCTGATGTAGTCAGTCAGGGTATGTTGGATCACCACTGCGAGCATTATCTAGACTAAACAGCCTACTTGGTGTCCGTTGATAGTTGTGCTTTCTCTAACACTGGACCGCCACAACAATTCCATATTTTTTGACTGAATGCCTACTATGAGTTGGGCTGCTAGTCAGAGAGCTAGGGATGTCCACATTATGCCAGCATAAATTTTGGAACAATAGGTAGACAAAATAAGGCTTAATTAAGTATAATAGGTTCATTTTCTAGATTTTAGATATATTTATTTGAAAGACTGCTGAGGAAACAGCTACTGTGGTTCTTCAAAAGTTACTACAGCAATATAACAATTAAATTATATAAGAGTTACACTATTTCATTAACCTTTTACACACTTTAAACTTGTTATCTAAATCCCATTGTAGCTTCTAGTATTGATATTACAATTAGTGAGCGAGCGCAGCAAGCGAGATACTGTTAGGGGTGGACAATTGAAAGTTGGGTATATGTTCGATGTATTCGAGCGGGCTCTTTTTTTCTCCTAAAAACACTGCTGTCTTACTTCAAACTTAGACTCCAAATTGTGAGATAATTCCAGCGGAATGCTTGTTTTAAGCTCACAAAAAGTTACTGCGACTGGTTTCTATGGCATAGAAACCCTTTACCAGACATAATTTCAAAACATTGCAGTTTGTTGGGTGCTTAGTGCCGCTGGTTGGTTAAGGAAGCTACCACTACTTGGGGGAAGCTGAGGTAAGTAGTAATTCCATATTTGTTGGCAAATAACACTTGCCTATTTTTTTGTAACTGAGAGCTTGTTCAAGAGTTACTGGTAAGAGGTAGTCAGAATGACTTAAATTTGATACTACAGAAGTTATCATTACTCAGGTAAGAGTGTAATTTTGTATTTGTTTGCTAAAATTAATGGTCAACTGATAGTATAGTGTTTTGCATGAACTAAGCTAAAATATAAATTGCAATAACAATACTGTAGTTTTGTGTTATCTAAGTAGGCAGGCTCGCTTGATATTTATGCTCAAGCACACCACTAGTAGATATAGGTATGGACTGTACTTATGCTCCTTAAACACACGTGCAGGCTCTTTTATTTTCTCCTAAAACATGGCTTTTTAGGCTTGACCCTGTTTCTTTTGATACTACAGCATTAAGAAAGTCTTACTTCAAACTTAGAATCCAATTCGTGAGATAATTCCAGCGGAATACTCATTTTTCAGGTCCCAAAACGTTACTGCGACTGGTTACTATGGCATTGAAAACCCTTTACCAGGCATAATTTCAAAACCTCGCCATTTTGGGGGGCTGCTAAGTGCCACTTGTTGGTTGTCAAGAGCACTACTGGTAGTCAAAATGATTAATTTTAATACTAAGAAAGCTACCACTATTCCGGGGAAGCTTAGCTAAGTACATAATTCCAAACTTGTTGGCTAAAATTACAAAAATAACTCTGGCCTATTTGTTGATGTTGTTTTTTTTTGTAGCTGAGAGCTTATTCAAGAGTTGGTAGTAATTGAGGTAGTCAGAATGGCTGACCGGCAAGAAGTTGAAATGTCAGGTTAAGTTTTAATTAACAATATTGGCTGTTAGAACGAGAAAATTTGCTATTACTAAAATACATCATAACAATATTGTAATTATCAAGTTCTGACCCTTCATAAAAAGTAGATTGACACTTTCTCACCTAAAGGGGTCTGGAAAAAAGCAAAGGGAATATGTGAAAAAATCTTAGTTGTCGCCGGGGATTCGAACCCAGGGCGCTTTTTTCCAGACCCCTTTAGGTGAGAAAGTGTCAATCTAACAATATTGTAGTTATGTAACCTAACAAGGCAGGCTCACTCGATTTTTGTGTTCAAACACACCACTTATTATCGAACGAGTGAAGAGAGCGAGATACTGTTATGGGTGGTTAATTGAAAATCGGGTATATGTTCGATATACTAGTCGTGTGCTTGAGCACAAATGGCGAGTGATCCTTAAACTACACTATTGTTAAACGATTGATTTTAACTACTAACACTCAAGCTACTAAAATAAAGTCAAGTCACTTTATTTAAACTTTTCTTTGTGATATTCTTAGTAGTAGTTGTAACGCACAATACTTTCACACAACTGACATACCTAAGCAAGACTTACTTTCGTGGTTAGTCTAGTGGACAATGAATTTTCAAGTAAACACTGTTGCATAGGGTTTATAACTGTGACAAATAGCATATTAACTTACCACCGCCACTAACTCAAATAGAAATGGAGCTCCCATAAGTTTTTTAGTTTTAACTACACCCGCAAAAAAATTCAAATCGGTAAATAATTCACTTTCTAGGGTGATACGGGTAATGATCGCTAAACCGGAGGATTCCTTTTAGTGAAGTTTGGGATGGGGTCAAACACGGAACGAACACAAAAATATGCAAGGGTCAAAGTACAAAATGACGTACGTACGTCCACACATATATACTAGTGATGTGCTTCAGCACAAATGGCAAGCGAGCCTGCCTAGTTAAAACTATATTATTGTTACTACATAATTTATATTTTAGCTTAATTCATACAAAACAGTATAATAGCAGTTGACTATTAATTCAAATAATAAATTACACTCTTACCTGAGTAATGGTAACTTCTGAAGTATCAAACTTGAGCAATTCTGACTACCTCAATTGCCAGTAACTCTTGAACAAGCTCTCAGGTACAAAATAAATAGGCCAGTGTTATTTTTGTAATATTAGCCAACAAATATAGAATTACTACTTGCCTCAATTTCCTGAGTATTGGAAACTTCTGTAGTTACAAATTTAAGCTATTTTGAGCATCTGAATTAGACAACAAGCTCTCAGCTACAAAACAAAAGACAATTAATTTTAGCAAACAAATGCAAAATTACTTTCTTACCTCATTTTCTTGAGTAGTAGTAACATCTGTAGTATCAAATTGAAGCTATTCTGACTATCTAAATTACCAGTCTCTCTTGATAACATGCTCTCAGCTACAAATAGAAAGGCCAGAGTTATTTTTGTAATTTTAACTTACAAATATGAAATTAAGTACTTACCTCAGTTTCCCTCTAGTAGTGGTGGCTTCCTCAGCATTGTTATAAGGCATTCTGACAGTGGTACCTTCTGTTGTGTCCAATTTAAGCCATTCTGACTACCTCAGTTACCAGTAACTGGTGAATAAGCTCACAGCTCTAACAAAAAAATAATAGCCAGAGTTATTTTTGTAATTTTAGCTAACAAGTATGGAACTACGTACTTACCTCGGCTTCTTCCAAGTAATTGTGGCTTCCTTAGTATTATCATTTAGCCATTCTGGCTACCTGTGGCACTTGACCCAACAAGTAGCATTTTTAGCAGCCCCAAAAAACGACGAAGTTTTGAAATTCAGTCTGGTAAAGGGTTTTCAATGGCATAGTAACCAGTCGCAGTAACTTTTTGGGACTTGAAAAACAAGCGTTACGCAGGAATTATCCCACATTTTGGAGCCCAAGTTTCAAGTAAGACTTTCTTAATGTGTAGTATCAGAAGAAAGTGGAGTCAAACCTAAAAGGCCGTGTTTTTAGGAGAAAAACCGGTAATCGCACGCTCGTCGAGCGTAGCGAGCGTATGGCAAGCGATGCGTAACAAAATTCCGCCACACATAATTCAACAATATTTGCCAATTCAAATGTACTTGCGACCTTCCGAAGTACTTTCCGAACTCGCATGTACTTCCCAACTCGCATGTACTTCCCAACTCGCATGTACTTCCCAACTCGCATGTACTTCCCAACTCGCATGTACTTCCCAACTCGCATGTACTTCCCAACTCGCATGTACTTCCCAACTCGCATGTACTTCCCAACTCGCATGTACTTCCCAACTCGCATGTACTTACCAACTCGCATGTACTTACCAACTCGCATGTACTTACCAACTCGCATGTACTTACCAATTCGCACGTACTTTTCTCAACTCGCATGTACTTCACAACTAGCATCTTCCTAACTCGCATGTACTTCTCAACTAGTATGTACTTTCAACTACTTCCTAGCTTTACACATTCAGAGTTCAGAGATATTTATGCGCACATATTTTGCTGTATCATACGCAGTGACCTTTGAACGTGAATCTGTGAAGACATGAGTGACTAAGTCCGTGCAATGGAAAACGTGGACACCAGGTACGCCGCTTTCTTCGGTGAAATTAATCAGTTAATTGAGGAAGCAGAAAGGCAGTATGGTGTAGGCAATCTAACTTTTACTGAATATATTATTGAAAGGTTGCAATATTCAATATCTGTGTGTTCTGAATTGTTGGAAAACATGAGAGGTGTGCTACACTTAGAAAACTATAGTGAATCTTTGACGGATTTAACCGACTGCTTGAAGATAATATGTAAGAAGTGGGAAGAATATGAAGAAATTCTTGACTCATTTACTGAAAGGCCATGTACAGCATATCAGTCAGCACCATCAATCTCTGTGACAGGGTCTGGAAGGCCTCGTTTTAACATCAGTAAACAACAGCTTGAATATCTTTGTTCCCTCTCCTTTAAATGGAATGAAATTGCCATTTTATTGGGAGTGAGTAGAATGACTATTTATAGGTAAAGTTAAATTTATTTATATTCTCTAGCTCGTAAAATGTGTTCAGATAAATAAATTTTGATGTGCTTTATTACAATGTCTAATTGACTTTGCAGTTGACATGGCTTTAGCAGTTAACATTAATTTTTATGATGTTCACTTTTGGTTTTAATTGCTTACATATAGGCGCAGACTAGAGTTTGGAATGACAACGGATCCCAGTATTGAAGTTAGTGACCAAGAATTGATATCAATGATCAAACTTATCCAACAAGATACTCCGTATTCTGGTGTGAGCATGATATGTGGTAGCCTACGAGCAAGAGGATTAAAGATAACCCGAGACCGTGTTCGCTTTATGTTGCGTAGTGCTGACCCACTTAGTTCAGCTCATAGATGGCCTAGAGGTGCAACAAGAAGAAGACCATATTCGGTGCCTGGCCCCAACTCTCTCTGGCATATAGGTATGTGGTAAATCTTACAATTATATCTTGCCAATTTCAACAAGCAAGAAGGGTGCTCACACATAGCAATGCTCACGTGAGGCTTAAAATTGAGCTATTAATTCCTAAACCAGAAAGTTATAAGGTTGTGGGCGGGCCTTAAATATCCAGGTATAGATATGTACTGCTGGTCAAGCCATAGTAAATTTGCGCAGCTGCGCAGTTATATTTTCGTAGTCTTGTGTGAATTGTAGGGATCAAGATGGTAAGGCAATTGCTGAATCACAATGTTTAAAACAATCTAATTTCACATTGGGTCTCATTTGTCCAAACACAATTTAGCTAATGATTAATGTAAGTCAAAATATAAGATTGATGGTGTCAGCTAAATCATGTTAAGACTTCACTAGCATTGCATAAGAATAGATATAGAGTGATAGGTGAAAACAATGCTTGACGGTTTTAGAGCGTTAAATGAGGAAAACCCTTGATATGCTCAGCATTTGAGAGCTTAACTGTTCTTTATTATTCCTAATCATTTATGATCTGTGATACACTACTTTTTTTCTTCGGTTTCTACGTTTTTGAGCTTCTACCTCAAAATATTGAAAACCAATTTTTTTTTAACAATCTTACCAATGCTAACATAGGGGTGTGGCTACAACTTGAAAATGTGGGAGACTGGTTAAAACTAGTTTGCTGTTTTACTCAAGAGAGGCAAACAATTAATGTTTCTTTTTGTAGAGTGACATAACAAAACAAAAGCATTATTTTAAAAGCAAAAGGTTCATATATATGATCAAATTTAAACAGCTACCCAATTAATATATGTATTATATTTATGATCTAAATCATTGCAGACTCGCACCACAAACTAATCAGATGGAGGATCGTCACGCATGGTGCTATTGATGGCTACAGCCGTTTGATTGTTTATCTCCACTCTTCCACAAACAATCGGGCACGAACAGTATACCAGCTGTTTTTGTCAGCGGTTGAAAAGCACCAGTTGCCATCACGTGTTCGATCTGACGAAGGCGGTGAGAATATATTAGTTGCTCAGCATATGATTGAAAGTCGAGGTGCTGACCGGCGCAGCATGATAACTGGCAGCAGTGTGCACAACCAGCGAATAGAGCGCCTCTGGAGGGACATGCATAAAAGTGTTACAGTTTTATTCTATAAGCTATTTTATTACTTGGAGCATCATGACCTTCTTGACCCACTAAATGAATTACATTTGTGGGCATTACACTACGTTTTTGTGCCAAGAATTAACCATAGTCTTGAAGAATTTGTCAGGAGTTGGAATAATCATCCTATTCGCACAGCAGGACACAAATCACCTCAGCAACTATTCACTGCTGGATGTCTTCTCTTACAAAACTCTCATATACCAGCATTGGATTTTTTCAACACAGTTGATGAAAGATATGGGATTGATCTAGATGGTCCTGTTGTCCTATCTGATGGAATATCTATTCCTAGATCCAATTTGAATTATTCAGCAGCAGACATGGCACTGTTGGAACAGCACATTGACCCACAAGGTGTTACAGATAATTACGGAATAGATCTCTATGAACAAACACTTCAATATATTTCACACCTTACCCCTATTTGATTTAACTTACAATGTATGTAGCTGGCTATGAGCACTTTTTTCTTTTAAAAATTAAATCTTGAACTGTTATATAACTTATTGATCTTATAGTTACCAAATTTTGTTAGGTTTTGTGTAAAATCGTGTATATTTTAAACCACAACACCTATGACTACACCTCACTAAATATTAACTACAGCTAAATTTAGCTATAAAAACTGAAAACTGTATTTAAGAAAAATTGTTTACATGTGATTCTTGGATTTCATACATTTGAAAACAACAACAACAAAAAAAAGTTGTGCTATTACCAGAAGTGGAAGGAAAAAAAACAGTCAAAAAAATGAAGTTTCAAAGAGCATCCATTCGCCACGAATAAGTTTCTTTGGTGACGTCGAATATTGCCTTGAAATCGTCATAAAAGTCTTCATAATTTTTATAAGCAGTAGGTAATTCTAAAGTGCTACTGCATGTATGAGCCATTGGACGACGACCAAGTCCACTCAATGCATTAAATTCAACCTTAATTTTAGGGACAATACACGCACTAGCTCCAGTCACAAATCTCAAGAACAAAATTAATTCACGAACTCCAAGATTTCCTATCATTGTGGTCAAGTAGCTGCACACACGCAATTCTAGTTCGTTTGTGGCATCCTCAAACTCTAGCATTGCAATTACTTTAGCAGACGTCACAGTCATTCTATAAAATAATGAATGAATATCTGAGGCACTTCTTGTCTCCCAAAAAGGCTTGTGAGTCGCTGGAATTCCAGAGTGGATCAGCATCAAAACTGCAGAAGGTTTTGCACAGAATTCATACAAGCAATTTGTTCTATGAGATTTGGTAGATTTGCTCTTGTTGGCATTTCTCTGCATCCAAACCTTGACAGTATGCTTATTAGATTAGTATGTAAATCTGCTGAGTGGGGTTCGTTACTCTTCAGAGCACTGTTCAGTGTATTCCTTTCAAAATCACTAATGTAATCGGTAAAAGATTCCATTAATACGCTAACAGGAATAGGCACAGTGGGACCAAGAACCATGGAAATCAATGATGGTAGTGCAATAGATACCGGAAAAAAGCCACATGCTAAGAACCCATGTGAAAGAACTCTGCCAATTATGGGGAAAGCCGTCATATCGATGCCTGGTTGAATGAGTGGTGTAAGTGTCTTACAACCCTCAAATAACTTAGAATAAACTTCAGCCCAGAAAGCTGAAAACATATCCCTTTGCACTCCTCCTTGATCGACTGCTTGTTCTCCCTTATACTTGATCATCGAAGGGTATTCACCAACAATTTCACCTTCACTATACATATCTATAACATCTTCATATATGTTATTTCGATCTACAATTCGAGTAGGACCTAACATAAACCCAGCTGACTGCACAAAAGAAAGTCGCTCAGAATCACCTAAATTGATAAAAAAAAAAAAAAAGTTAATTCATTCATCAATACTTAAGTCTGTTTCACTATACCTGCACAGCTGCGTTCAGAAGTACCACTCTCAACAACAAAATCATTTTCAGAATCCACCTCCTACAGGTATTGTGTGAATGAAATACTAATTGTGAATTAAATCAAGCTCACCTTAAATTCAGCAAACATATCCAGAACTGACTGATCGTAGCAAGGGCTTTCAAGCTTAACAATAATGAGATGATCCTTGAATGGAATTATACTGTCATCATTACAAACCAACTCTAAGCGTAGATGAGGCATACATAAAGAAAAAGGAGGGGTGACCTCCTTACTCAAGACATACTGATACATATCCTGCAAAAAAAAAATGAAAAGTTTGGAGCTTATAAAGTCCATTATTAAAAAAAAAAAAAATTTTTTTATAGCTTATAAAAATTGATTCAAATTTTCTGTGGGGTAGGAAAAATTACTGAATAAGGTTACTTTATCAGACCTTACTTAGTGAGCAAGAAACAATCTTGCAAGAAGCAGTATTAGTAACCCTTCACATTGATTAACCGTAATACTGAAGGTCAAAATGTCAGCTGTATTCAAGATATGAAAGTATAGAGACAGACAAAAGAATGACCATTATCCCTGAGGGTTTAAAAAAGAACCAAGTAGTTGAGAGTGTGATTTTGGCTATGGAAAAGATCTTTTTTTCTCTCCTTCACACCAAATAACATCATATTATCATTGTTGTATGTTTGTGTGTGTGTGTGTGTATATTTGTACTTACCTTCACAGTGCCATGGCCAATAAAACAATAGTCAATTTTTGTGCCTTGTGGGAGTCTAAATGCTATCTTCACATCCGCTTCTGGAAGACAAATGCTGTTAAATTTGGCTTTCATATAAGATTGTAATTCTTCCAAACTCTGCATTAAACAAAGAAAATTAGGTGACTCTTATATTACAACATTAACTGTGCTGACCTGTTGCCATCTCATTTGCTGCTCATTCTCTTCATACTGGCATTCTGATTGTTTGAGCTTTTCTTGTTCCTAAATAACAGAAATAGATATAGATATACTATCTAAAAAGTTAACTTTCTTATTAACCTTCGCACTGTCAACTTTTAAGGACTCTTGATAATCATTATCTTGATTCTCTCTAATTTGCCTCCATCGAATAAGATCACGTTTATCATTTTTGTCATCATCCTATATCCAGGTATAAAATGTAATATAACACACCACACATTCATTTAATGGTGTTACCATAATGTCTGAGTCACTTGATAGGAATACTGGACAATCTGATGAATCTCCAAGCTCTTCAACAGGATCCTACATATAACTACTTATTAATAAGCATAAGCAATGGTATGCTAAAAACAGTTCAGTATGTGATGAGCAACCAGCCCAGATAGCAAACAGTCATAAAAGAAAGAAAAATACAATTTTACTATAGATGGAACACAAAACATCACTAGTGCGTCCCCCTATTGATGATCTATTACCATATACAACTAAACACATCATGATACATACTATTCGATACAGAAAAGTATCTAGAGTCGTAAGCTTAGTATTTATTATGAGTGACACATCAGGCACGAATGTTAATATGGCCAAGGGGGAGGGAGGGGACATAATAACCCTAAATAACACAGGTGATATGGGTAAGTGTTGCCGTAAGCAAAAACTTGCTTCTCAATGCATTTCCCATTGCGCAACAGTTATTGGACACAGTTCAGTACACAATAATAGAATATACTGTACTATATAATCACTTACTAGTGTAACAAGCCGAATGGAGTATGTATCTACCAATGTTTCAGCAAGTGAAAATCATTGAGCAATCAACCAAGAACAAAGCTATATGAGCCTAATCAACCTACACAAGTATTTCAGCTTACTCTTGTCACTACTTTTCTTATGATAAATGGGTATAGTGTTTAGCCTACTTCACAATTAACTATGATTATTTAGAATATGGAGGGTCATGAACAATCACAACAAGAACACTAAAGCTACAGACTTCACAACAAAGTGTAACCTCAAAAATATAATAAACCATGAGAAATGCATTTAGTTGTAATTGCAATGAAGTTGACACCAACTCTGATAAGAACATAAAAAATGTACACTAAAACTCAACTATGTATAAGCACCATACCTGCAACTTTAGAAGCACTTTTTCAGCTTTATCTAGTAGTATTTGACTTTTCCCTGGATGGTTACTGGCAACACTAGAACTTGTTGAAGGCTGATCAACAGACACTTTGTCTATTGGTTTCTCCTGAATTAAGTATAAACAGCCACTACCAGCAAGCCTAATGACAGCTGCACCATCTAATTGCTGAACCTCAGACACTTGCAGAGTATGATCTTGCTGTGCATGCAAAAATTTGAAGTGTTCCACATTTCCCAAATGTTTAAAGGTATCACAGATCAACGTATTAACTTCCTCTGGCATCATGCTTCTGAGAAAAGATATCTCCAAAATCCGATTACATTTCATCAAACTCTGGTGCCGTGAACCTTTTGGTATAATAGGTAGAATGACATCCAGCATAACTACTTTCAGTTTCTTAGACCGTACTTTTCCAGGTGTTGCTGATTTCTTACGGCGATGAAAATCACTAGCAATGCATTCGTCCTCTGGATCAAACTTCCTCAAAGGTCGCTTGTTTCTCATTGACGCTTGCGCTGGAAAAAGGCTGGCTAGTACTTTTGCATTGGCCTCTGTGGGTTTCCCTAATTTTTTGCACAAATTCTTGGCCTTTCCACTTGATTGACTTATCTGAAATATATATATATATTATGTATATAATTATTTTATATATATATTATATATATATTGCAATACAATACAACAGTAAAAAGGTTATTGTTGATGAGGAGATAACTTAGTAAGAAAACCCAGGTGACAATGATTTTAAGTGATAAGTCCCACACACACACATCTAGTACTAATATGAACACACATCTAATACTAGTATGAACACACACCTATTACAATAAGAACACACATCTATACTAGTATGAACACACATACCTATTACAATAAGAACACACATCTAATACTAGTATGAACACACATACCAATTACAATAAGAACACACATCTAATACAAGTACGAACACACATCAAATATTAGTACGAACACACACACCTATTACTTATAAGAACATACACATCTAATTCTAGTAAAAACACACATCTGACTAGTATGAACACTGACACACAAAGAACTACAGCTCACTCCTTTTATCACTAAAAAGCATTACAGTTAATATTGTAAATAGACATGCCCATTGTTTTCTTAATTAAAACACACAAGGGAACTCTGTATGTAGCAACCATCTACTTACACCTGCGAAGACTGACGGCCATATCTCCTTCTTCCCATTATGTTGACAATAGATTATTTAGTTTGTGCTCAACACTTATAATTGTGATACGATCGCGATACGAAGAAACCAGTGCAGGCACGCCATAGTGATGCCTTTGAAGCCCACAATCTCAATGCTATGAATCTTTAATGCTTGCAGGATGGAGTGATTGTATATATTGGAAACAGTTCACATGGTGTTTTAAAAAAGGAATCAATCTTCAAATATGTTGAATCTATTTGTGTAAAATTATGCTCCCGACATTGTGTGCAATTATTACATACATGCAGTCACATACATGGACCCTTTCTACACTCTTTTTCCTATACCCCCAAGCCTCCTATCCAATCAAAATTCCTGTAATTTTAACCAAATTAACAAAATAGCTAGCGAAATCAACTGCCTACAAAATATATAAATATCACCTACCTTTTTATCTGGATTTGAGCAACATAAAAACAATTTGTCATCCTCAAAAACACGCACATTATACAGATCAATTAGTCCATGCTTCTTGTTCTCAACCTGCAAATAATATACATTATATGAATAATATTATATTTAAGCACTCCTTCATTGATAGTCTTCACCTGCAAATAATAATTACTACCAGAGTCCTTAGACAGAAGATCTGAAAAGGCTGTCTTAGCAGCCTTAAGGAGTTCCTCATTTTCTTTTTGTACATCATCGTTACCAATAAATGACACCACTCTCCTCCGTCCCTCAAATGCACACAAAATCTCTCTTTTCTCAGACGCCATTTTAAGCTCACCACACACGAGGTCGCTTGAAGGTCGAGGGTCAAATAAATTTAATCGTTAACTGCCGTAATGTAAGCGTATCCGAATTCGAAAAGTACATGGAGGTTTGAAAGTAAGTGTGAGACATGCGAGTTGGGAAGTACAGTGCGAGTTGGGAAGTACATGCGAGTTGGTAAGTACATGCGAGTTGGGAAGTACATGCGAGTTGGGAAGTACATGCGAGTTGGGAAGTACATGCGAGTTGGGAAGTACATGCGAGTTGGGAAGTACATGCGAGTTGGGAAGTACATGCGAGTTGGGAAGTACATGCGAGTTGGGAAGTACATGCGAGTTGGGAAGTACATGCGAGTTGGGAAGTACATGCGAGTTGGGAAGTACATGCGAGTTGGGAAGTACATGCGAGTTGGGAAGTACTTCGGAAGGTCGCAAGTACATTTGAATTGGCAAATATTGTTGAATTATGTGTGGCGGAATTTTGTTACGCATCGCTTGCCATACGAGCGAGACAGTATTAGGGGTGGATAATGCAAAATCGAGTATGTTATATGTGGTACGTATGCCCCTTAAATGCGCGCGCGGGGAACTTTTTTCTCCACACAGCTTTTTAGCCTTGACCCCAGTTTATTCTGAAACTACAGCAATACTTCAGCTGCGAAGTGTGAGAAAATTCCTGCGAAAAAACTTGTTTTTTTCAAGAGACTAAAAGTTGCAGCAACCAGTTACTATGGCATTGAAGACCCTTTTCCAGACGTAATTTCAAAACTTCCCTGTTTTAGGGGGGATACGGAGTTCCCTTTGTTGGTTGTCAAGAGCCATTGGTAGTCAGAATGCCGTAAGGAAGCTACTACTACTCGAGGTAAGTATGTAATTCCATATTTGTTAGCTAACTAGTGGTGTGCTTGAGCACAAATGGCTAGCGAGCCTGATAGTTAGGTAACATAAAACTACAGTATTATTACTATGTTTTAGCTTAGTTCATACAAACACTATAATAACCTTTTATTTCAGCAAACAAATACAAAATCACTCTCTTACCTTATTAATGGTAACTTTGTAGTATCAAACATCTGCCATTCTGATACCAGTAACTCTTGGACAAGCTCTCAGCTACGATAAAAATAATAATAAACCAGTGTTATTATTTGTAATTTTAGCCAACAAATATGGAATTACTACTTACCTCAATTTCCTGAGTATTGATAACTTTTGTAGTATCAAATTTAAGTTACTTTGACTATGTGAATTACCTCACATTCTTGACAAGCTCTCAGCTACAAAAACAAAAGACAATCAATGTTAGCACACAAATACAAAATTACTTTCTTACCTCATTTTCTTGAGCAGTAGTAACTTCCGTAGTATCAAATTTAAGCCATTCTGACTATTTAAATTTACCAGTCACCTTTGACAACAAGCTCTTAGCTACAAAAAAGAAAGGCCAGAGTTATTTTTGCATATATAGCTAACAAATATGGAATTACGTACTTACCTCAGCTTCACTGGAGTAGTAGTAGCTTCCTTAGCATTAACATTACGGCATTCTGACTACCAATGCCAATGGCTGTTGACAACAAACAAGCGGCACACTCCGTATCCCCTCTAAAACGGCGAAGTTTTGAAATTACGTTTGGAAAAGGGTCTTCAATGCCATAGTAACCGGTCTCAGCAACTTTTTGTGTCTTGAAAAACAAGGATTTTCGCCGGAATTTTCTCACACTTTGGAGCTTAAGTATAAAATAAGGCTTGCTTAATGCTGTAGTTTCAGAATAAACTGTAGTCAAGCCTAAAAAGCCGTGTTTTTTGGAGAAAAAAAAGGGAACACGCGCGCGTGTTTAAGGGGCATACGTACCATCCATACATACATATATTATATAACATACCATATTTTGCACTAGTGGTGTGCTTGAGCACAAATGGCGAGCGAGCCTGATAGTTAGGTAACATAAAATGTTACTATATTTTAGCTTACTTCATGCAAACACTATAATAGCACTTATGACCTTTTTATTTCAGCAAACAAATACAAGATCACTCTCTTACCTTATTAATGGTAACTTTTGTGGTATCAAACATCAACCATTCTGATAATCTCAATTACCAGTAACTAAAAAATAAACCATTGTTATTATTTGTAATTTATAGCCAACAAATATGAAATTACTACTTGCCTCAATTTCCTATGCTGATGGGATGCTGAGGTAAGTACGTAATTCCGTATTTGTTAGCTAAATATGCAAAAATAACTCTGGCCTTTCTTTTTTATAGCTAAGAGCTTGTTGTCAACAGTGACTGGTAAATTCAAATAGTCAGAATGACTCAAATTTGGTACTACAAAAGTTACCACTGCTCAAGAAAATGAGGTAAGAAAGCAATTTTGTATTTGTGTGCTAAAATTGATTGTCTTTTGTTTTTGTAGGTGAGAACTTGTTGTCAAGAATTCAAGGTAATTCAGATGGTCAAAGTAACTTAAATTTGATACTACAGAAGTTATCAATACTCAAGAATGGGGTAAGTAGTAATTCCATATTTGTTGGCTAAAATTACAACACTGGTTTATTTTTTATCGTAGCTGAGAGCTTGTTCAAGAGTTACTGGTGATTGAGATTATCAGAATGGTTGATGTTTGATACTACAAAGTTACCATTAATCAGGTAGGAGAGTGATTTTGTATTTGTTTGCTGAAATCAAATGTCATAACTGCTATTATAGTGTTTGCATGAAGTAAGCTAAAAATAGTAACATTTTATGTTACCTAACTATCAGGCTCGCTCGCCATTTGTGCTCAAGCACACCACTAGTATATAATATATATATACATCGAACATATACCCGATTTTGCATTATCCACCCCTAATACTGTCTCGCACGCTCCGCTCGCTCGCCAACAAACATCTCCGATTTTCAATTGTGTTACTGGCCATTTAGCCGTAGGTTAGGTTAGTCTGGCGTAGCCAGACCGCAAAGCGCGCGGAGGGTCTGTGGACATGGCCGTACCAAATTTGTTCTGGAGGAATGTGGAAGTGGTGAGTGCCCCACCTCCTTTATACCTGAATTTCTACCGCAAATTAGTCATGATAGCTAAACACCTAGCGTTGGAAAGGGTGGCTGACACGCACAGGAATTTCTATTTGTGGTTGAGGAGGGCTATTCCCGGTAATTTGCTAACAGTAATTGACCGCCGCAATACATGTGCGGCAGAACAAATTTGGTATAGCCATGTCCCCAGACCCATTCCCAGCGTAGCGGTTCGGTAAAGGGTCTGGCTATGCCGGACTAAGGTTAGGTGGGGTTAATCCTAGGCGGGAACTCCTGCACATTGGTAAAGGGATCCTCGGTCGGTGGACTTGGGGATCACGTGGGAGTAAAGAGCGGGAGAATAGCTATCAGCTAGTCCATGTGGACATTGTGCTAGACACCACAGAGCGTGATAGCCGAGTTTTTCTCTAACGACGAGTTTTCCGAGTTTGTTCAACGAAGCTGATTGCAGTGCCATTTTGTACAGTACCTAATTGCTGATTTGCGATGGCATCTAACAATGTGAGTAGCGAGGAGAGTGGGAGTACTGGTGAGGACCAGCAGCAGCGCCAGCCAGTCAGCCAGTGCAGAGCGATCCTGAGGAAGTGGTCCAGGCTATCAGGGTGGTGGTTACAGAGCTGTTGGGTCAGCAGCAGCAGCAGCTGAGAGCCAAAGTTAGTGGAGGTGGTAGCAGTGGCGCCACCCTCACTGCCAGTGGTACAACAGGGGCTACCCCTGCTGGATCTGCCCCAGGGGACTCAAGCATAGCTGCTGGTTCGGGAGAGACCCCCACCCCAGCTAGGACGGCTGGTCCCTCCTCAAGTGGTAAGTGTGGGGGCGATTCAGCCATGAGGGTACTGGACTAGGTAGCTAGATAGCTAGATAGGGGGATTAGTGTGTGGACTTTGAGTAGTTATTGATTCATTTAGTGATTTAATCAGTTCTCCCCTTGGCTTGAGCAGGTGTGATAGGGACCCATGGTATAGTCATGGTTAAGTGGGCAGTTATTGATTTATTTAGTGATTTAACCGGCTCTCCCCTTGGCGTGGGCAGGTGTGATAGGGCCCACGGTATAGTCATGGTTAAGTGGGCAGCAAATGAACCCTACTTTGCTGCAAATGCAGTGCATAGCTCCCCAGCAGTGGCTGGTGGCAAGGTGTGTGACTTTTGCCAGGTATGCATCGTGACACCTTGTACCTGGTAGCAGTTGGTAGGTAGTGTGACTTCCTGCCAAACAGCTACTGGTAGGTAGTGTGACTCCTTCCAGTCGTCATGCATGACCTATTGCTGGTTGCGTTGGTGCCGTGTCGTACCTGGCAGCAGTTTGGTAAGTGGTGTGACTCTTACCAGTTACGTTACATCTAGGAGTTGTTGGTGAGAGTATGTCTTATCCGGGTGCGGCAGGGAGTTAGTATGCTTTATTGGGCACTGAGGCCTTGGTGGGGTGATGTCAGTGTCAGCTATGCTAATCCAAGTGCAGGCATACAAGTGGTGTGACCCTTGCCTGCTGCAAGTGCTTGGCTAACCGCCCTGTCCCGAGGTTTTTGGATAAGCGGTGTGACCCTTATCTCATGCGGGGTGGTGTGAGGTAGTAGCCAAGGTGCTTGTTATGATGTGTGGTGTGTACTACATGCTCGGGGAGTTTAATTCCGGTCGTGTTCGGGACCTTGGTTAGCCTACAATTGCCGGGTACGCCAGGCTCTATCCCCGAACCAGCTGTAGCAGTGGCTCCGGAACCAGGTAAAATCGTTCCGGCCCTCACTGAGATACCAGAAGCAAAGTTCCAGCTGGGAGAAACCCTCCCCAGTTGTGCCCACCAGGACTGTTATTTGTGTGTTACTCATATGTGTCGTTTTGCATTTGTCATTCAGCTAAGACTGATACGTGTTTATCGGATTGTGTTGTTTTGTTGTTGTCACCCGTTCCTTTTGTATTAATTTAAGTGTCAGTTGCCTCAATGCTTTCATGATTGTATGGTGATTACCTTAAGTTGACGGTGCTGGGCTTAGGTGGGCAGGGGCGGTATAAGGTTGAATTATCCAAGGTGGGGGTAGAGGGTGGATAGCTGAGCGATGGTTTAGGGATGGGTTAGTGCGGGCATAGCTTGGTAGTGGGCGTGGGATAATGGGTGGGTTGTGGAGGTCCTTGGGGACGTGTTTGTATGCCCTGACGGTGTTCCAGGGCACTTCCCTAGTTTAATGTGTGAAGGCTGGGCCTGGGTCCTTGTGTGCTGGCTGTGTCAGTACTCGAGGACATGTTTGCCTGTCCCGATGGTGTTCCGGGGCACTTCTCAAGTTTCAATAATAGGAAGGCTGGGCCTTCTCTATTAGGGTATGCAAGGTCAGTGTGGCCTATCTTCACACCCTGTTGTTGTGTCTGTGCCGTTTAGGGGTACCATCATGCTCGTACTCCTACACGACAGACCTGTTGACGCTGGCTAGCAGATCATTGTCCTGTCCCCTCCCAGCGGTGGACGGTTGGAGCCATGTTCAGTGCCCCATGGTGCCAGAGCTGTGGGGGGAGTGCTTGGCAAACCATCCTGACAGGGCCTATGTCAAGTTCTTGGTACAAAGCCTTCGAGAAGGTTTCCGTATTGGGTTTCGCCATGGCTTAGTATCATGTCATAGTGCGGCCAGCAACATGCAATCTGCGGACGTGCGCCCAGATGTGATTAAAGATTTCTTGGTGGCAGAGTTGGCCGCTGGTCAAGTGCTAGGTCCGGTGGACCCTGATAGCGCTAGTTGTGTTCAAGTGAACCGGTTTGGTTTGGTCCCCAAAGGGCACCACCCCGGTAAATGGCGTCTCATTGTGGATCTGTCATTTCCAAAGGGCCATAGCATAAATGACGGTATAGAGCCTGAGCTGTGCAGTCTGCATTATGCATCGGTGGACGATGCCTGCAAGAGGGTGATAGTGAGGGGTCCAGGCACCTTGCTGGCAAAGTTTGATGTAGGTGCCTTTAGAACCGTCCCTGTCCACCCAGACGACAGGAGCTTGCTGGGAATGAGCTGGGAAGGTCAGGTATATGTTGACAAGGTCCTTCCCTTCGACCTCAGATCGGCACCTAAGCTGTACAACGCGGTGGCCGACGCTCTACTGTGGCTTCTGGTGCATGACGACAAGGTGGATGGTCTCCACTACTTGGATGACTTTCTCCTCTTTGAGGATCCATATCCTAGACAGGCGAAAGATCCCTGCATCGGGCCTTGGCTCGCTGCGCCATGCTTGTGGTACCTGTGGCCTCTAGGAAGACTGAAGGTCCCAGTACAACCCTCACCTTTCTCGGCCTGGAATTGGACACATTGTCCTTGACAGTGCAGCTTCCCTCTGTCAAACTGGAGCGACTACGCCGTGAGATCCGGCGATGGGAGTGCATGAAATCCTGCTCCAAGAGAGAGCTATTGTCGATCATTGGCCAGCTGCAGCATGCGTGCTGTGCTATCAAAGCTGGGAGGTCATTCTTGCGCCGCATGATTGACCTATCTAAGTGTGTCAGAGAACTCCATCACTGAATACGTCTTAATGCGGGTTTTCGGTCGGACCTCAGATGGTGGGGCTGCTTCCTGCCTATCTGGAACGGTTCTTGCCCGATGGCAACCCTTTGCCAAGGTACGCCTCAGGTGGCACTGACATCCGATGCCTCTGGCTCGTGGGGCTGTGGTGCCTTCACTTCAGGGGGAAAGTGGTTCCAGCTGCAGTTTCCCGACCGGGTATACTCGAGTGGCCAAAGACATTACTTGGGCTTTTGTGCCTCAGCGAATTTGCCCGTTGTGCCGGCCAGCGAGATACCCTGTGCAAGTTTGCTGCCAAGATGGCCAGCGAGGGTCTTAGACACAGGACTATTAAGTCCTACATGGCTGGGATTCGACACCTCCTTATTGAAGAAGGGCTCGTAGATCCCTTCTTGCCAGCCTTGTCCCGTCTTCACTATGTGTTGAGAAGTGTGAAAAGGTCGCAGGGCGAAGAGGGGTTTTCCAGTCGAGAGCGCCTTCCAATCACCCCACCGCTGCTACACCAAATTAAGGGTGTCTGGAAGCGCTTGTTTTTCAAGTCCCAAAAATTACTGTGACTGGATACTATGGCATTGAAAGCCCTTTATAAGATGGTTTGTCAAAATTTCGTCGTTTTTTGGGGCTGCTAAAAGGCCGCATGTTGGTTGTCAAGTGCCACTGGTAGCCAGAATGGCTAAATAATAATACTAAGGAAGCCACATACTTGGGAGAAGCTGAGGTAAGTACGTAGTTCCTTAATTGTTAGCTAACATTACAAAAATAACTCTGGCTATTATTTTTTGTTAGAACTGCGAGCTTGTTCACCAGTTACTGGTAATTGAAGTAGTCAGAATGGCTTTAATTGGGTACAGAAGTTACCACTGTCAGAATACCTTAATAACAATGCTGAGGAAGCTACCACTACTCAAGGGATACCGAGGTAAGAACTTAATTCCATATTTTTAAGTTGAAATTACAAAAAAAAACTCCGGCCTTTCTTTTTTATAACTGAGAGCTTGTTGTCAAGAGAGACTGGTAATTCAGATAGTCAGAATGGCTAAAATTTGATACTACAGAAGTTACCACTACTCAAGAAAATGAGGTAAGACAAGTAATTTTGTATTTGTTTGCTAAAATTAATGGTCTTTTGTTTTTGTAGCTGAGGGCTTATTGTCAAGAATTACTGGTAATTCAGATAGTCAAAATAGCTTAAATTTGTAACTACAGAAGTTACCATTACTCAGGTAAGAGTGTAATTTTGTATTTGTTGTTTTTTCAAGTCACAAAAAGTTGCTGCTACTGGTTACCATGACATTGAAAACCCTTTACCATATATAATTTCAAAAGTTACAATTTGGGAGGGGGGGGGGGGGGGGGGGGGGGGGTGGGGGGGTGCTGCAAAAGTGTCCTTGGTGGTTGTCAAGAGTTCACTGGTAACTGTAGAGCCGTTTTTAATGTTAGAATCGACCACTAATGGGGGGGGGGGGGGGGTGGAAGCTAAGGTGAGTACATTATTCTATATTTGGTAGCTAAAAAATACAAAAATAACTCTGGCCTTTCTTTTTTGTACTGAGAGCTTGTTGTCAAGATTTACTGATAATTTAGATAGACAATAATAGCTTAAATTTGATACTACAGAAGTTACCACTACTCAAGAAAATGAGGTAAGAAAGTGATTTTTATTTGTTTGCTAAAATTAGTGGTAAATTGTTGTATAATAGAATCTACTTTTGTCATTATGATGTAGCGGTCAATGCATGTCCGCCCCCAGAGGCTACTTTAAAACATAAACATTAGCGCGGGCACAAGAAACTTAGCAGAAAAAACTTCAAAATAATCCCAAGAAAATAGAGGCAAAGCATTACAGAGACAGAAGAGGACATACGTTCGCAGTGAGAGTTCATTTTCTATTCTATTAGTGGCAGTGGTAAGTTACCTTGGTTAATGCACTGTTTATCAGATGCGTAACAGATTGGTTTACTCCAAAATATGTTGTCCAATAGTCAAGTCACTAAGAGAATACAATACAATGCTTTATCTATTAGAGCTCTGGTGCAAAGAGCATTTCAATGGAGCATACTTTGGAAAGGCAGCTAGCTTAAATAAAATCTTTTGATGCATCGATCCTTATGCGTATCATCCTCAGAAATTTGATTGCTTACCTCTTGAAAATCAATTGTCCGATAGTAAAATCGCGAAGAGAATACAATGTAAGTCTTGTGTGCTGGTATATCCAGTGAACAAGTGTGTTTGTGTGTGTGTGTATGTGTAAGTATTATGTGTTGCTGAATAAATAGCACACATAAATTAAACTAACATTCAAATTTAATTTCAGTGAGACCAGCTTGCTCACCATCTGTGCTGAAGCTCATCACTAGTTTCAAAGATTTTTCTCGTATATTTCTTGTGCCCACACAATGTTTACGTCTTAAAAGTAGACTCTGGGGGTGGACATGTATTGACCACTTTGAACTTTGCCATAAATATGCATGTATGTATCCTATGCTTGTGTTTATTTTTAGTTGAAGCAACTTGAGTAAATTTGTGAAAACTCCTTTGCTTGTTTATTTTTCTGTAATGGCTTGTTGGCACAACTTCTGTTTTTCATTTTCAACTTTTGTAAAAATTGGGAAACTATGTTTTAGATAATTTAGGAATTTATGTACTGTTGATATTGAGGAAAAACAGATTCTACTTAACAAAATTGATTGTGTGTAATAACAAGGATTGAGGTGTCTAAATTTCCTAATGTAGGTGTAATTGTGTAATATACATTATGTATAATCATGTGATTTTAGTATCAATATTTGCTCATCTTTTGTCTGTCTGCCTCTCTGTCTGTCTCTGTCAGTCTGTCTGTCTGTCCATTCATCTTTTTGTCCGTCTGTCTGTCTGTCTGTCTACCTGCCTGCCTGTCTTTCTATTTATATTATTCTGTTGGTACTTGTCAATTGGTCAGCCACTATGCATCCATTTGTTTGTCTGTTAGTGTTTGTCTGGCACTGTTGTGGTACAGGCTAAGCCTACTCATACAATTTTTTGTTTGCTTTTGTTGTTGTTTTTTGTTTGTTTTTTTGTTTGTTTTTGCCATTAAGAAATTAGTGAGTTAATTACATGTATGCAGTTGGAACTCTATTATTCTATAGTTGCAACCACCATAATTCTTAAACTTGGTTATTATGGGGAGATGGAATAGATCGCAAACTTCAATTTTCACAGAGGTTAAATCAATTTTCCTGTTGATTCTCAAATTACATTATTACTTTAGTTCATTTTTCAAGCAACTTAAAAAATGAAAGTGGTGCAGCCAATGTCCTCCCCATTCCCTCATTTTTTCCACATACATATATTTTACATTTAGTAGCTAATTTGCTAGCAATAACGTGAGACACAATTATGACATATTCAATTTAACACTATGTAACTGGCTAGCAGATCCTCACTGGTACCCTATCCTTGTCTGATGTTGAAATGATCATATACAAATTGATGCTGTTTATAAGTTGTCCAATTAATAATAAATATTATAATGTCTGCTTTAAGTGACAGTGCCTAGGAAAAGGGTCCATTTCCTTAAAATCAAAAAATAGTATAGCCCAAACACCGACAAAAACTTTTTTTTTTTGGTTTTCTTTTTATTGGCCCACAGGTATCTCCTACCCTTTAGCTACACTGACACCAAATTTGAGTGGCTGAAACCGTTGTTAAAGGTCCGAGCGCCCCGTTTGAACACAGTCACCTTTTACTCTCTATTTTGACCTTCCGTGCGTGCACGGAAATCCAACCAGCGAGTAATTGAAAATCGTGGGCGAATTCAATTTGTTGCCTAGCAACAAATTACCCCTACCTCGGATAATCGCGGGTAAATTCTTATAAGTTTTTGTTATAGCATTGCAGCAACAGAATAGAAATAATAAATGTGAATAATCAGTTGATGTTGCTATTTATGGAGTCTTGTAGTTGGAGTCTGCAGACATGGACTCCTGGGACTATTTTTGTGAAGACACTAGAAGAATCAGCAAGTCTCTGACTGGACAAAGGTTTCAGTGATGATGAGGACTTCTGTCACACTGCAACAAGAGAAGGCAACACATTTTGAAAGTCCATCATTTTTGTTCATTGATTTAAAGAGATTCCTATTGTTCATTTGTTCCAAAATAGGCAACAAGCTGGCTGCAAGACAAATATAATCCTAAACTTAGCTAGCCAGTGAACTAACAAACCAAGCTAGTTGATCATTTCTAAAAGAGTGACTGTATTATAGTTACCATGACTTACTGTAACTATCAAACTGTTGGAAACAGAAGGGAAAAAAAGAAGAAGCACAAAACGGCCTGCAAAATTATGTCTATACGCATCTAGTGCTATTTAAAGCCATACCTGTCTAGTACTCTTACACAATGTAGGGTCTAAACTGAGTAAGGCCTCCCCCATGAAGTAAGCGGCCCCAACTATAACTTATGCCGTTCAGCTGATCGCCACCATTTTCCAAGCATAAGTAACAGTCTTACGTAACACGGACTTCCGGTTAGATTACGGAATTCAACGTTAACTCCGTGAGAAATTGAATAAGAAGTTTTATACCATGGTTGCTGCGGTAACACCCATGGATTAAAAGTGATATTTTCCTGGTGATTTTTCCTGGGGCTATGATATTTTCGGGGTGCGGTGTCAAGCGAATTCTTCCGTGTTTCCGGCCCAAAATTAAAATTCAATTAAAATTCAATTGAAGCACGCCAGAAAGTTTACTTTAGCAAGTTTACTTTAGCATTGTAGCTGCCAGCTGTTTCTCCAGATCTAACTCTACCTGGGCTGCTCAGCAGTAAGCAGTAAAGCAGCTAGCTGTGGTAAATTCCTGAGCTGGCAGGAGAGTTATATGTGGTAGGGCTGGTCCCATATAGGTGGATATGAGAGAGTAGTAGTAGCAGCAACTATGGTATAAAACAGTTATGCCATGGCAACATCTGGGTTATGGAATATCACCGCCCTTATCCCTCGGGCTTCGCCCTCTGGATCGGGACGGTTATATTCCATAACCCCTCTTTGGCCATGGCATAACTATTACTTAATTGCAGTTTTCTCGAAATAACTGTGCTCAAGTTGGTCAGATTGGCCGCTCGTATATTTAGTGAACCAAGCAGCGCCTGCCTATAAACTTGGTATCAAAATACTCCATAAGAAGTGCTCTACACAGGGGCATGAATAACTCGTTTTTCATTTTTTTACGGAAATGGTCCCTTTTCCTAGGCACTGTCACCTATATGGTTCATTCTTATAAACATATACTTCAACATTTGATAATTGTGGAAGTATACTTATAGAATAATGAAAGTCTAAAAATAAACACGATGAGGCCAATTATGGGAAAGACTGTTACTGCTGCATAAAAGAAGTAAAAAATATATAGTTGTGAAGTAGACTGCCCTGTAATTTGAACAATATCAGTTCCAGAAGAGGAAACTCCAAAAATAGACATCAATAATGTGTGGATTATCCAATAATAATACATGCTATGATAAGTATGCTGAAGTGGATCAAAGACTATAAGAGTTATAGTCAGAAGTGTCATGATAATTGTAATCTGCGTAAAATAAGAAGCATTCAAAGTAAAAGCATAGGCAACGAAGCCAACCCAACGAATAATGAATGGAGTAACAGAAAACCAGCGATAGTCTCTACAATTTTGGTCAGTTCCATCTTTATAACAGCCTTGAAAAGAGTCGACAAATGTATTCATAAATAGAATGCAGCGACTGGGAAAATTATTCATTACCTTTTGGAAGAATTGAAATGGATAAAGACAGAGGATAAGTACTGGCAGAAAAACAAATACACCAAAAACTAATATTGCCATAATAGCATAAGGAAGATGCTCTGGTCCTAAATATTCCAGTGTTGCGTCCGAGTACAGCTTCCTGTAATGCTTAACTGCAAAGTTTTTCTTTGAATGAAACTTATAGACATCTACAGGAACTAGTATATCTAGACAAGCTGAAAGAAGTTTAATATTTGACAGAAGAATGATAGTAGCAAAGGAATTTACAATAGAGGTCCTTATCTTCCGGCTTCTTTTGAAGAAAAATATATATTTGAAAAAAGGCCGGAACACAGAGATAAAAGGTTTGGATTTTATATCATATAGAAGTATTAATAGATATGTCACACCCATGAGAAACAAAGGATATACTGCTACTGCAAAGTCTAGGGATAACACTGTCAGTGGGTTATGTTCTAAACAGAATCCATGATTAAACGTACGAAAAAAATCCAAATTCCATATTCCATACAACACTTCAAAAATTCTAATAAATTTTGTGGCTGCTATTTGATCAGATTTATTGACAACCAGGGCTCTAACGAATGATGGCAGAGAAGCAATTTGACTGTAAAGTACAAATCCAAAAAGTGAAGATGAAAGTATATTTATTTGAAGGAGTAAGAGAGTGAAGTAGAACACAGTAAGTGGGAGAAATGCCAACAGCAAATACTTCCAGATATCTTTGTTTCCATTTATGCATTGAATACATTTCACATCAAAAGAATAAGCAGGTGGGTAAGATCCATTCATACAGGAGCCACAGAGAGTACCTGTTCTTTGAAAAGGACCACAAGATAGTTTATTCCATTCATGTTTTTCAGTTCCAATGAAACTAAAACCATTAGGTCTATTAATATATGAAGTGTTCAGATCTCTACTACATCCATAGATGCAATAACCAACTTCAACCTCATCTGTATCTTCATTGTAAGTAGCATATCAGACTAGCTTTGCTATATTTTCTCGGCTGTCTTCTTGAAGTCCCAGTAGAAGCAAAGCATACATGCTCGGCATACTCCACTTACAATGAATCCCTCAAAGTTTGTGTCTGTCCAGATGAAATCATAAGATTTCTCCATTGCAATGAGTCTGGATACATTGATGCAGTGAAAGACTGTGCCTGTGCATATTGATATCTTGATGACTAAGCAATACATATACATGATAAAAGATAATGCTCGTGACTTTTATCTGTTCATATTGAAAGTATACACAGTGTGTTATGATATGGTTAGTTCAAGAGTTTGTTTTCCTTAGAGTATTGCTTGTTGTTGTTGTTGTTTTTTTAAGTTTCACAGTTGCAGTGATATGCTATTATTATCAATGGCTTGGTATCGTTTGGGTGTTTCATCAATCACTTTCAATATAGTTGTTAGCTAAGTGAAGTTTTAAATTTGCATTTTGCTGAAGTTTGACATGTGACTACAAGTATAACTTTGATTTTAGCCTGTTTTATCTGACATATTTTTGCTTTTGATGAGTAGAAATTGAAGTATATAATGAAGATAATGCCAAGTGTGGGCAGAATTGCTGTGATAGCATATACCACGTAAAACACATGCAGCAGTGTAATTGACTGCCCAGTAATTTGAACAATGTCCGTTCCTGCAGCAGAGTAAATAATATGTATATTACAATAGTTTCACTATTTTTGATGACTAAGCTATGCATATATATGTGACAGAAAGTAATGACCATGACTTTTATCTGTTCATATTGAAAGTATTAACTGTTTACACAATGTGTTGCGATATGGTTAGTTCGAGAGATTCTTTTCCTTAGAGTATTGCTTTTTTCAAGTTACACAGCAGCAGTGATATATGTATAATCATCAATGGCTTTAATACTTATGGGGATTGCATCAATCACTTCGATAGCACATCACATCACTTATTATGTATTCAACAAGACAACTAGTGTCAAGAAATTTATGACTTTGCTAGTCACGTATTATTGAACAGATTTGTGGCTGAGGGCAATCAACACTTGGTATGTGGACTGAAGTGCAGCATGTAGGCTTAAAACAGTCTTTGAAGTGTCAGAATTCTACTATTGAGGGCTATCTGAGCAACTGGGATTTCTGCAATGTAGCAGTGATCCATATGTTTACATAGCTGCTGTAGGTGAGATGGCTGTTGTTGGTGGTATGTTGACGGCATGTATAAGAGTGAGGCAAGGTTAAAAGCGTTCAAGCAGGGCTTGTGCATAAAATTTGATTGTGAAGTGTTGGAAGGTTGAATCATTTCCTGGGAATTAAAATGACTCATGACGAGGTGTCTGGTGATGTGTGGATTGGTCAGTTGGCTTATGGTGTTAGAAAGATTTTCGTTGAAAATATATGTTTCTGGCTAGTTTAGCTTCTTCTCTTATGAGACGTTTCCATTTACCATTTTCATTGGTCGAGCTATATTGATGCCTCATAGCTAACAGATTGCTTGCTCTTTTGGAAGGAGATTATATTGTAATAGCTAGTTTGTGCTTAATAGTGCTGAGGGTTCGCACCGTTGGTGCTCCATTAGTCTATGGAAGTGTATGTTATTTTTAAATATTTCAGGGGTAGCTAACACAATCCAAAATCGTAGCTATATTTGTACTCAACTCAGTTCATGAATTAACATTCTTTTTTTTGTATTTCAGGAGATTAATCTTTGATTTATTGGACCAATTTTAAAGAATAGTAAAGGGAAACTGTAGGGTATCCTACTCCTGACATGTTTACCTTTAATTAATTGCTATCACTTCACACCTTATTCAGCTCTAACAATGTGTTACAGTATGTTGTTATTTTCACCTCTATTCATACCCAGACCTACAGCATGCTAGCTATATATGTTCTAGAACTTTTCATTACAGTCAGTCTAGCTTATTCAGTGATTATGTGAATGTGTTGTTGCGTGCTTGTTTCAAGATTAATCTCAACATTATAATTAAAGTAAATTTGAACCCATTACAAACACAACAGAAACTGAAAATAATTAGCTTTGTTGCGTGCTTGTTTCAAGATTAATCTTAACATTATAATTAAAGTAAATTCGAACCCATTACAAACACAACAGAAACTGAAAATAATTAGCTACATTAGATAATAATGTTTCTTCTTTTTCTTTTAATACACAAGGTCATCAACAGTGTGGTTATAAATTTTATCTTTGTTACTTGATTAAAGTAGCAGGGTTTGTGTTGGCCACTCTCCTCTAAAATAAAAAAAGTTTGAAATACTGGGAGTACTGTTAGCTCAGAGTTAGCAAGTCATCTGGAAGATTATGCTTAACTATTTCTTTTCTTGAGCAACTCAACTATTCTACTTCATCAGAATTGACAAAACATAACTATTACCAACCAATTTACGAAAACAAATTCTCTACACTAACCCACATTTTCCCAAAAATGTCTGGTAAGATTTCTCATAATTGAACTTTCTTCAGAGCATATATTTCTTCATTCATAGAACAATTTTACAGGGAAACTCAAGGTTTCACTGAAATATTAGCTAGTAGCTAATTTATATCGAGTAATTCAGTATAACAGTAGCTAAGTGAAACTGAATCATCATTTCATAATGCACCAACTTTATACACACACACACTCTCTCCCAATTCTACTATAGCTAACAGATTCAGGCTACAATTATTTATTACTTTAAATTTCTTTAAGTTTTTGTTGTTAACTGAGTATATCTTATGCAAAAGATGTGCATATTAATAATAAAGATATCAAAGTACAAACTTAACAGCTGCATAAAATAAAACAGCATAATTTATGTATTATAAGTACTGTCTTCAATAGCTCTGCAGAGGTGCTGAAAAAATCTGAAGACATCCTTGAAAGAATTGTAGAGTGGAGCAGGAGCTACACGCATGATGTCTGGATTTCGTAGGTCAGTCTGAGATAAACGACACAAGTCATAAACAGGGGATATGATGAGAGGTAGGTGGGGCTGGGTTCGATAGCAAAGTAATTCGATAATAGATTGGACAACAACAGATTACACAAATCAGCACGCACACTATAAATCTTACAAAAATCACGAATTAAATACAACCAGAGCATGAGATGATGTAATACAGGATGTCAAGAAATAATCAGAATTAAACAAGTCTCTTTGACAACCCATTCCAACCGTAGTCATAGGATATTACAATTAACATTTAGCTCCTAGAACTCACTACAACTCCTCTTCGAGATAGATACTTGTGAACATCTTGACTCGGCCAAGAGAACTGCAAGGACAGCTGACACCCTCTCTCTGTCGTGTCCTTTGATGTTATTATCTTCACATACTTAGCTGTGAAAGATTGAGTGTTGATAAAGGGGGGAAGGGGAGGGGGGAACAGCAATGGCAACATGTAACAGGAAAAAATAGATATTGGTATATACGTGATCGTTATTATTGTATTTGTAACTAACATTACTACTTCAATCCGAAAAAATTCACTTTTTAGCATATTACTACAAACATTTGGGTAACTCACCCGGGTTAGAAGACTTCTCTTGGGACAAATACCTCTCAATGAGTATCTCCATGTAGCCAGTGAGCAGGCGAGACTTGCGACACAACTGCCGCATGTCTGTGTCTGAGAACACTTTCAGACTTCCTAATAATAGCATGTACTGCAAGACAGGGGGGTTGGATACATGGAAACCTTTAGCACCAAGTACTTGAGAGAGATCTGAGGGGGGGACAAATTACAACAAATAGAGATCAGTTTAATCAAGAGTTTTACGGTATTCAATGTATATATAAGAATAGGACTATAGGTATATTTATGTATATATATCTTGTAGATGAAACTTCAGTAGTCCTGGATCTTTAAATAAACTTAAGAAGGGGATCTCAATGGTGTATCAACTAAGAGAGAGAGTCTGATGATGCCACTGCTCTATCAACCAGACAACCAATGGACATTAGTAATTAACCCTCAGCACGCATGTGCGAGAGAGTTATATAGTCGTCCTGTCTGTTTGTCTGTCTGTCACACTCTGATTTGGAGATTACTGACAATTAACCGTTGATTTAGATATGAATTTACTCAGGACGAAGATTTAGGACTTTTTATTGTGCTACACGTGAGCAAATAATTTCTTGCAGCCCACAGTATAGTTTGCTTTATGCTCAGGGAAGTTAACGGAGTTGAAAGAAGTGAAGTTTCGCGTGAAAATGTATACCGGTGAGTGTTTCTGGCCTCTTTAGCTTCTTCTCCTATGAAGACAGCGTTTCCATGTACCATTTTCATTGCTCGAGCTATATTGATGCCTGATAAAAAATAGCTAATAGATTGCTTTTTTTTTTTATCTGAGTAGCTAGGTAGTGTTTAGTTGTTTTGGTGCTTCATTAATATTGTGATTGAAAAATTGTTATCTAAGTTTTAAGTTATAGACAGTACGAAAAAAAACTGAGAATAAAACAGGTCCACCTGCATATGTGACCGTCTACAGGAAAACCGGGCACAACGCGGCACCCTTCGAAAAAAAATTTGTTTGCACTTACAGAGTTGTCGACGTCCAGATATTGAGCTCTCCAAGTTTTATCGTCGTAGCTTAAGTCGTTCCCACTATAATAGACCTAACCGTTCCCTTCTGTCGGCTTGAAACAATACATTTTTAAGAAATCGATCGATCTTTTCTTGATATTAACGCACGCCGCGTTGTGCCCGGTTTTCCTGTAGACAGTCACATATTTACATTGAGCACTTCGTATACAATACAGTAAACTAGCTATCTATGTATGAAGTAGGAGGTATAGAAATAAGGTAACACTAAAGCTTGCCTGGGCCCATTGCCAATCTGGTTTTTCTGTCATGACTCCACCAGCCAAGTAGCCTGTAAAGAACATAAGTAAGGAAAGGGAGGGGGGGGGGGGGGGGGGGAGGGTGGGGAGGGGAAAGAGAGGAGAAGTGGTTAGATTAGTAGGACAAACTAAGAAAGCCTTGCAGATTAGGTGAAGGAGGAATAGCCATAGTCACCAATGTACATATATTAGCAGGATATGCAACAACATGACGTTGGATTAGCAATTAGAAACTATCACAGCACTATGTCTGCGCTTTAATGGCAACGTAAGGAAATTTCGAAAATGCTGGAAGTAAATGTCAACAATAAGCCAACTGAGATATCTAGCAAGACTTTCAAATGGATTTAGAAAGATGGGTACATCATTTGTGGGTGAACTTACCCAAGTTGCCGGTTAAAAAATAATTCTGCAAGTCATTATTATCTCACTGGCAAAATTAGCTCACCTGGGGAAGTCAGGGTTGTTGCCGTGTTTCTCGTGGACGTAGAAACCAGCAATGGCTCCAGGACCAGAGTTGAGATATTTGTACGAGCACCAGACGGCAAAGTCTACCTCCCAGTCGTGGAGATGCAACTCCACATTACCTGCTGCATGTGCCAAATCAAACCCTGCATAGATGCCCTATCAGGTGACCACAATAAAGTGTTATATATATATTTTATTCATGTAAATAAATGACAACTTTGCAATTAATCCACTTAATGAGTGCCAGCTAGATTATAGGAATTAATATAAACACACATAGGTACACACATACACACACACATACATACACACACACATACATACACACATACATACATACACACATACATACATACATACATACATACATACTTTAGTGTGTGTTATAATGCTCGTGGGATTCAGTCATATCTAGGTGAAAATAATAATAGTCACAGTAGTACTCTCTGCATGTACAGCTAAAAAATATTTTAAACTTAACAAGAAGTTTAAGTTTGTGCCAATGTCCTCCTCAGTGACACCTGAAGACAACATTGGCAGGATGTTGAAATGTCATCACATGATAACATTTTTCAAATTTCAGTAAATATATTTTAACCTTATCCTGCAGGATAAGTTTAAATATAATTGCTGAAGCTCATGTTTGAGCCCATGCCATTCAAGTTGATTTGCATAACCACCACTCACCAATCTGTGGGCAGCTTGGGTGATAGCCTTCATTTCAAACAAGTGGCCAGTGGCATAGTGAATACCTGAATGCAACCACAACATTAGCAATAATAGTCTTGCTCTTAATCAATGATGACACCTTACCTGACAGGAAGACCAGAGCTGTGCTACTGGCATTTTCCTCAATGACCTTTATAACGTCCTCTGTCTGCCACACTAGTGAACCCTAACATATCAGCACACACAAGCGCATAACATATATATTATATATATACACAATCTATATAATAATACGCTTGTGTGTCAATAACAACAATGACCGACGGTGTGTGTATTCATGAATAATTCATGAGCTTTGTGTGGTATGGTAAAGTGTCATCATCTTGTGTTAGGTAAAGTGTCATCGTCTTGTGGTAGGTAAAGTGTCGTCATCTTGTGGTAGGTAGAGTGTCGTCATCTTGTGGTAGGTAAAGTGTCGTCATCTTGTGGTGGATAAAGTGTCGTCACATTCAGTAGAAAGTGCTGGTTAATTCTAAAAAACGGGTGCAATCGACAATGGAAGGTGGCGTAGGTTTCAAAAAGGAAGGCAAAAGTATGAAAGAGAAGGTAAAGGCGACTAAAAACGCGGGTGGAATCGACGAAGTAAGGCGGCGAGGTTTAAAACGGAAGGGAAGAAGGTAAAAGGCAACTAAAAAGTGAGTGGAATCGGCGAGGTAAGGCAGCGTAGGTTTAAAATGGAAGGGAAGAGAAGGTAAAAGGCGACTAAAAAGCAGGTGGAATCGGCGAGGTAAGGCAGCATAGGTTTAAAATGAAAGGGAAGAGAAGGCAAAAAGACAAGCGATTAATTGTAACTAAAAAGCGGATGGAATAGACAAGTAAAGGCGGGGGTTACTTTCCAAAAGGAAGGCGAAAGTACGAAATAGAAGACAAAAGTTTCTCAAAGTAGGACATAAATTCAGAAGCAGGAGAGATAGACAAAGGAAAAGGGAGCTCCATGACTCAAGAAGAAGAGCTGAAGAAAGCAGAGGTGGGGTATAAGAAAAGCTCAGATAGTTCAGAAAAAAGAGAGCAGGAGCGGGAAACTTATGTAACCTAATGGTAGAGAATGATAACTAAGCAAGATAACTTGTGCTACTGCATTCTTACTTTGCAATTCGTCAAGCACCACTATGTGGCAGGGTACTTGCTAGTATACATTATTTCTGTTAGAGTTCTAATTTAGAGAAATCTACATAGACTTAAACTCCATATTTCCTCACTATATTGCTACCCCTTTACAAATGAATAATATCACACACTAGACATTTGTAACAGACTCAGCCCAAGCTATACATGAGATCTAACACAAGGTACACCTGAACAGTCTCATAAACTGACCTCTCTAGAAGGAATCTGTACAAGTGCAACTTCAGGGTCGAATCCATGGAGACGAATTTGAGACTGAACTGCAAACTGTATGAATAAAGTCAATAATATTAAAATAAAAAATTAATTTCCTTACAGACTTTGCCCATTCTGATTATGTCCATAAGCAGATTTTATCAAGGCAAATTAAACAGAGATGTGATGGACAAAAAGCAACTCTCTAATAATAAAAATTCATTTTCTCCTTCTCATTAATACAATTTTTTTTGATCAGTCACATGGCCAGGCCAACCATTCAATAATTTTTTGCAACACTCCAAATTTCAGAATGGTATATATGGGTTTAGAACACATTGTTCGATTTCACATACTTCTTAATGGAGATAGTGCAACCAGTTCCATTTTAGAAGTTCACATAACCAATTCAATAGCTCTGCAGAACAAGACTATACACTTCACGTAACAACTTCATTACTCTACATTCTTTCTGACTTTACTCCAATGTGTGTGTATAATGCTTTCTAATGTTCCATTACTACTGCAACATTGGCTTAACACTGTGAAGAATGCATATTGAATGACTTTAACCCATCCTTTCTTAATTTAAGTAATTTCAAAAATTCAGTTGTAAAGCTCAACATTGGTAAGGTATCATTACACAGAAAAGATGTTGACAACTTGTTCATACACAAACTGAATTCTGTTTGCTTGGCTAGTTAGCTCATTTCAAGTCTGCTGCACTATTGACCACACTATGCTGACTGAGCTAGCCTGATTACTATCACCGTCTGCTGTTAAGCCCACTAATAGTGATTCGTTAGAATGACCTTGCCTTACCAAATCAGAAGGGAAGCAACGATCCTCCATAATTATTTTAAACTTCTCCTTAGTTGGCCGATAGAAAGACCCCTATACAGATGCACAATAATACAAAAGCATGATATACATAAATGTGTTCTAACAAACCCCACCCATACAGGAAGTTGGCCATCAAAAATATAACATGTCTAGAAAACCTACATACTAGTGCAAAGTGTATGTTGGCAGTAAGAGAGTTCATGGCTGTCACTTCGTCTTTCTTGCAGCCGACTACATCTGAGAATTCCTGGGCAACAAAGTCTTCTATGGGATACCACGGGTACTCTCCCTCCATGTGACCGTACAACGCCTTCTTGCTCCACTTGTCCATCTCTTGCTGGACTAGATCACGCGAGCCCCTTGGCAACAAGCCCAAAGAGTTCCCGGTCAAGTACACACACTCATCTGCTGGATTCTCGCCTGCAAACATAATGTGAATAATTAAAAAGTAATGAGTGATTTAGTAAAATATAATATAATGATAATAAATTGTTGCGAATATGTATTAAATGATGATTCACTAACTCTAATTTAATTATTTATTCCGTATTCTCTCTCTTTCACAGACTTTTTTAAACAATACAGAATTAAAAATTTTTGGTCACCACCGGGAATCAAACCCAGGACTGCTTGTAGGCTTTTTTTTT